>Ga0315279_10004113_pt1 | contig 19704 bp, 18 predicted proteins | sample YL17G06_20_MG_FD_203694 | JGI IMG/M metagenome (GOLD analysis project Ga0315279, IMG submission 203694) | Sediment microbial communities from Yellowstone Lake, YNP, Wyoming, USA - YL17G06_20 | ecosystem: Environmental > Aquatic > Freshwater > Lake > Sediment | place: USA: Wyoming | collected... | reverse complement strand
CATTTGTCATTCGTCATTCGTCATTCGTCATTCGTCATTCGTCATTCGTCATTCGTCATTCGTCATTCGTCATTCGTCATTCGTCATTCGTCATTCGTCATTCGTCATTCGTCATTCGTCATTCGTTATTCGTCATTCGTTATTCGTCATTCGTCATTCGTCATTCGTCATTCGTCATTCGTCATTCGTCATTCGTCATTCGTCATCTGAGTTCCTGGAGTGCTTTTCTTACGGCGGCATCATCCGGAGCAATCCGCGCGACCCGATTAAGAATCTCATTGGCCTGTTCGGCACGGCCCATCTTTTTATACAGGCTATACAGCTTTAGGTAATAGGACGGGATGGAAGGCTGCCATTCGATCAGTTTTCGGTAACCGGCCTCGGCGAGAGAGTACTGCTCCATCGCCTCCCGAATCTCTGCAAGCCCGCGCAACGCCTCTGCCCCTCCCGAAGTTCGCGGCGCGAGCTGCACCACCTTCTCAAAGGCACTCGCGGCTTCGGGAAGGTTTCCGAGGCGCCAGTAGGCGTGCCCCAGTGTGAAGTACGCCGAAGGATCGTCCGGCTGTATGTCGGCGGCCTTTTTCGCATGCTCGATGGCGCCGCGCACGTCGTTCGCCTCGAGGAGGACGACGCCGTAGTTGGTCTGAACGAGTTCGCTGTTTGGTGAGGTTGCTGCGGCGCTGCGGAAGAGGGTGTAGTTGCTCTTCCAGTCTGGATTACGATCGATCGTTCGCAGGCCGTATCCCGCAATGAGAACAACGATTGCGGTGACCGCGGCGCTCTTCCAGCGAGCGCGCGCCATGCCCTCAGCCAACAGATACGCGACCGCACAATTGAACCCGAGCGCCGGAAAATACATCAGCCTCTCCGCCATGATGGTTCCAATGGGCCGGATCCAGTTGGAGGTCAAGGCAAAGGAGACAAAAAAGACGCAGCCGGAGAAGAAAAGAAGGAGGTGCTTCCTCACCGTAATCACCAAGCCGACCAGTAGAAGCCCAAGCAGCAGGAGCGGAGCCAGCGCGCTCCAGGAAAGGAGCGAGCTGACAACCGGAATCTGGTTGTAGGAGTAATCAGCGGAAAGGTTTAACGGAAAAACGAGCAGAACCAGGTAGCGGGCGAAGACATTCGTGGCGGTGAGGAAGCGTGCCCATGCGTCGGCTTTGGCAAGGGGATTGGAAGCAGGATTGATGTAGAGGGGAGCAAAGCCGCCCAAAATCCAGTAGCGAAGACCGAAGACTAGAAGCACTGCCAAGCCAAAAGGCAGGTAGCGCATGACCGCATCTCGATATCCCAGACGTCCCTGCGATTCTTGACGAAGGAGCACAAAGTCGGTCAGCGGCAGCAACGCGACAAAGATCACGGCACTCTCCTTACTGAGAGCCGCCAGCAAAAAGAGACCGGAGGACAGCCAAAGCCAGCCGGCCCCGCGCTTTTTGCGATTCCTCAAGTAGGCATACCAGGACAGCAGCATGAAGAATGCCGAAAGGACTTCTGCCCGTCCGACAACGGAGGCGACGCCTTCGGTGCGAATGGGATGCAGAACGAACAGGAGGGCTGCGAGAACCGAGATTTCCCTGCGCGAGAACAGAGCCTGCAACACAAGATAAACAAGGACGCCGTTGGCCGCGTGCAAGAGAACATTAAGCAGGTGGTATCCCTGCGGATCCTCTCCGTCCAGCGCATAATTCAGGGCGTAGGTGAACATCACAATGGGTCGATAGAGCCCTCCACGGCTCTCCACCGCCTGCCAGTAGTGCCCCCCAAAAATCTCCTTGAGATGCTCGCCATCCAGACCCTGGATTGCTTGGTTACCTTGAACGATTACCGTGTCGTCAAACACTAATTTTCCGCCAAGAGAGTTGGCGTAGATCACGAAGGCCGCGACCACGAGGACCAGGCCGGCTGTGGCAGGCCGCGCTTGCAGTACTGCCACGAGGCCGGACGCTCTCTTGTTTCTTGCAGTGCTCGACTTTTTCACGTCTTGTTGCCGGCGGCAGCAGTCAATTGGATACTCGGAACTCCCGCAGACTAACATTCCAATCTGAAAAAGTCATGATTTAGCGATGTGGAACCAGCGCGCCAGCACGGCTACAACCAAAGATCTGGACACGGATCCACACGGACTCACGGATTTCCGCCGGTGAATCCGTGTAAATCAGTGTCCGCACTGGCAGGCCCACCAGAATCTGGCCAACCCCGACGTGTTACGCGGCAGCCTGCGAAGACCTCAGAGACCCCATGGAAACCAACACTACCCGTCGTCTTTGATTGACGCCGTTCTAACCCAAGAGTAACATTCATCCTCAGGGTAGGCATGCAACCCCGAGGGAGCACAATGGTGAGACCCGTCGGCCGATTTGCTTTGATCTTAGCTGCAATCCTGGCAATTGGCGCGTCCCTTCATGGCCTGATGGCACAAACCGCACCCGCTCTCCGCGTCAATCTGGCCGATCCTGGTCCTGTGGGTGCAGCGACGACCACAGCCCTGTTTGCGCAGGTAGCAGTAGGGGGCGGGTTCACGACCACGTTCACGCTGCTGAATACGGGCAGCACTGCGCTGACCGGAAACCTTATTCTCACAAAATCGGACGGAACGCCGATGAATGTATCCCTTGGAGCGCCGTCCGGAAACCCAAGCTTCGCCCCGTCAACTGAACTCGTGGTAGGCTCCAGCACACCCATTAATATTCCGTCCGGGGGAACCACCTTCCTGACCGCAACGCCGGCAAATCCCGATGATTACTTCGTTGGGTGGGGCCGCGTGGAAAGCTCCGGCGGCACGCTGGGCGGCGTGGCGACCTTCTCGCTCACATCTGCCGGTCAACTGCAGGCCATCGCTGGTGTGCTCTCCGCCGACGTCACTTCGGTGGCAACCATCCCGGTGGACGACGACGTAAGCCAGAACCGTGCCACCGGCTACGCTGTCGCCAATCCAGGCAGCAGTAGCATCACCATCAGGGTTGTGGAAGTCAGCGCGGACGGAAACACCATAACGGCCCTAAGTCCAATAAACTTGGACCCGGGTAAGCAGACGGCCGCTTTCTTTTTCCAGGATAAGGCGGCCGCTCAGAAGTTCCGGGGTTCGGCGGTGCTGATAGGTCAGGCTGGGGCGACGTTTTCCGTAGTTGCGCTGCTCCAGGTGCAGGGTGCCACGGGACTGCTCTATACGGCGATTCCGGTAATCCCGGCGAAAGCCCCGAACATCAACTAGCCCCGGCTCGACTCCCCCTTTTCCCACGAACGCCACATACACACGGTTATCACCGATTCTCCGAAGCAACTGAGCCTCTATGGTAAAGAGCTGGTATGTGGGAGCGGAGAAACCAGCGGTCAATCAAGATACGGCGGGTAAACCAGCGGGTGGCCAGAAGTCTTCGAGCCGCGGAAGCCACCACCTGATCCGGAACCAAGGCGGAGAGCCTTCGAGTCCAGTGCGATTCCGCCCTGCCGAAACGCTGAACCAGGCGATCGCGGTAGCGTTGAAGTCGTTCCCGGCTGTAATCCCCGCCCGCGCGAAGAATGACCTCGGCGGCAAGCAATCCCGATTCCACTGCGGGACGGATTCCCTCTCCACTCTGCGCATAGGCCAGTCCGGCAGCATCTCCAACCAGGATGATCCCATCGCCTGCCGTACATCGGGTAGCGGTGTTGTAGAGCAGGTAGGCGTGCCCTGGCCATGAGTCCGGCGTGTCGTTCGCAATCCTTCGAGCAGACTTGAGATACGCGAGGAAAGCGTCGACATGCTGATAGAGGTGATGACGGTCGAGCCGGCCGAGCCCGATGTTCAGGTAGTCTCCCTTCCGGAAGCACCATCCGTATCCCTTCATGTCTGCGCAAAAGTAGAGTTCCGGAAGCTCCGGCTGCACCGCGCATTGAGATCTTTGATTGTCATTCATGAGAAATTCAATTTCCTGCGCGGCGACAATCGTCTCGCTGCCCAGCGTCGCGCCAAGAAAGCGTGCCACCGGACAGAAGTGTCCGCCCGCGCCGACAACCAAAGGAGCCTTGTACCATTCATTCGCGATCCAGCCTCCTGCCACCCGCTCCAGTCTCTCGAGCGGGATTCCGTCCACTATTCGAGCGCCAGAACGCCGCAGCAGGAAGTCGTCGAACTCGCACCGCCGAATTCCGTAGCTGACCGGCCCCTCGTACCGCGTCGTCACAGCGCTATCACCGAGGCGGCTAGTGCGGAATCCCAAGATGTGTTGGAACACCCTTTCCTTGGAGTATTCCCGGGGATCGATTTCGAGCTCTTGCAGAACCACCGGCGTGATCCAGCCGCCGCACACCTTATCGCGCGGAAACCTGGCCTTGTCGATAATGGTGACGTCAAGCCCAGCCTTGCGCAGTTTCCATGCGCAGGATGATCCGGCAGGTCCGCCCCCCACAATCAAGACATCGCAGGAATCCATTTTTGTTCCTGTTGATCGGCTCGATTGTCCGAATACTGGTGAGCACGGGTCCAGGGGACCTGGTGGTTCGCAGCCGGCGCGAAAACGATTTGGAACAACTGAAGCGTGCCCACGCGGAAGGCCGCTATGGATCCAGCGAGGTAGAGCCTCCAAGTTCTGACAAAGCTCGGTCCGAGCATCTCCGCCACCTTGTCGGAAGAGCGCTCGAATCTGTCGAGCCAATGTTTCAATGTTTGCGCATAATGCAGCCGCAGGTTCTCGACATCCAGCACGGAGAGATCATGCGCCTCGAACACCTCCAGCGACTGGCGCAGCGAAGGGGGATAAGCGCCCGGGAAAACCCGTCTGCGGATCCACGGACTGAAACGCATCGGGCGGTTGCGTCCGATGAAATGCAGGAATCCCCTCCCGGTTACTTTGAGGCAACGTTGGATGACCTCGCCAAGCTCGTCGTAGTGGCCGAGCCCCACGTGCTCAAGCATGCCGACGGAGATAAAGACGTCGAACTTGCCGGTGATGTTGCGATAGTCATCCTCGACAAACTCCACCTGTCCGCTCAAGCCTTCCCTGACGGCGCGCTCGCGCGCATAGACAATCTGCTCATGCGAGATGTTGAATGCTTTCACACGCGCGCCGTAACGCTTCGCCATATGGAGAGCGAGCGCACCCCAGCCGCACCCCGCCTCCACAACAGTATCACCCGGCTGAAGCTGAACCTTCCGGCAGACGTGGTTTATCTTCGCAATCTGGGCCCCTTCGAGCGTTTCGGAAGGATGCGTGAAATACGCGCAGGTGTAAACCAGCTGGGAATCAAGCCAGAGCTTATAAAAATCAGTTCCTATGTCGTAGTGCCGGTGTATGTTCCTGCGCGAGCCGCCCAGCGTGTTGTTCTGAGTCCACTCGAGCCAGTGAGACACGAGCCGGGGAAACCAAGCCGTCCTGCGCCGCCCGCACGTGGCGCTGCTGACCGCCGCCAGCATCTCAGGCAAGTCTCCTTGGATCTCGATTCGACCCCCGCTAAACTCCTCACCGAAGTAGAGCTCCGGATCGATCGCAAGCCGAAGAAGGCATCGCCAGTCTTTGATAAAGACCGTTCCAATCGGATCTATGCGCGGCGGGACGTCCTGCGTGCCCTCCCACAAAACGATTCGAACGGGTGCATAGCCGATCGCAGCCAATAGTTTCGAGAGCAGCCACTTTTTCGAACCAGCCTGAACATGCGCGGTCATGTGCGCCTCCCTCCTCAGTAGTAAACTGCTGCGGCAAAGAAGCATTAACCCGAGCTGTTGGTGATTTTACCACAGAGATCCCGAGGTCGTGCAGATAACAGAGATCTGCAGGCTCCGTGCTGCTAAGCCGCTATCCTTCGCTTCCTGGTAAGGATTCTGGCCGCCTCTAGAGAATATAATCGGCGAGAAGCAGGCAGTAGGCAGTAAGAGCCCATAAAGAACCAACATGGGATTGGATACTGCCAGCTGCCTACTGCCTGCTTAAGACTGCAGTAAAGAGTCTCTCGAGACTGATTGAATGCCACCGTCTTGGTTGCGGCCGCCCGGCCGCGTTAGGTCTCTGTGGCGCGATCAGAGATTGACATTCGTCCGGTGGTTCTTTAGTTTAGTCCCATGCGTCCAAAAGCGCATTCCACCACTCGAGCGGAGCGCACGCGACACCGGATCCTCTTGCTGCTGAAGAAAGAAGGGCCCAGCGACTCCATCTCGCTGGCGCAACGATTGCACCTGTCCGCGATGGCTGTCAGGCAACACCTCTATGCTCTGCAAAGCGAAAACCTCGTGAAATACACGAAAGAGGCCCGCCCCATTGGCCGGCCGGTTAAGCTTTGGCAGCTCATGCTTTCGGCTGACCGACTCTTCCCTGATGGGCATTCGGAACTGGCAATTGACCTGATGGACGCAATCAGGCGCAGCATCGGTGAGCAGGGATTGCGACGCGTGCTCAAATCCAGAGTGAGCCGGCAGGAACAGTCCCTCCACGAGAGGACTCCCTCGGGAGCATCTCTAGAGGACCGCCTCGCAGCCCTCGCGGAGCAGCAGACGCGGGACGGGTATCTCGCCGAGATTCATGTTGGGGAGGACGGAACCTATCTGTTCATCGAGAATCACTGCCCCATCCGTGCCGCGGTTGCCGCCTGCGCTGCTCTTTGCGATGCAGAGTTGCAGTTCTTTAAACTTGCTCTGGGCAAGCGCACCCAAGCGGAACGAGTTGAGCATATCCAGGACGGTTCACGCCGCTGTGTTTATCGCATCTCCTCTTGCTGATCTCCAACACCCCGACTTGCTGTTGTCCACGCGGGGCAATTCAGCGAAGCACTTGATCGAGATCAGCTATTGAGTCACCGAGCAATAAGACTTTAAAAAGCATATCATCTCTGCGGCCGATATGGTGATGGTGCCAGGTTTGGAAAACTTCAATTTTGAGCTGCGCGCCGTTCCGATGAAGAATATGTCCCAAAACAGACCCGACACCCAAAGCGGAGAACCCGAATGAAACGAATCGTTTTTCCGTTGCTCGCTCTTTTAGCAGTCTCGTCTTATGGGCTGGATCAGAGCAAGCAGGGTGACCTAAGGAACCCCACATGCATCATCATCAAGTTCCGACCCGGCGCGCAACTCCTGGCTCAGGCGCGAGCCGCCGCCCCCAAATCGCTAATGGAGTCGCGGAGCCTTGCGGAGGCACCTCAATCGAGCGCGCCATTGGCATCCATGCTCTCCGCTAGTGGCATAGTTAGGCTGAGAGCGGTCAAGCCGGATGCCGGTCTCGAACCGCTTGCCGCCGGCATCGAGCGCCTTTTCATTGCCGACCGTCACTGAATTTCCTTTTGAGGTCAGTCGAGGTGGACGACAAAAGCCGCGCCGGCCTTGACTCTGTTTTCTGCGCGGATGCGGCGGGCAAGCGATTCGGCCGCTTCGATGCTGCCGACTCTGCCGACAAGAACGCGCCACAGGATTAGGCTTCCTTGCTGTTGGGTGAGCGTTGCTGTTCCGTACTTTTTCTTCATCTCTCGCCTGAGGCGGTCCGCGCGCCAGCGATCCTGGAAAGCTCCGACCTGCACGGCATAGAAGTCGCCGACCGGGAGGTCAGGAGTGGTGAGCACTTCCAGCCGCACCTTCGCCGTTCCAGTCCCTAGCATGCCCAGGACGCGGGCAGCCGCGCGTGACACGTCGATGATCCGGTCCTCGACGAAAGGGCCGCGATCGTTGATCCGGAGGTCGACGCTCTGGTAGTTTTCGAGGTTCTCGACCTTCACACGTGTCCCGAAAGGTAGCGTCCGGTGCGCCGCGGTGAGTTTTTCCATGTCGTAGATCTCACCACTCGCTGTGGGGCGTCCGTGATGGGGCCGCCCGTACCAGCTCGCAGTGCCAACCTGCGTCCTTCCGGGGACGGACACTGCGGCCGGCGGCCGCACCCGACTCTTCCTCCCACACCCGGAGAGGAGAAGCGCTCCGATGAGAAGCGAAATCAGAAGACAGGGATAAACGCGCTTCAATATAAGACCCCCGTGGTTTCTCCTGATTGCGGATTGCGAATTGAACAACATCCAGATCCGCAATTGGTTTATTTGACCATGAATACCAGGAAGTACTGGTACGGAAGGAATGTGTGCTCCGCTGCCAGGCGGAACCCGTTGGATTCCATCTGCCGCACCAGATCACCACGGGATATCTTCATCTCCACCGGCGGCCCGATCGGCAGCTGCTTCTTTTGAAAGTCGATCATGACGACTTGACCACCTGGCTTGAGCATCTTTTTCATGAGGGCCAGGTAGCGCGCTTGGTTTTCAATGTGATGCCAGGTCTCGCAGATGAAAAACCGATCGACCGAGGCATCCGGAAGAAGCGGGTCGTCCGGCGCGGCGAGAAGCGTCACAATGTTCTTGAGATTCATGTCGCGGATACCGCGGTTCATGTGCAGGATCATGTCAGGATTGATGTCTACCGCGTACACCCGCCCGCCGTCACCGATGTGACGCGCGAAGCGGAACGCGAAGTAGCCGGCGCCGGCGCCGATATCCGCGATCACCTCGGCTTCTTTGAGGTTCAGTGCCATTATGACTTCATGCGGCTTCTGGTATGCGTCGCGCTTCGGATCCTCCAGCATCGCGATATAGGCCTTCGAGTCCTGATGAAGGCGATGCATCTCCTCCATGGTGGCCGGCCGGCCCTGCGTGCCGGCGAGAGATTGCAGGAAAAACAAAACAGTCGGTAGCGCTGGGATTCTCATGATCGGACGTTCCCCCGGATGCGATCCAATTGACGATTTACGACTGACGATTGACAATTCAGGGAAATGTTAGATCGTCAGTCGTCAATCGTAAATCGTCAATCAGTTCGTTGCCACGCGCGGCCAATCGCGCTATCCTCGAAATGTCATCTTATGAGGATATACGACAATGATTATACCTGGTTCCCGGCAGACTATCAGACTCCTGCTGGCTGCAAGCATCTGCGCTTTGTTGTTCTCTACCCAGGCTTCCCCCGCGACGAAGTTCGATGTCGTCGTTTACGGCGGCACAGCGGGAGGGGCCATTACTGCTGTCAGCGCTGCGCGCGAAGGCCTGAAGGTCGCCCTGCTCGAGCCGCGCGTCCACATTGGAGGGATGGTCTCGGGCGGACTTTCCTACACCGACTACGGCAAGAAGGAGGTCATCGGCGGTTACGCGCTGGAGTTTTTCTGGCGGGCGGGAAATTATTACTCCATGCGCCGCTACGGCCAGGACGCCGCCTGGTACTTCGAGCCGCACGTGGCCGAGCAGATTTTCAGGGAGATGCTCAACGAGGCCGGTGTAACCGTACTCTATCATCACCGGCTGCGCGAAAAAACCGGAGTGAAGAAGGACGGCCTCCGGATCACCGAGATCTTCATGGAGAACGGATCTTCCTTCCAGGCAGAGATCTTCGCGGACTGCAGCTACGAGGGAGACCTTATGGCTCAGGCCGGTGTTACCTACACCTGGGGCCGGGAGGGTGTAAGCCAGTATGGCGAGTCGTTGGCAGGCGTCCGCGAACGGACACCCTATCATCAGTTCACCGTCAACATCTCCCCCTATGACGCAGACGGGAAGCTTCTTCCGGAGGTTTCTGCCGGCCCGCTGGGAGAGGTCGGATCCGGAGACAGGAAAGTCCAGGCCTACAACTTCCGGCTGTGCCTGTCCAGCGACAAGAACAACCAGGTGCCGTTTCCCAGACCGAGAGGGTACAGTCCCCACCGGTACGAACTCCTGGCGCGAATGCTGAAGGCGATGACCGAAAAACTGGGACGCGCCCCTCACTTCAGCGAGGTCTCCAGCCCTGACTTTATTCCAAACAAGAAGGTGGATGTGAACAACAAGGGCGCGTTCTCGACGGATTTCATCGGAAAGAACTGGGATTATCCCGACGCGGACTACAAGATGCGGGAGCAAATCTGGCAGGAGCACATCGACTACATTGCGGGCTTCTTCTATTTCCTCGCCAACGACCCGAAGGTGCCCCCTGCGTTGCAGAAGGAGGTCAAGCACTGGGGGCTGGCGAAGGATGAGTTCGTCGATACAAACAGCTGGCCCCACCAGCTCTACATCCGCGAAGCGCGGCGCATGGTCGGCGAATACGTGGTGACGCAGAAGGACCTGCAGACCGACCTAACCAAACCCGACCCGATCGGCATGGGCTCCTATAACAGCGACTCGCACAACATTCAGCGCGTGCCAACCCGGGACGGCTTCGTGGTAAACGAGGGCGACATGCAGGTCCCGGTAAAGCCCTACCAGATTCCATACCGCGTTTTGCTCCCGAAGCGAAACGAGGCGCAGAACCTTCTTGTCCCGGTTTGCTTCTCCGCCAGCCATGTTGCCTACTCCTCTCTCCGAATGGAGCCGCAATACATGATCATCGGCCAGGCTGCGGGCGTGGCAGCAAAAATGGCTATTCAAGCCGGAGTGCCGGTGCAGGAGATCGACACAGCCGCGCTTAACCGAGAGCTCGTTCGTCAGGGAGCGGTGATGGAATATTGTCCGGGAACGCCGCGGCCGACGTACAGGGGATTCAAGCAAGAGATTGTAAAATGACGGTGCCCGGACGCCGATTGACGATTTGCGATTGACGATTGAATTGATGAGCAACAGGACAAAGTAATCCACCACCCGTAGAGCGAGTGGCTTTAGGAGGGGTCCCAGAGAGAGGCGTTGGGCTTGGTAAAGCACCGGAATCAGCCACGAATTCGTGGCTGATTCTCTTATGCCGCCGGAACGGCAGAGCTTTGTCGCATCTCACCACCAGAGGCGGTGGCTCACCGTCATGGAATTATATTTTCTTAAGGCGACCAGAACCCTTGCCGGGAAGCGAAGGAGTCGCGGCTTAATAGCACAGAAATCTCCGTGTCTCTGTGCTGATATGATAGTTGGAGGGAATGGTTAAACCCGAATATCCAAATGGGGGAGATTCAGTTCTTCCGCATCATAAGGGGTTTGCGCTTTGCGGGTGTTGGACAGAAGCTGGATCTCGATTCTGCTCGGGATCAAGGAGAGGGGAACCTTTTTTTCACCGTCCCTATGTTGCTTATGAGTGAGCTCCACGTCGGGCAGGGTTTCGAACATGTCGCCTGAAGAGGCCGAGGCATTCGCCCGGACGACGCTCGACCTCGGTTCCTCCGCCTCGCTCGGACCGGCCTGCGGCGGTCCGCCTGCGGATTCCGAATTCCGGATTCCGGTCAGCCGGTTCAGCAGGCGCGATCCAGCGGCCGGCGTGGAACGTAGCGTCGCGCGCTGTGAGCTAGTTATTGATGCGTCGAAAGTTACGCTCGAGGACATAACCCCTTCCAACATTACCGCTCGTCCAGACAACCCTGCAATCTGGACCTGAGTGGACGGGAGGGGCAAGCGCTTTGTAAGGCTATGCTTCTTATCGGAGAACCCTTGCCGAAGCTTTAGGAGTCTTTATGCCAGATTCGATTTTTGTCGAAGGGGGGGTGTTCGTCCCGGCAGAGGCCATGGAGATGCGCGCGGTCCGTGCGTCCGGTCCCGGCGGCCAGAATGTAAACAAGGTGGCCACCAAAGTCGAGCTGCGGGTCGATCTGGATCGGATTCAGGGCATCAATTCGGATAGCCGGCGTCGCCTTCTGCACCTCGTGGCAAAGCGCTTGGACAGCTCCGGAAAACTCCTCGTCACCAGCCAACGCACTCGGGACCAATACAAAAACCTCGCCGATGCACGAAAGAAGGTTCACGACTGGATCGCGCGCGCGATCAGGCCGCCCAAGAAACGCGTTGCCACCGAGCCGGGACCCGCCATCAAGGAGCGTCGTCTGAGAGAAAAAAAGATCCACGCCACGCACAAAGCAAATAGGAAGCCGGTCACCTTACATGGCGACGAATAAAAACCTGCCACGAATTACACGAATTGCACGAGAAATTTATGAATTCTTGTTTCGTGCAATTCGTGGCAGGTTTTACGGGATCATCCAGGGAAATACGTAGGCTTGCAGCATAACGATGGCACCCATGATGCAAGCCAGCACAATGCTGTGCCAGAACACGAAGCGCAGGATTTTGCCCTCCTGCCCGTGCTGGCCCGTGGACGCCGTCGCTACGACGATGCTCTGCGCGTCGATCATCTTTCCCATCACGCCGCCTGTGCTGTTGGCCGCGGTGATGAGCACCGGGTTGAGCCCCAGTTGCTGGGCCGTGATCTTCTGAAGACTGCCGAACAAGACATTGGAGCTCGTGTCGGAGCCCGTCAGGGCGACCCCAAGCCATCCCAACACAGCCGCAAAGAATGGATAAAGGAATCCCGTGCGGGTGAAGGCAAGTCCCAGGGTTGCGTCGGTTCCGCTGTAGCGCGTGATAAAGCCGATGGACATCATCAAGGCGATGGTCACCAGCGACTACCTCATCCTCCGGAAGGTCCGCGCCGCAATTGCGAAAAAATGCCCCAGGGGGATTCGAAGATAAAGTGCAGTCGCGAGCGAAGCGAACAGAATCCCCGTGCCCGTGGCCGAAAGCCAGTTGAGTGTGAAGCGCGCCGGCTCCGCCCTCTTCGACTTGTAGGCGGGATCCGCGAGACGCGCGCGATCCGCGGGCGCCGGCTCTACCGGATATTCCCGGTAGACCATGCGGTGCAGGCCGGGCACGTCAAAAGAAGGGGCGAGAATGGGTCCCCGACTAAGGCCGGCCTTCACGGGCCCAATCCCCCAGAGCATCACAAACATGCTGAGGAATACCCAGGGCATCCAGGCGCGCATGGCCTCTCGGCGGGAAACTCTTACCCCCTCCGACGATAAGGGTGACGACGTCGAAGATTCCCAGATGTCGGCGGGCTTCCACCAGGAACAGAACGCGGCCGTGCTCACCAGCGATACTACACCGCCGACAATGCCGACCAGTTCCGGACCCACAAGGTTGCTCCAGAGAATCTGAACGACGGCGAAGGAAGCTCCTGAAACCAGCGCCGCGGGCCACACTCCCTTGAGTCCTTTCCAGCCGCTGTAGGTCACGACCAGCCACATCGGAATGAGAATGGACACGAACGCCAACTGGCGTCCAGCCATGGCGCTGAGCTGCAGAGCCGAGATGCCGGTGATCGCGGCAAGGGTAATAATAGGAGTTCCGATTGCGCCGAAAGCCACCGGAGCCGTGTTTGCGATCAGCGACAGCCCCGCGGCATGGAGCGGGGAAAAGCCAAGGCCGATCATGAGGGCGGAGGAGATGGCGACGGGGGTTCCGAAACCGGCCGCCCCTTCGATAAAGATTCCGAATGAGTATGCAACCAGCAGGGCCTGGATCCTCCGGTCGGCGGAGAGATGGGCCACCGAAGACTTGACGATCTCGAATGTCCCGGTCGAGACCGTCAGTTGGTAAAGGAAAACGGCATTGAGGACTATCCATCCGATCGGGAACAGGCCGTAAGCCGCGCCCTGCAAAGCAGCGGCCGACGCCGCCGATATCGGCATTCCGTAGATAAAAATCGCAACGAGCACTGCGGCAAGCAGGCCGACAAGGGCAGCCTAGTGAGCCGGCCTCTCCAGAATTCCGAGCGTGAACAACAGGAGCACAATCGGGAGTGCGGCTGCGATGGTGCTCAGCAGCGCGCTCCCGAGAGGATCGTAGACTTGCACCCATTCCATAGAAACCCCAGCAGGCAGTAGTCTGTAGGCAGCAGGCAGATCCAATCACTGAGATCCCCCCAATAGCCGGTTTATCAACCGCACACGCGGACCCCCACTCTACAACTTTTGCTTCCCTGTGCCCACTGCCAACTGCCTGCTGCCTGCTTTCAATGTGATATGATGTCGCTTCCGTTGGACAATGAAAAAGGAGGGGTTCACAGGCCATGACAGATACTTTCCATCCACCGCAACGAATTCTGCTCGGCCCGGGGCCCAGCAATATAGAACCCCGTGTCCTTCAGGCGATGATCGCGCCCATGCTTGGATACCTCGACCCGCTCTATCTCGAATGCATGAACGAGATCCAGAGACTGCTCCGTTCGGTTTTTGAGACGGAGAACCGCGTAACCTTCCCCATCTCAGGCACCGGCGGCGCGGGAATGGAATCCTGCATCGCCAATCTCGTGGAGGACGGCGACGAGGTGATTGTCTGCGTCAACGGCTTCTTCGGACAACGGGCCGCCGATCTCGTGGAACGCTGGGGGGGCAAGGTGCTGCGGGTGGAAGCCGAATGGGGCCAGCCCTTGGACATGCAGAAACTGCGCGATACTTTCCGAAATTCCAGCGCACGCATCGTCGTCATGATCCACGCGGAGACTTCAACCGGCATGCGCCAGCCCATCGAACAATTAAGATCGCTCAGGGACATCCGAGACGCCATCTTCATCGTTGACACAGTGACATCGCTAGGAGCCCATCCGATAGGCATCGACCGGAACGGAGTCGACGCCAGCTACTCCTGCACCCAGAAGGGCATCGGCGCCCCGCCGGGACTTTCACCTGTTACCTTCTCGGAGCGCGCGCTGGAAAAAATCCGAAGCCGCAAAGTGCGCCCCAGAAGCTGGTATCTGGACATACAACTGATCGACAAGTACTGGAGCGCAGAGCGCGTCTACCACCACACGTCCCCCGCGCTGATGAACTACGCGCTGAGAGAGGCCCTGGCAATCATTCTGGAGGAAGGGTTAGAGTATCGCTGGAAGCGGCATGAGCGCAACAGCCAAGCGCTCGTGGAGGGATTGGAAGCGATGGGGCTTCAGATGCTGGCTGCACCTGAGCATCGGCTCTGGACGCTCAACACGGTGCGGATTCCTGATGGCATCGATGACGCACGCGTGCGCACACGCCTCTTGAACGAGCACAACATCGAAATCGGAGCCGGATTCGGATCGCTGAAGGGTAAGATTTGGAGAATCGGGCTCATGGGAGCCGGCAGCACCGAAAACAACGTGCTCCTGCTTCTTTCGGCGCTCCGGCGTGTCCTGCAAGGTGAAGGATATAAACCATAGAAGCAGCTTCGCTCCTTCAAAACCGCAAACATCCGGCTTGGTTTCAATTGACGCGTGCAGTTCGACGCAATCGTCAATCGCAAATCGTAAACTGAACGACCCTCACCTGGAAGGCGAGGGGTTCGTGCTGTGTCGGCTGAAGCCGACTGAAAGCTGCTGGTACTCCCTGCTTTTCTCATTAAATAATTGGACACGGATCCACACAGATTCACGGATTGGCACCCGTTCATCCGTGCAAATCCGTGTCCCGTTTTTTCTTCGAGCTATCTGCTGTGGCCGTACCGCCACGCCGAATTCCATGCGTTTGAAGCAGCTATGTACGAAAAGCCCTGGCTCGTCAACTGCGTCGACTTCGCTACCCTATTCTTCGCCTGAAGGCGAGGGGCTTCGACCATCCCCAATGTGGACAATAATTTAGCGCTTGGTTTGCACCACCTGCCCTGGCTCGAAGACGCTCTGCGAGCTCAGCGCGGCCAGAGTTTCTCTCAGATGCGGCGCCTCCGGCGCGTTGGGGTGAATCTCGAGAAACTCTTTGATGCAATCAACAGCCTCAGCCTGATTCTTTTCGGCCAGCGCGATGTGAGCCAAATAAAGGTGGGGAGAAACGGCCGACAACGGATCGAGCGTCAGAACTTTCTTGAAGTACTTTCCCGCTTCGGACAAGTCGTGCAGGTAATAGTAGTTCAACGCGATCTGTGAGATAACCATGCATTCGTTGGGCCGAACGCTGTAGGCGCGCAGGTTGGCCTCTAGAGCATCCTGGAACCTGCCGACTGCCAGCAGACTCCCCGCCAAGTTAACCCAGCCCCCGTAAAAGTCGGGGTCCAAGTCGGTCACCTTCTTGAAATATCGAATGGACTGATCGTACTTGCCGGCGCGGTGATAGTAGGTTCCGAGGTTATTCAACGCGTCCGTGTAGGAAGGATCGATCTCGATCACCCGCTCGAGGTGCTGAAGGAGCCACCCGAAGACTCCCTTGGCTGTTGTCACGGACGCCGCTCAGGGGGCATCTGCATCACCGCGGACCAGGCGAAGCTGGTCTCCCTCGATGGATAGAGTCTGTCAACCGCATTGAAAAAACCTGATTCACCCCGTTATTAACAGTTTAGCGCATTTGCACTGCCTCATGAAGCAAAATCCTTAGTGAGGATGGCCCTTTCCGATCTTCCCGCTTTCCGCTGCTAAGCGAAGAGACTCTCGGACTGGTTTATTCCACCAAATTTGGTTAGGCAAGACTGGTATTGCGTGGCCAGCACGCGGAACCTCTCTCTACTCTGCAAAAGTCAGAACCTCCGGCAAAGCCGGAGGCTTGATTTGTGAATCGCTCAAAGCGGTCAGCGCTTCGCGCTAAAACTGGATCATGACAAGCTTAGTGGGACACCGACCCGGTTCAACCGTAGGGGCGGGACCTGTGCCCGCCCGTTCGGCCTTAGAGGGTGCCCACAGGTGGCGCCCCTACAGATATTTGTTCCATGAATGCATCAATCATCAAATCTGCGTGGAAAAACCGAACCACTTCCGGAACTGTCAAATTTTGTTAGTCCTCCGGCAAAGCCGGAGGTTTACCTAAGGACGAATTAACAATAAAATGGGTCCGGAGGTATTTGCCATGTTACTGATCCGACCGGTCATACTTTTGCTTCTGGGGGCGTCGCTTTCGCTTGCTGCAGACGCGCCCCGCGTCCCGACGATCGACGATCTTCTGCTGATCAAGTCCGCCTCTGGCTGCCAGATCTCACCCGATGGGAAGTGGGTTGCCTATAGCGTCAACGAAACGGATTTCAAGCTGGACGCCTTTATCTCGCAAATCTGGCTGGCCAACACAGGAAATGGTGAAAACTTCCAACTGACTCGCGGAGACAAGTCCGCCTCGAGTCCGCGATGGTCACCTGAAGGGAAATGGCTGGCCTTCACAAGCAACCGCGTGGGGGACAAGGATCAGATTTTCGTCATCCATCCGGACGGCGGCGAGGCCATCCAGTTGACGAAGTCGGAAACCGGCGTGGGAGCATTCGCCTGGTCCCGGGATGGAAAGAGCATTGCCTTTACTGCGACCGATCCTCAAGCGCAGGCTCTGAAAGACCGGAAGGAGCAATACGACGATTACGAAGTCGTACGCAAGGAGTACAGCCACTCGCACATCTGGACTTTGGATTTGGCGGAAGCCCTTCAGGCGCCGGTGGCAGGGAAACAGCGAACCCATGGTAAGGATTTCAGCGTGACATCCCTTTCCTGGTCACCGGACGGCACCAGGATTGCCTTCAGTGCCACCATCAATCCCGACCTGATTAGCATCGGCACTGCGGACATCTATGTCTTGACCCTGGCAAACGATGATGTGAAAAAGATTGTTTCCCAGCCGGGCCCGGACAACGGTCCCCGCTGGTCCCCGGACGGAAAGCAGATCGTCTTCATGAGCGCCATGGGCCGCGCCAACTTTTTCGCCCGCAACTCAAGGCTTGCCGTGGTCGCCGCCGACGGAGGAACGCCGTTCTCGATCTCCGATGACTTCGATGAGAACCCCGGACTCGTGGACTGGAATGCGGACGGAATCTACTTCAGCGCTTCACAGAAGACCGCCTCGCACCTCTTTCGCGTTGACCCGGCGACGGGCCGGATCGCGCGCATTACCGGCCCCGATTCCCTCATGGCTCAATCCTTCTCTCTTACTGCCGACGGCCGCCGACTGGCTTGCATCGTCGCCTCGCCTACAAGCCTCGCGGAGGTGGTGGTTTCCGATCTCTCCAACTTCGCGCCACGCCCGTTGACCCAGATGACGGACCAGGCGAAAGTCTTCAAGCTCGGCAGCCGCGAGGTGATCTCGTGGAAAAGCCAGGATGGAACCATCATCGAGGGAGTGCTGATCAAACCTGCCGATTTTGATCCGGCAACGAAGCATCCGTTGCTGTGCATCATCCACGGCGGACCGACTGGAGTGGACCGGCCCGCCTTCCTCGCTCCCGACACCCACTACTACCCATCCGACATATGGGCGGCGCGCGGTGCCCTGGTCCTCAAAATCAACTACCGCGGCAGCGCCGGATACGGCGAGAAGTTTCGCATGTTGAACATCCGCAACCTGGGCGTCGGAGACGCTTGGGACGTGCTTTCGGGCGTGGACTACCTCATCGGCAAAGGCTGGGTTGACCCAGCCAAGGTCGCCTGCATGGGTTGGAGCCAGGGAGGATACATCTCGGCTTTCCTCACAACCTCCTCCCATCGCTTCGCGGCGATCTCCGTCGGAGCCGGCATCTCGGACTGGGCCACGTACTACTACAACACCGACATTACGCCCTTCACCATCAACTACCTCGGGGCCAATCCCGTCGACGATCCGGAGATCTATGAAAAGACCTCTCCCATTTCATACATGAAAATGGCTCGCACCCCTACCTTGATCCAGCACGGCGAACTGGATCGGCGCGTGCCGATACCCAACGCCTACGAATTGCGCCAAGCCCTGGAGGATCGGGGTGTGAAGGTCGACATGATTGTTTACAAAGGCTATGGCCACGGCATCACCAAGCCGAAGTCCATACGCGCAGTCATGCAGCACAACCTGACCTGGTTCAATCACTACCTGTGGGACGATCCGATGCCCGACCTCACCCAACCAGAGCTGCCCAAGAAGAAGGAAGGTGGAAAAGCAGAGGAAAAATAATCGGGCACCAATATAATCTGGTGCGGCCTGGCGTCAGCAATCTCTAAGCGGACCGACAGACGCAAAGGGCGCCGAGATCCGTTCACAACTCGTCGTAGCCTTTGAGCAGACGAACCCAAATGTTGCGGTAGAGGACGGGATTTCCGTGCGCTTGCAGCATCAACGGTCCTTTGGGCCCGTGGGGAGTGTACTTGGCGAGGATCCGATGGCCGGTTGCGCCCAGCAGCGCGACGTGGTTATGCACAGCGACGCCGTTGTGGAAAACAGTGATGAATGCGGGCGCCTCCAGCGTCCCATCCTTAAAGCGAGGAGCCGTGAAGAGCACATCGAAGACCTGCCAGTCGCCGGGCTTACGGGACGCATTGACCAGAGGTGGATACTGGCCGTATATCGCTGCGGCCTGACCGTCGGCGTAGATTCCTCCCCTGTATGAATCAAAGACCTGAAGTTCGTAGCGGCCGAAGAAAAACACGCCGCTATTGCCATGGTTCATGACCTCCCCCGTAGGAGGATTGGGCGTCGCCCACTCCACGTGCAACTGGCAGTCGCCGAACGATTCCCGAGTGTAAATGTCGCCTCCGTCTGGCGTATCGCTGGGCGGCACTTGCAGAACACCGCCCCTGACGATCCATGCTGGAGGCTGACCCCCCTCGGTTTGCCACTTGGAGAGACCGGTGCCGTCGAAGAGAACCGCGGCGTCCGAAGGCGGTTTTCCAGGTAAGTCCGGGGTGCTGCAGGTTCCCGGATCGACGGCACGCGGTTGGGGGCGCCCGCTGTCGTGGACGTGCCATTTGCCGCCGGGGAGCATAGGAGTGTCGGTGTATCCGATCGGACCTGGGCTTTTTTGGGTTTTAGCGGCTGGAACCTGCAGCAGAATTGCGCCCGCAATAGCCGCGGTCGTCAGGACTGCAAGAACCTTTCGGTGCATGGTCATGATTTTCCTCCTGGCGGATTCGGCATTAGAGAATCATTCTGGACACGGATTCTCACAGATCCACACGGATAAGACTAACCTTTTCTGCCACCGCATGGGCTGCGGTGGCAGAAAAGGGATCGTCCGATCTGTACTACTAACGTGACGATCCTTTCCCGGAGGGAAAGGATTTTTCTCTGCGTTCTCTCTAACGCTGAGACTGCAACAAGGTCAGGAGTTTTATGCCGCTACATGGTTCAGTTGGTCGAGAGT
>Ga0315279_10004112_pt1 | contig 19712 bp, 15 predicted proteins | sample YL17G06_20_MG_FD_203694 | JGI IMG/M metagenome (GOLD analysis project Ga0315279, IMG submission 203694) | Sediment microbial communities from Yellowstone Lake, YNP, Wyoming, USA - YL17G06_20 | ecosystem: Environmental > Aquatic > Freshwater > Lake > Sediment | place: USA: Wyoming | collected... | reverse complement strand
CCGTCGCCATGGCATTGGGGTTCGTTCGCGAGTTCGTGCCGGGCGCCACGCCAAAGAAACCGACTTCAGGGTTCACGCCCCAGAGTCGCCCATCCGTGTCCAGGCGAATCCAAGCGATGTCATCCCCGACCGTCCAAATTCGGTAGCCCTTGCTCTTGAGTCCTTCGGGCGGAACCAGCATGGCAAGGTTCGTCTTGCCACAGGCGCTTGGGAACGCCGCGGCCACATATTCGATGTGGCCGTTCGGCTCCTCGACACCCATGATCAACATGTGTTCGGCAAGCCAGCCCTCCTGACGCGCCATCCAGCTCGCAATGCGAAGCGCCAGGCACTTCTTCCCAAGCAATACGTTTCCGCCGTAACCCGAATTGACCGACCAGATCGCATTATCTTCAGGAAAATGGAGAATGCGCCGCTTGTCCGGATCGAGCGTGCCTTTACTGTGCAGGCAGCGCGTGAACTCGTTGCTCTGGCCGAGGGTATCAAGCACCTCTTTCCCCACGCGGCACATGACAAGCATGTTCAGCACAACGTAGATGCTGTCCGTAAGCTCGATGCCGATCTTGCTGAACGGCGAACCCACGGGCCCCATCGAGAACGGCACCGCGTACATCGTCCGGCCACGCATCGCTCCGTGGAAAAACCCCGCCGCCTCAGTGTATGCCTCTTCCGGATGTTTCCAGTTGTTCGTTGTCCCGGCATCGGCCTGCCTTTGACAGCAGATGAACGTCTTGTCTTCCGTCCGGGCCACGTCAAGGGGATCCGTTCGGTGATAGTAGCACCCAGAATGCTTCTCCGGGTTCAAGGGAATAATCTCGCCCAGGCGGCACGCCTCGACGCGAAGTGCGGCCCGCTGCGCCTCGCTGCCGTCTATCCAAACGACATCATCCGGAAGGCAAAGCGCGGCCATCTCCTCGACCCAGTTCCGAAGGATACGGTTCGTTGTAGGCCATTCTTCCTTGTGCCACATTGCATTAGGCGCCATATAAGGCCCCTCCTTCTCAAACATGCGGATCACCCGTCACGCTGTTCCGAACCTGGTCCCGCGGACGGTTACAGTTGCAGCCCGTGCCTGTTCTCGCATTTCGGCCCGCTGCCCGCGTCTATCGCCGACCCAATCAGCAGGATTATAAACACCACACTCCCAATTTGTCCAAATCAGCAGCAGCGCCGACATCCGGCCCGAACGTGTAAGGTGGGTGAAGCGAAGCGGAACCCACCGACCCCAACTACTTTCAGTCCCCTAGATGCACCGGACGCAGGTTCCCCTTCTCGCCCGAAGGAACAAGTACGACGCGCACCTCACCGTGCACTTTGCAGTACTCCCGCGTCTTCTCCACACCCATGACAAAGAACGCCGTGCTCAACGCATCCGTTTCCATGCCCGTGGGCCCTATCACCGTTGCACTTAACATGCCTTCAACGGGCCGGCCCGTGCGCGGATCGAGAATGTGACAGTACTTCTTGCCCTCGAATTCAATGAACTTCTCGTAGCTCCCCGACGTCGACAGCGCCTCGTCGCGCAACGTTACCGTGCCCAGCGAGTCCCTGTCATCATAGGGGTCACGGATCCGCACTCTCCATCCGGCTTGGCCCGGGGGCGCTCCCAAAACCACGATTGAACTCGATCCTGCGCTCAACGCCGCTATTGTCACGCCGTGCCGTTTCAATACTTTCGCCGCCCGATCCAGCGCAAGACCCTTCCCGATGCCGCCGAAATCCAACCGCATCCTTTCTTGCTTGAATGAGATCGTTTGCTTTTCCGCATCAATCGCGACTTTATCCATGCCGACCTTTCCGCAAACCTCCTTCAACTCCTCATCGGAGGGAACCGTACTTTGAGCGCGCGCATCATCTTGCGGCTTACGGAACCCCCACAGCTTCATCAATGGGCCGACGGTAACGTCAAATGCGCCTCCCGTCTCCGAATAGACCTTCCTGCAATACAAGACAAGATCCATGACCTCCAGCCCGGCTTTGGCGGGTTCCTTTGCCGCGCGGTTGTTGATGTAGGCAACCTGGCTGTCCGACCGCCAGTCGCTGATCATGCTCTCAAGCCCGTCAACCTCGGCAAACGCCTCATCGGCAATCCGCTGCAACTCCTCGATCCTCTTATCTCCGGGACGCACGCAAAGCGTAAAACTGAACTCCGTGCCCATTGCCGGATGGATGAAAGTCCTCTTAAGCACGGTATCCGCAAGGGCGCCCGAACAGACAATTAGTCCGATCGCGAGCAACATGAGAAATGAAACACGAAACCTTCTGGAACCGATCCTGTGTTTCATGATTCGAGTCTAACACCTCTCGCGGGAACGCACAAAGCAACGCCACAAGCGCGCCTTTGCGGAGTCACGAGATCCATGCTACGATACTTCTCGTTTGTTTTACAGGCTTTAGCCAGAGAGCTTCTGGAAGAACCCCACCCTAAGGATGTACAACGAACAGGCCGGGAGGTGGAGAGCGTGAACCGCGCACAGCTTGCGAAGATGATCGATCATAGTGAGTTGCACCCCTATGCCACGCGCTGGGACATCGAGAAGCTATGCGATGAAGCCGTCACCCACGGGTTCGCGACGGTCTGCGTGAATCCTGTCTGGACATCGTACTGCGCGAAGCGGCTTGCAGGGACTGACGTGAAAGTCTGTCCAGCGATCGGGTTTCCGCTCGGCGCGAGCACCGCGCATGTCAAGCTTGAAGAAACCCGCGAGGCCGTGCGTCAAGGGGCCGGCGAGATTGACATGGTCATCAACATCGGCGCACTGAAATCGGGATACCCGCAGTTCGTCGAAGAGGAGATCGCCGCCGTAGTGAAAGCGGCCGCAAACATCCCCGTCAAAGTCATCATCGAGACCTGCCTCCTTTCCACGGACGAGAAGGTCGCGGTCTGCAAGATGGCCATGCGCGCCGGCGCGGCCTTCGTCAAGACCTCCACGGGTTTCAACGGCGCAGGCGCGACCATCGAGGACGTGCGGCTCATGCGAGAGATCGTCGGTCGTCTTCTCGGCGTCAAGGCTGCCGGCGGAATTCGCACATTCGAGCAAGCCTGTGCCCTTATCGAAGCCGGCGCAACCCGCATCGGCACCAGTGCCGGCGTCAAAATACTTGCGGGAGCCTCTGGCGCATAGGGAATTCACTTGGCGCAGTACGGAATCAAGAGAAGGAAAGAAGAAAGGGGAGGCCGGATCATGCGCTATGAGATTGTCTTCATCATTGTACTCGTGTCTGCGACTGCCCTCTGCCGGCATGCTTGGGCCGTCACGCCTTCGACCGACGAGTTAACGACCGCGCGCCAATGGGCTGAAGGCAGGTTCGGCGGAATGCCAACGGTTACGCCTGCCGATCCCGGCCTCGAGGTCGTATTCAACCATGATCCGGTTCGCAAGAACGGACGGTTCGCCAAGCCCTTCAAGCTTGGCGATAAAGAATTCGAGCGCGGCCTCTTCTGTCATGCGCCGAGCAAGGTAATCGTCCGTCTGCCCGGCCCCGGAAAATCGTTTTCGGCCACGGTGGGCGTCGACGCGAATGCAAACGGCGGAAGCGTGGTGTGCTCCGTCAGCGTAGGCGGCAAGGAGGCGTGGCGTTCGGAAACACTGCGCGGCGGACAGCCCGGCGTCCCCGTCAATGTGGATTTGGCGGGCGCGAAAGAGTTCGTCATCGAGGTCAACGACGCGGGCGACGGCATCTCGTGCGATCAAACCGACTGGGCCGATGCGAAGGCGCTGTTGCAGGACGGAACCGAACTCTGGCTGGCCGATCTGCCGCTCGCGCAGAGTCCCGCTCTCTTTGAGCCGGGCAGTCCGCCGTTTTCCTTCACGTACGACGGGAAGCCTTCGGCGGAATTGCTGGCCGCTTGGACGTTTGAGCACGCGTCGCGGAAGCTCGATGAGCAGCGCGCCGAATACACATTGACTTACACGGACCCAAAGACGGGATTGATAGTGCGTTGCGTGGCAATTGCCTATCGCGACTTCCCGACGGTCGAGTGGACGCTCTATTTCAAGAACACAGGCGCCGCCGACACGCCCATCCTCGAGAACATCCAAGCCCTCGATATTCGCATGACCCGCGGCGATGCCGCCGAGTATCTGCTTCATCACAACGTCGGATCGCCCGCGAATGGTTCCGACTACGGCCCGCTGCAAACGCGCCTCGAACCGAAAACGACCAAACGCATCGGCGGCGCGGGCGGCCGGCCCACCAATAGCGACATGTCCTACTTCAACGTCGAGTCCACTTGCAACGACGGCCTCATTGTCGTCGTCGGCTGGCCGGGCCAGTGGGCGGCGGACTTCATCCGCGACGACGCCAAAGGACTTCAGATCCGCGCAGGCCTCGAATTGACGCATTTCAAGCTGCTCCCCGGCGAAGAGATGCGCTCGCCGCTCATCGTTCTCCAGTTCTGGAACGGCGACTGGATTCGCGCCCAAAACGTTTGGCGGCGCTGGATGATGGCGCACGGCATGCCCAAGCCCGGCGGCCAACTGCCCCCGCCCATGGCGCTCGGATGCAGTTCGCGCGCGTACGAGGAGATGATCAAGGCCGACACCGAAAAGGAGATCATGTTCATCGACCGCTACATCGAAGAAGGGATCAAGATCGATTACTGGTGGATGGACGCCGGCTGGTACATCCAGGAAAAAGGCTGGCCGCAGGTCGGAACATGGGAAGTCGACCCCAAGCGGTTCCCGAACGGGTTCAAACCCATCAGCGACCACGCCCACGCCAAAGGCATCAAGATCCTCGTCTGGTTCGAGCCCGAACGCGTCGCCGAAGGAACCTGGCTCACCCAGAACCACCCCGAGTGGATCCTCGGCGGCGCCAAAGGCGGTCTGCTCAACCTCGGCAACGACGCCGCACGCGAATGGCTCACTGATCACATCGACAAACTTCTGACGGAACAAGGCATCGATCTTTACCGCCAGGATTTCAACATCGACCCGCTTCCATTCTGGCGCGGCAACGACGCGGAAGACCGCCAAGGCGTCACTGAGATCAAGCACGTTACCGGCTACCTCGCCTACTGGGACGAACTCCGGCGCAGACATCCCAACATGCTCATCGACTCGTGCGCCTCCGGCGGACGCCGCAACGACATCGAGACCATGCGCCGCGCCGTCCCACTGTGGCGCAGCGACTACGCCTTCGAACCCAACGGCCACCAGGGCATGACCTACGGCATCTCGCTCTGGCTCCCGTTCCACGGCACCGGCACCGTCGCCTGCGTCGACGCCCCCTACTACGGCGGCGGACTCACGCCCGTTCAGCCGTATGCCTTCTGGAGCAACGTCGCCCCCAGCACCAACTGCGGATTCGACATGCGCGTCAAGGAGATCGACTACGCCGCCCTCCGCAAACTCTTTGACGCCTGGCGCAACGTCGCCCCCAACTACTACGGCGACTTTTATCCCCTCACGAAATACTCTCTCGACAAAGACGCCTGGATCGCATGGCAGTTCGATCGTCCCGAAGCCGGCGAAGGAATGATCCAAGTGTTCCGCCGCGCCGAGAGCGTCTTCACCGCCGCCTCCCTCCCACTCAAAGCTCTCGACCCCGCATCCAAGTACCTCATCGCCGACTTGACCACAAACGAAACACAAACCCTAACCGGCAACGAACTCATGCAGAAGGGCCTTCCCGTGTCGCTCCTCGAACGCCCCAGTGCGGCGGTCCTTGCCTACAAGAAAGCGAGTTGACGCCCAAGGGCAAGACCTGCCACCTGCTGATGCTCGTGCCCCTGCTATTCCGAAAACGGGAGTGTTCGTTGTACCGGCTTTAGCCGGGGGGTGCACCAACGACCCCGGCTAAAGCCGGTACAACGAACATTTTCATCATTTGCGGGAGAAACCCTTGATTTCATGGGAACTCGTAATCGTAATCGAAAAGTCTGGAAGCACCGTCCAGTGCAAAAAGGCGAAATGGGGTTCGCCAAGGAGATTGCCACATGTTGACATGCCTTGTTCTCGCAACGACGATATGTGCCATGAGCAATGCAAACCCCGAGTCTCGTGAAAATGAGACCGCGGTTATGCCGGGCCAAGTCCATCTGGCCAACGGCACATTGGATCTCCTCGTTGATACAAGCAAGGGACTCAATCCGTGCGGCCTTGCCGACAAACAAGGTCAATCCTACGCCAATGCCGACTACATCTGGCCCGAAGGCAAATCGCCGAAACTAAAATCCGAACCCGTCTGGATCAACGGCCCCAACGGCGACCGCGCGGTTACATTCACGGCCACCTTGGGCGACTTGCTGATCGAGCAGATGTTTACCGCGCCCGCCCACGAAACAAACACGCTGACAGAAACCATCCGTTTGCGCAACACGGGCGATGAACCTCTTGACCTCCCCGATTTCGCCTGCGGCTTCGCGAAGCGTTTTGCTTCGCACGAGGGAAAGCCCGCCGACACGCCCGACATGTTCCGCGCGATCCCCTATCTCGTTCACACTGAGACGGGAGAGCGATGTGAATACAGCATCTCCGACCTTGCCCTCAAGAAGAACTGGTTCAGCATCGATTACACGGCCGCGAAACACGAGCAAACGCCCCTGTGGGGTTCGGAAGCCTGGGCATGGTCCAACGGGAAAAGCATGCTCCTGATAACCAAGTACAATCCCGACGCGATGGAATGGTCGTTGCTCGATCCGATGCGGCATGGAGACGATTTGCTCCTGCGGTTCGGCGGCGCCGGCCACTGGAAATACGGCCACCCGGAAAGGGCATCGCGGCTCGAGCCCGGCGCCGCTTTCACATTCGGCACGACGCGCTACAAGTTGATCGACGGCGGCATTCAAGAATGCTTCTACGATTTCCGCCGCTTCATGGATTCGAAAGGCCATGTCGCTCCGCCGAACTACAATCCTCCGGTGCACTGGAACGAGCTGTATGACAATCCATTCTGGTGGGCGGGCGATACGGCTCAACACCGCGACAAATTGTACAGACGCGCCGACATGGAGGCCGAGGCCGCAAAGGCCAAGGAACTCGGCTGCGAAGCGCTCTATCTCGACCCCGGTTGGGATACCTCGATGGCATCTTGCATCTGGGCCGCGGACCGTCTCGGCGACCAGGCCGAGTTTGTCCAGTGTTTGAAGGAGAAATACGGCCTCAAACTGGCCCTGCACACCCCGCTGGCCGCGTGGAGCGACGTGAGGGCATATCCCGAGGCCGCGCGCGTAAAAGACAAGGAGGGGATAACGCGCGTCGCCCTTTGCAGCGCGAATGCGGCCTATCTCGATACCAAGGCCGATCGTTTGCTCGAATTGTGCAAGAAGGGCGCCTGTTTCCTCATGTTCGACGGATCCTGGTTCACGGGCGAATGCTACGACCCCGCGCACGGCCATTCAATCCCCCTCACAAGACAAGAACAACTCGAAGCGTACCTCAAACTCAACCAGCGCGTTCACGCACAGTTCCCGAACGTCCTGATCGAGCAGCACGACCCGTGCGTCGGCGGAACGACCGTCCGCTACGCGCCGACTTACATCCTGCACGGCAAACCAGGCTCATTTGACGAGCTTTGGGGCTACGAATACATGTGGGACCCGATGGCCGACCTGTTGAGCGGCAAGGCCCTCAGCCTGTACTACGCCAACCTCGCTTACAGCATCCCGATTTACCTCCACATCGACCTCCGCAAAGACAACGCGAACGCCCTCGAGTTCTGGTGGTACGCCAGCACCTGCCGGCACCTCGGCGTCGGCGGAAAACATCCCGACCCGAAGGTTTGGGACGCGCACAAAGAGGCTATGAAGAGCTATATGAACCTCAAGAGGTTCTACACCCAAGGCATCTTCTACGGCCTCGACGAAACCGTCCACGCTCACACCTTGCCCAACGAAGGAAAGTGCGTGATCAACGTCTTCAACTTGTCCGATACCGAGATCGAACGCGAGCTTCGGTTCAAACCAGCCGAAGTGGGATTACGAACGCAAAACTTCCAAGTGGACATCCCCTCCATGACCAAAGAAGGCGACCTCATCATCCTCCGCGTCCCCGTTCCCCCGAAGAGCCACCGCCTCATCTCGCTATCCGCCTCGTGACCAAACGTATGTCGGGCTGTCAAGGCTCCATGCCAGCCATTGCACCATAGGGTGGCTACGGATTGTCTTCTGGCATCAACGACGAGTTTTCAGAATGGACTCCCGGTCTTTTCCCTTGTTTGCGGTCGTCCTTGGCGTATCTGATTGCTCTGCTTCTTCTGGCGACGCGGAAGGTCGCGACTCCCATCCACCGCCGAGGGCTTTGATTAGCAGGATGGCCGAGACCATCCGCTGGTTGAGAATCTGCGCATCGGCTAGTTCGTTGGTCAGCAGGGTCTGTTCCGCGTTGACTACGTGCAGGTAGTCGGTAACGCCGCTCTGGTACTGAATCTGGATAAGCCGCAGGTATTCTCGGGCCGCGGCGACCGCCTTGGATTGCGCTTCGGCCGCGTCGGCACGCCTGTGGAGGTCCGTCAACGAGTCTTCCACGTCAACGAATGCGCTCAGCACTTTGTTGCGGAACGTTGCCTTGAGTTCATCATATCGCGCCTTGGCTTTCCGAAGGCTGGCCCGCAACTGTCCGCCCTTGAATATGGGAAGGGAAACGCTTGGTCCGAAAGACCAGGTGCGGTTGCTCCAGTCCAGGACACTTTTGATATCGGAACCCTGCAAACCCGCGGAGCCGGTAAGCCTCACGGCGGGGAAGAAATCGGCCTTGGCCACACCAATCTCCGCGCTGGCCGAAACGAGATTCTGCTCCGCCTCGGCCACGTCAGGCCGCTTCCGCAACAAATCCGAGGGCAGCCCGGCCGGAATCACCGGGGGCGTTGCATTGAGTGGCCGGGCATCGAGCGAAAACTCCGCTGGCGCGCGTCCAAGCAAGATGGCAATTGCGTGTTCGAGGTCCGTGCGTTGCCGCTGGGTGTCCTCCGCCTGCGCGCGCGTCGATTCCAGTTGCACCCGTGCCTGCAACACATTGATCTCGTCGATCAAGCCGGCCTTGTATTGGTTTTCTGTCAAATCAACCTGTTCCTGGTAGAGGACCAGATTCCGCGCGAGAATCTCGTATTGGGCATCGAACGAACGAAGGTTGAAGTAGTTCCGGGCGAGATCCGCCAGGAGCGTCTGGCGAACCACTTCGAGGTCATAGACGGAGGCCTGGAGTTGTGCCTTGGCCGATTCGTAGGAGCGGCTGACGCGTCCCCAAATATCGATCTCATAGGAGAGGTCAAAAGGAATCTGAAAACGGTTGCTGGTCGTTGCCGGGATATACGCGCCGGTGGCCGACGCGGTGGCCTGTTGACTGCCGCTCGCCGCAGGGCTAGTCGTGCCGCCCTGTATCAGCGTATTGACCTGCCCTAGCACGCTCGACACCTGATTGATCACCGAAGGGATATTGGAAGCTTTTTGGGATGCGGAGTCTGATGACGTGGTCACGCCCGGAGTGCGAGAACGTGTCGCCGAGGGGTCCAATGTGACTACGGGGAAGAATGAACTCTTGACCGACTGTGCGGAAGCCCGCGACTGCGCCACTCGCGCCATGGCCGCCTTGAGGTCCTGATTTGCCTTCAATGCCTCCTCTGCGAGTGTACTGAGCTCCGGATCGTTGAAAAGTCGCCACCAATCCTGGCCGAGTCCGGGTTGGGCCGCTTCGTTGGGTGTAGCACTCTTGTAACCTGCCGGAGTGTTCATCGATGGACGATGATAATCAGGTCCGGTCTTGCAGGAGGCCAGAAGCAACGTCAGCACAATGGCGCCTGCCGTATGAAGCCATATTCTTGCTCTGTTGCGTTGCATAGGCCCTCCATCCGGGATCGACATCTTCTGAGGGGAATCACTCATGGCGTAATGCCTCAATGGGGTCCAACCGTGCGGCTTTTCGGGCGGGGAAGTAGCCGAAAACGACGCCGATTGCGCCGGAAAAAAGAAACGCGACCAGGACAATCGGGACATTGAGAATGAAGGGGACCTTAAGCGCCTCAGTCAGCCCAAAGGAAACTCCCAAGGCAAACAGAATGCCGATCAACCCGCCAAAAGAGGCCAGAACGACGGCCTCGACCAAGAACTGAAGCAGGACTTCCCGCTCGAGCGCCCCAATGGCGAGGCGGGTGCCGATTTCGCGCGTGCGCTCCGTGACGGACACAAGCATGATGTTCATGATGCCAATGCCACCGACCAGGAGACTCACCGCCGCCACTGCGCCCAGCAGACCGGTCAGTACCCGGGTCGTGCCGGAAAGCATCATGGCGATTTCCTTCAAGTCCATTACACTGAAATTGTCGTCTTGGTTCACAGACAGATGCCGGCGGACGCGCATCAGGCGGCCAATCTCCGCCTTGACCCGGTCGGTGGACACGCCGTCCTTGACGGAGACCTGGATGAGGCCGACATCTTCGTTACCTGCAATCCGGCGCTGGAAGGTGCGCAACGGCAGCAGAATGATGTCATCCTGGTCGGTGCCCATGGTTGATTGGCCTTTGGCTTCGAGGAGGCCGATGACCTCGCAGGAGACTTTGTTGAGGCGGATCTTGCTGCCAATCGGACTCTGGCTCCCGAACAACTTGTTGCGCACCGTCTCGCCAATGACACAATTGGCCACGCCGGTCCGCACTTCGGCCTGCGTGAATGCCCGGCCATCCTTGATCTGCCTGTTGCTCACGGTAAAGTACTGCTCGGTCGTCCCCGTGACCGCGCTCGACCAATTCTCGTTGCCATAAATGGCGGTCATGGGACTGCTCGCTGTGGGCGCCACCGCCCTCAGCGAGGTGATTTCGCGTGCAATGGCCTCCGCATCCGCAAGCTTGAAGGGCACCGCACCGGACGCTTGACCCGGCCCCATGCGTTTGCCGGGGCTTACCATCATGAGATTGCTGCCGAGACTCGATATTTGCTCGGTGACTTGCTTGGTGGCGCCGCCGCCGAGCGTCACCAGAATGATGACGGCCGCGACGCCGATGATGATGCCCAGCATCGTCAAGAACGAGCGCATCACATTGCGGCGAAGCTCTCGCAGCGCCAATAGCAGAGCATTAGCCAGCATGAGGAATGTCCCCGTTTGAATTATCCGTCGCGATCAGTCCATCCTTGAAATGCACGATCCTCGCGGCATAGGCGGCCATGTCGGGCTCATGGGTGACCATGACGACGGTGATCCCCTGATCCCGGTTGAATGCCGTCAGCAGGTCCATGATCTCTATGCTACGCGCGGAATCGAGGTTGCCGGTGGGTTCGTCCGCCAGCAGTACGAGGGGCTGAGTGACAATGGCGCGCGCGATGGCCACGCGCTGTTGCTGGCCGCCGGACAACTCGCCCGGCGTGTGATGCTCCCAACCGGTCAGCCCCACGGCATGCATGGCTTGGCGCGCCCGTGGATGCCGGGTACGTGCCGTCTCGCCGCGGTAGATCAACGGCAGTTCAACGTTCTCCAGCGCGGACGTGCGGTTGAGGAGATTATACCCCTGAAACACGAAGCCGAGATAGTGCCGCCGCAACAGCGCACGCTGGTTGCGCGTGAGCTTGCCGACCTCGACGCCGCAGAAACGATACGTGCCGGCAGTGGGCGTGTCGAGACAGCCCAGGATGTTCATGCACGTGCTCTTGCCCGATCCGCTTGGGCCCATCACCGCGACGAACTCGCCCGAATAGATGCTCAGGTCCACTCCGCGCAGCGCTTCCATGGTGGCGGTGCCGGTCCCATAGACCTTGGTCACGCCAGCCAGTTCAATGAGGGGCTGATCAGCTTTTCTGTTTGTGTCGTTGGGGTCCATCACTTGGCCGTTGCAATGTCGGTGACCAATTCCATTCCGGGTTCAAGCGCGCCGCTAGTCACTTCCGTCATCTTTCCATCGCTCAACCCTTTGGTAATGGGGATTGCCGTCAGTTGCCCCTCACGAAGGACCCATACCTGCTGGTCCTTGCTTTTAGCATTGGGTTCTTCGCGCGGCGCGGACTCTGGCCGGGGCGGATGCGGCAGAATTGAGAACAGCAGGCTGCCCCCGCCGGACTTTTCCTTCGGTTGCGTCTGAGGCGGGGTGAAACGCAACGCCGCATTGGGAATCAGCAGCGCGTTTTCCCGCTTGTCAACCGTGAGCAGGGCGGCCGCAGTCATTCCTGGCCGCAGGGTGAGACCGGAATTGTCCACCTTCAGCACGGCTTTGTAAGTTACGACGCCTTCGACGGTCTGAGAGCCATAACGCACCTGGGTCGTGCGCGCAGGGAATACCTGGTCCGGATAAGCGTCCACTGTGAAGGTGGCCTCCTGGTCTGCGCGCACCTGGCCCACGTCCGCCTCGTCAACGTCCACCATGAGTTGCATCTGAGACAAGTCCTCCGCCAGCGTGAAAAGCACGGGCGACTGGAACATGGCGGCCACCGTCTGGCCCGGCTCAACCGCGCGTTTGAGCACGACGCCGTTGATAGGTGAGTGAAGCACAGCCTTGGTCAGATCGGACCGATTGGCGTCGAGCGTTGCTTGCGCCTGCGCCACGGCCGCCTTCGCGCTAGCTTCATCGGCCCGAGCGCGAGCCTGAGTGGCTTTTTGCGTGTCAAACTCGCTTTGCGAGGGCATTTTGCCGTTGCTTAGCTTGCGGACCTCGTCTAACCGAGCCATCTGCGCCTCGGTCTCCTGCACTGTGGCTTGCGCCTGAAGCAATCTGGCGCGCGCGGCATCGAGTGCGGAACTGGACTGCAAGGCCTGCGCTTCGAGCTTCGAGGTGTCGAGCCGCGCCAGAACCTGGCCCACTTCCACGTGGTCGTTGTAGTCCACTTCGACGGACTTGATCGTCCCGGACACTTCAATGCCGACGTCCACTTGTTTAATCGGCTCGAGGGTGCCCGTGGCACTCACTGTCACGACCAAGCCGCCCCGCCGCACTGGCTGTGTCTCGTACTGCACCGAGTCGGTCTTGCTCCGCGTAAGCCAGAGCATCGCCGCGACCGATACTGCCGCGACGGCCACGCTCCACATTAACCAACGTCTCAGACGCGGCATCCGCGAGCCGGCTTTGTCAATGCCAAGAGTCTTGGCGATATCCGTCATCTGTTCAGTGTTTGGACTAGTTATCATGTGTCCTCAATCTATTTGCGTTCGATTCCTGTGCGACTAGCGCGACGGAAACAATGCGGGCTTCCCGATCGTCTCCCAAAGCTTTATACAACGAAACCAGTCCCGTCAGGATAGTAGCCTTGCTCTGGATGAACTGGTCCTCGGCGGGAAACAGAGAGCGCTTGGCATCCAGAACACTCAAGAAGTTCACAAGACCTTCCAGATCACCCAAACCTGGCCACCGCTTCATGAGGTGTCTTCCTCGGCCAAAACTTGCTGTATGCGCCTGCAAAGGTCAGCCCAAACCCGCGCGTACTTCATCCCAATCTTGTCGAACAGTTCCATGGTGAGTTGAAGGTGGCGCCGTTCCATTTCCTGAATCTGTGATTCGTCTCTCGGCGAGACCCGGACAAGCACTTCCCGCCGATCGGCTGGGTTGTCCTTGCGCGTGAGGATTCCCATCTCCACCAGCCGTTCCACCATCGTGGAGACCGCAGGAGCTTTGACGTGCAGGGCGTGAGTCAGTTGCTTAATGGTCATTTGGCCGTGTTCCCGAACCGTCATGAGCATGTGAACCTGCTGCGGTGTGAGTACGGGCATCGAATCCGGGGCCACCTCGGCAAACATGCGCTTCATATGCTGATGATGCAACAGGTGTTCCGTCTTGCTGATTACACGCGCCAGTTCCCTCTTCTCAACGTCATCCGCCATCGTTCAATCTCAGTTTATTTCGTCTGACGAATACTTCTATATACGAATTATATCGGCCGTAAATAATTCTTTCAACAAAATAGCCCGGGCCGGACCAACGAACTGGTGTCTCATACCGAGTTGCCTTCAAACGGATACATTCTGGGAGGGCGAGGCTCCTGCCGAGCCGCGGCAACGCGTCTGAATACGGCTCACCGGGAGGTTCGCCCTCCCAGGCACACCGTGATTCTGATACCCATTTGAATGCGAATTGGTATCGGTCCGCTCAGATATGAGTTTGCCGTAACAGTCCATGTGCTCGTTACATCCGGAATGAGCGCTACAGATTTGCTCGCATTGGCCGAGTCTATGGCCCCCGTCAGCGCTGAGCTCTGTTCGGGCTGTCACGGCTCCATGCCAGCCATTGCATCACGTGCCGCAGACTTGCCAGGATTTGCAGAGATTGGCAATGATCGTGATCGAGCAGATGCTAGAGGAGAAGAGACTAGAGGAAGAAAGGTCGGAGGTTGTTACGCTTGCGTAGCCGGGGTTCCGTTCGCCTATCTTGCTCTAACCTCGATCCTCAATGAGGGGAACGCTTGCGGTCCGGTCTTGGGATTCCCCCGCCGTCCAGTCGTTGGCGTCGATAAGGGACCGTGTTGCGAACGTTCCATCGCTTAACCCGCATGTGTGAACCTCGATGCGGTCGTCGTAAACGCGGACGTCGCGATACTCGCAAGGGAACTCAGGCATCGAACCCGTGACCACGTGGGCTATGCCGTCGCGGCGCTCGATGAAATGCATATGCATGTGTCCCGAGAACACGGCCTTCACTTGCGGGTGCCGCGCCAACAGTCGAAGAACCATATTGCCGTTGTCGAGATGCCCGGCGTCTTTGAAACCGGGCCGGCGCATGCGTTTGGGAACCGGGACGAGAGGGTAATGGACCGCAATGACCGTCGGGAGGTCGGCGTACTCGGAGAGGTCGTCTTCGAGCCAGCCAAACTGATGAGGGGGCAGGGCCCAGCGCGCCCCCCGGACCGAGACATCCATAATGTCGACGATGGACTTGTCGCTGAAAGGACACAGAGAGTTGTCCCGCCATTTCCACCAGGGGTCCAGCACGCAGAAATGAAGTCCTTTGTGTGTAAATGAGTAAACGGTGTCCTCCTCAGGAAGACGGCTCGCGTAAGCTTCGAGAAACCACTTGCGGGAATCCCGGACGAGAAAATCATGGTTGCCGCCCGCCGGGTAGTATGGAACGCCTAACGAGTCCAAGAGGTCCCGCGCGGCAAAAACGGCATCCCGGGTGTGCTGGCTCGCAATGTCGCCCGTCACGAGCATGAAATCAGGATTGAGCCTTGCCAAATCGCGCCGAAGGCAGCTTATGATGTCGGGCATCATGGTGCAGAGGAAACGGTTATTCCATTCCCCGTCGACCATGCTCGCGAGGTGGATATCGGTCAATTGCACAAACCGCCACATGGCCTTGTTCAAGGTAAGAAGGTTACTGTCCTTGTGCTGGCATGACCCTATCATGACCGCCGCTTGTTTTCCAGATGCGGTTTCCTGGGAACCGTTTCCACCTTCACGGAGCCTCCCGTTTGCGCCAGTAGCCAAGGAGATCCGCAAGAAGCTCTTGAAAGGAAACCTCCGGACGCCAGGCGGTATCCGCCGCAAGCTTCTCATACGAACCCCAGGAGGATTGGATGTCCACAATCCTGAGACGCTCCGGATCGGGTTCGATGCGGATCTTCGAAGTCGAAAGAGCGAGGAGCCCGTCGAGAGCGTCTCGGATGAGAACGGGACGCCCGGAGCACACGTTATATGCCTCCCCGGACCGGCCGCTCATCGCAAGCTGCTCGTATGCCCGGACAACGTCGTTCACATGAGTAAAGTCTCGGGAGGTCTCGATGTTTCCCACGTTCAGCACGGCGGGGCGCTTGCCGGCCTCGATCCGCGCGATTTGGCGGGCGAAGCTGGACAACACGAACCGGTCTGTCTGTCCGGGGCCGCTGTGGTTGAACGGGCGCACCCGAACGACGTCCATACCGGTATGCGATAGATACGCGCAGTACTGGTCCGCCGCCGCCTTCGAGATTGCGTAAGGGTTGCCCGGCTCAAGAGGATGAGCCTCTGTTATCGGAAGGAATTGCGGCGGGCCGTAGACCTCCGAGGTGCTAACGTAAACCAAGCGGGCCGCCGCCGCATGGCACGCCACCGCTTTCGCCAGATACACGGTCCCCTGTAGATTCGTCCCGAACGCCCTGGACGGATCGCGACTTGCCTCGGGGGCGAATGTCAAGGCGGCAAGGTGAAACACGTGTGTTACAGGACCTGCCCAAGCCACCATCTCATCGACTTGGTCGGCATCGCCGATGTTGCAGGCAAACCAGTCCACTTGCCTTTCCGGCGCCCCTTGGTCGGTGCAAACAACGGCCCACCCGCGCTCGCGGAGAAAACGCGTGAGGACCGTGCCGACGAATCCAGCCGCGCCCGTAACCAAAGCTCGCCCCGTGGTAGGTCCCATCATGCCGCCCCGCCGGTCTTGAGTTGTCTCTTGACGCGATCGACGTCCGAGTCCACCATCAGCCGAATAAGGTCCTCAAACGAGACTTCGGGCTCCCAGCCGAGCTTCGTCCGCGCCTTCGTCGAATCCCCCAACAGGGCGTGCACTTCCGCCGGACGGAAGAACTCCTGGGCCTCGATCACATGATCGCGCCAATCGAGTCCCGCGTGCGAGAACGCGACCTCGCACATGTCCCGGACCGTGTGCGCGCGGTCGCTCGAGACCACATAGTCCTCCGGCGTCTCCTGCTGAAGCATCATCCACATCGCGCGAACGTAGTCCTTTGCGTAGCCCCAGTCGCGTTTCGCGTCGAGATTTCCCAGGCGCAGTTCCTTCTGCACTCCCATCTTGATGCGTGCGACGGCGTTCGTAACCTTACGCGTTACGAACTCGAGCCCGCGGCGCGGCGATTCGTGGTTGAAGAGAATGCCCGACACTGCGAAGATGCCGTAGCTCTCGCGGTAGTTCACGGTTATCCAATGACCGTAGAGTTTCGCGACGCCGTAAGGACTGCGCGGGTAGAACGGCGTTGACTCGTTTTGCGGCGTCTGTTGCACGTACCCGAACATCTCACTCGAGGACGCCTGATAGAACCGGATGGACTTGTCGACCACACGGATCGCGTCGAGGACTCGGGTCACACCGAGCGCGGTGACGTCTCCGGTAAGAATGGGCTGCTTCCATGAAGTAGGCACGAATGACATCGCCGCCAGGTTATAAACCTCCTTTGGGCGGATATCGTTCAGCGCATCAATCACGGAAACTTGGTCGTGAAGGTCGGCCTGCACAAGCGTAACGTTGTCTTTGATATGTCCGATGCGCTCGAATGCTTCCGTGCTCGAGCGGCGCACGATGCCATACACATCATACCCCTTCTCGAGCAGCAACTCGGCAAGATATGAACCGTCCTGACCCGTGATGCCTGTGATTAGGACACGCCTCTCTCTCCCACTCTGCATTCTTGTCTCCACATATCGGCGCCTGCACTGCGCTGCACGTGCAAGCGTAGATAGAATCGCACATTCCCCAAACTCGGTCAAACGCACCCCACACCGTCCGACCGGTCCTACCGGTCCGACTTGTCCGACGCCCCCAGACCCACCTATTCCCCGCCGCGGACGACAACCTTTCCCTTGCGTTCACGCAGCGGAAACGGGAGAAATAGGAAGAAGCCAATCAGGCAGCCTATGCCCGCCAGTGCGGCAAGGAGCCGCAGTCCGCTGACAGAGACTACACTCTCACCCCCGGCGTAGGTATAGCCCAGTCTCCCAAATGTGTATCCCGATATGCCCAGTGTCAACTTCTGAAATGTGCCTTGGAAGCCGAAGAAGATCGCCTCGCGCCGGCGGCCGGTCAGCTGCTCATCGTAATCGACCACGTCGGAAAGCACGGCGAACGGAAGCGACATGAAGCCCGCGACCGCCACGCCCATCAGTGCTACCACAATGGCTGTTTGGAAAAGCGGACTCCCGAGTCCGACATGCCCCACGAACGGCAGGAGAAGAAACGTAACACCCGTCGCAACGAAGGTGGCCAGCAGCAAGGCATACTTTCCAAAACGCTTCGACAGAACGTTGATCAGAATGAAACCGAGGATATTCATTACGACAAAGGGAATCATCAGCTTGGTTACCATGCCCTCGCTCTCGCCTAGATAGCTCTTGACCCACAATGGCAAGAGCTTCAGGACGACGTCCAGGCCGAACCAGTAGAACGACGCGGAGATCACGATGCCCAGGAAGGCCCGGTTATGGAGCATCACTTGCAGGCCCTTGATAAACGGTATCCGTTCCAAGTGCTCCGCCTCAGGGCGAGGCCGCTCGCGGAGGGTCAGCGCTACCGGGAGCATGAACAGCACGGTCAGAAGCACCACAGTCCCGCTCATCGCACCCCAGCCGCCTTTCTCCAACACAATTCCCATGAGCGCAAACGCAACCGCGCTAAGCGTGAGGAAGATCGCCTGAATCGTTGTGACGTCGACGCGCTCTTTCAGATCCGAAGTCAACTCGGGGAGCAACGCGAGATACGGCGTCACGACCACGTTGTACAAGAACAGGTACACCACGATGCCGAAGATCAGATACAAGCTGTTCAGCCAGTCACCTGCGGCAAACGGCGGATTCCACAACAAGAAGATCACAAAGACCCAGGGCAACAATCCGCGCCGTATGAACGGCAGACGTCGGCTGCCGACGGAACGGAAGTTGTCACTCCAATACCCGACCATGGGCCCAATGATCGCTTCGATAACCCTGCCCGCGAACATGCAAGCCCCAATCAGCCAGGGCGATACCAGCGTCGGTCCGTCGCTTGGGGCATAACGCACAAATATCCATTGAAGGAAAACAAGGTCGCATAAGTTCATGGACAGAGCGCCCATGCCATAAAAAAGCTTCTTGCTAAGAGACAACTGTGACAAGAAAACCTCCTCGCACTTTGGATTCCGGATTCCTGCCGATGCGGTTTGGGAATTCCGTTCTCACCACGAAGAACACGAAGGACACGAAGGTGACTCTCTTCGTGTCCTTCGTGTTCTTCGTGGTGAGATCCTCAAGCATCCGTTGCTGGATTCTGAAATCTGAGTGAATTACGTCATTCCCGCGAAGGCGGGAATCCAGTGCGGAGCTTGAGGCGCATAACGTACGTTCTGGATTCCCGCCTTCGCGGGAATGACGCGCAGTGTCTGGGCCTTTCAGAAAATGGGTGTACCCCAACGGCATTTCTTCACAGGTTCCGAGATTTGAGATCTGAGATCCCCTGTTCCCTTACAATCTTAGAACGGATCGCAGACGCAGTCCTTCCTCCGCGCGACCTTCGTATTTGATCTTTCCGCGCAGGAGCGCCGCTTCCAGGCGCATCTTGCCCAGCAGAATGGCGGCCCATGTTCCCGCGGGGATGTGCAGAGTCAGCACCGCGTCAGCCGGCAATTCATCGCGTATCACGTCGAGTTTGCCGTCATGAATATGCAGGCCGAACTTCTCGCCTTCAACGCCGCCATCGGGCGTAAGCTCAACGCCCAGGGTGCAGTTCCATCCCTCCGCGGCGCGCGCGTCGAAGCGTTCTTGGACCTTTTCCATCAAGGCATGCGCTTGCGGCGCGTACTTCGATGCGCGAACGAAAAAACCTCGCCGCCCAGTCCGGATCTTCTTGCCGACGATGACATCGCGACGCTCGCGCCGCCGGCGCACCCACGCGGTGAGCGACGGGAGAGGCGCCTCCATCTCATCAAGATAAACGTCACGGCGTTTTCGCGCCGAGCGCGCTATCGCAAGGGCAAATCGCAATACCTCCCGCCCCTGCGGTCCGGTCAACAGCGGCTGTTGCTCGCCGCGAATCGCGGCGATGAAGTTGCGCGTCGCCCCGATGAAGCCTTCAGACCAGTCAGAGGGGACGTTGTCGAAATGCTCCCACGTGTGCCCATCAAAAAG
>Ga0315279_10004111_pt1 | contig 19718 bp, 18 predicted proteins | sample YL17G06_20_MG_FD_203694 | JGI IMG/M metagenome (GOLD analysis project Ga0315279, IMG submission 203694) | Sediment microbial communities from Yellowstone Lake, YNP, Wyoming, USA - YL17G06_20 | ecosystem: Environmental > Aquatic > Freshwater > Lake > Sediment | place: USA: Wyoming | collected... | reverse complement strand
TTTATACTGGAATTACTTATGATGTGAGAAAAAGATTAGCAGAACATAATTCAGGCAAAGTGCCTTTTACAAAAAATAAAACTCCATTAAAATTAGTATTTTTAAAGAGTTTTAATACCAGAGAAAAAGCAGCAAGATTAGAAAAGGAAATTAAGGGCTGGCGACGAGAAAAGAAAATAAATTTAATTAAAAGTTTACACTGAGCAAATAAGTATATTATTTGCGAAGTGCGGGAGTAGTTCAGTAGTAGAACGTTTCCTTGCCAAGGAAAAGGTCGCGGGTGCGAATCCCGTCTCCCGCTCCAAATAAAAATATCCCGATTATGTGTCGGGATGTTTTTATTTTGCCCAGGGCGGGACTTGAACCCGCACGCCATTGCTGGCACAGCCCCTCAAACTGTTGTGTATACCAATTCCACCACCTGGGCTGAATTATACAATATCTTCAGCGCGCATTCTTGCTTTTTTCCCAGCGAGTTTTCTCATATAGTAAAGTTTCGCGCGCCTTACTTTTGAATGTTTAAGAATTTCAATTTTGGCAATACTTGGGCAATGCAAAGGAAAAATTCTTTCAACTCCAATTCCTTCGGAAATTTTTCTGACCGTGAATGTTCCGTCAGTTCCCTTTCCGTGTTTTACAGCAATAATCAATCCCTCAAAAACCTGGCTTCTCTCCGCGCCTCTTTTCGTTTTTTCATCCAGTTTCAAATGTACGCGAACAACATCGCCAGATTTTATTTCCGGGACGTCTTTTTTTAGATATTTTTCCGTAAATTTTGCTAATTTATTTGTCATAGTTTCTCTACTTAGTTTTTACTAAATCTATAATGTTTAAAATCCAAGTTAAATTTACCGACATCGCTTTGTCTAATGGCGTTGAACCGATTGTCTCAATGGCAATAGAATATTTGGTTCCCAATCTATAAAGCAAATCAGTGATTGTTCCGTCGTGCCTGACAATAAATCCATTTTCATCTGATTTTAAGGCAATCCCCGAAGCATGTCCGGCCCATATTTTTCCATTTTTTAAAATAGGAACAATTTCTGAAACTTTCGGCACAATTTTTTCAAAAACCTTTTTATTTTCAAAAGAATACTGGTAGGCAAAATACTTTTTCTGGCTGCTGAGATAATCCTGATGAATATCAATTGCCGCTTTAATTTGTTTTAAGGGTTCTTTTCTCAGTAATTCATGCATAAGTCGAGTTTCTTCAGCTAATTTGATTTTTAATTTTTTATCAGACGACCAATACCAATTTTTAAAAACTCTTTTCCCAGCCAAATCATCAACTATTTTCCCATTTTTTAATTCATACCTGATAAAATCGCCGCAACCACACCCCCAAGCATTGCTGTCAATATTGTATCTGGTGTTTTTTTCAAATCCAGAGGGGTTGATTAGGGGATAGATGATTATTTTTATTCCTCTTTTATGGGCATAATTGATTATTCTATTGCCATATTCCAGAATTGTTAGCGGTCCGGCTTTTTCATCGCCATGAATTCCAGCAACAATCATTATAATTTTATTTTTTTTAGAGATTTTCTTTGAGGCGATTTTTGCTAATTCAAATTTTCCTTTTTTGTATTGAAGAGGAAATTTCTGGATAAGAATGTCTTTTCTGTTTTTTAACGAGCTAATTAGTTTTTGATTAAAAATTTTCGCTTTCATAATTCATCAATAACCGATTTTAAATCATTTGGTAATTCTGATTCAAATTCTTTTATTTCGCCGTTGGGAAGCTGGAATTTTAAATATCGGGCATGAAGAAATTGGCGATTTAATCCCTTAATAGTTTTTTGTCTTTTGAATTTGTATTTTTCATCCCCAGCAATCGGGTGACCGATTGAGGCGAGATGCACCCTGATTTGATGGGTTCTGCCGGTTTCAGGAGAAGCCTCCAATAAAGAATAATTCGGAAATTCTTTTATTACTTCATATCTGGTTATTGCTTCGCGCATTTTCCCGATTGGCGCAATTGTTTGCGATCCGCCCCTTTTTCTGGACTTGGAAATTGATTTGGCAATGATTCCTTTTTTCTCTTTTAAAATTCCATAAACCAAGGCAAGATATTTTTTCTTGATTTCCCGATTTTTAAATTGTGCTTTCAAAAACTCCGCCATTTGCTGATTTTTTGCAATCACCATTAATCCAGAAGTATCCTGGTCTAGTCGATGCACTAATTGTGCATTGGGATATTTGGTTTTTAAAATACCCAATAAGGTATTATTTTCATTTAACTTGCCCGTCGAAGCCTTGGCGAAGGCGGGTACTGGATGGACAAGAATACCGGCGGGTTTGTCTATTACAATTACATCATTATCTTCATAAATAATTTTTATGTCCATATGGGCGCAGAAGGAATTGAACCTTCGGTCTTCACAATGTCAATGTGACGTTTTACCACTAAACTATACGCCCGGAAATTATCCACAACATTGACAAAAATAATTTGTGCTATAATTAATTTTATAATAATTAATCATAACAGAACCTTAAATTTTAGGCAAGCTTGCCTATCGGCAGACAGGTATTTTGTGGCTTATGGATGGATATCAATCGGCCCCCATGGGTAATGAAATTTCTTGCGTTATGCACGGCATAGACCAAGGAATTCTCAATAATAGTTCAGTATTAGAAAATATTTTAATTGATGCATTGAAACAAGATGGATTTAATATTCTTGAAAAAGCATCGCATCATTTTGAACCAAAAGGATTTACTTTGATGATTTTACTGGCAGAATCGCATGTTTCTATACATACTTATCCTGAATATAATTCTTTGTATTTCGGCTTGTATTCTTGCAGGGGGAAAGGAGATGGAATAAAAACATATGAAATTTTTAAGGAAAAAGTAAAACCAATTTCAGTTGATTTTATCCAAAGACCGATAATAGTAAAAACGCCCTAACGGGCGTTTTTAAAATTGGGCATGTCAGGACTCGAACCTGAAACCACCAAATTATAAGTTTGGCGCTCTACCATTGAGCTACATGCCCGGTTTTATTTTTTCATCAGTTGTTCAAACTCGTTTCTTTCAATCGTTTCTTTGGCAATGAGTTCTTTGGCGATTAGAGTGAGTTTTGGTTTTCTGGTTTTCAAAACCTTATCAGCAACAACTTCGGCATCGCGGATGAATTTTTTAACTTCTTCATCAATTTCTGAGGCAACTTTTTCGGAGAAATTTCTGCCTTCAGAAATTTCTCTTCCTAAAAATATTAATTCTTCATGGTCGCCGAAAGTTACTGGTCCAAGCTTTTCACTCATTCCGTATTTTGTAACCAAGTCCCTTGCTAATTCTGAAGCGGTTTTTAAATCACTTGATGCGCCGGTAGTTAATTCGTTAAAAATTAATTTTTCCGCGCAATAACCCCCCAACAATACCGCTAATTCATCAACAAATTCTGATTTGCTTCTTAAGTGTTTATCTTCTGAAGGAAGTTTTAAAGTATAGCCAGCTGCCCTACCACGAGAAATGATTGAGACCTTATGTACTGGGTCAGTGTGTTTCAAGCTGGCATTAACCAAAGCATGTCCTGCTTCGTGATAAGCAGCGATTTCTTTTTCTTTTTTTGTTAAAATATGACTTTTTCTTTCCGGACCCAAAAGAACTTTTTCAATTGAATTTGCTAAATCTGATTGATTTATTGTTTTTTGATTTTTTCGCGCAGCTAAAATTGCGGCCTCATTAACCAGATTGGCTAAATCAGCTCCGGAAAATCCCGGAGTTCTTTCTGCCAACTGCCGCAGATTTACATTTTCAGCGAATTTTTTATTCTTGCTGTGAATTTCCAAAATATCTTCTCTTTCGTTAATATCCGGCATATCCAAAACCACTCTGCGGTCAAATCTTCCCGGCCTTAATAAGGCGGGGTCTAAAATATCGGGTCTGTTGGTTGCCGCAATAACAATCAAATTTGTATTATTATCAAATCCATCCATTTCAACAAGAATTTGATTCAATGTTTGTTCTCTTTCGTCGTGGCCTCCGCCCAAACCAGCTCCGCGATGTCTGCCCACTGCGTCAATTTCATCAATAAACACAATTGCTGGTGCATATTTTTTCGCGGTTTGGAATAAGTCTCTGACTCGGGAAGCACCAACGCCGACAAACATTTCCACGAATTCCGAACCGGATATATGAAAGAAAGGAACATTGCTTTCTCCGGCAACTGCCCTGGCTAATAAAGTTTTCCCGCAGCCCGGAGGACCCATTAACAAAACTCCTCTGGGAATTTTTGCGCCGATTTCAATAAATTTTTTCGGGAATTTTAAGAATTCAACAATTTCTTGCAATTCTTCTTTGGCTTCTTCGATTCCCGCCACATCCTTGAAAGTGATTCTTTTGCCTTTTTCCGGCTCATTCATTCGTGCATTGGATTTTCCAAAGGATAATGCTTGTGTCTGTCCCTTTTGCGCCTGCCTAAACATAAACCACAAAATTACTGCAACCAAAAGAAATGGCAGGACGAACGGCAACAGAACACTTAGCCAATACATTATTCCCGACTGGTCTTGAATTTCAAAAGCAACAGCTTTTAATTTTTCTTGGTTAACGCCAAGATTTTTCAGGGAATCAGAAAGTCCTATTTCTCCTTCTTTTTGGCTGATTTTTTTGCTGTTGTCTTTTAAATTAATTTCCAATTTATTTTCCCTGACAATGATTTTCGCGATTTTTCCGTCGTTAATTAAAGATACCACCTCGTTCAGGGGAATTTTTTCTGTGTTTTGGGAAGATGAATTATAGGCAGTGAAAATTCCGGAAATGATTATTAATACCAAAAACACGATGGCTAAGTTTTTGAAGATATTTTTCATACCCACGCATCATAACATAAATTTCGTTATTTCTCAATTATCGGCTTTAATGCCATTCTGTATTCCGAAGGTTTGATGGAGAGAATTTTAAACTCGTATTCTTTGCCGATTTCCAGCATTTCTTCCATTTTCTTTTCAGTGCCGAATTCGGAAATATGCGCCAGTCCCTGAATATGCTCGTCTAATTTTATAAACGCGCCAAAGGGATTGAATTTGGTCACTATTCCTTTGATAATCTGCCCGGTCTGGTACTTTTCTTCAATTCCTTTCCAGGGATTTTCTTTCAGTGCTTTGGTAGAGAGCGAAACGCGGTCATCGGTAATTTCAATAATTTTCGCCTTTACCTTGTCACCCACTTTAAAAAATTCGCTTGGATTGTCAATAATCTGCCAGTTAATTTCCGAAATATGAATTAAGCCTTCCAGGTTGTCGAATTTGATAAATGCGCCAAAATCCACAATGCCGGTAATTGTTCCGTCAACCGCATCTCCGACTTTGTATTTGTCTAATTCCTCTTTTAGTTTCTTTTCCTCCGTTGCTTTTTCAGAAACAATTAATTTTCTTTCTCTGGGATTTAAATCAATAATTTTTACCCCGATTGTTTCGCCAATCAGTTTGTTTAATTCTCCGAGAATTTTTATTTTGTCTCCGCCTTCAACTCTGGGATAATGGGAAGACGACAATTGGGAAACCGGCATAAATGCTTCAATATCATCAATCTTAATCATTAATCCGCCCTTATTGGCTTTCAAAACCAGAGCTTCTATAATTTCTCCTTTCTCCATTTTTTCCCTGATTGTTTGCCAGGTTTTTTCTTCGCCAGCTTTAAGCAGAGAAACTTCAACATATCCATCCTCGTTGTCCAGAGAAGTGATTTTTACCATTGCCATATCTCCGGGTTTTATTTTTTTGAATTCCCGCGGATGTTTTTTTATTTCGTTTCCCAAAATCACTCCGGTTTTAAAATTTCCCAAATCAAGATAAATGAGAGAGGGTTTTAAGGCAATAATTTTGCCTTCAATAATATCTCCGGCTTTGGGGATATTAAACGCCTCTTTGTCCAAGAGGTTTTGCATTATTTCTGAACTTTTATTTTCTGTTAATTTCATAGTATTTTCCAGTATAAAACATCTTAATTCTTTTGGCAAGAGATTATTTGTTTTGCCAAATTTTTTATGCTATAATTAAATCATATGAAAATTACTTGGCATGGCCAAAGCTGTTTTAAGCTATTGGTCAAATCTAACAACGGAGACAAGATCACCATATTGATTGACCCATTTGACAAAGAAACAGGCCTGATCCCTCCACGGGGTGGGGCTGATATTGTTTTGATTACTCACGAGCATCATGACCACAATAATTTAAAAGCTGTTAGTGGAACCCCTTTTGTAATCAACGGCCCAGGCGAATATGATGTCAAAGGCGTTTATATCAAAGGCATTTATTCTTATCACGACAATAACAAGGGATTGGATAGGGGCGTAAATACGATTTATGTAATTGAATCAGAAGAGATGAAAGTTTGCCATTTAGGAGATTTGGGACAAAAAGAATTGGCTGATACGCAGCTGGAAAAAATCGGAGAAATTGATATTTTAATGGTGCCGGTTGGCGGAACATATACCATTGACAGCGAAGAAGCGGTAAAAGTTATTAATCAAGTCGAGCCGACAATTGTTATTCCTATGCATTATAAGATTCCGGGATTGAGCATCAAGTTGGATGAGGTTAAGGATTTTTTGAAAGAAATCGGGGTGCAGCAAGAAACAACCGAAGAATTTAATGTGAAAAAACTTGACCTCGGAGAGGAGATGAAAGTAGTGGTGCTGAAACCTTTATGAGTTTTATTGAAAAATTGCAAAATAAGCCAAAAACAACAAAGATATTGATTCTATGGTTAGCAACAGGACTAATAATGGCAATTATTGTGATTGCCTGGATTTTTTCTTTTTCGCACAACAGAAAAATTAACACTGAAGAAAACGCAGAGAATACAAAAATACCATCTCTGTTCGAAAGTTTGGGCAGAGATTTTACAATTTTTAAGCAAGGATTAGAAGCAAGTTTGAAAAATATTAAATCTGAGAGCAAAGAATTAGAACAACAATTAAATCAGTATGAAGGACAAGGAGAATAATAATAAAATTAAAAACGGAATCCAATTGCGGGAGATTACCGAAGAAATGCAGGAGTCCTATTTGGACTATGCAATGAGTGTAATTGTTAGCCGCGCTTTACCTGATGTGCGCGATGGATTGAAGCCGGTCCATCGCCGTATTTTATATGCCATGCACGATATGGGATTGAGTTCAAGCACCAAACACAGAAAATCAGCTACTGTGGTTGGTGAAACATTGGGCAAATACCATCCGCACGGCGACATCGCAGTTTACGATTCTATGGTTAGAATGGCGCAGAGTTTTGCAATGCGCTACCCCCTGATAGATGGTCAGGGAAACTTCGGTTCAGTTGACGGAGACAACGCTGCTGCTATGCGTTACACCGAGGTGCGATTAACACCGATTGCCGAGGAAATACTGAAAGACATTGAAAAGGATACTATTGATTTTATTCCCAATTACGACAACACCCGGGTTGAGCCAAAAGTTCTGCCAGCAAGAATTCCCCAGCTTCTTTTAAATGGAACACTGGGCATTGCCGTAGGCATGGCCACTAACATTCCACCCCATAATTTAAGCGAAGTTATCGATGCAACCTGTCATTTGATTGAAAACCCCAAAGCAACGGTTGAAGATTTGTTTCAATTTGTCAAAGGCCCGGACTTTCCTACTGGCGGAGAGATTTACAATAAAAAAGAAGTTGTTCAGGCATATGTTTTTGGCAGGGGGCCGATATTGAACCGCGCCAAAGCAGAAATTATTGAAGAAAAAGGAAAATTCAAGATTTTAATTTCCGAACTGACTTATCAGACCAACAAATCAGTATTATTGGAAAAAATCGCGGACTTGGTCAAAGAAAAAAAATTAGACGGAGTAAAAGACATTCGCGATGAATCCGACAAAGAAGGCATAAGAGTGATAATTGAATTAAAGAGTGATGCGTTTCCGCAGAAAGTTTTGAATAAATTGTATAAATATACCGAACTGCAGAAAATGTTCCATTTGAATATGGTGGCTTTAACCGAAGGCATCCAGCCGCAGACGCTTTCTCTGAAGCAGGTTTTAGCCCAATTTATTGACCATCGTCAGATTGTCGTAACAAGGAGATTAAAATATGAATTGGCAAAAGCAAACGAAAGAGTGCATATTTTAGAGGGCTTGGCAAAAGCGCTGAAAAACATTGACAAAGTCATTGCCCTGATTAAAAAATCAAAAGACAGAGAGGATGCGAAGAATGGTTTAATAAAATCATTTAAGCTTTCTGAAATTCAGGCAAACGCAATCCTGGAAATGAAACTTCAGACCCTGGCTGGGTTAGAAAGAAAGAAAATTACGGACGAGCTGGAGCAAAAATTGAAGTTCATCAAAGAAATTGAGGATATTTTAGCCAGTCCGAAAAAAATATTCAAAGTTGTAAAAGACGAGTTATTGGAAATCAAACAGAAATACGGGGATGAAAGAAAAACAAAAGTTTACACTTCAAAAGTCGGCGAGTTTGCCGAAGAGGACTTGATTCCCGATCAGGAGATTATTGTTACGGTTACCAATACCGGTTATATCAAGAGAGTTGACCCAAAATCATACCGCGCCCAAAACAGAGGCGGCAAGGGAATGATTGGCATTAAAACAAAAGAGGAGGATTTTGTTGAGCATTTTTTCGTTTGTTCTACTCACGATGATTTGTTGTTTTTCAGCAACAAAGGGAAAGTTTACCAGACCAAGGCCTATGAGATTCCCGAAACAACCCGCGTTTCCCGCGGCAGGGCGATTGTGAATATTCTGGGCGTTTCATCAGGAGAAAAAATTAGTGCGGTTGTGCCTTTGGAACGGCAGGGGGCTGGATTCTTGGCAATGGTCACAAAAAAAGGTATAATCAAGAAGACGGAAGTTGAGAAATTCAGGAATATCAGAAAAGGCGGGATTGCGGCAATAACCCTGGAAAAAAATGATGATTTGCAGTGGGTGAAAATCACTCACGGAGATGATGAAATTATGTTGGTGACAAAACTTGGTCAGGCAATCAGATTTTCGGAAAAAGATTTGCGGCCAATGGGAAGAAATGCCAGGGGCGTAAGAGGTGTTAAATTGAGAGTGGTTAAATCAAAGGATAAAGAAGAATTTACGGATGCGGTTGTGGGCATGGAAGTAATCAGCCAGGAATTGAAGAAAATTAACCCGGAAATTTTGGTTGTTAGCTCTAATGGATATGGCAAGCGTACGCCAATTGATAATTTCAAAATCCAGAAGCGCGGAGGAGTAGGAATAAAAGTTGCCAATATCACGGAAAAAACCGGTTCATTGGTCGGGATAAGATTAATTACTCACGAACAAGAGGACTTAATTGTTACTTCGCAAAAAGGAAATGTAATCAGAACAGCAATCAAAAGCATTTCTCGATTGGGGCGAGTCACCCAAGGCGTGAGAATTATGAAATTAGCGGACAAGGATAAGGTTGCCTCAATCGCTTGCGTTTAGGATTTAGGATTTAGAATTTTAAATTTATGAAAGGTACTGGAGGATTTTTGAATCCCGAACAAACCATAAAACAACTGAATATTGAAAAAGGAATGGTTATCGCGGATTTTGGCTGCGGAGCAGGTTATTTTACCATTCCTTTGGCAAAAATAGTTGGAGAACAGGGCAAGATATATGCTTTGGATGTTTTGGAAACAGCCCTTGAGTCGGTGCGCAGCCGGGCGAAACTCGAGGGGCTTTTGAATATTGAAACGAAACGCTGCAATTTGGAGGTTTCCGTTGGTTCTGGTATAGATAATAATTCTGTTGATTGGATTTTATTGCACAACATTTTATTTCAGTCGGATGATAAGAGTGGTATAATAAAAGAGGCAGTAAGAATTTTGAAAAAAAGAGGAAAAATATCGGCTATTGATTGGAAAGAAAACCAGCCCATGGGACCGGCGAAAGAATTGGTGGTTTCGATTGAAAGTATTAGGAAAATAGCGGAACAATCGGGATTGAAATTCAGAAGCGAAATGAATGTAGATAATTATCACTGGGGAATGATTTTTGAAAAAATATGAGCAAAAAGGAAATTTTATTAATCGCAATTGCGGCAGCAGTTATTGCTGGGATTTTGATAATTATCGGTTTGACGAAATCGGAGAAATGTCGGCCAGTGTCCCTAGAGGTTTGGGGCGTTTATGATGAGCCGGAAAATATCAATGAGTTTATAAAGGAATATAAAAAGATTGATAAATGTATTGCTGATATTAAATATCAGCAGAAAAATTTTGCTGATTATGAGAAAGAACTGATTAATGCCTTGGCAGTTGACAAGGGACCGGATATTTTTTTAATGCATAACACTTGGCTGCCGAAACACAAAGACAAAATTGCCGAATTGCCGGAAACGCTTCTTTCCTATGCAAATTTCAAGCAGATATTTGTGGATGTGGCGGAGCAAGATTTAACTGATAATAACAAAATTTACGGCATTCCTTTGTATGTTGACACTTTGGCACTTTTTTACAACAAAAACTTTTTTAACAGCGCGGGGATTTCTTCTCCACCCGAAATCTGGGAAGATTTGATTGATGATTTAGACAAATTAACCCAGAAAAACCAGTGGAGCGGAATAGAAAGAGCGGGGATAGCCATCGGCACTGCGGAGAACGTAAACCGAGCAAGCGATATTTTGGCTCTTCTGATGCTGCAGAACGGCACGAAAATGATAAGCGATAACAAAAAATCAGCCACATTCGGAGAGAGCGGCAAAAGCGCGCTGATGTTTTATATTGATTTTTCCAATCCGAGCAAGAGAACCTATACTTGGAATAGGCAGATGCCTTATTCTGTCGATGCTTTTGCTGACGGAAAAGCAGCGATGATGTTTGCTTATTCTCACCACATCAAAACATTAAGCGATAAAAATCCGTATTTGAATTACGGCATTGCACCGATGCCGCAGATTAAGGGACGTGAATTTGATGTGAATTATGCTAATTACTGGGCTTGGACTGTTTCTAAAAAATCAAAAGTACAAGAAGAGGCGTGGAAATTCATTCTTTATTTGAGCCAAAAAACAAATAATCAGAGATATTTGCAAAAAGCCCATCTACCAGCTGCAAGAAGAGATTTAATTGATTGGCAGAAAAAAGACAATCTGGATTTGGCAGTTTTTGCTCGGCAAAGCCTGACTGCCAAAAACTGGTACCAAATTGACTCTGCGGCAATTGAGAAAATTTTTAATGATGCGATTGAATCGGTGGTTTTGGGTAGCGTAACTTACGATGACGCAATTGAGAATATGGTTAATCAAATAAATTTATTAATGAAAAAATAATATGCGTAAAACATTGCTTATTTTAATAATTGTTGGTATACTATTGGTGACTGGATATATTGCCAAGGCAGAAGTGATTGAAATTACTAATCCGCTGAAAGCAGAAACAATTGACGCAATAATCAAAGGAATTACTTCGATATTGAAAGTTTTGGCAATTGGTGTGGGTACGATTATGATTATTATTTCCGGATTGCAATATATGACTTCCGCTGGTAGCGAGGAAAAAGCAGGCAAGGCCAAAAAAACCATTCTTTACACTATTATTGGCGTGGCGATTGTTGTGGCGGTAGATTTTATTGTCGGGCTGATTCAAGAGATTTTACAAAAAACACAATAATAATTAAGTTTTAATAAATTTATGAAATATTTAATTCCGATTTTTGCTTTAATTATTTTAAGTTTTCCCGTAATTGCCTTTGCGCAATGTGCCCAGATAACCGATAGTCCTAGTGCTTTTAAACTTTGTACGTTAGTCAGTGATATTGCAGAAATTCTCAAGTATTTCGGTATAGCGTTAGCATTGGTTATGGTGGTACTTAGCGGCATCCAGTATGTGACCTCGGCTGGAGATGAGGAAAAAGCCAAAAAAGCCAGGAAAACATTAACCAATGGATTAATAGGTGCGGCAATAATTTGGGCAGCATATTTCTTAGTTGGTTTAGTTGAAGAGTTTATAAAAGATCGATTCAGTTAACTTAAAATCTCTAAAGGTCGAGAAAAAATATTGTAAATTAAGTTAGATATATGAAAAAAGTATTACCGATAATTCTTTTATCATTATTTATTTTGCCATTAGTCGTCAGTGCTTATGTAGAGCCAGTGCAAACGATTTGCGCACTTCTTAATAAGGTTAAAATCATTATTGCCGCAATTGGCTTTGGTATTGCCGTAATTATGCTTATTTGGGGTGGTATAATGTATATGACAGCTGGTGGAAATGACGAAAAAGCAACAAAAGCAAGAAAATTAATTATCAATGCTATTATTGGCATTATAATAATCTTTGCTGCAACCTTTATTCTTAATCTGGTTGAAGGATTTCTCGTGGGTGGCGGCATTACTCCAAACCCATTCGGCAATCCTTGCGGCACATACTAATCCTGTTTTGATTGAATTGCTTCGAAGCGAATTTAATCATCGCCCCGCTAAGCGGGGCGATTGATTTTTAAAGCGATTTAGATTAAGATAAAATTATGTTCGGGTGGCGCCTGCCTGCCGGCAGGCAGGGAATTTGGCAGACGCGCCCCGATAAAAACTTATGAGCGAGTGGCGGAACTGGCAGACGCGCTAGGTTTAGGACCTAGTGGGCATTAGCCCTTGGAGGTTCGACTCCTCTCTCGCTCATTTTTATCGGGGTGGCCGTTTTCAACTCCTGTCCTCGGCATTTTTTATTCCAACGGATTTCTCTCTACTGGGTACAGCGCAGGCGATTTGTAAGCAGAATTGAAGGTTTTATTGATGATTAGATTTCCATTTTTGTCATAAACTTTCTGGATTAACTGCGCCTTCATCGAGCCATCGGGCTGAATATCGTATTGCTTTGGTCCTTCAATAACAACCCTTCTTTCATCTTCGGCGCCATAAAACTCAAAAAATAGCTCTGTGCCTTTAATTTTGGTTTGGACAAGGATATTGGCTGGCGTATTATTAATAAATCTTAAATCCGGAAATGGCGGATAAATTGTGGCATCAAAACCCTGGGGATTATAGTATTTTACCGGAAAAGCATGAGCATATCTTTGGGTGATTTCCAATCCAGCAAGAACCGCAGCCCGAAAAGTAGTAGTGGAAACCTGACACAAGCCACCGCCATATTCCGGTGCGGTTCTGTCTTTTAAAATCACCAATTCCGGCTCATAACCCTGTTCCGGTCCGACTTCTCCCAAAATTTTATTGAAAGAAAACTCTTCGCTTGGCTTGATTAGAACGCCATTGAATTTCGCCGCGCCAACTCTGATATTATGTATTCGATTCTGCGGAGAGCCGGCAAAATTAGAAACCCCTTTTGACAACAAAGCAGTAATGCCGAGATTATCAATTGTTTCCGTGGTAATTTTGGGCTTGGTTGTGTTAATTTTTAGTTCAATTTCTTTTTGCTTGTTTTCAATACCCTGAATAATCAAAGGAATATTGTTTTCGATTTGTAATTTTATTCCCTCTTGCGACAAAGCAAAAGTAGTGACCAACCCGTTTTTGACGGCTAATTGGGCATCAGTCGGCTCGCGGTTAATTAATGGCGCAATAGAGATTAAATAATCTCTGACTTTTTCATCAGATATTTCTGTGCCCAAGATTTTGTTATTCGGATTATCTGGGTCTTTAACTGGCTCAAAATTTATTAGATTTAAAATTGTTTCTTTATTTATTTCCTCGACTTTAATTGATTGGTTGTCTTCCCTGACATTTATTGAAATCGGAACACTTGCCAAGAGCGTTTTTGCTTTTTCTTTTGCAACGGCTGTTTCGGTTTCGATTACTTCCGGCTGTTCACCTACTAAATTAAGGTTAATACCATGTGTTTGAAACTTATTTACTATTTCTGTTAAATCTTTTTTAAGTTTATTTCTGTCAACTATTGTTCCGGATTTGCTTGGCGCAACAATAAAATCTTGTGTTTTTTTGTTGTACACTAAAATAGAATTTCTGGCTGGTTGGTGAATCACGAATAAATTTTCCATTAGGAATTTCTCCAGTTTGTCTGTATTTATCTGCCACTTCGAATTCATATCGTAGCCCAAAAACGATTTTATTTGCCAATATCTGTTTGATAAAAATTTGCCTCCTTCGTGCCCGCGGCCGTATGCCAATGCCACGGTTTCGGGAATATTTATCTCCACTCCCAAATTTTTCAGGTTAACTCTCCAGTTATATTTCTGGTAAATCAGAGAAAAATCTTCATTGATTAATTTCTGGTATTCATCTCCCAATTTGTCCAGCGCCTCTTGATAAGTAAGTCCGCCGATGTGGATTCCCGCTACTTCCATGCCGATATTGATTTTGTTTTTATTGATAACATCCAAAACAACCAGAAACACAGCGATAATTAAAACAACCGCTATAAAAATCAGAAATTTATGTGAAATCTTTTCCATCAATTTAATCATAACCCAGCCAATTGAAAAATCAAGTTAATTTTGTTATAATTTAATTCCATGGTAAATAAATTTTTAAACCACAAATCAAAAACAGTTTTTTCCGCGGCAATGGTTTTGGCGATTACCGGCTTAATCAGCCGGATTTTGGGTTTATTCAGAGACAGATTGCTGGCGGGAAAATTCGGTGCTGGCGACGAACTGGATATTTATTTTGCTGCATTCCGTTTGCCTGATTTGATTTATAATATTTTGATTATTGGTGCGATTTCTTCGGCATTTATTCCGGTTTTTGCCCAGTATTTCAGAAAAGATGAAAGAGAGGCATGGAGGTTAACTGGCGGATTATTCAATTTAGTTTTAATCGGGCTAATTGTGGTTTCTCTGGTTTTAATTTTCTTCGCGCCATGGATTGTTTCAATGATTGCTCCAGGATTTCCCAGCGCAAAAAAAGAAATGACGGTAATTTTAACCAGAATTATGTTTTTAAGTCCTTTGCTTTTGGGAATGAGCAGTATTTTGAGCGGAGTTCTGCAATATTTCCACCGCTTTTTTGTTTATTCTTTGGCGCCGATAATGTATAATCTAGGAATTATTTTCGGCATCTTGTTTTTCGTGCCGAAAATGGGACTTGTTGGTTTGGCTTGGGGCGTGGCTTTGGGCGCATTTTTGCATTTTTTGATGCAACTGCCGAGCGTAATTTATTCAGGATTTAAATTAAGATTAAATTTTGGATTACATGAAGGCATCAAAAAAATCATTAAACTTACTATTCCTCGAACCATTGGCTTGGTCGGATCTCAAATTAATTATGTGGTAATTACTGCTCTTGCCTCGAGCTTGGCAATTGGCAGTGTGGCAATTTTTAATTTGGCTAATAATCTGCAATATGTTCCCATTGGCATTATCGGGATTTCTTTTGCTATGGCAGTATTTCCCAGTTTAGCGTCTTCCCATGCTGAAGAAAATAAGAAAAAGTTTTCGGATAATTTTACTTCTATTTTTAATCAGATTCTTTATTTGGTTTTGCCGATTGGTGTGATATTTTTTGTTCTGCGCGCCCAGATTGTAAGGTTGATTTTGGGCACTGGTCAGTTCGGCTGGGTTGATACTCGATTAACAGCTGCTGCCTTGGGAATTTTTGCCATTAGCGTTTTTGCCCAAAGCTTGATTCCTTTGATTTCCCGGGCTTTTTATTCTGCAAACAACACCAAAACTCCGGTTTCAGTCAGTTTAATCAGCATTGGTCTGAACATCGGATTAAGTTTTGGTTTGGTTTGGATTTTGAGTAATCATAATTTTATTTCCCAACTTTTTTCCGCAACATACAGAGTGCAGGGAATAAAGAATTTTGCTGTTTTGGGTTTGCCTCTGGCTTTTTCTTTGTCCAGTATTTTCAATTTCAGTGTTTTATTAAAATATTTTGACAAAAAAATTGGGCAATGGAATGGAAAAATGATTTTGAATTCTGCTTATAAAATGATTATTTCCTGCGTTGTAATGGCGATCGTTATTTACGGCTCTTTGCAAGTATTCGATTTCTTCTTCGACACTCATAAATTTACTGGCTTGCTAATGCAGTCAGGCATTGCCACGCTCATCGGCATCGCAATTTATTTTTTAACTTCATTTGTTCTGAAAATGCCCGAGCCGCGGATATTAATCAATAAAATAATTCATCCGAAAAATATTCAGCCATTACCCCAAGAAAATGAACCAGAATAATATCAGAAATTTTGTGATAATCAGTCACATTGACCACGGAAAATCAACCTTGGCTGACAGGTTTTTGGAAATTACCAAAACAATTGACCCGAGAAAAATGCAGCCGCAGTATTTAGATAGAATGGCAATTGAGAGAGAGAGGGGTATCACAATAAAGATGCAGCCAGTACGCATGATTTACAAGGATTATATTCTGAACTTGATTGATACTCCGGGACATGTAGATTTTTCTTACGAAGTTTCTCGAAGCTTGGCAGCTGTTGAAGGCGCAATTTTACTAGTTGATGCAACCCAGGGAGTTCAAGCGCAAACGCTTTCCAATCTGGAATTTGCGAGAAAACAGGGTTTAACTATTATTCCAGCGATAAATAAAATTGATTTAGCTACAGCCAATATTGAGCAGACAATCAAAGAAGTGGAAAAACTTTTAGGCATTGACAAGAAAAAAATTATTTTAATTTCCGCCAAAACAGGAGAAAACGTAGAACAGCTTCTGGAAGAAGTGATAAAAGAAATTCCTTTGCCAAAAATCGAAACAGATAAACCGTTCAGGTCTTTGATTTTCGATTCTGAATACGATGCCTATAAAGGAATTGTTGCTTATGTGCGAATTATTGACGGAGAAATTAAAAAAGGCGATAAAATTTATTTAATGCAAGCAAAATCAAATGCCGAAGTTCTGGAATTGGGATATTTCCATCCCGAATTTGTTGAGCAAAAAGAATTGAAATCCGGAGAAATCGGGTATATTGCTACTGGATTAAAAGAAATAGAATTGTGTCGTGTAGGAGATACCATTACAAAATTCGAAATTCGAAATACTCGCTTCGCGAATGCAGGAACGAAATTCGAAATTAAGCCTCTCCAGGGCTATCATGAGCCGCAACCAGTAGTTTTTGCGAGTTTTTACCCGGTTGATGCTGATAATTATGATTTGCTTTCGGATAGTTTAAGAAAATTAAAATTAAACGACGCGTCATTAAGTTTTGCCCCGGAATCTTCGGGTGCATTGGGTAGGGGATTTCGCTGCGGATTTTTGGGAATGTTGCATTTAGAAATTGTCACCGAACGGCTGCAAAGAGATTATGGATTAGATTTAATTACTACTGCGCCGAGCGTGGTTTATAAAAAAGTTGAAAAGGGCATTGAGGAGCCGTATATGGAAATGGAAATAATTTCTCCGCATACATATCTGGGGCAAATCAACAAATTATTAAGTGAGTTTCCAGGAGAATTCAAAAATATGGACTGGCTGACTTCTGAAAAAATCATTATCAAGTTTGAAGGTCCGTTAAGCATAATTCTGCAGGGGTTTTACGACAAATTAAAAACCGTCAGTTCTGGCTATGCTTCAATGGCATATGTTGTCAAAGATTATCGGGTCGCGGATTTGGTAAAATTGGAAATTTTTATTGACAAAGAAAAAGTAGAAGCATTTTCCAAGATGGTGAGAAAGCAGGATGCTTATCGCGAAGGTAAGAAATTAGTCGAGTTGTTAAAAGAAATTTTACCTTATTATCAATGGTCGGTGCCGATTCAGGCAGTGGTTGATGGGAAAGTGATTGCGCGAGAAACCAAAAGAGCAATGCGCAAGGATGTGACTGGCTATCTATATGGCGGCGATTATTCCAGAAAAAGAAAACTTTTAGAAAAGCAGAAAAAAGGCAAAAAGCGCTTAGCCCAATTCGGCAAAATCACCATCCCGCCGGAGGTATTCTTAAAAGTATTAAAAGAAAGATGAATAAGAAATTTACAAAATTGGCGAAAATATTTTGGTTTATTGCGGTGTTCTTGACGGTTTTGAGTATGATTGCATTTCTATTAATACCGTTATTAAGATGAAAATTTATTCCAAACAATTTATAATTCTATTGGTTGTTGTTTTTGTCTTTGCTTTTATTTCTCTTGGCAAAGAAAGTTATCGCTATTTCCGGATTGTTCAGGAAGTTAAGGATTTGGAAAAGAAAATTGGGGACCTGAAAACAAGCAATGAAGAATTAATTAAAACCAGAGAATTTTACCAATCAGAAGAATTTTTAGAACAAGAGGCAAAGAAAAAATTAGGTTATGCCAAAGAGGGCGAAAGCGTAATTATTATTACGTCTGATCAGGAACAAGAATTAGAACCACAAGCGCAAGCTCAACCACCAGCAAAAACTTCTAATTTTAAACTCTGGTGGGATTATTTTTTAAAAAATAAATGAATCAGGATTATGTCAAAATTGGATTTGCGCGGGATTTGAAGGACAGAAAAGACAGAAGATTATTCAGGTTTCTGGAAATTATGCCCGGATTTTTGAGTTGGCTTACAATGCTGTTGGTCATTTTTTTATCTTGGAAAAAACCGATTTGGGTTGTGTTTTTTATTATTGCTTTTGATATTTATTGGTTTTTAAAAACAATTTTTCTTGCTTTTCATCAAGGAGTTTCTTTTGGTAAAATGAGGAAAAATTTAAAAATTGACTGGCAAAGAAAACTTGATGAGCTGCCGGCGAGAAACTGGCAAGAAATTTATCATTTGATGATATTGCCTTTTTACAAAGAAAAATTTGAAGTTGTACATTCAACCCTTACAGCACTTGTAAATTCTCGATATCCTCTGGATAAATTCATTGTTGTTTTGGGGGCAGAAGAAAGAGCGGGGGAATCCGCAATAGAAATTGCCAATGAAATAAAAAAAGAATTTGCAAATAAATTCTTTAAATTTTTAATCACTATTCATCCCGAAGGAATTAAAGACGAGCTGAAGGGCAAGGGTCCGAACGAAACCTGGGCAGGCAAAGAAGCAAAAAAATTGATTGATGATTTGAAAATTCCTTACGAAAACATTATTGTTTCCTCGTTTGATATTGATACGCAAGTTTTTCCTTATTATTTTGCTTGTCTGACCTATAACTTTTTGACCTGCAAAGACCCCCTGCATTCGAGTTTTCAACCAGTTCCGGTTTATAACAATAATATTTGGGACGCACCGGCGATTTCGCGAGTCGTGGCAATTGGCGCGACTTTCTGGCACATGATTCAGCAAGAAAGAGCGGAAAGAATGTCCACTTTTTCCTCGCATTCAATGAGTTTTAAGGCATTGGTGGAAATGAATTTTTGGACAACCAAGAATGTTTCCGAGGATTCACGCATTTTTTGGCAATCATTGTTGTTTTACAACGGCAATTACCAAAATGTACCATTATATTATCCGGTTTCTATGGATGCAAATTTGGCTGATAATTTTTGGAAAACAATGAAGAATGTTTTCAAACAGCAGACGCGCTGGAGTTGGGGGGTGGAAAATGTGCCGTATTTTACTTTCGGGTGTATAAAAAATAAAGCAATGGCTTTTAAGAAAAAACTTTATCATTGCTTTAATCATTGGGAAGCATTTTGGTCTTGGGCGACCAATTCGTTGCTGATATTTTTACTCGGCTGGCTGCCGCTGGTCTTGGGCGGGAGCGAATTTAATCAGACAATGCTTGCGTATAATCTTCCCAGAACCACGCGGCTGATTATGGCTATTGCGATGGTTGGTTTGGTTGTTTCTGCTTTCTATACGTTACAATTATTGCCGCCCCGGCCGACAAAATACAAATCAAGAAAATATATTTGGATGGTTTTGCAGTGGGTTTTGGTGCCTTTAATAATGATAATTTTCAGCGCC
>Ga0315279_10004109_pt1 | contig 19719 bp, 17 predicted proteins | sample YL17G06_20_MG_FD_203694 | JGI IMG/M metagenome (GOLD analysis project Ga0315279, IMG submission 203694) | Sediment microbial communities from Yellowstone Lake, YNP, Wyoming, USA - YL17G06_20 | ecosystem: Environmental > Aquatic > Freshwater > Lake > Sediment | place: USA: Wyoming | collected... | reverse complement strand
CCTTTTTCATTCCCATCCCTCTTCCGGTAGAGTTGTTTGTTCCTACCAAAAATGAAGGGATGGGAATTAACTTTTACTGTTACTGAGAGTCAGTATTAAAACAGGGAATTTGATAACTACTGATAATACTCTCTCTATATACTTTTTTTAAGAAAAAATAATTTAAACTTTTATTAAAAGGGTAAAAAATATGAAAATATTGAATGAGAGCTTGACTGAAAATTTACTTATTTTTGATGCTCACTGTGATACTGCTATGGCACTCTTGGATACATCAGTTAATTTTATGAAAGGAAAACAAAGCCATGTGGATATTGAGAAGATAAGGAAGGGTGGATTGAAAGCACAGATATTTGCTCTCTGGGTCAATCCCGTATATTTACCATATCGACCAATTAAAAAAGCATTATTGATGTACCAAGTTCTCGAGAAAAAGGTTTTTTTCCCAGGATATGGGATAAAGGTCACATCGACGATTGAGATGGGATCCGCCCTGAGAAAAAACAAACTTGCCTGCTGGCTTTCTCTGGAGGGTGGGTACATCATTGAAAATTCAATCGAGATCCTTGAATTTTTTTATTCGCTTGGAATTCGCAGTATGACTCTGACTCATTCGAAAAATACTGACTGGGCTGATTCTTCCGGGGAATCCCCCCGATGGGATGGGCTCAATGCGCTTGGGAGAAAAATTGTTGTTCGAATGGAAGAGCTTGGTATGGTCATTGATGTCTCTCATGCTTCAGATAAAACCGTCGAAGATGTCTTAGACAGTACTTCCATGCCGTTCATGGCTTCTCATTCAAATGCTCGGGCGTTATGTGATATCCCTCGTAATTTACCTGATTCTCTTATTAAAGAAATCGCGGAAAGAAAAGGCTATATTGGTATCAATTTTTTTCCAATTTTTCTGAATAAAGGCATTTTTGATCAAGTGAGTAAAAATATAGAAAAAAATAAAAAAGAACATCAAAAAATAATTCAAAGTGCACAGGGGGATCCCGATTTAATCGATAAGGCGGAGTGGGAATTATTTAAGAAATATATGCGGGGGACCGATGCTGTCGATGTGAACACCGTAGTTGATCATATTGTTCATGTCGTTGATGTCGGGGGTATAGACTGCGTAGGGCTTGGAAGTGATTTTGATGGTATCAATTCTACTCCTACCAATTTAACCGATGTTTCTTGCTATCCCACGTTGGTAGAAGCATTAGCCTTGAGAGGTTTTAAAAGTAAGGAGATTCGTAAGATTATGGGTCTGAATCTTTTTCATTTTTTAAAACAATTTGATCATTGATACCTAAAAGTGACGGATGATAAATGCTCCCGCCGGGAAGGGAACCCAAATTTACCAGTATTAATCTCTCTTGCACGAAAAGATATTAACTTCCCTTGTTTGTATACTTTTAATATGACCGAAAGGTCGCCTGCGAATCACAACAGAAGAATGCTGTATGAAATTTCTGTTGTTATGATTTTTACTGTGGGATTGATACTTCTCTTACCATCATTGAGAACAGTAATTTATTTCCTGCCCATGGCATATCTTCTAGTCGAACGTCGGTTGAGGCATCGCTCTTGGAGTGAGATTGGGTTCAAACGCGGTTTTATAAAAGATTTGGCTAACAATTGGCATCTCTTTATCATTGTCGCTGTCTTAATACAGATTGCTGTACCCGTTCTGCTTAAGTTTTTCTGGCCTGAATTGCTTGACCACATATTCGGCAGGCTCAGTAGTCTACCTGGTGGTGAGGTCATTGCAGGAACTGTCGTATTAATCATCATAGGGAGCCTAGTTGAGGAAGTGACTTTTCGAAGTCTTTTTCAAGAGCGAATCGGGTGGTTCCTCTCCCAATTCGCAGCAATATTGATTGTTTCACTTCTCTTCGCATTGTCACACATTACTGTTGGGAACCCTTTGCTCGTGGGAGCAGATATCGCCTTAGTATTTATTGACAGCTGTTTTTACGGCCTTATTTTTTCGAGGAGTCGTAATGTCATGGTTTCTTGGTTCACGCATATGATGGCCGATATCATCGGCTTTGCAATGTTATTAGTAATCCTTTCCTTCTAATGCGATTGACTTACAGATCTTATCAATGTAAAAAAAAAATGAAGAGAGGTTTCCGTCAGGATGGGAACAGGAATTTTTTATTTTTTAGTAAATTATAAGTTATTCGTAGGTATTATAATAGATTGGTTTATGAAGTATTATGTTTATGTTATCCTGCTTGATGATGCAGTTTTGAAGTCTCGTAAGTTTAGGCGTCGTAATCCAGATGTTAATATGGGTCTTCCTTGTTTTTATGTTGGTCAGAGTTGTCATCCTCCTGAGACTCGTTTCTGGCAACATAAAAAAGGGTACAAGGGTAATCGTTTTGTTAAGGAATTTGGTTTGGGTCTTTGCCCTCGATTTTATGAGAGGTTCAATCCGATAGGGACTCGTAAAGAAGCAGAGATTATTGAGGCAAGGCTTACCGAGAGTTTGAGGATTAAGGGTCATGGTGTTTGGTCTAATTAAAATTGATATTTAAAATAACGTAATTTGTTGTGTACATTCAACAGGAGAAAAAATGAACCGGATGCTCCCGTCGGGATTACACGCCAAATGTTCAGTGCCCCCCCCCCGGAGAGGAGAAGTGATGTTCTGGCAGGAAATCTCCTTAGAAGGAATTACTGCTAGGGGTTCAATGCCCTTCTAGAATTCCACAGGTGGAGATACTGAGCCAGAGTGTAATCCTCTCAAACACCGCTGAGGGGTTGGCACGACTGGTGTCGTGAGAATAATTTTGACGACAGCCAGCGCAGAAACATGACGACCAGCGGGTACGCTGTGGAGAGGAACGCGCCTGCCGCGGTCTTGAGCGTCACCGGGACCGTGTCGACATCCGAGGCGTTGTTCTTGTTCTGAACCGTGAGATTCCCTTGGAACTCTGCGTTCTTCTCCTTCGGGGCGACGACGTGCACGTCCACGGTGACCGGTCCCAGCTCGGGGGTGAGGCCTTCACCGGACGAGGGCGAAAACGTCCAGTTTCCCCATGTCAGGGTGTTGTTCATGGTCCAGTTCAGAAGCGAGCCGTTGTCCCCAACGTTCTGCACCTGGAAGCTCCCATGGACGGTCCCCCCTGGTTTGATGTTCGACCAGGAGAGATTCCCTGTGCATTCAAGGTTAGAGACCGGCGGCGGTGGTGGTGGCGGTGGCGGCGGCGGGATATACTCGGTCCGGTACACATAATTATCTTGACCCGGCGGATAGGGGTTGACAAAGGTCCAAACAAGTTGTTTATCTGGGGTGACTTCGAGGAAGGTCCCGGTCGTGCCCGAGCAGATGAGCGTATTGTCGTTGATCATGCGCTGCGCGCCGCTCCATATATTAGCATAGAAGTTTCCCGGAATTTGGTATTGCCAGGTTAAATCGGTAGGGCCGTAGGTGCCGCCAGGCGGGAGGTAGTATTCACCGGTTTTGTTATTAACATCTGGAATGAATTCGTCAGCTGTCGATAAGGGGCCACCGGGGCGGTTGTTGCCGTTAGAGAAGACAAGGATATGTCCAGCGCCGGGAAGACCCGGTTTAATCCAGGTGCTTTGGTGTTCGAAGTATAATTTCTCGTCAGCAGCAGTTCCGCGGTCATAAGCTTGAGGATTCCCCCAACGGTACAGCAGATCGCCACCGTAACCGTGCCATCCGCCCTCGTGGCTTGCCGCTTCCTCGGTGGTTGTGCTATGGTCGATGATCCAGACTTCATCGAAGTTATGGGCGCTCATCAAAATTTGGTCGAACCTGGGGTTGTAATCCACGGAGTTCATATGGATCCAGTCGCCGACGAAGTCTTCTCCAAAGTTGATGTTGATGAGTTCTGGGTGTTGGGAGACGTCGCCGTAGTTGTTTTTGGTGACGTCGTAGTCTTGGATGAGGTGGTCCCAGATGTGCCATTCCCAGACTATGTCGCCACTCGTCGGTCCGGTTTTGTGTATTTGGATGAGGAAGTCTGGGCAGAAATTAGAGCCAAGGTGGTTTGGGTCGCGTCCTGCCTGGATGGCTTGGGCGCGTGATTTGATTTCTTGCATGATCATAATGACATCACCGTTGGGGAGTGGGACGATATCATGACTAGCGTAGCTGCCGTCTCGTGTGTAGTGGTATTCCCAGAGTAATGTGCCGTTGTAGGCGATTTTTTGGAGTCCACCGTTGCCTGAGGAGATAGCGAGGATGATGGAGCCGTTGTCCATCATGTAGGAGTCAATGTTGGGGGTATAGGCACTCTGCCAGGTGTGGTTGACGACGCCGGTTTCGTTGATGAGATAGGTCGTCGTCCCATAGATGGGGGAGTAAAGGAAGTGTCCTTCTTGGATGTCGTCAGAGGCGGACGTTGTTTTCACATCCAGTGCATTTGTGATGGCTTGAGAAGGTACTATCATCGACATGAAAAGAATACTGACAGCAAATACCATCATTTTGGTACAAGTCTCATGTTTCATGATTTCATCCTTGAATATCGCTAAATGAGTTTAATACCGATGAGGTTAGATTTCAGAGCAGGAATCCCCCTTAAAGATAAGTCTACCAAAGTTTAAATAATTATTGCCTGAAATAATAAATTTCTTTCATTTACTAAAGGGGTTTTCAAGTATAATCCTTAGAATTCACATTGCTCGACATTGGCCTTTTTTTTACACCGCCCGCCCCTCTCCTCTCTCTTTTTTTTGCTTTGGCCCTCTTTCTTGGGGAATGATCGCCAGAGGTTCAATGCTCCCGGAGGGTCTGAAAAAATCACTGTTTTTTCGCCTGTTGGACAAGAAGTAAGTGCTCCCGTCGGGATTACGTGCCAAATGTTCAGTGCCCCTAGGGTAGGGGAAGTGAAGATCTGGCATGAAATCCCCCATAAGACATACTCACTGGATGTTGAGAGTGCCACTGATAGTCCTTACTGTAAAGGCTCTGGTGGTACACATTCAGGTAACACTGGTTGAATATCAGGTGTTTGCCATTCACGCAGATTATCGATGTTCACAAGGAGATACATAAAAACTGGCAGGGTGGTCTCCATCCAGTGAACAAGATGGTCATGTTTCCCTCCACCTGTATAACAGTCATAATCCTGTGATAGAATTTCAAAACAAAATGATGGAATGCGAAATTCTTTGAAACACCAATCTGTTGCAGAACCACTTTCGTAAGTGTCCAGAACTTTATATTTTTCATATTCTGTATTTTTCACAACCCATTCTGTTGCATAATCAAAGATATATTGTTCCTGTTTTGATATCTCAAACGGAGGTTTAAAAGCATCCCAAGGACCCCCGAAACTGTGCCAGGCTGTATGACAGTTTACATAAAAAGAAAAATCATTATTCTCAAGTTCTTTCATAAAATCCCTAATTGCTTGAGTTTCAGGTTCTGAAAAAGGATGGCGACCACAATTTGAAAGCCATAATGGAAAACTTGGAAATAATTTATGCAGGAGTGTAAACTCTCTTTCTATATTGAGTGGTAGACGAGGAATTTTAATACGACCAAATAACTTCCCTAAAGGAATAACACCTCCTCTTAATCTACCGAAATCAACATCAAAATTACGATTCAAATTGATTCCATTGTCATTATATAGGCTATCATCTTGTCTTCCATCAGGATTTACTAAAGGAACGATGTAAACTTCAGATGAATTGAGAATATGGGTAATTGTCTCATTGGCACCAAAGTTGATGAAAAGATATTCTGCAAGATACAAACACGCTTCACCTGCTTCCCATTCTTGACCATGGATACAACCATCAATAAGACAAGACGATTTCATGGTAATGTTCTTCTCATTGGTTATTCTGACACACCAAATATCTTTTCCAAGAACACTTTTCCCTATAGAAAACGCCTTCACCAAATCAGGGTATTGCTCATTGAAACTATTCAGCATTTTCGTTGTGCCATAGTAATCATGATATTTTCCATCTGTCCAATTTGGGAGAATGGACGGCTGGTCAGCTTTAATTTCTGGTAGTATTATTTCTGTAGATACAGCCGTCCCTTGTTCCTGATTGATACGTACTGAAAATAGTATGACAGCAAGTAAGATGCCACAGAGAAAAAACGCTATGAAATATGATATTTTTTTATGCGTTTTCGATCCTCCCCGAATAGATAATTTCTTCTGTTTTCCTTTCCTTGTAATATTTTAATCATTTTTATAGTATATAATTATATCTAGTTCTGTTTTTTATTACAAAATAGGTGTAATAATTATTTTTTCCTTCTAATTACGATGCATGAAAAAGGAATTTGAACCCCTGACATTAATGCTCCACAGAGGATTACGTGCCAATACTTCAGTGCTTCCCGGAGAGAGGATTTGAAGGTCTGGCAGAAAATCCTCCCGGGGGATTGCTTGCTAGAGGTTCAATGCCCCTCCAATATTTTGTCGATTTTAAGAAACCAGAGGGAAAGCATTGACACGGTTTTTCCTAGGGTGTGAAAAGGAAAAAAAGAAAAAAAGAGGTGGAGTTAGAATCCCATGAGGTACCTGAAAAGGGGGAATGCATGTGGAAATAGCACAAGTAATCTCGCAAGGAACCCATGATGTTCGATATGTTGGCTAAGCGGCGTGGTGAGTGTGACAGGGATTATGCAGTAATCACTACTGTTTTCCTTATTGACGATCGTGATATTTCCTTGGAACACCGCGTTCTTCTCCTTGGGTACGACCACGTACACCTGAACAGTCACCGGCCCCAGTGCCGGGGTGAGGCCCTCACCGGACGACGGAGTGAACGTCCACGTCCCCCACGTTAGAGTGTTGTTCACGGTCCAGTTCAGCAGAGAGTCATTATCACCGATATTCTGCACCTGGAAGCTCCCATGGACGGTCCCCCCTGGTTTGATGTTGGACCAGGAGAGGCTCCCGTTGCATTCGAGGTCAGGGATATGATGCTGCGGGGGTGGCGGTGGCACATACGGCGGTATATACTGGGTGCGGTAGACTTCGTCGTTCATGTATGGGTAGGGGTTGTTGAAGGTCCAGACGATCTGTTTATCCGGCGTGACCCTGATGAAAACCCCGTTCCATCCGGAGCAGATGAGGGTATCGCCGTTGATCATTCGTTGGGCGCCGCCAAAGCCGTCTGAAAAGAGGTTTTGCGGCAGCATGAACTGCCAAGTAAGGTTAGCAGGACCATATGGTTCCCCGCTTGGCGGTTCATAGTATTCTCCCGTATCATTGTTGATGGCAGGGGTGAACTCATCACAACTGGAAAGATATCCTCCCGGTCGGTTGTTGCCGTTGGAGAAGACGAGAATGTTTCCTGCATGGGGAAGACCGGGTTTAACCCAGCAGACTTGGTGTTGGAGATACAGTTTCTCATCCGCAGCAGTTCCTCGATCATACGCCTGCGGATTTCCCCAGCGATAGAGGAGATCGCCGCCGTGGCCATATGTTCCTCCAGTGTGGCCTGCGGCTTCTTCTGTGGTGGTGCTGTGATCTATAATCCAGATTTCGTCACAGTTATGGGCACTGAGGAGGATTTGGTCGTTCTGGGGGTTGTAATCGATGGAGTTCATGTAGGGCCAGCCGACGTTCCACCAATAGTCGCAGTTGATGTCGGCGAGTTCCGGGTGGTCGGCGATGACGCCGTAGTTGTCCTTGGTGGCGTCAAAGTCTTGGATCATGTGATCCCAGATGTGCCATTCCCAGACAATGTCCCCGCTGGTTGGTCCGGTCTGGTGGACTTGGATAATAAAATTGGGGTTGAAATTGCCAAACCAGAGAGTGTTAGGGTCGCGTCCTTTTTGGATGGCTTGGGCGGGGGATTTGATTTCTTGCATGATGAGGAGGAAGTCACCGTTGGGGAGGATAGAGAGGTCATGGGTGGCGTAGCCGCTGTCTCGGGTATAGTGATAATCCCAGAGAATGGTGCCATTGTAGGCGATTTTTTGGACTCCACCACGACCGGAGTCGATGGTGAGGTACACGGAGCCGTTATGATCTACGTAGGCATCGTATAGGGGATAATAATCCCCCTGCCAGGTGTGGTTGACGACGCCGGTTTCATTGATGAGATAGGTGGTCTTGGAATGCCAGGGGGTGTAGAGGAAGTGGCCTTCCTGGCCATCGAGCGGCAGGGGTGGCATCGAGTTTTCTTGGTTCTTTGAAAGAGCCCCGGAATTGAAGATGGTCACCGTTAAAAGGACGGCGGTCGTCAGCACCACGATTTTGGCGTAATTCTTATGGTTCATGTCTCAGCCCTCATTTGAATTCTTTGAACGAGTAGGATGCTCCGTGTTCTATCCAGTCACTCACATGCATGAACGCTGGCTTTCGCATGGGTATCCCCCTTAGTGAATAAAAAGCACGTAGTCTTATAAGCTTTTGCCTAGGCTACTTGGATTACTCCGGTAAAAACGCCTCCTTTTTATATAATGAGGCTGAAGGTCAGGAATTGGAACCCTGTCTTCGTCGTCATCTTGCCATTGACCGTCGCGGTGACTGTTATAGCGCCGAATCCAAGGAAAGATTTGATCAGCTCGGTCTTCGATTCGCCCGTTGGAATGTCTATGGTGCCGCTGGCGGTCTTGTTGATGCGGTGGAGGATGCCGCCGCTGACGAGAACTTCCCAGGCAACGCCATTCGCATCCACTGTCCCGGTGTTCGTCATCTTCAGGCTTATACCATGGCCACCTTTGACGGTATAGGTGACGTGCGGTTCAGGTCCGAACTTGATCAACCAGATGTCGCCGCCGTAGTACCCGTTGGTGGATCCGACGATGATGTAGCCGCCGTCGCTGGTCTGCTCTCCTGAAATGAACGGTTGTAATATTGTCACATTCCACTCTTCATTGCCGTCAGCGTCGGTCTTCACAAGGCCCAAGCCGGTGGCGATGTAGCCGCCGTCCGTGGTCTGTTTGCCTGAATATTCAAATATCACAGCTGACGTGAGGAAAGGGGTCTTTCGCCATTGTTCGTTGCCGTTCGCATCAGTCTTTAAGAGACAGCCCAGAGAGGCGTTGATTCCGGTGATGATGTAGCCGCCGTCCGTGGTCTGTTGAACTGAGTTGCCGTAGGAGTACGCATCGCCGAATTTTTTATCCCAGGTAGCTACCCCGTTGGTGTCGGTTTTAATGAGCCATATTTTGCCCCAGTATGCGCTGTAGTCGAGGTCGGATTCGCCGGAGACGATGTAGCCGCCGTCGCTGGTTTGTTGGACGGCGTGTCCCTCTTCGTACATATCAGCGGTTCCGAAAGTCTTGAGCCATTGCATCGTCCCGTCTGCCGTGGTCTTCAAGAGGTAGAGGTTGGTTGGGTTGTCTGCGCTATAGTTGCCTCCGCCGGTGGCGATGTAGCCACCGTCACTCGTGAGGCGAACGCAGTAGCAATTCGAATACTGAAGGCCTGGGTACGTCTTGTTCCAGAGTTCGGTGCCGCTCGAATCGGTTTTGATGAGGACGATGGATGAGATGAATCCATGCCTTGTTTTCGCTGAGCTGAAAAAGGTGCATCCGAGGATGTAGCCATGGTCAGGAGTCTCTTGCACGGCCTGAATATATCCAGACATGTTCGCTAGGGAGTAATAGGAGTATGTTTTGTTCCAGAGTTCGATGCCTTTGTCGTCAGTCTTGAGAAGCCAGGGATTGCATCGGGCGATGCCAAAGGATTTCGTCCAGCCTCCGATGATGTACCCGCCGTCCGAGGTCTGTTGGACTTCGTAGGGAAACTGAGTCTTTTCGCCACCATACGTTATGTTCCATTCCACCATTGGTGGCAGTTCGCCGAGGCTACGAGGATGACTGTTCACGAAAAAGTCGGTGCCCGTCGCGGTCGCGTACTGTTGATGGGTCTCGTCTGAAATGCATGTCGCAAGCGTGGTTCCCGTCACAAGAAGTAGAACCAGGGCTACGATGTTCAATTTGATAATTCCTTGTATGGACATTGGAAGTCTCCCTTGATGTTAAGTTATTATTCCTTTCATTCATTTAAATGTTTTTAGAAAGGGTGAAATACTCCCCCCGGATCGGTTGGAGAAACCGCATTTTTATTATCCTGTTCTTTCTCTCCCTATAAATGGTTCACCGGTATCATAGTGCTCTCGTCTGGATTACGTGCCAAATGTTCAGTTCCCCAAAGAGAAGGGAAGTGAAGATCTAGCAGGAAATCCTTCATGGGGATTTGTTGCTAGACATTCAATGCCCCCAAAGAGTTAAGCGTTGACACGGTTTTTTGTGCGAAAAAAAAAGAAAAAAAGAGGTGGAGTTAGAATCCCATGAGGTACCTGAAAAGGGGGAATGCATGTGGAAATCGCACAAGTAATCTCGCAAGGAACCCATGATGTTCGATATTTTGGCTAAGTGGTGTGGTGAGGGTGACAGGGATCATGCAGTAATCACTACTGTTTTCCTTATTGACGATCGTGATATTTCCTTGGAACACAGCGTTCTTCTCCTTAGGTACGACCACGTACACCTGGACGGTCACTGGCCCCTGTGCCGGGGTGAGGCTCTCACCGGACGACGGGGTGAACGTCCACGTCCCCCACGAAAGGGTGTTGTTCACGGTCCAGTTCAGCAGCGAGTCGTTATCACCGATATTCTTCACCTGGAAGCTGCCATGGACGGTCCCCCCTGGTTTGATGTTGGACCAGGACAGGCTCCCGTTGCATTCGAGGTTAGAGACCGGGGGCGGTGGCGGAGGTGGTGGTGGGATGTACGGCGGGATGTATTGGGTGCGGTAGACTTCGTCGTGTTGGTACGGGTAGGGGTTGACGAAGGTCCAGACGATTTGCTTGTCTGGTGTGACCTCGATGAAAGTCCCCGTCCAACCGGAGCAGATGAGGGTATTGTTGTTGAGCATCCGTTGGGCGCCGCCAAAGCCGTCGGAAAAGAGGTCATCCGGCAACAGATACTGCCAGGTGAGATCATCAGGGTCATAGGTTCCCCCAGGCGGAAGATAGTATTCACCAGTGTCGTTGTTTACATCGGGGGTGATCTCATCGACGCTTGAGCGAGGGCCTCCAGGGCGGGTGTTGCCGTTGGAGAAGACGAGGATGTGTCCTGCGTCGGGAAGACCGGGTTTGACCCAGCAGCATTGATGTTGGAAGTAGAGTTTTTTATCGCTGGCGTCTCCTCGATTGTAGGTCTGGGGGTTTCCCCAGCGGTAGAGGAGATCGCCGCCGTGGCCGTAGATGCCGCCCTCGTGGCTTGCCGCTTCCTCGGTGGTTGTGCTGTGGTCGATGATCCAGACCTCGTCGAAGTTATGGGCGCTTATGAGGATCTGGTCGAACTTGGGGTTGTAGTCCACGGAGTTGACATAGGGCCAGCCTGCGCTCCAGTATTGGTCGAAGTTGATGTTGGCGAGTTCAGGATGCTGGCTGACATTGCCGTAGTTGCCTTTGGTGGCGTCGAAATCTTGGATGAGGTGGTTCCAGATGTGCCATTCCCAGACAATGTCGCCGCTGGTTGGTCCGGTCTGGTGGACTTGGATGAGCATATTCGGGTAGAATTGGTTGCTGACGGTATCAGGGTCACGTCCTGCCTGGATGGCTTGAGCGCGTGATTTGATTTCCTGCATGATTATGAGGAAGTCACCGTTGGGGAGAGGAACGATGTCATGGGTGGCATAGCTGCTGTCTCGTGTGTAGTGGTATTCCCAGAGGATTGTGCCGTCGTAGGCTATTTTTTGGACTCCACCTTGGCCTGATTCGATGGCGAGGTAGATGGAGCCGTTATCCCCCATGTAGGAGTCATATAAGGGGTAATAGGTGCTCTGCCAGGTGTGGTTGACGGCGCCGGTTTCGTTGATGAGATAGGTCGTCGTCGAATGCCATGGGGTGTAGAGGAAGTGGCCTTCCTTGCGATCGAGCGGCAGGGGTGGCATTTGGCTTTCTTGGTTCTGTGATAGAGCCCCGGAATTGAAGAGAGTCGCCGTGAAAAGGGCGGCGGTAGTCAGCATCACGATTTTGACGTAATTCTTATGGTTCATGTTTCTGCCCCCATTTGAAGTCTTTAAGGAGAAGGATGCTCAATGTTCTATCCAGTCGCTAATATCCATGAACGCTGGCTTCTGTATGAGAATCCCCCTTAACTTAGTAAGGCTCCCGGGGCTATATAAAAATATGCCTGATTTTTCATTGATAATCATGATATTAATGACTACCTCGGACTTTTTGTGTTGTTCTCAAACGATTCCTCAGATAATTTCTATGAGGAGTTTCTACGTAGAGACTCAAGTCCTTTTACTAGCCTCATCGCTTCAAGATGGAGAGGATGAGGACTTGTGTGCCCTCGGCAACCTTCGTCGCATCGCCGACCATCGCGGTCACCTGGATGCCGCCAAGACCGAAGAACATGCTGGTCCCGATCGTCTTCGTCCCTCCGACAGCGACGTCGACAGTCCCATTCACGGTATGGTTCATCCGGTGAAGGATGCCGCCCTCGACATGAACCTGCCATGCGACACCGGTCGCGTTCGCGGTCCCGCTGTTGGTGATCTTCACATGGACGCCAAGGCCACCCGTGACCGTGAATGATAGTTTGGGCGTCCCAGGCTCTGGTGCGAATTTTATCACCCACACGTCACCGTTGTAGTATCCGGTGGTCGACCCGGCGATGACATAACCGCCGTCACTTGTCTGCTGTCCTGCGGTGAACGGCGTGGGGAGCGTGACGTTCCACGCTTCGTTCCCGGAGCCGTCGGTCTTGACGAGCCCGTTGCCGGTCGCGATGTACCCGCCGTCAGTGGTCTGTTTCGCTGAGTAGCAGAAGAACGAGGCGTCATTCAGAAACGGGGTTTTCCTCCATGTTTCGTTGCCGCTTGCGTCGGTCTTCAACAAACACCCCTGGTAATTCATCACTCCTGCGATGATGAAGCCGCTGTCGCGTGTCTGCTGCACCGAGTTGCCGTAGTTCTTTAGTCCGGCGCGCACGTGACCGGTGGTTGCCTCGAATTTTTTATCCCAGACCACGGTACCGCTGGCGTCTGTTTTGAGGAGCCAGATCTTTCCCCAGGCCGCGACGTAGTTGCAATCCGACAGCCCTGTGATGATGTACCCGCCGTCTGTGGTCTCTTGGACCATGTGACCTTCTTCATCCATGTCGCTTGTCCCATAGGTCCTGAGCCACTGCAGGGTTCCATCCTGGTGTGTTTTTAGGAGGAACACATCCGGGGAACCCTCGGTGCTTGCATTGCCACCGCCGGTCGCGATGTACCCGCCGTCGCTGGTCTGTCGAACACAGAAGCACCATGAGTAGTTCAGGCCAGCGTAGGTCCGGTTCCATTCCTCATTCCCCTGGGAGTCTGTTTTGATGAGTACCGTCGAGGAGACGAATCCATGATTCATCCTGTGAAACGGTCGCGCTTCCCCGGAGTTTGGCAGCGTCGCGTTAAAGAACGTACACCCGAGGATGTACCCGCCGTCAGCAGTCTGCTGCACGGACCATATCCGCCCTGAAACCGACGGGAGAGAATAGTAACCAAACGTCTTGTTCCACTCCATGGTTCCTTTGGAGTCGGTCTTGATCAACCATGGATTCCAGAAAGCGATACCGAAGGATTTGGCGTACCCCCCAATGATGAATCCCCCTTCGTTGGTCTGTTGCACGTCGTACGCGGCATCATCTTTGTCCGGACCACCAAACGTCTTATTCCATTCCTCCTTCGGAGGAATCCCTCCAAGCATTTCTGGATGACCATCAGAAACGGTCAGATGCTGATTCGAACCACCGCCGATGCACGAGGTGATACACACACCGAGAAACAGGACAAGCATTCCTACGACCACGCTTTTTTTAACAACTTCTCTAGTCATGAAATCGGACTCCCTTGAACTTCTTGTGAATGTAATATAAGGCAGATTCATTTAAATGTTTGGAACCAATAAAAATACGAGAGGGAAAGCATTGACACGGTTTTCCCTATAAAAAGTTCCTCCAAGAAGGTTCATAGAGGTGAGAAGTGAAGAGCTGGTAGGAAATCCTTCATGGGGGAATGATGAATAGAGGTTCAATGCTCCCAGAGGGTCTGAAAAAATCACTGTTTTTTCTCCTGTTGGACGAGGAAAAAGTGCTCCCGTCTTTGGAGCAATCTGAAATCATTTCAAATTATGCGTTTTTTTGCATTTTTTAAAACAAATTATTTAAATATAATCTATGGTATTTACCTGCATGAAAATTGATAAAAAGATAACGAGAAATATCCTGGAATCTCTTGATGAAAAAGTGGTGTCAAAAAGACAATTAATATCTACATTCCGAGATGTATTACAAGGCGAATTTTCGGAATCTCTTATTACCAATCTCAGAAGAAAGAAAGAAATTCTCTATGTTTTCAATGGATATTACTACGTAAAAGATGCACGTGAGATCCATGGATCATATATGCAATATTCTCCTGAGGAGATGGTCTATGCACTCCTCAATAAAAGTAATGTTCGATGGTACCTTGGTTTGGAAAGCGCCCTTGAAAGAAATACACTGATCTGGCAAGCAGTGGTAAACCCAGTTATCCTTAACTCAAAATTCTCGGGTGAAAAGAAGATCCTCGGAGTGAAATTTCAATTTCGTAAAATGAAACGAAACTTGTTTGATTTCGGTTGTTTAAAAAAAACAACGAAAAACAGGATCACTTATTATTACTCGGACCCTCAAAAAACCTACCTTGATTTCATTTATCATCACGAAAAAATTCCCACAGAATTATCTGAGGTTAAAAACCAGAAAAAAACACTAACGTATCTTTCTCATTACTCAAGAAATTTTAGAAAAAAGGTCATTGCATTATGAAAAAAAGAGATTTCCGGAAATATATCGCTTACGTAAAGGAACGTCGCCATTCGACGATAGCAGACTATTACATCGAAAAGGATTATTTCATTTCCTTATTTCTTTCTACCTGGCAAAAACTTAAAGAAGAAAAGAAGGCATCCTCCTTGGACGCATTAATTTTCAAGGGTGGTACACTCCTAGTCAGGAATTACTTACAATATCCCCGGATAAGCGAAGATCTGGATTTTACCCATACCGACTCCAATAAACTTCGACTCATAGATAATACGAATAAACGCGAACAAGAAATCAAAAAACGTATCCTCCCAATTCTTGAAGATATTAAAATCATTTGTGATGCATGTGGATTCGATTTTAACAATAATAGAACGAATACAAGATATGTTAAAGTGCGGAATTCTCGAGCAGTTTATGTGCTGCATTTCTATTATACCTCTTTCATTACAAACGAAGAAATCCCCGTTAAAGTAGAAATAAATTTTTTAGAAAATATCATGCATCATTACATCGAATCGAGGATTAATACCATCATTGATATGGATACTTTTTTGAAATCCATTGATTACAATCTCGAGAACATCACAATAAAAACCTATTCTCTTGACGAAATTATTCTCGAGAAATATCGCGCTATTCTTACTAGGGAAGCAATAAAGGAACGAGACATTCTTGACCTCTACCTTATTCATCAGAGAGGGAACAATGTCCTTAAAATCAGTACGAGCGCCATAAATAAAAAAATCCAAAGCGGAATTATTATTGCCCATGATATGCAAAAGAACCTCGAAAAAAATTGTCAATTATTACAGCGCGAGACATCCATTACGTCTGATGATGATGTTAGCCGTTTTACCTTAATAAATATTGATAATGCACCCTATGAGGAATTTAAGAATCATCTCATTAAGAAGTTAAAAGATATTTGTCTTATGCAGAAATAGTACATCCGTGTTATATAATAGCATGCTCCCGTCGGGATTTGAACCCGAGTCAAAGCCTCGAGAGGGCTTTATGATTGGCCGCTACACTACGGGAGCATAGGATTTTGCTTTTAACCACCGGAGGCAACCTGCAATATGCACAGCTCCTCATCATGGTCTAATATCTCATCGATTGGGATCGGTGTTGTCTTGCGCAGCACAATGAACGCGTCCGGCCGAAGCTTGATTGACCGGAGGAGATCTGACACGGTCGCACCATGGTGGATGTCGACCTCCTGCCAAGTGTTTCTCGGTATGAACTGCACTTTAATCTTCATGGAACCGATACCGATATAAAAAGGCCTTAGATTAAACTTTTTACGGGACTTCTCCTTAGATGCTGGGGTTGCCTAGCTCGGTTCACGGCGACGGTCTCGAAAACCGTTGGTGACAACACCTCAGGAGTTCAAATCTCCTCCCCAGCGTACTTTTTTCAGGTTTTTTTTGAAAAAGTTTCATTCCTCAAAGATTAAATTTTATTCAATCTTCTCGATATGTCTCAAAAAAAGTAATCTAATGTTTCGCTAAAGCACGCAAAGTTTTTTTATGACCTTGTGCGATTTTTACGATTTCCCGAAACTCTTCCTCAGCAATTTTTTTCCTTGTTTCTTCTGAGATGTTATCTTTTAAATTTTTTGATTTTGCCATATTTAATCCACTCTTTGATTTCCTTTTGAGTATAATAATTTTCTCGTATTCCGATCATTATCTTCACATTATTTTCTATATCAGGTATGTTAAAACCTTCTCCATTAGTAATAACGAATTTTTTTGTCGTAAGAAAAGCTGTTCTTTTATTTCCACTTTCAAAAGCATGCATCCGTGTAAGTTCAAATAATAGAGTTGCTGCTTTGTCGTAGATATCACCTGGTTCTAGTTTTATCGTGGAAATGATTTTTTGTATATACGCCACACTGATTGTTTTTGCTTGGTCATGTTTACTTCTTCGAAACATTTCAATAGCGATTGTATTGTTATATTGAATTTCTTCAACAGTAGGATAGTTAATTTCAACCATTCAATCATTGAAAGAGAAAGAAGCCTATAATCTTTGTGTTCCACCAGTAATTTTTATCGATAAAACAAAAATTTTTTTTACCGGTAAATCGGTCTGTCAAATCTCCTCCCCAGCGCTTCTATACTCCCCTGTTTTTTTTAAAGATTCATTTTCAAGGAGTATCTCTGCGATCCCTTGTTGAAGAGTGTAGTGTGGAGAAAACCCTAGCACGCGTTTTGCTCTTGCGTTACTGTACGCACGATCCACTTGCATATCATCCACAAGAGACGCATGGAAGACAAACTCGTCAACGCCCTTACGCTTATTCGCCCACTCAAGGTATCGTAAGGCAGTTCGGACGACCCATGATGGGACTGTATATCGGGGTGGAGGAGCATTGAGAAGACGAGCCAAAACGGTAAAAAGCTCTCGATATGAATAGTAATCATCACTCGCCAAAATAAAGGTGCCTCCAAGAGCCTTCTCACGGTTCTCAAGAGCGGTCATGATCCCTTGGACAACGTCAGTGACATACGTAAACTGGATGTAATGATCTGCAGCCTTCCTTGGGGTAGCGCGAAGTAGACCTTGCTGCACCGCACGCAACACTGGCATGGTGACATAGGTATCACCCGGACCAAACACGCCCGTTGGCCGTAGAATCGTCAATGGCAACTGTGCGTGTTGCTTACAGAGCCATTGTTCCGCAAGCATTTTGCTTCTCCCATATCCGTACGAAGGATGACACGCAGCCGATTCATCACCCGGAACCGTGTCGACAGGACCCATCGCTTCCGTAGAACTGATGTAAATGAAATGACTGACCTGCTGCTGCATCGCATCCAAAGCAAGATGCCTGGTGCCCTCGACGTTATGAGCATACAGGGTTTCCCATGGGTCATGAAACCGCATCCGTGCCGCTAGGTGGATGACCGTATCAATATCCCTCGTAACACCCTGCAGCGAGGAAGGATTCAGAAGATCGGCAATTCTTACCTCAACACCAAGATCCTCCAATCGCCGCTCATCCTTTGGATTCCGAATCATGCCTACGAGATGATGCCTCCCATGGTCTTTTAACGATTTAAGCAAATGAGAGCCAATAAAACCTGTAAGCCCGGTCATTAAAACATTTTCCATTTATTCACCACAATAAGACACGGTATAGAAACCCTTTGTTTACCCTGCGATCATATCCATTAATATTGCTCAGGGAAAAGCTCAAATAATTTACTAGTACAACCTCTTTTTATCTCCACCCAGTGCTTTACTACTGGTGATTGTACTTTTTGTAATCACTTACCAAATCCATGGAATCAGTCGATAGCGTGTTTTCATGCAATATTCTTCATACCTTGGTAAATTCTGCATGAGAAACTTTTCTTCATAAAGAAGTCTCAAAACAATGATAATAAACAAGAGCAGAGCAAAAAGTAGTGCCCAATAAGAACCGAGTGCAAGAGGCATGAAGAATAATAAGAGCAATCCACCTGAATACATCGGATGACGAACGATTCGATACGGACCTGTTGTGATGACTTTTTGTTCTGTGTCTGTTTCAATGATACCTGAGGCATAACTGTTCTGCTTAAAGACAAGGAACACGATGATAAAACCAAGAAGAACAAAAATATCCCCAGTGATGACGAGAAAGACAGGGACATTGGACCAATGATACCGATGATCAAACCCTGGGATGAGAACCAAAGAAATGAAAAAAATACTTGCGAATATTTGTATGATTTTTTGACTTTTTTCTACTTCAGCCGTTGGACCGGCTTTTGTTCGGGTTTCTAATAACTTCAAATCTTTCTTTAAGAGATAGAGGGTGACAAGTATTGTGGAAAACGAAAAGATAAGCCAAAACACCCACGCTTGCCAGAAATACAAGGACCATGCAGGTAAAAAAAGCCCAAGCCACAATAAGACAAGAAGGAAAAGAAGGCCCAAAAATGCTTTACTTTTTATTTGCCGGTTACTCGATTTCATCTGGATACTAATTAATGGGTTCATTATTAATGTTATTGGAAAATATAGAGAAATATTTTCCACTTTATGCCCTATTATTTACCAGTACATATTTACCAGTAAAACCACGTTCACATCTCCTCCCCAGCGCTCTTTTTACCGGTAAATGGGCTGTCAAATCTCCTCCCCAGCGCTCCTTTTCTGTCGGAAACGGATTTAAAAAAACCTTGAAGAAAGGCTATCCTTCCAAAGAGTAAACAATTAAATATCAGAATAGTATTAAATTAATTATAAGAGAAATATTTGAAGGATTATGAAACGAACAACCCTGAAGGCACTCTTTGTGCCTCTCATTGCATTCATTCTTGTAGTACTGATACTGCTGGGAGGATGTACGTATAAAATCCCGGAGAATCCCAACACGTTTGCAAGGACAATCCAAGTAAATGGAGTAGAACGCTCCTACCGTATTCACGTTCCACCAGAGTTACCCCAGAATCTTTCTCCTGCGCTTGTCTTCGTGCTCCACGGTGGCGGCGGCACCGCTGAAGGAATGGAACGATCCCTCACCCTCGGAGGGTTCAATACCCTCGCTGATCAGCATCAATTCATCGTTGTGTACCCTGACGGCATCGGAAAAAGCTGGAATGACGGGAGAAAAAATATGACAGACCCGGCTCACCAGCAACACATCGATGACGTCGGTTTTTTCAGCCTTTTGATTGACAACCTCACCGAGCAATTCCATGTCGATGCCGATCGAGTTTTTGTGACCGGGATCTCCAACGGCGCGATGATGTCCTACCGGCTCGCCCTGGAGCTTCCGGATAAAATAGCAGCGATCGCACCAGTCGCAGGGGCGATACCCACCGATCTTCTTCCCTTCAACATGTCTCAAGAGCCTGTCTCGGTCTGCGCTATCAGCGGGACAAAAGACCCCCTGGTGCCCTGGGACGGAGGCGTTGTGTATCCGAGGAAACCACGAGGCACGGTGATCTCCGTGAATGACT
>Ga0315279_10004108_pt1 | contig 19722 bp, 22 predicted proteins | sample YL17G06_20_MG_FD_203694 | JGI IMG/M metagenome (GOLD analysis project Ga0315279, IMG submission 203694) | Sediment microbial communities from Yellowstone Lake, YNP, Wyoming, USA - YL17G06_20 | ecosystem: Environmental > Aquatic > Freshwater > Lake > Sediment | place: USA: Wyoming | collected... | reverse complement strand
GCGTTGGGAGCGTGCAGCTTCTTGCCCATGAGGATGGCGTAGAGGGGGCTGCCGGCTCCGGCCACCCAGTAGGTCTTGCCGTCCTCGATCATGCGGGCGACGGTGCAGGTCTGCATCTCCCGCTCGTTGAAGGATGTGGCTCTGGTCATGGCCGGTAGCCCTCCTTGCTGGCGACCCGGCGCTCCATCTCGAGGAGCTTGGCCACCCCGACGTGCTTCTCCAGCATCTCCTGGTCGTTCGCCACGCTGCGCACGTACTTCTCCAGGTAGGCGTCGAGGTTGTCCGTCAGCGTCGCCACGACCACTTCGATGACGCCGGCGGGGTCCGAGGCGTAGCAGCCGGCGCACTCGCCGGGGTAGGCCCCGAAGGGCGCCTGCACCACGGCGTCCACACAGTAGTACGGGATAGAGGTGCGGCCCGGATCGCGGCGAATCTCCTCTGAGTCGACGATCTCCTCGGCGGAGACGATGACCTTCTTGGAGGCCATGGCTGTCTCCTGGTGGGCGATGCCGGTACCGAAGACGCGGGCGTTACCGTACACGTCTGCCTGCTGGACGTGGATGAGGGCCACGTCCGGGTTGAGGGCGGGGACAATGACCACGGACTGCCCCGTATACGGGTCGCGGATGAGCTTGGCGCCCGAGTAGCGGAAGCCATCGGTGCCGCCGAAGGAGCGCACGGGGAGGAAGGGCACGCCCATGGCGCCGGCCTGGAGACGCAGGGTCATCACCACGTTGCTGTACTCGAAGATCTGGACCTGCCTCTCCTGCACAAAGCGGTCGATGGCCTTGCCGAAGAGGAAGAAGCCACAGTCCACCTTGCTGGCACAGCCGCCTGCGATGAGGAGGTGCACCGCCACCCACGTGAACTTGCCAGCCACCCAGAGGTCTTTCTTCTTCTGACGGATGACCTCGCGGATGAGGGTGCTGGGGCCGCGCTGGAGGTAGTTGCAGTCGTAGGCCAGGTAGTCCCCATCCTCGACGAACCGGGAGACTGCCTCCTGCGCGGTCATGAGCTTGCTGACCAGGGCCCGCGACTTGTGGTCGCGGACCCACTCCCGGTAGCCGTCGGGGTCGGGCATGCGGAACTCGCCGCCGCCCTCGTCAAGGACTTCGATGTACGTCGGGCCGGTGGCCATGGCTATCCTCCCGCGGTCACTCCCTCGCTGTGGGCGGCACCCAGACAGGTGCCCGCTACGCGCGTCGGCGTCCGGGCATGGCTGGCCGCTCAAACCGCCGCAGGCCTGCTACTCCCTCAGATTCAGGGGCTATGATAGCCCATCGCCTACGGCTGTCAAGGAAATCGCTCCTCACCGCCGGTGGGAGTCCAGGCTGTCGATGTACTCGATGACCTCAGGCAGGCGCCAGATGATGCGGTCGGGGGTAACGTCCTCCACCGTCGCCTGCCGGTACTGGCGCGTGAGGACGGCACGCATGCCGACCCCTTGGGCGCCCCGGATGTCGTCTTCCGGGCTGTCGCCCACGAAGACGGCGTCCTGGGGGGCCACGCCCATCTCGGCCAGGGGCGTCTGGAAGAGGGATGGGTGAGGTTTGCGCAGGCCCATCTCAGAGGAGAAAACGGCTACGTCGATGTAGGGCAGGGCGCCGGAATGTCCTAGCTGGTCACACAGCACCTGGCCCCGCTGGTAGGTGTTCGACACGATCCCTAGCTTCAGGCCCCGGTCCTTAAGGGCTCGGAGGGTGTCCAGGGTGTCGACCTCCAGGTAGCGACCCCAGATGTCGGGCGAGAGGATGTCTTCGGTGATGCGGTCGAGGACGTGCTCGGGGGCTTCCAGGCCCAAGGTCGCGAGCCCCTCGGCAACGATGTCGGCAGCCGGCCGCTGGTCCAGCCTCTTCTTATGTATCACGTCGACCTCTTCTTCGATCCAGTGCTTGGTGATGGCCTCCTGAAGCCGCTCGGCGCTGGGGAGAGGCCCCGGCACGGCGCGGGCCAGACGCCGGTGCACACGCCGGTAGATAGTGGGCGCCAGGGCCTCGTTGTAGTGGACGTCCCAGAGGGTATGCCCCAGATCGAAGAGGACGGCGCGGATGCTCATTTTGCCTCCCATTCCCTCGCCACCTTAGCCCGCCGGCACCATCTTCTCCACCAGATCCACCAGGTCAAAGACCTGGGAGAGGATGACGATCTCTACGGCCAGCATGGCAAGCATTATCAGGATAACGAGAATCATGCTCCCCATCAGCAGTCGCAGCATGCCCAAGGGCAGCGCCACCATGACCTGCGCAGGCTCCGGCTCAGTCGTCATGGACTCCTTCCTCCTGGCTGCCGGCCTAGCCCGGCCTCCGGTACACCATTCCCACCACGCCAGCGCGCAGCTTGCCCTCCACCCGCCCGATCTTCTCGCTGAGCTCCCGGGGCAGCGCCTTCGTGCGCACGAAGCCGAGCCGCTGGAAGTAGTCCGGGATGTCGGTGGTCACGTACACGCGCCGCTGGGGGAAACGGCGGACCAGCTCCCGAACCACGAGCTCACCCAGCCCCTGGTTGCGCCGGTCCTCCACCACGGCCACGCAGCCCAGCTCGAAGGTGCGGCGATAGGACTTGATGCGCCCGAAGGCCACCGCGCGCTCACCCTCCTCCACCACGATGAACTGCTCGGCACACAGGTCTTCGTCGTCGAGGCGCAGGCGGGCCACCGTCTTCTGGATGAACGAGAGGTCAGCCTCAGTAGCACCACGGATGCGGTGGTTGGGCATCTCGCTGGCTGTCCCTCCTCACAGCGGATTCACAGGAGCGGATAAGCGGATGGCTATCATCCGCTTATCCGTTTTCCTAATCCGTTGTGGATCACCCCCGGTACACCCCCGCCACCTTCTCGACGGCCGCGGCGATGTCATCCATGTCCTGCCGGGACCCCAGGAAGAGCTGGTGCGGGAGCCAGAGGCACTCGTGATAGGCGGCCCGCTCGGCCACGGGACAGAACGTCTCGCTGTAGTCAACGGCCACGGGCGCGTCCCTCCAGCCGAAGAGGGGGCTCTTGTAGACCGGTTCGTAGAAGCCGCCGAAACACGGGATTCCTTCAGCCAGGAGCGCTGCGACGAAGGTGTCGCGCGGCGTGCCTCTGCAGGCCTCGGGCGTGTACCTGACCAAGACGCCGTAGCCCGAGCGGGTGGTCATCCTGTCGTCCTGCCTGAGCGTGGAAATGCCCTCGACCCATTGGAGCCGGGCCGTCAGGTACTGGACGTTCTCGTCTCGGATGGGCGCCTGCTCCTTTAACCGCTCTAGCTGGACAAGCAGAATGGCTGCTTGCAGCTCGGTCATGCGGTAGTTCCAGCCCAAAGCTTCTTGGGGCCCGACGTGCCGGTCGGTGGGCCTTGCGCGCCCGCAGTTGACGTAAGCCTGGCAGCGCTCCTCCAGTTCCTCGTCGCTGGTCAAGATGATGCCACCCTCGCCCGCAGTCATGAGCTTGCTGGACTGGAAACTGAAGCAGCCCAGGTCGCCGATGGAGCCGGCGCCCTTCCCGCGCCAGAACCCGCCGTGCATGTGGGCGCAGTCTTCGACGACCCTCAAGCTGTACCTTCGGGCTATCGCCATGATGCGGTCCATGTCGGCCATCCGGGAGCCCAGGTGGACGGGGACGATCGCCTTGGTCCTTTGGGAGAGGGCTTTCTCGACCTCACCCGCATCGATGCACCACGTGTCGGGGTCGATGTCCGCGAAGACGGGCACTGCGCCCAGGTAGAGGGCGGCAGCGGCCGTGGCCATGAACGTGAGGGGCGGGACGATCACCTCATCGCCGGGCCCAACCCCAGCAGCCTTGAGGGCCACCTCCAGGGCGGTGGTGCCATTGGACGTGCAGATCCCGTAGCGGGCGGTATGATAGGAGGCAAACGCCTGGGCGAACTCGGCGGCCTTGACGTTGGGCGACGGGAAGCCGCCCCAGTTCCCGCTCTCGACCACCTTCCTGACAGCCTGTACCTCGCGATCGTCCCACACAGGCCACGACGGGAAGAATCTGCTGCGGACAGGCGTCCCGCCCTCGATCGCTAGCTGCTGCTTGGTAGCCATAACCGCAACCTCAACACGCACTGAAACGAATCAGGCTGCTTACTGACGGGGGCGCGATGGTCTTCATCATACGGGCGGGCTGGGGCGCCGTTCAAGGGCGGTCGGCGGACGCAGGGGGGCGAGACCCCGGACACCGGCTTGACGCAGCATCACCGCGTGGTAAAATCCGACCGGCGCTTGTCTGCCCGCTGAGAGGTTGAGTCAGCCGGGGAAAGAGGGCCCGTGAACGTCTACCTGCTCACCCTCGTCCTGGCGATAGCCATCGCCCTTGGGGCGACGGTCCTGCTCCAGGCGCTCTCCGGCACCCGGCTCCTGCGGGGCCCCTTCGGACGAGATGCCGCCCACAAGCCGAAGCTGGGCGGCGTCGCCATCTTCCTGGCCTTCGCCATTACCCCCTTCGTGGCCTCGGCCATCTCCTCGGAGGCCTCCGAGTTCTTCGCGCCCAAGTCGGGAAGGTTCCTGGGCTTCCTGGGCGCCTGCTCCCTGGTCTTCCTGACCGGCCTCTTCGACGACTGGCGGGTGGCGAGCTGGCAGCAGAAGCTGGTCGGCCAGGTAGGGGCGGCGGTCGCCGTCTACGCCGCGGGCTACCGCATCGAGCAGGTGGCTCCCCCCTGGGGCGGCGCCATCGAGCTGAGCTGGCTGGCGCCCCTGGTGACGATCGCCTGGGTCGTCTTCTTCACCAACGCCATCAACCTGGTGGACGGCAAGGACGGCGTGGCAGTGGGCGTCTCCATCCTGGCGGCGGCCACCCTGGCCCAGGTGGCCTCCCACTCCCACCACCCGACGATAGCCCTGCTACTGGTAGCCCTGGCCGGTGGCGGCCTGGGCTTCCTGCCCTTCAACCTGCCCCCGGCTTCATCCATCCTGGGCGACTCCGGGGCGCTGTTGATGGGTTTCGTCCTGGGCGCCCTGTCCATCCGGGGCTCCACCGGCGTCTCCGACGCCTTCTTCATCGGCGTGCCCATCGTCGCTCTGGGCTTCCCCATCCTGGACACGGTGCTCGCGGCGGCCCGACGCGCTCTGGACCGAAGCCATCCCTTCCAGGGCGACCTGGACCACATCCATCACCGCCTGGAGGTGCTGGGCCTGGGGCCCAGAGGAATCCTAGCCGTCCTCTACGCTCTCTCGGTCCTCTTCTCGGGGGCGGCCATCCTGCTCCATTATGTGGACTACTTCCCCATGGAGCTGGCCGTCCTGGGAGCCCTGGTGGTGCTGGTGGCGGCCATTTTGACGAAGCTGGGGTATGCGGTCTCCCTCTGGAACAGCCACGGTGTGGTCTGGCTGCGCAGGAAGACCCCGTTCCTAGAGCCGTCGCCGCTGGAGGTGACGCCCTCGCCGCCATCGGACGGCGAGAGCGCCGATTAGCGCCGGAAAACCCTCCGCTCCTCTGGATGGGGACGCGCCAGGCTAAAGCCTGGCCTTCTTAGTGTGAGGATCACCGCCAGCGGCCCCACTCGTAGCGGAGGGCTTTAGCCCTCCATAGCCTCTGTGGAAGGCTGAAGCCTGGCCTTCTCAGTGTGAGGATCACCCCCAGCGGCCCCACTCGTAGCGGAGGGCTTTAGCCCTCCATGGCCTGTGTGGAAGGCTGAAGCCTTCCGCTACATGCCCGGCGGGCGGAGCTTCCGCCCGAGGCGGACCCGCCCTTGGCGGGAAAGCTCCGCCCCTACGACATCTCCCGGCGGCTACGGGTTCTTGCGCCCGCGCAGCCGCTTCGCGTTGTTGAAGGCGAGGGTATAGGCGCAGCGGAAGGCGATGCCGGCCAGCACCGGCCCGTCCAGCAGGAGCCCGCGTCGCATGTACTTCCGGTAGTAGCGCCACATGCTGCGGTGCCGCTCGATGACGCTGCGGTTGGGCACACTGCTGGTGCTGCCGCCGATGTGGTGCACAACAGACACCTCGGGGAAGTAGACCACCTTCCGACCGGCCCGGTGGACCCGCTGACAGAAGTCCACGTCCTCGTTGTAGAGGAAATAGCCTTCGTCCAGAAGGCCCACCTCGTCGAACAGGCGGCGAGGCGCCATCCAGCAGGCCAGGGACAGCCAGTCGACCTCGGCGGTGCCGCTGTGGTCGAAGTCGGTCATCAGGTAGCGGCTGGAGAAGGGGTTGCGAGGGAAGAGGCGAGTAAGCAGCGAGTAGCGATTGAAGAAGGCAACGCCGAAGGTCGGGAAGCGGCGGCAGGACAACTGGAGAGAGCCGTCGTCGTCCAGAAGCCTGGGGCCCAGGATGCCGACGTCCGGGTGGTCGCGCAGGTATTGGGCCATGACCGGGAAGGGATTGTCCTGAAGCTCGACATCCGGGTTAAGGAGGACCGTCATCTCGCCGCCGCTGAGGCGGATGCCCTGGTTGAGGGCCATCGAGAGGCCGGCGTTGCCGGGTCGACGCAGCAGGCGGACTGAGGGGAACTCCGCGGCTACCATGTCGGCGCTGCCGTCCTGCGAGGCGTTGTCCACCACCACCACCTCGTACTCCAGCCCCCGCGTGTGGTCGAGCAAGGAGCGCAGGCAGCGTCGCAGGTACTCCCGCCCGTTGTAACTGACGATGACGATAGAGAGCTCCACGACCGCTAGCCCGCCTCCTTCCGCGCCGCAACGACCCGATGGTACACCTCCACCGTCTGCCGTGCCGCCTTCTCCCACGAGAACTGACGCGCTTGCTCCAAGCCGCGTTCTCGGAGGTCGGCCCGCAGGCGATCGTCGCGCAGGAGGCGCTCCATGGCATCGGCCAGCGCCTCCACGTCCAGAGGCGACACCTGGAGAGCGGCGTCGCCCACCACTTCGGGCAGGGCGGAGACATTGGAGGCGACAACAGGCGTGCCGCAGGCCATGGCCTCCAGGGCCGGCAGCCCGAAGCCCTCGTAGAGCGACGGGAAGACGAAGAGGTCGGCGGCGCTGTAGAGGGCAGGCAGGTCGGCCTGGGGCACGTGGCCCAGGAAGCGCACCGAGTCCGCCAGGCCGAGGCGCCGGGCCAGGGGCGCTTCGCCCTCGTGGCGCCAGGCCTGTTGCCCGGCCACGACAAGGCCGTGCTTCAGGCCCCGGGCCCGCAAGCGGGCGAGGGCCTGGAGCAGGCGCTCCCGGTTCTTGCCCGGCTCCAGGCTGCCCACGCTGAGCAGGAAGGGCTCCTCCAGGCCGTATCGACGCCGCACGGCCTCGATGGCGACGGCGTCCTGCGGATGAAAGGCCGCGCCCGCCGCCTCGGGGATGACGAACACGCGCTCCGCCGGAAGCCGCAGGAGGCGCATCACGTCGCCGCGGACGGCTTCCGACGGCACGATGATCGCGTCCGCCACCCGCGCCGAGAGGCGGGTCATGACCTGGAAGTAGAGTCGGCGGGTCGGCGGGTAACGCTCGGGCAGCAGGAAGAAGGTCAGGTCGTGGATGGTGACCACCCGCCGGCAGGCGCACGGCAGCAGAGGCGTCGTGTGGTGCGGCGAGTGGAGCACGTCGATCCTCAGTCGGCGGAGGCGCCAGGGGAGGACGGCTTGCTCCCAGAGGAGGCGCAGGGGCCGCGACGGCGCCCGCACCTTCAGCACTCGCGGGCCGGGCCTCATGCGGGGCAGGTCGTCGAAGTGGGGGCCGTGGGCGAAGATGACGTACTCGTTCTCGACGTCCACGGCGGCCAGGGCGCGGGCCAGCTCGTAGGTGTAGACGGCGGCGCCGGCCATCAGGCGCGGTATGGCGGTGGCGTCGTAGGCGATGCGCATCATCTCAATCTATTCGGGTTGCTTTGCCTTTGTCATGCTGAATCCGCCGGAGGCGGATGAAGCATCCGGCGGAGCAGGCCTCCCATCACGGATTCTTCGTCCGCCAGAGGCGGACTCAGAATGACACTCGGCGGCAGGTCTCTTTTTCAGCACGCCCATTCCAACTCACAGGTCGCCGACCTCCAGGGTGCGGCCCATGCGCCCACGATAGTAGTCCAGGACGCCGCGCACCAGGGCCCGCGCCAGCCGCGGTCGCCGCCGCGCGAGGTGCAGCGCCAGGTAGAACAGCCGCCCGGCCAGGAAGTGGGCGGTGAAGAGGGCGTAGGCGCCCCGCGAGGTCGAGTGCTTCCTCACCAGGTAGAGGCGGTTGCGTGTGGCGTAGTAGTGCTTGAAGGGCGTCATCCAGCCGCCCCCGCTGGAGGCGCTCTCTCGATGGTAGATGACGGCCTCCGGCCGGTAGAGCAGCCGGTAGCCCCGGTCCCGGGCCTGTCGCAGCCAGTCGGTCTCCTCATAGTACATGAAGAAGCGCTCGTCCAGGAGGCCCACCTCGCGGAAGGCGGCGGCGGGCACCAGGGCGCAGCAGAAGCTGGCCGTCTCCAGCTCGCGGGGCGTGCTGGCGGCCGGTGAGTCGGGCCGGCCGTGGAAGGTGTGGCGGAAGACGCCGCGCCGCCAGTCGAAGTCGCCGGCGTGGGTGCTGATGAGACGCCGGTCGTAGTAGTAGAGGATCTTGGGCACGGCCAGCGTGTGCTCGCCGGCGGCGGCCACGAGCCGGTCCAGGAAGTCCTCCGTTAGCACGGTGTCGTTGTTGAGGAGGAGGACGTAGTCGAAGCCGTGCTCCAGGCAGTAGGCGATGCCGCGGTTGTTGCCGGCGGCGGTGCCCAGGTTCTCGTCCGAGGGCAGGAGGACGGCGTCGGGCACGAGGCGCACAAGCTCGTCGCCGGAGCCGTCAGTGGAGGCGCTATCGACGACGATGAGGCGGAAGTTGGGGTAGCGCACGCGCCGCAGGCTCTCGGCGAACTCGCCGATGAAGGCGGCGCCGTTGTAGTTGACGGCGACGATGCCCACGGAGGGGGCGTGGGCCTGCCCTGAGCCTGTCGAACGGGTCATGGGTGACTGGTTCGTCATTGGTGGGAGTACCTATCAGCCACAGATAGACACAGACGGACACAGGTTGGGCTTAACAGGCTCCGTCGGCCCGGAAATCTGTGCCTTATCTGTGTGAATCTGTGGCCATCCTAGCCGGGCCAAGAATGCACCAACCGGTCATGGCGGTACGATCTTGGGCCTCCAGCCGTAGCTGCAGACCTTCAGGTCTGCCGAATCCGTAGGGTCCAGCAGGGCTGAAGCCCTGCAGCTACGCTCCACATGGCGGTACGATCTTGGGCTTTGAGGAGGTGTGGTTCAAGGGGGAGGGGCAGCCCCACCCCGTCAGGAGCGGGGCGGTTGATTCGAAACGCCGTTTGCTGCGATGCTGGTGATGGGAACCGTGAACAGCTTGTCGCGGTTTACCGAGCGCAACTTCAACCACCGTGCCGGGTGTATAATCTGGGCGGGACCGGATACCGACGTGAGCGACTGCGCCCACAACCTGCAGATGGAAGAGATCGCGCCGATGACGACGAACGAGCTTCTGCCGCATGTGCGTGTCGCGGTGTAAGCGCGCAGGTTGCACCGCTTCGGCACCACCAGTCTGTGGGGAGGGCGGTCTAATCCGGCCGACTGAGACAGTGCAGGAGAATCGCTCATAATGGACACAAGCTCTGCCACACTCAGCGGGTACAATTTCATAGTCGTGTTCCGCGACCTTCGGCTGAACGAGGTGCTACTGATGCATGCTCGCAAGCTGCTGCCCACTCTGCCCAATCCGCTGGTGACTGAAATCCCAAATCAGTTGATCGGCATTGTGTACCCCGATCACTCCATTCAGTGCCAGTTCGCCGACCGGCGCGTCGTAGTGGCACAGACCAGCCGCACTGGTCTCGTGGGCGAGGCTCCTTTCTGCGATGTCGCGATTGCCGCAGTGGAAAGAGCCAGGGAGTCCGGCAACCGGGATACGGTTGCCTATGGATTCAACTTCGACGTGCTCTTGAAGGATTACGACAAGCCAGGCCAATACATCACTGCCAGGTTTCTTGCGGATCCAAATCTACTAGCGGCGATCTTCGGGGGCACTATCCAAGATGCAGGTGTCAAGATAGCGGTAGGAACAAGCGACTGCCGAGTAAACTTTGATCTAGAAGGTGTGCCACCAGACCCGCCGACCATACTCAAGGCGCATGTCAACTACCACTTCGCTGATCCATCCCCGCCCAGCGATGCTTCGGAGTTGTGTCAGTTGATGCAGCAGAAGCACGGGGACTTCTTTCGGGCGCTCCAAGCACTCCCCGCCTAAGGCAAAGGGGCTCTACCATGCGAACCACGGTTACGTTCCACCATCGCGACAAAGTCATCGACCTAGTTCAAGGACAAGGGCAATGGATACTCAGCGTGGAGGACATGTTATTCCCCCCTTTCCACGTGCGAACGCACGCCTCCTCTGTAGATGCGACTAACACAGTTGTTCCCCTGGTTGAACCGGAATGGGAGTGGATTCAGGAAAACGAGGAAAGCCTTCGGGAGAACTACGCAGGACGGTGGATTGCAGTACTACTGAACAGAGTCGTGGCTGTTGGTCGGAGCGAGATGGACGTACTGCGGAGTGCGGAAGAACTACGCTACGAGAATCCGTTCACCTTCTACGTGCCAACTCAGTCCGAGCCGGTGGCGATGGCCAGCTGCTCCTAGCGTCTAATGCCGCGCACCATCCAGTACAACTATGAATACCAATACCGACCCACCCAGACTCGAAACGGTGAGTGGGTGTGGGAGCCGTACATAGACGCCGTTTTTGCCTTAGAGGAAGGTAGTAGGTCGCGCCGGGGTATTGCTCTTGTCGACAGCGGTGCGGCCTGGTGCGCCATGCCCAGGTCAATCGCCGTAGACTGGTTCGGTATCGACGCTGGCGCGTGCCCCCTAGAGTATCTAGAGGGCATCACCGGCAACGTCGGCGTTCCCTACGCTACCTTCCGAGTAAAGGCATTCGGCCTTTGGGCCACCTGCAAAGTCCTGCTGATTGAGAGCGGTCTATACCTCATCGGGCGAGTGCCCTTTTTCAGCCTTGTCGGTGTTGGATTCTTCGAGGATGAGGTCAACCGGTCCAATAACCGCATCCTGTGCACGTAGGGTCAATCCTCATCCCCCTCCCCGCAGCTCAACGACGTGGTGATACGCGGCTAGCTGGCGTCTACAAGAACGCCAGCGCCTCCACTGTGAGGTTCTGCCTTCGGCCAGGGTGGTGGCTCCCGCCTACCCGCCTCCCAAGTACTCCCCCAACGCTTCCTCCCACGGGCGGAGGGTGATGCCCAGGCGGGCGGCGGCCTCGTTGCGGAGGGCGGAGAAGGGCGGCTTAGGGACGCCCCCGCTGTACTCGACCGACGTGATGGGGCGCAGCGCCACGTCCGCCCGGCCAGCCAGTCGCAGCACCTCGGCCGCCCACTCGTAGCGAGAGCAGTAGCCGGCGTTGGTCAGGTGGTAGGTGCCGTAGGCGGGCTGCGCCGCCAGCCGGATGATGGCCAGCGCCAGGTCGCGCGCCCAGGTGGGAGTCGCCACCTCGTCCGTCACCATCGAGAGCTCTCGCCGGCCCTCAGCGAGGCGCAGGACCTTGGCCGCGAAGTTGTTGCCCCCCTCGGCGTAGAGCCAGGCCGTCCGCACGACGTAGCAGCGGGGCAGCGTCCCCCGCACCAGGCGCTCGCCCTCGAGCTTCGAGCGGCCGTAGGCGTTGACGGGGCGCGGCTCATCGGACTCGCCGTAGGGCTCGCGGCGGGCGCCGTCGAAGACCTCGTTGGTGCTGACGTACACCATAGCCGCGTCGATGCGCCGGCAGGCCTCGGCGACGTGCAGCGTCCCCTGGGCGTTGACGCGCATCGCCAGGGCCTCGTCCTCCTCGCAAAGCGACGTATCGGTGAGGGCAGCGGCGTGGATCACCAGGTCGGGCTTCGCCTGGCCGATCGCCCGCTCGACGGCGTCGGCGTCGGTCACGTCCAGCTCGGGCAGGTCGAGCGCCAGGAACTCGGGCCGCTCACGCTGCAAACGAAGGGCTCGCTGGAGCTCGCGGCCCAGTTGCCCCCGGCCCCCGGTGATGAGCACCCGCATCGGCTTCAGGACGCGGGCCGCCCAGACGGGCGGTCCGTCGGCCAGCCGCGGGCCAGGCGCTCGCCGTACAGGCGGTCGTAGTAGTCGCGGAAGTCGCCGGCGCGCACCTTCTCCCACCACCAGCGGTTGTCGACGTACCAGCGCACAGTCTTCTCCAGGGCCACCTCGAAGCCGTGCTCGGGTGCCCAGCCCAGCGCGTCCACCTTGGCCGAGTCCAGACAGTAGCGGCGGTCGTGGCCGGGCCGGTCCTCTATGTGGCGGATGAGGCTGCGGGGCTTGTCCAGCAGGTCGAGGATGGCCGTCAGCACGTCGATGTTGGGGCGCTCGTTGCCGGCGCCGACGTTGTAGGCCTCGCCGGCGACGCCCCGGTGCAGGATGAGGTCCAGGGCGCGGCAGTGGTCGGCCACGTACTGCCAGTCGCGTACCTGAAGGCCGTCGCCGTAGAGGGGGATCGGCTGGTCGGTGAGGGCGTTGGTGACGAAGAGGGGGACCGCCTTCTCCACGTGCTGGCAGGGCCCGATGTTGTTCGAGCCGCGACTGACGACCACCGGCAGGCCGTAGGTCTCGTGGAAGGCCCAGCACTGCATCTCGGCGCCCGCCTTGCTGGCCGCGTAGGGGCTGCGCGGCCGCAGCGGGTCCTCCTCTCGCGAGGAGAGGCCGGGGGCGATGTCGCCGTACACCTCGTCGGTGGAGATGTGGAGAAAGCGCTCCACGCCGTGGCGGCGGGCCGCCTCCAGGAGCACGTAGGTGCCCAGGATGTCGGTCCTGATGAAGGAGCCCGCCTCCATGAGCGAGCGGTCGACGTGGGTCTCGGCGGCGAAGTTGGCGACGGCGTCCACCTCCCGCATGAGGCCGTCCACCAGTTCGGCGTCGCAGATGTCGCCGTGGACGAAGCGATAGCGCGCGTCGCCCTCGATGTCGCGCAGGTTGTCCGGGTTGCCGGCGTAGGTCAGGGCGTCCAGGTTGATGACCTGGTAGTCGTAGGTGGACAGCAGGTGGTGGATGAAGTTGCTGCCGATGAAGCCGGCGCCGCCGGTGACCAGTATCGTCTTCACGCTGCCCTCTCTAGTGTCCTCAGTCAGAGACTCGCTAACAAATCCAATGCTTCATCTTTGTCATGCTTCATCCGCCAGAGGCGGATGAAGCATCCGGCGGAGCAGTCCTCCCATCACGGATTCTTCGTCCGCCAGAGGCGGACTCAGAATGACATTTGCCTACGGATTTATGATTCACCACACCAGCACCGTAATGAGAAACTCCGGGGCTCGCCCTTCGGCTTCGCTCAGGGCAGGCAGGCTCAGAGTGAGCGGTTGGGAGAATCCGCTCGTGGTGAGCTTGTCGAACCACGAACTGGCCGCGATCCGTTTTCATCACCCCTCTACGGGACGCGGATGCGGCTGAAATCGCCCAGGACCAGGCAATAGGAGGCGCCCTCCTCCGCCCGGGCGCCGCCGCCTCGCAGCTCCACGTTGCGCCCGATGAGGCTGTCGCGCACCGGGGCGCCCAGCCCCTCGATGACGGTGTTCTCCAGCACCACGCTCCCCTCGAGGTGGCTGTCGCGCACCAGGGAGTCGTGGTAGACGGAGGTGAAGGGGCCCACCCGGGAGTTGACGATGCGGGTCCTCTCGCCGATGATGGCCGGCCCCTCGATGACGCTGCCCTCCACCCGGCAGCCCTCCTCCAGGACGACGGCCCCCTCCAGGCGCGAGGCCGCATCGACGTTGCCCGCCGAGCGGGGGGCCAGGGTCTCCAGGATGGCCCGGTTGGCGGCCAGCAGGTCGTCCATCTTGCCGGTGTCGATCCAGCAGTCCTCCACGACCTCGGCCCGGACGCCGTAGCCGTGGTCGATGAGGTACTGGATGGTGTCGGTGATCTCCAGCTCCCCTCGAGCCGAGGGCCGGATGGCCTCGACGGCCTCGAAGACGGGGGAGTCGAACATGTAGATGCCGATGACGGCCAGGTCGCTGGGCGGCTGCGACGGCTTCTCCACCACCCGCGCCAGGCGGCCGTCCTCAAACTGGGCGACGCCGAAGTCGCTGGGGTTCGGCACTCTCTTCAGCAGCACCTGGCAATCGGGCCCGCCGCGACGGAAGCGCTCCACGTAGGGGACGACGCCCCCCTTGATGAAGTTGTCCCCCAGGAAGACCACGAAGGGGCCTTCGCCCAGGAAGGGGCGCGAGACCTTGATGGCGTGGGCGATGCCCAGGGGAGCCTCCTGCGGGATGTAGGTCACCCTCGCCCCGAACCGCGAGCCGTCGCCGACCGCCGCCCGCACCTGGCCCGCCGTCTCGCCGACGACGACGCCGATCTCGCGGATGCCGCACTCGACGAGCTGCTCCAGGGCATAGAAGAGGATGGGCTTGTTGGCGATGGGCACCAGTTGCTTGGCGCCGGTGTAGGTGAAAGGACGCAGCCGGCTGCCCTTGCCGCCGCTAAGGACGAGCCCCTTCATCTCTCTGGGACCACGCGAACGAGTCTCCGCCACAGCGCCAGTTATAGTAGACCAGAGCGCCTACACCCGCAACTCGTTGCTCCTGGGGGTTAGGGCTGCTATCTTTGCCGAAAGTGCCATGAGCAAGCCCCCATCTGTACCCCTGCCCGCTCCCATGCGCCGCCCGGCGCACCGGCCTCTTGTCATCGCTCACCGCGGCCACTGGGGCAAAGCCCCCGAAAACTCCCTGGCGGCGGTGCTCGCTGCCCTGGAGCACCCCCTCGAGGGCATGGAGATCGACGTCTACTGCACCGCCGACGGCGTCCCGATCGTCATGCACGACCACGAGGTCGACCGGACGACCGACGGCCACGGCCTGGTGGCGGACCTCACGCTGGCCCAGGTGAGGGCGCTGCGGCTGCGCGCCGGCGACGGCGCCACCCTCTCGAACGAGCGGGTCCCTACCCTGGAGGAGGTGCTGACGGCTACCCGCGGTCGATGCCTGCTCTGCGTCGAGGTGAAGCCGCCCGGCATCGAGAGGGCCGTCCTGGAGGTCATGCGCGCCTGCGGGGCCGTGGAGTGGGTATGGGTCTGGTCGTTCGTCAACTCGGTGGTGCGGAACTTCCGTGAGCTGGCTCCTGTGATCCCCGGCGCCTACCTGAGCGACCGCTTCGCCACCTGGCCGGCGGACCGCTTCCTGCCTGAGGCCGTCGCCATCGGCGCCCGCGCCGTCTCCCTGGCGTGGGAGGACATCTCGCCCGAGGTGGTGGCCACCTGCCACGAAATGGGCCTGGAAGTCTACACCCTTGCCCCCGACAAGCCCGAGCCCTGGGACTACGCGCGCTCAGCCGGCATAGACGCCCTCGTCACCGAGGACGCGCCGGGCGTGCTGGCCCACTGGGGAGTGTGAGGAGGAGGCGCTGCCGCCTGACCCGCCACGACGTGGCTACTTGCGACCTACGGACTGGATGTCCAGACCGGCCACCTGCTGCACAGGCGCAATGGCGTCCAGGGCCTCTATCGTGGAGGCGTCCAGCTTCAGGTCCACCGCCTTCAGCGCCTCTTCCAGGTGCTCCGGCCGCGTCGTCCCCACGATGACTGACGTCACGCCCGGTCGCTGGAGGAGCCAGGCTATCGAGAGTCGAACGGTGGTGGTGCCGCACTCCTCAGCCACCTTCTTCACCTGCTCCACAGCCTCGAACAGCCTGTCGTGCCAGTAGCGCTGGCGGAAGAGCGGCCCGGTGGGGGCGCCGAGCCCAAAACGAGTGTCCTCCGGCGGCGGCTGGTCCGCGCGGTACTTCCCTGAGAGCAGGCCGCCGGCCAGCGGGCTGTAGGTGGTGACCCCCACGCCCTCCAGGCTGCACAGGGGTAGCAGCTCCCGCTCGATCTCGCGGGCGAGCAGGCTGTAGGGCGGCTGAACGCTTTCGAAGCGGCTCAGGTTCAGGCGGTCGCTGATCCAGAGGGCCTTGCAGAGACGCCAGGCCTCGAAGTTGGAGCAGCCGACGTAGCGCACCTTACCCCATCGCACCAGGTCGTCCAGGGCGCGCAGGGTCTCCTCGAGTGGCACCTCCGGGTCCGGCCAGTGGACCTGGTAGAGGTCGATGTAGTCGGTCTGGAGGCGGCGCAGGCTGGCGTCGGCGGCCTCGAGGATGTGCTGCCTGGACAGACCGGCATCGTTGGGGCCGGGCCCGGCGCGGACGCCGCACTTGGTCCCCAACACCACCTGCTGTCGCCTGCCCCTGAGCCAGCGCCCGACCATCTCCTCTGTCCGTCCCGCCGTCTCGAAGGCGGCGGGCACGGGGTAGATGTCGGCCGCGTCTACGAAGTTCACCCCAGCGTCCAGGGCGCGGTCGAGGATGGCGTGGGCGACCTGCTCTGACGCCTGATTCCCAAAGGTCATGGTGCCCAGACAGATCTCTGTCACCCTGAGGCCGGAGCGGCCCAAGCGCTTCACCTGCATCTGCATACCCTCAACGTTTCTACGTGTGCCGAACCGCGATCAGCCCAATTCTACGCCGAGCGGCCACTAACGCAACCGGGACGGACGCCGTCCGCGCTCGGTGTCACGCGCCGCTTGGGGCTGGATTTCCCATCGAGTAGCTTCCGTCCGTGGTGGCGGTCTTCTCCGGCAAGTGGATGTGGGTATGGAACTGGCGCCGCTGCCTGGGCGGCGACCCAGCGCGCGTGGCGCGTCGGCTCCGCGAGGCTGGCTGCGCCGGCGCTCTCGTCAAGAGCGACGACGGCGGCCACCCCTTCGACCAGGGGCAGCCCGTGTGGCAGATCATCCACGCCCTCCAGCGAGAGGGGCTGCGCGCCGGCTGTTGGGGCTACGTCTACGGCTGCGACCGGCCCACGGTCATCTATGGCGACCTGAAGTACACCTGGGCCGAGGAGGCGGCCATGGCCGCCCGCTTCATCGGCGAGCAGCCGTCGCCGTCGTACCGCGGGCCGGACGTGTACGTGGTGGACGTGGAGGCGGAGTACGAGCGCCAGCCGGCCGACCCCTTCGCCACCGCCGAGCGCTACCTCCAGGCGCTGCGAGCGGCGGTTGGGCCTGATTTCCCTCTCGCCTACGCGCCGCTGGCCCAGCCCGACTACCACCGTGGCCTGCCTTACGCCGTCTTCCAGCGCCACTGCCAGGCCGTCCTGCCCCAGGCCTACCACAACGCCATGGGCGTCTCCCCGGAGCGCGCCCTGGCCCTCTCCTACGACGCCTTCGCCCGCGAAGGGCTCCTTTCACTTCCCATCGCGCCGGCGGGGGGAGCCTACGGCACCGTCACGCCGGACGAACTGCGGCGCTGGGCGGCGGAGGCCATGCGCCGGGGAGCGCGTATGCTCTCCTGGTGGAGCTTCGAGCACATCGAGAACGAGCGGCCGTCATTGTGGGAGGCCATCACCGCCGTGCCGCTGCCGCCATCGAACGAGGAGGAAGAGATGATCCGCTGGGAACGCCACAGCCGTGCCGGATGGGCCGTCGAGGCCGCCTTCGCCCCGGGCGAGTATCACGCCAACGCCCGCGCCGACTTCGAGGTGCCGGTCGAGGCCTGCTCGCTGCTGCTCTACGTGGAGGCGAGGGAGCTTTCGCCCGCCGACTACGGGGACGCCGGCCGGGGCGGCGTCGACCTCTACAACGGCGGCAGCGAAGGTGCTGACGGCCTGGCCGACCGCCTGCTCACAGAGGGAGGCGAGTACCGCGGCCGGCAGGTGCGGGTGTGGCTCGACGGCGAGGGCGGCTACCGGCTGCGCGTCTTCGGGGCCACCATCGGGCTCAACATCAGGTGCCTGGCCTACGGGACGTGACGAGTCGGCCCCACCCCAGATTATTTGAACCCACCCGACCCTCCCATCCGCCTTCGGCGGATTGAGGAGGCCCCCGACCCCCGATATCGGGGCCCGGTACGGACAGGGCGGGGATTCCTTAGCAGTCGCGTAGGGCGAGGCGAGGCCCGCGGCTACGGGCTGCTCCCGTTTGCCACGGCCTCTATGTTGCGGCCCAGTTGCTCCGCATAGTCGAGCAGAAGCTCCGTTGGCTTGTAGGGCGAGAGCTCCACACGGGCTATGATGTTGTGCCAGCGCACGAGAAGTGTCTTCTGGCCCTCAGCCCTCTGGCCGTTAATGGAGTACACGTTCAGCCTGATCGTCCGCTCGTCGCCTAGACTTGCCAGTCGAGCCTGGTCGACGTCTTTGATTGTCTTCAAACCCTGGCCCGTGGATGTTCCGGGCCTCCATCCTGAAGGCCTCGCGCGCGCCGGCCGTGGTCAAGTAAAGGTCCGCGCGCAGCCAGAAGTAGCCCTGCGAAACGCCCCCGCCGAGGGGTACTATGCTGCCACCTATGTTACAGCCGCACAAACGTCCCAACCTGTCAAGCTCGGCTTCATCAGCGAAGAAGCCGCCGAATGGAGAGCCGACCTCGGCGTTGGACTCTGGGGCGCAACTGCCTGGCAGTTCCCCGGTAATGGGATTAGCGGGGAAGAGGGCCCCCAGCGATCCCGCGGGTACGGCTGTCTCACGGGGCACGGGGGTAGCGTTCCACAACCTGTAACGAATCTCCTCTGCCTTCGTAGGCTCGGCAATCGGATCGATGTCAACGATTCCGGCCATCACAGTGGGGTCGAGGAACGGGAGGATGGAGATGGGGCACGACACTGCCACCTCGTCGCCTTCGGGAGTGTCATACTCAAGCTGGCCCGGCCCTGAACCTGTGTCGCAGGAAACACTTAGCAGGGACCAGGCCGCCAGGAGTATGATGACCGACTGCCTTCCAGAGGCTCTCATCATTGCACCCGCGGTCAGCTGGCTGCACCACGCTGGAACTCAGCGCCACTCATTGGCTGTGGTAGGATGGCACGGGCTCTGGCACGCTGTCAATCGCTCACGCGCGGTGCGTCGACGGCCTTTGGCGCCACCATCGGGCTCAATATCAGGTGTTTGGCATACGGGACGTGAGGGTGTGCCTCTGCTCGCCGGACGTATTGGCGGCGCCGAGGCTCAGCTACTGGGTTCTGCAACGCAGACAGTAGATTGTCCGTAACAGGTGTCGCCAGACGTAAGGACGGAGCCAAAGCTCCGTCCTTACTGCATATCCGTCACGCCTACCCGCGCCTCCGGCGATGCCGGTCAGCGTAGAGGGCCGCACCAAGTCCGCCAACAAGAAACAGACCCAGGAATCCGGCGCTGTAGACGGCTGCCCAGAAGGGGCTGCCGCCCCTTATCAGCACCCCTAGGACCCATTCGTAGAACATCAGAAAGATCGCCACTCCCAGCGTACCCTGGGCCAACCTCTTGCGGTACTCCCGACTCAATCTCAAGCCTCGATCCTCGCTTACCAACAACATCGACAACTTCACGTTGTTGGGCGTCGTACAGGGTGGCGCACGCAGGCGCTTCGGCGCGACTCGCTGGCTATCGCAGGATGGCACAGGGTCTGGCGAGGTGTCAATCGCTCACGCGCGGTGCGTCCACGGCCTTCGGCGCTCTAGATAGAGCGCCCCGCCTACGGCACGTCACTGAGGCGTCCCTACCCCGGATTGTTTGAACCCGCCCGACCCTCCCATCCGCCGAAGGCGGATTGAGGAAGCCCCCGACCCGTCGGCATCGTGGGCCGCCAGAGATGGGGCGGGGGTTCCTTGCGGGTCGCCGAAGGCGACCCAGGGCGGGCTGGGCCGGGTTCAATGACCGGGGTGGGGCGAACGCCGGCCCTGGATCGCCCTCGTGCCATCGCCTCTCCGCGGGAGGACAGGCGGAGGTCGACGGCTTCGCTGGACGCCTCCTGTAGTGTTTCAAGACACGTGAGAGATCCGCGCCCGCGGCAGGCGCTGCAAAGCATACGCCATGGGCGCTGTGTAGCCCAGGGCGCTGTGCAGGCGTCTGCGGT
>Ga0315279_10004107_pt1 | contig 19723 bp, 15 predicted proteins | sample YL17G06_20_MG_FD_203694 | JGI IMG/M metagenome (GOLD analysis project Ga0315279, IMG submission 203694) | Sediment microbial communities from Yellowstone Lake, YNP, Wyoming, USA - YL17G06_20 | ecosystem: Environmental > Aquatic > Freshwater > Lake > Sediment | place: USA: Wyoming | collected... | reverse complement strand
CCTTTTCGAATACTTTCTGAGGTTCAAGACGGAAACCGGTTCCAGGGTCAAGCTCGTCCTCATCGGGAACGCCGTCCTCAAGATCCCTTCCCACCCCGATCTCGTTCCCCTCGGCTTCCTGCCGGAGGAGGACAAGTTCGACGCCCTGGAAGAGGCCCGCCTGCTCGTCATGCCGTCCTTTTATGAAAGCCTGTCCATGGTCACTCTCGAGGCTTGGGCGATGAGGAAGCCCGTCCTGGCCAACGCCCGCTGCGAGGTCCTCAAGGGCCAGTGCCTGCGGTCGAACGCCGGGCTTTTCTACGATAACTACGACGAGTTCAGGGAAAGTCTGGCGCTCCTCTTGGGCTCCGAAGGGCTGTGTCGGGCTATGGGCGGGAACGGCCGGAAGTATTATGATGCTCACTACACTTGGGAAAGCATCGAGAACAAGTACCTGGCCCTCCTCCGCGGGCTGGAAGGGACGTGAGCCCGTGGACGTCCATCAGTTTGCCACCGCGCTGACCCACGGGGACGCCATTTCCGACGAGATGCTCGAGATCCGGAAGGCCCTCCGGGCCAGGGGCTACGGGTCCGAGATCTTCATCCGCTTCTACGACCCGCGCCTGGCCGGACTCATCCACGATTACCGGGAATACAGGAAGTTCAGTTCCCCCGGGAACGTCGTCATCTTCCACTTTTCGATCGGATCGCCCGTCTCCAAGATGTTCCTGCGCATCTCGGACCGGAAGATCATGATCTACCATAACATCACTCCCCACGAGTTCTTCCTGGACACCCACAAGATCCTGACCCGGGAATGCTACAAGGGTCGATTGGAGATCCGCCTCTTTGCGGGCAAGGTCGACCTGGCCCTCGGGGACTCCGAGTTCAATCGTCTGGAGCTCGAGAGGTCCGGGTATGCCCCGACGGGCGTCCTGCCCATCCTCATGGACCTCGCCAAGTTCGATATCCCGGGCGACCCCGTCTTTCGCGATATCTATGCCAACGGCAAGACGACCCTTCTCTTCGTGGGGCGGGTCATCCCCAACAAGAAGTTCGAGGACGTCATCAAGACCTTTTATTTTTACAAGAGATATTTCAACCCGGACTCCCAGCTCATTCTGGCCGGGGATTACCGGGGCATGGAGCGTTATCATGCCGGCCTTCAGGAGCTCGTCGACCGGCTGGCCCTCACGGACGTCCACTTCACCGGCCACGTGGATTTCCCGGACCTTGTGTCGTGCTACCGTGCTGCAAGCTGTTATCTGAGCATGAGCGAGCACGAAGGGTTCGGCGTCCCCCTCCTCGAAGCGTTCCACATGCATGTCCCGGTCATCGGGTTCGCGGCGGGGGCGGTCGAGGAGACCATGAACGGAGGCGGCCTCCTGCTCAGAGAGAAGGACTTCCCGGCGACGGCGGCCCTTATCGACCGCCTGGATAAGGACCCCTCGCTTCGGCTGCGGGTCGTGGACGGCCAGCTCCGGGCCCTCGAAAAATACGCGGCGGAGAACGTTTCGAGGATCCTCCTGGACCACGTCGAAAGGATGTCGGCACCATGAGGGTCGACCAGCTCGTCCCGACCTTTCACCGCGGAGACGCCATCGGTGACACCGCCTTCCAAATGAGGGATTTCTTCAGGTCGCAGGGGTTCGCTTCCGGGATCTATTGCCTGGAATGTGATGAGGGTCTTGAGGCCGAGGCCGGGCCGTTCGCGGAATTCCCGGCGCCCGGACGGGGCGATGTGACGATCCTCCATTTTGCCCTGCCCTCCTCCCTGACCCAAGGATTCGCCCGGCTCAAGAGCCGGAAGATCCTCGTCTACCACAACATCACGCCCGAGGGCTTCTTCGCCCCGTTCAATACGGAAATGGTCCGGATCTGCCGGCTGGGACGCGAGGAGCTGGCCTCCCTGGCCTCGGTCGTTGACCTCGCCCTGGCGGATTCGGAATACAACCGCCGGGAGCTCCCGGACCTGGGTTACAGGAAGACGGGCGTCCTCCCGCTTTTCATCGATTTTGACAAATATGCCAGGCCCATGAGCTCCTTCGTCCACGGCCTTTACCGTGACGACCGGACCAACATCCTCTTCGTCGGCCGCGTCGCCCCAAACAAGAGGATCGAGGACCTCATCCGGACGACGTTCTACTTCAAGAAGTACATCTCGCCCCTCGTCCGGCTCATCGTCGTCGGGAAGACATCCTCCCTGCCCAAATACTTCGAGAGTCTCGTCCGCATGGCTGATGAGTTCTTCCTCGAACCCGAGGAGATCGTCTTTACCGGGCACGTCCCGGATGAAGAGATGTTCGCCTTGTACCGGGCGTCTGACGTCTTCCTGTCCCTGAGCGAACATGAGGGCTTCTGCCTGCCGCTCATCGAAAGCATGGTCTTCGACCTTCCGATCATTGCCTACAACAGCACGGCCGTTCCCTTCACCTTGGAGGGGGCCGGGGTCCTCATCAACTCCAAAGGCCCGGATATGGTGGGAGAGCTCGTGGACCGGATGGTCCATGATATCGAGCTCAGACGGAAGGTTCTCGAAGGTCAGCGCGCTCGGCTCGTGAGGTTTCGGAAATTAGACCTCCGGGGCTTCCTCCTGGAGAAGATCAAGGAGCTTGTGCCATGATCAGGAAGATCGCGTTCGTCGTCCAACGTTACGGCAAGGAGGTCATGGGCGGTTCCGAGCTCCTTTGCCGCCTCATCGCTGAACGTCTGGCCGGCGCCGGCTATGCCGTCACGGTCTACACGACGACCGCCAAGGACTACGTGACCTGGAAGAACGAGTACTCTGAAGGGACGACCATCCTCAACGGCGTCGCCATCAAGCGCTTCCGGGTAAAAAAAGAAAGGGACATCGGGTCATTTAACAAATTTTCGGACTGGATTTTTCATCATCCACACGGCCCGGACGACGAAAAGAAGTGGATGGAATGGCAGGGCCCATATTCGACCGGCCTCATTGAAGCCCTCGCCAGGGAGGAGAACGACCAGGACATGTTCATTTTTTTTACATATCTCTATTATAATACCTACTGGGGCCTCCAGGCGGTCAAGGGGGAGAACAAGGTGCTCGTCCCCACCGGCCACGACGAGCCTGCCCTGAGACTCGACCTCATGAAGGAGGTTTTTGCCCATCCCCGGGCCTTTGTTTTTAACACCGACTCCGAAAGGGAGATGCTGGGTCGCTATTTTTCGTTCGAGGGCAAATACGGCGATGTGGTCGGTGTCGGAGTCGACCTTCCGGCGGGGCCGCCGGACCCCGGTTTTCAGCGGAAATACGGCCTCCATTCGCCCTTTATTCTTTATGCCGGTCGGATAGAACCGGGGAAAGGTTGCCGGGAACTCCTCGACAACTTCCGGGAATACAGCCGGAAGGCCCCCGGCCTTGAGCTCGTGCTCATTGGGAACCTCCTGATGGACCTCCCGGCCCATCCCAAGGTGCGCTACCTGGGCTTCGTATCCCCCGAGGACAAGAACAATGCCATGGCTTCGGCGCTGGCGACGGTCCATCCTTCTCACCTGGAGAGCCTGTGCATGGCGGCCCTCGAGTCCCTGGCCGTCCGGACACCCATCCTGGTCCAGGAAGGGGCCGATCCGCTCAAACAGCACTGCCTCAAGGGGCGGTGCGGCCTGTTCTACTCGAATTATCCGGAGTTCGAGGGGGGGCTGGACCTCCTTTTAAGGGACGAGCGGCTGCGATGCGCCCTGGGGAGCAACGGGCTTGATTATGTGTCCCGGAATTACACCTGGCCCCTGATCATCCAAAAATACGAAAAGCTCTTCGAGCATATGGCCGGCCCGGGACCCCACGCGGACTCAGGGGTGAATTGACTTGGATCAACTTGTATGTTAAGGATGAATTAAAAAGAAGGGTGGCGTCTTTATGGCTTTTGTTAATTACGCAACGAAGAACGTGGCCATTAAGATCGTCTACTACGGCCCCGGGCTGAGCGGCAAGACGACCAATCTCCGCTACATCTACTTCAAGCTGGATTCCGGCTTCCGGGGCGACTTCATCTGCCTGGAGACCGAGACCGAACGGACCTTCTTCTTCGACCTCCTCCCCATCAAGGCCGGCCTCATCGGCGAATTCAAGGTCCACTTTCAGCTGATGACCGTTCCCGGCCAGGCCTTCTATGAGGCCTCCCGGAAGAGCGTTCTGAAAGGGGCCGACGGCATCATCTTCGTCGGCGACTCCCAGATCCCGCTCCTCGACGCCAACTTGGAGAACTTCGACGGCTTGCGCCGCAACTGTCTGGAGCACAACATCGACCTCAACCAGATCCCGCTCGTTTTCCAGTACAACAAGCGAGACCTGAACTACCTCATCCCCGTCGAGACCTTCAACAACCTCCTGAACCCGAGACGGCTGCCCTTCGTCGAAGCGGCTGCCATCAACGGCGTCGGCGTCTTCGAGGCCCTTCGGGAGATCGCCAAGCTGACCGTTCCCGTGGTCTGCGAGAGGCTCTTCGGGGAAAAGAGGAAGGCGCCCCGCAAGGACGAGTTCAAGAAAGAGTTCCTCCCGGGGCCGGAGAGGCCGCAAAAGCCGAAGGAGGACATCGAGTTCATCCCGCCCGGCCAGGCCACGCCATTCCAATTGACGAAGATCAAGATGAAGTCGCAGAAAGAGATCGAGGAGGAGCTGGAGAAGCTCTCCAAGGAATTCGGGACGAAGGAGAAGTGACCTAGAATTGCCGATAGGACGTGGACCGGAATTCCATCGGCAATTTTGGGAGTGATACAATAACACCTCCGCGTCCGTCTTTCTAGTGAAGACGGATGCTTTTCAAGATTTTCAGCGCGTCGCTCAAAGGGATCGAGGCCTACACCGTCGAGGTGGAGGTGGACATCCGCCTGGGTTTTCCCCAATTCATCACCGTCGGCCTGCCCGATCCGGCCGTCCGGGAGAGCAAGGAACGCGTCAGGGCCGCCCTCAAGAACTGCGGTTACGATGTCATGTCCCGGAAGATCACCATCAACCTGGCGCCCGCGGACCGGAGGAAGGAGGGGTCCGCTTTCGACCTGCCCATCTCGCTGGGCTTCCTGGCCGACCTCGGGATCTTCCCTCCCGAGAGGCTGCGCGATTACCTTTTCGTCGGCGAGCTGGCCCTGGACGGGAGGCTCAAGCCCGTTCCCGGAGTCCTGCCGATCGCCCTCCTCGTCAAGAAGAAGGGCTTCCGCGGCATCGTCGTGCCCGGGGCGAACGAGCGGGAGGCCGTCCTCGTGCCGGACCTCGACGTCTTTGCCCTGGACAACCTTGTCCAGGTCGTCGAATTCCTGAACGGATCGTCGGCCATCCGGCCATCCTCGGTCCTGCCGCAAGACCTCTTTACGGCCCCGATCTACAATGTCGATTTCCAGGAGGTGAAAGGCCAACAGCACGCCAAGCGGGCCATCGAAGTGGCGGCAGCCGGGGGCCACAACCTCCTCCTCATCGGACCGCCGGGCGCCGGCAAAACCATGCTGGCCCGAAGGCTCCCGACCATCCTCCCCGTCATGACCTTCGACGAGATGATCGACGTGACCCAGGTCTACAGCGCGGCGGGGCTCCTCCAGGGGACCGGGGCCGTGAGCCAACGTCCGTTCCGGTCGCCGCATCACACGATCACCGACGCCGGGCTCGCCGGCGGCGGACTGGTGCCAAGGCCGGGGGAGGTGAGCCTGGCCCATCACGGCGTCCTCTTTCTGGACGAGCTTCCGGAATTCCGCCGGAAGGTGCTCGAGGACCTCCGCCAGCCGCTGGAGGACGGCCACATCACGGTCTCCCGGTGCTTTTCGAGCGCCACCTTTCCGGCCTCGTTCATGCTGGTCGCCGCCATGAACCCCTGTGAGGATGTCTTCCGGGGCATGGGCGGGGCAAAGAGCGACTGCACCGAGACCCAGAAGAGCCGCTATTACTCCAAAATCTCAGGTCCGCTTCTCGATCGCATCGACATCCAGATCGAGGTGCCGGAGGTCAAGTTCCGGGACATCGTCTCCAAGGTCGAAGCCGAAAGCTCGGAAGAGATCCGGAAAAGGGTGAGTGCCGCCCGTGAGGTCCAGCTCCGAAGGTTCGAAGGCCGAAGGATCTACGCCAACGCCCGAATGGGCTCGAAGGACATCAAGCGTCATTGCCCCATCGGCGCTGAAGGGGAAAAGCTGTTGGAGATGGCCGTGACCAAGCTGGGATTCAGCGCCCGGGCCTACGATCGGGTGCTCAAGGTTGCGAGGACGATCGCCGATCTGGCGGGGGAGGCGGACATCGGCACGCCGCATATCTCGGAGGCCATCCAGTACCGGATGATGGATAGAAACCATTGAATTTACTATAAAAAGCCCCTCCCAGGCGGAATAAAGGCGTTTTCAATGGCTTATCGTTATTGTTGTCCTTTTATTCCGACATTGTTACAATCGTTGCTCAATATCCGGGGAGCGTGTGCGATCGAAGGAGGCATGACCCCATGGTCCATAGCATCAATAAGGGTGTGGTAACGGAGTGCGCCCGGGCGAGCCTGCCGAGAGTGCTCGGGATCTGGGACGTCATCGCCATCGTCGTCGGCGGGGTCATCGGATCGGGGATCTTTCTCGTCCCGAAGTCCATCGCTTCGGCGGTTCCGTCACCCATCCTCGTGCTCGGCGTCTGGGTCGTCGGGGGCATGCTCAGCTTTTTCGGCGCCCTCGCGTTCGCCGAGCTCGGCGCGGCCATGCCTGAGGCCGGCGGGATGTACGTTTTCCTCCGGGAAGCCTATGGCCCCCTCCTGTCGTTCCTCTTCGGCTGGACCCTTTTCCTGGTCATCGACTCGGGGGCCATCGCCACGCTGACCGTCGCCTTCACGTCCAGGTACCTTCCTTATTTCTTTAGGATGACGCCCCTCTCGGTCAAGGTCGTTTCGGTCCTCTTCATCGTCTTTCTTGGCGCAGTCAATTACGTAGGGGTCAGGGCGGGCGCCAACCTCCAGAACGTTCTGACCATCATCAAGACCGCGGCCCTAGTCGGCATCTCGGGCGCCATCTTCATCTTTGGCAAAGGAAACGCGTCCAATTTCGTCAACCCTGAGCCCGGGTCGTTCAACATGAGCCTGCTGGGGAGCTTCGGGGTCGCCCTGGTTGCGTCGCTCTGGGCGTTCAAGGGATGGGAGGGGTCGACCTACAGTGCGGGCGAGATCAAAAGACCGGAACGGAATCTGCCGCTCGGGATCCTCGCCGGGAGCCTGATCGTCCTCGCCCTCTATATCATCACAAACTTGGCTTACCTCTACATGCTTCCCGTGGACGCGATCGCCAAGTCCGACCGCATCGCCAGCGATGCCATAAGCCTGGCCGTCGGGCCCGCGGGGGGGGCGCTCATCGCCTTCATCATCCTCTTCTCCATCATGGGGGCCGCGAACCAGAACATCCTCTGCTCGCCCCGCGTCTACTTCGCTATGGCAAGGGATGGGCTTTTCTTCAAGAGGATCGCCGAAGCCCATCCGAAATTCCGGACGCCGCACATTTCGATCATCGCCATCTGCATCTGGAGCATCATTCTCAGCCTCTTCTTCGGGACCTTCGAACAGCTCTTCACTTACGTCATCTTCGGCCAGTGGATCTTCTTCGGCCTGACCGTGGCCGCCGTCATCGTCCTCCGGAAGAAACGCCCTGACCTGCCAAGGCCCTACAAGACGTGGGGATACCCGGTGACGCCGGTCCTCTTCATCCTCGCCGCCGTGTTCATCTCCATGAACTCGTTCATCAACGAGTTCCGGAACGCCATCATAGGCCTGGTCATCATTCTTCTCGGCGTCCCGGCGTATTTCTATTGGAAGAACAAGCGTCGGTAAATCGGCGGGGTTTCTCCCAGCAGAATATGGATTTGCGGCCTTCGTTGTCCGTAATGGCAAGAGGAGGGCATAGGGAAGGGCTGCAGCGACCATGCGGAGATCAGCCTGAGACGAGCGTCCGACGAAGGGCAGCCGCAGGCCTCCGATGGCCCAAGGCTCCAAGCATGGATATCATTGAGCTTGTAGCGGAAGGGGGACCCGTCGGCCTTTTTCGACGGGGGGAACCGACGGGACTGGTTCCCCGGGGGCCGGGGGAGCGAGGGCGGCTTCAGGCCGTTTAAAGTGAGATGTAAAAATAATTAATGCGTTTGTTTTAGATTGCTTTGGAGTCTTGGGCCTGAGGAGTCGAGAACACGGAGACACGTCCAAGACTCTGTCTGAATTCTATTAATCCCCCCAACCCCCCTTGGTCAATCAAGGGGGCTGGGAGGTCCGTGTCTCCGTTAGAGGAGAGGCGATCTGGATCGGAGCGGGAGCAAAGCCCTTCCCTATGCCCTCGTCTTGACATCACGGAGATCGAGGGCTGTGTCTTATAACGGCTGGATTTTTCCGGCGCGGACGACGACCAGGCCGTTCTTGATGATGTGGCGGACGGGGTTGACTCCCAGCTGGTAGATGAGGGAGGCGTAGTTGGGGACGTCGCAGATAAGGAGGTCCATGCGCTTTCCGACCTCGAGGCTGCCGATGGAAGCGTTACGGCGGATGGCATAGGCTGCGTTCCCGATGCAGGCGTTGATAGCTTCCTCGATGGTCATCCGAAGCGTGTAGACTCCCAGCTGGAGGACGAGGAGCATGGAGCTCAGCATGGAGCTTCCCGGGTTGAAGTCCGAGGCCAGGGCGACGACGGCGCCGGCTTCGATGAGCTTCCGGGCCGGGGCTTTTTTATCCAGCATGAGAAAAAACGAGACTCCGGGGAGGAGGATGGCCGCCGTCCTGCTCGAGGCCAGTTTCCGGATGCCGTCTTCCGTGATGTTGATGAGGTGCTCGGCCGAGACCGCGCCGGATTCCGCGGCGTACTGGGCCCCGCCGATGGGAGTCCACTCGTCGGCGTGGATCTTGATACCCAGGCCGGCCGCCCGGGCGGCTTCGGCCAGTTTTTTTGTCTCCTCCAGGTTGAAGATGTTCGGCTCACAGAAGATGTCGAAGAATTCGGCCAGGCCGCGCGCTTTGACCTCCGGCAGGACGCGGTCGATGATGAGATCGATGTAACCAGCCTTGTCGTCCTTGCGCTCGGGCGGGACCTCGTGGGCGCCCATGAAGGTGGGGACGACGTCCACCGGGTGTGCCCCCTTGAGACCCTGCAACACTTCGAGCTGTTTGACCTCGTCCTCGAGGTTCAGGCCGTAGCCGCTTTTGGCCTCGGCCGTGGTCGTGCCGGTCAGGAGCATCTGGTTGAGCCTCTGCTTCGAAAGAGCGGTCAGTTCCTCCTTCGAGGCGGCCCGGGTGGCTTTGACCGTGGTTTGGATGCCCATGCCTTGGGCGGCCAGCTGTTGGTAGGTCTGCCCCTTGAGCCGGAGCAGAAACTCGTATTCCCGGTTCCCGGCGAACGGAAGGTGGGTATGGCAGTCGATGAGGCCCGGCAGGGTGATGCCGTCACGGCCGTCGATCCAGGTCGCGGACGGCTCGGCCTGGACCTCTCTCCGGAAATCCTCTCCTTTCCCGACGAAGACGATCTTTCCGCCGCTTGATGCAATCCAGCCGTCCTCGATGACGCCCAGCTCCTGGAGGGCCTCCCGCCGCTTGGGAAGGGGACCGCGGCAGGTGATGAGCTGGCGACAGTTGGAGACGACGCAGTCAGCTGATATCATGAGGGGATTTCCTGATCGGCGCGTGCTTGGTGCGCCGGATGAAGGACGGTGTCTCGTAGGTCTCCCACCGGTTCTCCCACACCGGAGGCTCCCAGGCCGGGGCCTGGTTCCCGACGGGCGCGAAGGCGTAGGGAGGGGTCTCCGTGTAAACGGGGAACGGTGCGGGCGTCTTGCTCTGCGGTGTGGGCGTGACGTCGTCGACGGCCCCGATCGTCCGCGGCCCCCTTATCTCGAAGCCGGTGGCGATGACCGTGACCTTGACCATCTCCTTCATGGCCGGGTCGATGACCGTGCCAAAGATGATGTTGGCCTCCGGATGGGCCAGGCTGTGGATGAGCTGCGAGGCCTTGGAGACCTCGTGCAGAGTGACATCCTTGCCGCCCGTGATGTTGATGAGGACACCGTGGGCGCCTTCAATCGAGGTGTCAATGAGGAGCGGGCTGGAGATGGCTTTTTGAGCTGCTTCCACGGCTCTGTCCTCGCCGGAAGCGATCCCGGTCCCCATGAAAGCCATGCCCATGCCCTTCATGATGGACTTGACGTCGGCGAAGTCCAGATTGATCAGGCCCGGCTTGGTGATAAGGTCGGAGACGCCCTGGGCCGCCTGGCGAAGGATGTCGTCGGCCATCTTGAAGGCGTCCTGGATGGACGTGTCCAGGTTCACGGCCTGGAGGAGCCTTTCATTGGGGATGGCGATCACCGTGTCCACGACGTTCTTGAGCTCCTTCAATCCCTCCTCGGCCTGCTTGGCCCTGACCTTGCCTTCGAACTCGAAGGGGAGGGTGACGATGGCGATGACGAGGATGTCCATTTCGGAGGCCAGGTTGGCCAGGATGGGCGTCGCGCCCGTTCCCGTGCCTCCCCCCAGGCCCGCGGTCAGGAAGACCATGTCCGCTCCCTGGAGGGACTCGATGAGCCGCTCCGTGTCCTCCATGGCCGCCTGCTTTCCGATCTCCGGCCGGCCGCCGGAGCCGAGGCCCCGGGTGGCTTGCCCTCCGATCGGCAGCTTGATCGTTGCCATGTTGCTGCTGAGGGCCTGCAGATCCGTATTGACGGCGATGAACTCCACGCCCTGGATGCCGGACTCGATCATCCGGTTCACGGCGTTGCCTCCGCCGCCTCCGATGCCGATGACCTTGATTTTGGCCCCCAAGGTTTCCTCCACGAGATGGAATTTTAATTTGCCGCTCATTTCGTCGTTCACGTTTTGCCTCCTATCCTTCCTTGAACCAATCTGTGAGCTTGGTCCAAATTCTTTTCTTTCTATCCTTCGAAAAGCCTTTCTTCAAGCCTCTGCCGTAGCCGTAGAGGATGAGACCGACGGCCGTCGCGAAGTCCGGGGTGCTGACCCTGTCCACGAGTCCGCCGACCCCGCTCGGGTCGCCGCGCCGGACGGGCAGGTCGAAGATCTCCTCCGCCACCTGTTCCAGGCCGTCGAGGAGCGCGGTCCCTCCCGTCAGGACGATCCCCGAGTTCAGCGATTTTTCGTAGCCCATCCTTTTGATGTCGCCGTCCACGAGTCGGAGGATCTCCTCGGCCCGGGGCTGGATGATGTCCGCTAGGATCTGGCGGGACAGGACCCGGGGCTTCCTTCCCTTGCCGACGGAAGGGACCTCGATGGTCTCCTGCTCGTCGGCGATGGGTCCCGAGACACAGCCGTACTTTTTCTTGATCTTTTCGGCTTCCGGGATCGGCGTGCGGAGCCCGACGGCGATATCGTTGGTGAAGTTGTCGCCCCCGATCGGGATCGTCGAAGAGTACCAGAGGCTGCCGCGTTCGAAGATGGCCACCTCCGTCGTGCCTGCCCCGATGTCGATCAGGCCGACCCCGAGCTCCCGCTCGTCGTGGGTCAGGACGGAGGCGCTCGTGGCGATCTGGTTCAGGACGATCTCCTCGATGCTTATGCCGGCCCGCTCGATGCATGCTTTGAGGTTCTGGAGCGAGGTGATCGCCGACGTGACGATATGGACATTGACCTCGAGCTTGATGCCGCTCATGCCCAGGGGGTCCTTGATCCCGTCCTGTTCATCTACGACGAACTCCTGGGGGATGATGTGGATGATCACCCTGTCCGGCGGGATGGACAGGGCCTTGGACTGGTCGATGACACGCTTGATGTCCTCCCGGCTGATCTCGCGGTTCTTACCGGAGACGGCCACGACGCCCCGGGAATTGAAACTCTTGATGTGGGCGCCGGAGATGCCGATGTACGCCGAGCCGATCTCCACTCCGGCCATGAGCTCGGCTTCTTCCTCGGCTTTCTTGAGCGCGGTCGTGGTCTCCTCGAGGTTAACCACGACCCCCTTCCTCAATCCGCGCGATTCGGCGGCGCCGATGCCGATGATCTCGATCTTGTTCTCTTCGGTGACTTCCCCGATGACGGCCACGACCTTTTTCGTTCCGACATCGATGCCGACGATATAAGTGCTCTTGGACATTATGGAACCTCCTTCTCTCGCGGCTCCCGCGATTTGATGTAGACCCTGCCGTCGAAGCGAAGGTCGACGTATTCCAGGTCCCCGAATTCGTTTTCCCACTCCGCTTTGCGCTCCTCGTAGAACCGGACCTTTTCCCTGAAGCCCCGGTCGCCCAGCTTGATCCCGACGGGATCGTCCCGGAACCGGAGCTCGATCGTTCCCGGGTTCGTCAGGTCCAAACCGGCCACCTGGGCCCTCTCCTCCGGGAAAAGGTCGTCCAGGCACTGCCAGGCCAAACGCAATTTCTCCGGGCGGTCGTCTCTGAAGCCGTTCTGATCGGCGAGGATGGGAAGCTCAAACGCGTCGGCCGAGACGGTGCGCTCAAGCTCCACGCCCTCTTTGTCTATGAGCGCCAAGCCGGATCCTTGGACGAGGGCCTTGGGCGTTCGTTCCGTGACCTCGACTCTCAGAGAGGAGGGGAAGACCTTTCTGATGCGGGCCTCTTTGACCCATACAAAGGCCATGACCTGAGTTCTCAGACCGTCGATGTCACAGAGCAGAATGTTGCCCAGGCTCTTCCCTTCGAACGCCAGATCGAGCTGTTGTTTCAGGGCCGGCCGGTCACAGACGACCTGGACGCTCCGGATGGCCAGCTTGTCCCATGAGATCAGAAAGATGTAAGCCCGGCACAAGGAATAGAAGGTCCCGGCGAGGAGGAGAAAGAGAAGGGCGACGTGCTTCGCCCGCAGGGCGACCCGCTTGGGGGTCTTCTTGGCGCGGAGGGTCCCTTCGCCGCGCTGGAAGACCAGCGGTGGGGCGAGGAAGGCGGGCCGGGCCTTGATCGAAGCGACGTTCGGGTAGGACGCCATGGCTATTTTCCCGCCTCCAGGTTTTCAATGATCCCGGGGATGGCGCGGGAGATGTTCCCGGCCCCGAGGACCAGAACGATATCGTTGGGCTGGGCCAGCTTCCCGACCAGGCCGGGGACCTTCGCCAGGTCGGGCTCGAAAAAGGCCTGCTTGTGCCCGAATTGAAGGATCTCCTCGTAAAGCGTCTTGCCGGAGATTCCGGCGATGGGCGCCTCGCCTGCGGGATAGATCTCGGTCACAACGAGAACGTCGGCCTGGTTGAAGGCCGAAGCGAAGGCTTTCATCAGATGGGAAATCCTTGTGTAGCGATGAGGTTGGAAGACGGCCATGACGCGCCGCCTCCAGCCGCGCTTGGCGGCTTCAAGTGTGGCCATGATCTCGGTCGGATGGTGGGCGTAGTCCTCGATGACCATGATGTCCCGGACGGTCCTTTTGAGTTCGAAACGCCGACCCGTACCGGTATAGCTTTCCAGGGCCTGGAAAATGATCCGGGGCGGGATGTCCAGGTCCATGCCCACGGCCGTCGCGGCCAGGGCGTTCAGGATATTGTGCTTACCGGGGACGTTGAGTTTCATCTCCCCCAGCCTCTTGCCCTGGGAATAGACGGTCGAGGCGCTGGAGAACGCGTCGAAGCTGTAGTCCCTGGCGAAAACGTCGGATTGGGCGGTAAACCCGTAGGTGATAATTTTGCGCTCGATCTCCGGGATGATGCTCTGCAGGTTCGGGTCGTCCAGGCAGAGGATGACGGGGCAATAGAAAGGGATCTTGTTGGCGAAGTTGATGAAGGTCCTCTTGATCTCCTCGACGTCCCGGTACTGGTCGAGGTGTTCCTCGTCGATGTTGGTCAGGACGGCGATGAAAGGCGAGAGGTAGAGGAAGGACCGGTCGCTCTCGTCGGCCTCGGCCACGATGAAGTCGCCCTCGCCGAGCTTGGCGTTGGCCCCGATCGTGTTCAGACGGCCGCCCACGATGATCGTCGGGTCGTAGCCTCCGGCCAGGAGCACGAGGGCGGTCATCGAGGTCGTCGACGTCTTGCCGTGCGAGCCGGCGACGGCGATGCCGTACTTCATGCGCATGAGTTCCGCCAGCATCTCCGCGCGCGGGATGACGGGGATTTTCAGGGCCCGGGCCTCCCGGACCTCGACGTTGTCGTCATGGACCGCCGAGGAGATGACCACGACGTCGGCCTTGCGGACGTTTTCCGGCCTGTGCCCGAAGGCGATCCGGGCGCCAAGCCGGACCAGGCGCTGGGTGGCCTCGTTCTCCTGGATGTCGGAGCCGGAGACGCCGTAGCCGAGGTTGAGGAGGACCTCGGCGATCCCGTTCATCCCCGTGCCGCCGATGCCGACCATGTGGATGTGTTTGAGCTTGCGATATCCTCTTTTGGCCATGTCCCGATCTCCTATGCCTTCCCCTCCATGAGCCGGAAACACAGCTCGGCGATCCCGTCCGCGGCCCCGGCGGTCCGGAGTCCCGCGAGTCCATCCGCCATCCGGTCCAGGAGCTCGGGGCGCGCGAGGATGTCGAGGATCTTCCGGGCGAGGACCTCCGGAGTCAGGTCCTTCTCCAGGACCACCTCCGCCCCCCCCGCCCTTTCCAGCTCACGGGCGTTCGGCTCCTGGTGGTTCTCCGACGCTCCTGCGAAGGGGATGAGCAGCGAAGGCTTCCCGGACGCGATGAGCTCGGCACAGGTTGTGGCGCCCGCCCGGCTCACGATCAGATCGGACCTTTGGAAACACGCGGCCATTTCCGAAAAATAGGGAGCTACCGTGGCATCGCCGAAACCGGATTCCCGATAGGCTTTGTCGACCCATTCCCAATCGTCGTTTCCCGTCTGGTGGATGATGGCCAGGCGGGCCCTTCTTTCCCGGAGCAGAGGGAGGGCCTCCGCGACCGCCTTGTTCAGGAAGCGGGAACCCTGGCTGCCGCCGAAGACGAGCACGTTCAGCTTGTCTCCCCTCGCTCTTCGCGGCATCGCGTAAAATTCCTCGCGCACGGGATTGCCCAGCCGGACACCCTTTCCCCGGAAGCCGGGGAGCGAACTTTCGAAGGCCACGACGGCCTTGTCCACCCAGCGGGCGAGCATCCTGTTGGTGAATCCCGGCCGGACGTTCTGTTCGAGGATGAGGGTCGGCGTCCGCATCCAGGCGGCCGACAGGACGACCGGACCCGAGCTGTAGCCCCCGACGCCGATGACCAGGACCGGCCGAATCCGGGCGAGGAGGATGAGCGCCCGCAGGAACGAGAAGGGGAGAAGGAGGAGGGCACGGACGCTCTTCAGCCGCCGTCCCTTCAGCCCCTCGATCCTCATGGGGATGAAGTCGACGCCCTGTTCCGCCATGATCTTCCTTTCGATCTCCCGGTGGCTTCCGACAAAGGTCAGCGCGAGTGAGGCGTCCTTTTCCCGGAGCTTGCGGCCGACAGCCAGCGCGGGATAAAGATGTCCCCCCGTCCCTCCTCCGCTGATAACGATGCGCCGGGGCTTCATGGCTTGACTCCGATGTCTCCCTTTTTCCGGGAGATGTTGAGGAGGATGCCGACGGCGGCCAGGTTGCAGACGAGTGCGGACCGCCCGTAGGAGATGAAGGGGAGGGGGATCCCGGTGGCCGGTCCGAGCCCCAGGACGACGCTGATATTGAGGAGGGCCTGGGCGGTGATGCCCAGCGTGATGCCCGCCGCGATCAGCTTATCGGCCGGGTTCGGCGTCCGGAAGGCGATCGTGAGTCCTCTCCACAGAAAGACGAAGAACATGAAGAGGGTGAAGGTCGTGCCGACGAGCCCGATTTCCTCGCCGATGATGGCGAAGATGAAGTCCGTATGGGCGAAGGGAAGAAAGAACAGTTTCTGGGTGCTCTGGCCGAGGCTTACGCCGAGCAGCCCGCCCGATCCGACCGCCAGCTTGGATTGGTTGACCTGGAAACTCGTTCCCAGGGGATCCTTGTCGGGTGAGACGAAGCTCTGGATCCGGCCCATCCGGTAATTGGCCTGGAAGAGGTAAAGGGTGAAGAGAACGGCGAAGATCCCGCCCAGGTAGGCGAAATACCTGAGCTTGACCCCTCCAAGGAAAAGCATCATGGCTGAGAGTCCGGCGATGAAGAAGGCCGTGCTGAAGCTCGGCTCTTTCAGGATCAGGACGACGAAGAAGAAAAGAACCCCCAGGGACGGGAGCAGGGTCTTCCATTCGTTGAGCTTGTCCTTTTTCGTTTCGCAGTAATGCGCGAAGAAGAGGACGAGGCTGATCTTGGCCAGCTCCGACGGCTGGAAGCGGATGCCGAAGAACTGGATCCAGCGATTGGTGTTCGCGACCGACGGCATGACGAAGCACAGCATGAGGAGGAATGCCGAAAGCAGGAGAAGCCCGTAAACCGCGGCCGGCGCCTGGAATAAGGGCTTTCGGACCGACATGATGACGGCGGCCAGGATGAGACCGGCCACGGCCCCCATCAGCTGCTGAGCCAGGAAGTAGAGCGGTTGCCGGTATTTCATCCCGGCCAGGACGGCCGACGAGCTGAAGACCATGACGATCCCGATGACAAGGAGAAGGAGCGTCACGACAAGCAGGGGCTTGTCGAAGCTGAAGCGATGGGTGCTCTCCATGGTCCTTGCCCTATTTTCCTTCCACTTTCCGGGCGAGGTTTTTTACCTCGCGCTTGAAGGTCCGTCCCCGTTCCTCGAAGTTGTTGAACATGTCCCACGACGTGCAGGCCGGGGCCAGGAGCACGACGTCCCCGGGCGAGGCTGCCTCGAACCCTTTCCGGACGAGCTCCTTGAAAGATGCGGTCGTCTCGAGCGGCGCCGTTCCCTGGATGGCCGATCGGATCTTTTCGGTTGCCTGCCCGATGAGCAGGACCTTCCGGACCTTCTTTTCCAGGGACCTTCTGAGGAGCGTGAAGTCGCTGCCCTTGTCCTTGCCGCCCAGGATCAGGACGATCTTTCTATCGAAGCTTTCCAGGGCCTTGATGGTGGCGTCCACGGTCGTGGCCTTGGAGTCGTTGACAAAAAGGACGCGTTTAATGGTCAGGACGTTCTCCAGCCTGTGTTCCAGTCCCTTGAACCCTTTGATCGTCGCCCGCATCCGGCCCGGAGGGACGCCGAAGAGATGTCCGACGAGGGCGGCGGCCATGACATTTTCCAAGTTGTGAAGTCCCGGGAGCCGGACCTCCGAAGCCTTCATGAGGGGCGTTTCGGCCCGGTCCCTGATAACGATCCGGCCGTCCTGGAGGAAGCACCCCTTGGCCACCTTTCTCCTCCGGCTGAACGCGTAGACCTTCGACCTCGCTTCCGACCGCAGGGCCCAGACCACGGCATCGTCCCGGTTGAGGATGGCGGCATCGCCCTTGACTTGGGCGAGGACGAGCTTCTTCTTGGCCTCGTAATAATTCTCGAAGGATCTGTGCCAGTCCAGGTGGTTCAGGGAGATGTTGAGGAACGCCGAGACCGCGACCTTGAAGTCCCGGACGGCGTCGAGCTGGAAGCTCGATATCTCGGTGACGTAGATGTCGTCGTTCCGGCTCCGGTCCGCGAACGAGATGAGCGGGGTCCCGATATTGCCGGCCGCGAACGCCTTGAGGCCGGAGTCCTCGAGGATCCTGTGGGCCAGGGTTGTCGTCGTGGATTTGCCGTTCGATCCGGTGATCCCGACGATCCGTCCCTTGAGGAAGGCGTAAGCCAGCTCGATCTCCGAGATCACGGGGACCCCTTTTTCCGCCGCGGCGCCGGATTCGGAGAGAGGGGGAATGCCCGGACTCAGCACGACGAGGTCGGCGCCCAAGAAGGTTTCGAGCTTATGGCCGCCCGTCTCGAACTTGACGCCCCGGTCCCTCAAAAGGGCGGCTCCCCGGCCCAAAGCTTCCCAGGTCTTCTTTTCGGTGACCCGGACGCGTGCCCCCCGGCGGAGGAGAAAACGGCACAGGGCTTCCCCCGTCCTCGCGAGTCCCACGACCAGGACCTTCTTATCTTTCAATTCCATGATCATCTCAGTTTCAATGTTGTCAAGCTGAAGAGCGCGAAGACGATGGCCAGGATCCAGAATCGGATGACGACCTTCTCCTCGGGCCAGCCCATCAGCTCGAAGTGGTGGTGCAGGGGGGCCATCTTGAAGACGCGTTTTCCCCCGCTCAGCTTGAAATAGGAGACCTGGAGGAGGACCGAAAGCGCCTCCACGATGAACACGCCGGCCACGAAGAAGAGCAGGAACTCCTGCTTGATGAGGATGGCGATGAGACCCAAGGTCCCGCCGAGGGACAGGGCCCCCACGTCCCCCATGAAAACCTGGGCCGGGTGGCAGTTGAACCACAGGAAGCCCAGACAGGCCCCGGCCAAAGCGCCGGCGAAGACCGTCAGCTCAGCGGCCGAGCTGACGTAAGCGATGCCGAGGTAGTTCGACCACTTGATGTTTCCCACGATGTAGGTGAGCGCGGTCAGGGCCGTCGCGCTGAAGAAGGTCAGGCCGATGGCCAGGCCGTCCAGCCCGTCGGCCAGGTTGACCGCGTTGGACGAGCCGACCAGGATGAAGACGATCCAGGGCAGGTAGAACCAGCCCAAGTAAGCCGTCCAGTCCTTGACGAACGGCAGAGAAATGACGAGGCTGAACTTCTTTGAGAGTCCGAGTCCGATAAGAGCGAGGCCGATCAGGGCCGCCAGGAGGAACTGGAGGGCGAACTTCTGACGGCTGGAAAGGCCCAGGGAGTTTTTCTTCCGGACTTTGAGGACGTCGTCCATGAAGCCCACGGCCCCGAAGAAGATCATCGCGCCCATGGCCAGCCAGATATAGATGTCGTCAAAATTCCCCCAGAGAAGGGTCGGGACGACCGTGGCGGCGATGATCAGGATCCCTCCCATGGACGGGGTGCCTTTTTTGGCGTAGTGGGATTGCGGCCCTTCAGCCCTGATCTCCTGGCCGATCTGGCGCTTCTTGAGAAAGCGGATGAGCCAGGGCCCGAGGACAAGACTGAGGAGCAGGGCGGTGAGTCCGGCCAGGGCCGTGCGAACCGTGATGTAGCGGAATACGTTGAAGAAAAAAAAGTACTTCCGGAGAGGGACAAGCAGCCAGTAAAGCACGATCTACTCCTTAATCCTTTCCTTGAGGGCCTCAACGATCCTTTCCATCCGCACGCCCCTCGACCCTTTGACCAGGATCAGGTCCCCTTCCCGGAGGTGGGGAACGATGCCTTCGGCCGCTTCGATGGAGTCGGAGAAGGACAGGATTCGCGCCCGGTCCATGCCCACGGCCGTTGCCCCCTCGGCCATGCGCCTGGCGAGGGGGCCGACCGTGACCAGGAGGTCCCATCCCGAACGGGCGGCCGTCCGTCCGGCCCCGGCGTGGAACTCTCCTTCTTTTTCTCCGAGCTCGAGCATGTCTCCGAGCACGGCGACCCTCCTCGTCGCGGGGAGGAGGGCTAGGGTTTTTAGGGCCGCATCCAAGGCTCCAGGGCTGGAATTGTACGAATCGTCGACGAGCCGGATGCCCTTCCCGAGCAGGATCAGGGTCCCTCTCATCGCATAAGGCTTAAGCGAAGGCGCTTTCGAGATCACCGCTTCCATGGGCAAGGACATGGCATAGGCCGCGGCCGCGGCCGCCAGAAAATCGTCGACGAAGCTCTCGTAGACGAAGGGGAGGTCGATCGCGGTTCCCTCGCGACCGTATGCCAATTCGAGGCTCAATCCGTCATAGCCTCTGTGCCGGATATTCGAAGCTCGGACATCGCAGGCGGGGGAGCGGCCGAAAAGCACCCGCCGTCCTTTCCAGGAGGCGGCGATCCTGGTGACCCGCGGATCGTCGCCGTTGAGGACGGCCGTTCCGCCGTCCTTCGTCCCGTCCAGGATCTCCTTCTTGGCCAGAGCGATCTCTTCCA
>Ga0315279_10004106_pt1 | contig 19724 bp, 15 predicted proteins | sample YL17G06_20_MG_FD_203694 | JGI IMG/M metagenome (GOLD analysis project Ga0315279, IMG submission 203694) | Sediment microbial communities from Yellowstone Lake, YNP, Wyoming, USA - YL17G06_20 | ecosystem: Environmental > Aquatic > Freshwater > Lake > Sediment | place: USA: Wyoming | collected... | reverse complement strand
CAAGGCAGGCCGTTGGAATGACCTTTTCCATTTAGCAACCACAGCGGTTGTAAACGGAAAAGAGGTCAATTGATGGCCACAAATTGGGAATGCGCCCTTATAGTGCTGACTCCGCACTTTAAAGTGGTTGTTCTGTTTGCATAAGATGATCTCGACGCCATTTAATGCGAAGTTGAAACCTCGCATAAGCAGATATCTTGTACATTGTGGAGTATCTTTGGTTGCCGTCTTTCTTTTTGGTTAATAATTGTGTTGCTCTAATCAAAGTCATAGTAGACTATTCCGCTATATCCTTTTGTCCGTATGAAGGCCGCCAGGACTGCGGCTTGTTTTTCTTGCGTGCCATTCTTTCCGTTTCTCTCTTTTGTCTTCACGCGGCGACTCTTGTTTCATTCGTGCCAGTTTATTGCATCCCAACAGCACCTTGACGGCAATACCTTGCAGAAATTCATGAAAAAACGTTCATCCTGCATCTCAACCGTTCTCCTGCTCGTTATTCCGGCTTTGGTTCGACCTCGATCACCAACCATCGCCGGAATGACATCTATGCCTTCTTATAGAAATTAGCGAAACCGCACGACATTGAATATAACCCCCGTATCACCGGGCGCGATATCAGGAATTTCCCCGGGAGCTGTTGTAAATATCCCCATTGGAAACAAGCTCCTCATCGCGTCCAATCGTATGGTATAGCGGGGAATTTTCGTTGACACCGGTATCCAAAAATTAGCAAGCGAATCGTAAAAGCCCCCCCTATTCTTATACGCGCTATCCGCCGATGAAGCCCACAACACCATTCGTCCGATGATCATACTGTCGGAAAGCGTATCGACAATCCTGCCGCGAATGACCGTGTCCGCAACGAGCATAAGATAATCAATGGTAAACGTGTCTACCGTTGTGTCAATGAAAATAGAAGTATCTTTGCTCAGGTATTCCTTTTGCGCTGGGGCGCTGCCTAGATACGGCACCGTCCACAACAAACCCAGACCATAGGTACCCCCTTGCAGATTGCAGGAGAACGACCCTTCCGCGCGGGTGGTTGCCATAGTAGTCAGCATGAACGAATTACTAAATCGGAGTTGCACTCCCGCAATGACCGGATCGCCATGGTCGTCAATCGCGCGGCCCTTGACAACAACTTCCTTAGGCGGCTTGTAGCCGCAGATACTCCCCCATGACAAGGGCGGGAAGGGTCCTGAGTACGGGGCATACCGGCGTGTCACCCGGGCCCGGCAGCCGGATTTCAGCAGTTCATTGCCGGTCGCAAATAAGGCCGGATGCATGGTATAAATCGTTTGCTGATGGCTTGAATCGTAGACTTGCGTCGGGTTGAACTTTGCGCAGAGTTTCAGCGAATCATCATGGTCGCCATAGTGAAGAATAACGCCGCCCGTATCATCGACCCTGCCCCGGCCCATGATATAGCAGGTATCGCGTTTTGTCCACACGATCATCGAGTCAAAGGTCATGACCAACTGCAAGGTCTCCGCAATCGCCGGCGAAACGTGAAGCGAAGCATCGGTGCACGATCCGGGCGAGATCCCGACGCTGTCAAGAATCCAGGAATACTGAGAAACATTGCTGACTGACTGACATCCGGTATCGGGGCCTTGTGAGCCGCCCGGACCCGTGTTCCCGCCGCCAGGGCCGCCGCCATTGTCATTGCTGCAACGAATGGTCCCCCAGAATGCCGGAGGCACCGTCCCGATGTAGGGAATGCAATGATCATATTCCAGCCCGATGGTGTCGCCAGAATTGTGTTTGATGATCGCCGTAAAGCCCTTATCATCCCACCGCAGACGCACAGTATCAGAACCGGCAGGGGAAGAGATAATTGACATGCTGTCAAGAAATACATAGCCCATCTTCGTATCAATGCTCCAGCATGATCCGGAAAAGCTGTACATGGTCGAAGAATCTTTATCGACGACCAGTATGAATTTGGGATTCTGGGCGGTCCACTTTTCCGTTACCGAATCAACCGGGACCTGATTGACATATTGCCGAGTGAAGGCGCTATCGATCATCCATGTGCCCATGAACCGATTGGCGGGCTGATGGTCAGCCCCGTTCGGCGATGCGCAGGAAAGTAGCATTGATGCGCAAAATGCTGCGCCGAAAACCGCAACGGCCATCGATATTACTCGGCGAATATCCATCCAAGCCTCCTCTGGAATTGTGTTTATTGAGCAGAGAAGGTATATATATACAATTCCCATGCCAACAATAAACCGCATAATATTGAAGGAATATCAGGAATTGAGTCGCAAACGCGCGATTCACAAGTCACACAGTCGCAATATTGCGTCGTATTGCAGCGCACAGCAGGCAAGGGTATCGGCAATTGCATATTTGTGTTCCAGGAGCATTTTGAGCGTTGACACTGAAGCAGGATGCCAGAATTTATTTGCCAAGGCGGAAGCCTGCTGCAAGCTGTAATTGGAACGTGACGCCTGATGACGGATCATACGCAGCGGAGGATTGTCCCTTGGTGACCTCCCTGTTTTTCCAGAGAACAAAATTGCCATGGATATTGAAGATCGGCCCGATCTCCCATCTCCTGAATTGGAACATGGTATAAATGCACAAACCGGCAATCATGCCCCCGGCCATGTCGGAACCTGTCGTGCCCGGATCGGTTTGATACATGGCCGCAAAATCATCCGCCCATTCAGTGATATCCAGGAAGCCGCCAAGCTCCGGGCCGATCCCGAAATTCAATACAGCCCAGGACAAAGTAGTAATGGGTACATTTAAGCAGGGCTTCACCTCGATGGATTCATACAACGAACGGCTTTTTGCTCCCATAAGTGTTTTGATAAGATAGGCAAGGCTATAATCGGCATTAAGCCGAAAATGGCCCAGGATGTCTGTTCCCATGTAAAGTGTACCCGCAGCCCCGAATGGGTTCATTTCAGCCGAGGTGGTCGAGTATTGAATTGTCCGGGATGAATAGGTCGTAATCATGCCACCGGCCCCCGCACCCAAAAATGTTTCGCCTTGTATATTGACAAATAGCGATAGTATCACCACAATGAACACCCATGCAACGGGGGATACACGAGAAAGACAACTCTGTTTCATTGGTATGCTCCTTTGAGAAAATTGCGATCAATTGCCTCGGTTAAGCCTGATGACCGTAAGCTTGATGCCTGCTGCAAACTGCAATTTATATAGAACAGATTACTATTTCCATGCAAAGTTGATCGTGCAAACCGATGAACTGCCCACATAGCCGAGCATACAGGCAATGCCGTTCCCGTCTGGAAAGAATGCGACCGAACTTCCATATGTATTCGCGGTGAATACGGTTTGTTCCACAGTCGGATTGATGGAGAGCAGGTGAAGCGTCCATGGTGATGAGATCCATGATGGCGCAGTCCAGAACGCAATCTTCCGGCCATCCGGGGTCCAGAAAAGATACATCTGGTTGATGAAGTCCGGACTTTTCCACAGGTGCGCAGTTCTGCCGCTGACAGTATTGACATAGCAGATATCATACTCCGACATGGAAATTCCAACATGGCTGCTTACGTAACCCTCAAACAACGTATCGCGATCCATATGGAGAAACCAGGGATGCCCTATATCACTGCTTTGGGTGACCGGTAAACCGATCGTGGAAAAACTTGCAGATGCAATATTTACTATATAGATGGAATCCGACAGTGGGCACCCATGCGGCTGACAACTACCAGCGATGCAAATCAGGTTCTTCCCGTCGGTGGAAAAACCATAGGGCGAAGCAGCGAGCGCGACCGAGCATTTAAGCGCTCCCGTCCTGGCATCTATAACGACAACCGAATTGGGTGTCAAAAGGCTTCCGGTGCGATACGCGAGCAACGAACCCTCCGCAAAGGAAACAAATCCGCCGAAAATAGAGCTGTCAGGGATAATGGGCTCCGGCGAAGCAGTGCCGTCAACGGCAACGCGATACCTGCACCAGGAATTGGGTTGTCCTGGCAAAGTAGCGCAGTAGTATAGCGTTCGCCCATCGTTGGAAAGCGTGATCGACCCATACGTACGGCCAGCGGTTGAGTCGATGGAACGCATTTTTTTACTGGCGGCATTCACCGCAACGAGCGTTGCCGGACCGGTGAGTGTATTTGCTACGAAAAGTATCTCGTTGGTGGCGGACGACCAGACCATTTCCGGCGAAGGCGGGTTCTGGTTCGCGGGTGTCAGCTGCGTCAGTTGAATGACCACGCGAGCCGTGTCGCCGGTCTTGACGTTAACACGAACAAGTCCCGTCAGGCTGTCGGAGAATTTCGCGGCCACCGCATACTCACCCCGGGTAACTGGCAGGAAGATAAAAACCCCATTCGAGTCAGTGGTTGCCTGCAGTGAGGAGGCCAGAACGGTCGATATCGACGGACTGTCTGTTGGTGAAACGTTCTTCATGGCGACAATCGCTCCGGTGACGTGCGCGGAGTCCCGGTAAACCACCAGCCCTGTAACGGTTCCGGTCTCTGTATCGCTCGAGCCGCCGACAATGCGGTTGTCGACAGCGCAGTGAAGGAGAAATGCAATTGTCAAGAGGCATCTGAACCGGTTCATCTGCTTGTTCCTATCGGGAGTTCGGAAACACCTGAATATTCACCTGATACACCACTTCCGCCGGCTTTTCATCCTTATGCGCGATTGATCGGACCTCGGCTTTGAAACTCTGCAAACGCTTCTCCAACACCTTATAAGCATCCTTGGAAATCCGTAAGGTCATGGTCGAGAAATTCTTCGGTCCCATTGCTTCACTGGCAATGGCCCGCTTGGCCAGATCCAGGCATTTGGCCTGATACTGGCTGATCAAAGCGTTCTTGACATACGAACCGGTTGTGATTGACCGGTCGACCGGCTTGAGGAAACCGCGTTCATTCTTTTTTATCAATCCCAGCTTTCTAAGAAGCGCAATCGATTCCCTCGCCTGTTTGGCGGTGATCGGCGGGTTGAGCTTTTTTGCGAGATCAGCGTATGAGTCCTTGAAATCGATAATGTCCAGCACGGCCCAGACGGCGGTATGGCGCCATTCTTTATAGAACAAATAAGTCTGGGGGTCAACGACGCGTTTGGGGGTACGGTTGAGCGAGATGAGTTGCTCGAAGTGCCACTCTTTGAGTTCGGCCGTTTCGGCCTGATTAAAACTGACCAGCGTACGAAAGAACCGCTCTTCTTCCGTCGAGAGTTTCAGGAGCCTGGCGAATCGATCGACAAACGTATCCGTGACCTGCTTTCCCTTGAGCACATCGGCAAAGTAGCTTCGGGTGTTGGGCATTCCAAGGCGACGGCAGATGTTGCTGGCTGAGAATGACCGGTCCGTTTGCACCATGATTTTCTGAAAATCGGCAAGGTACTTGCGAAAATCATTGTATTCGAAAATGGAGGGGGTTGCCTGGTTCATATCAGTAAAATCGCATAACCGCGCCGGGAAAACAAGCCGAGGAAGGCCTTGTCTGTGCCTTTTTCATAGAACATATCGCCGGTGCCGTTTTTAGGGGGATCCGATGGCGGCGGCGGCCGGGCCCATTATCTGCTGGTAAACGAAAAACGTAACGTCACGCTGTGTTCGGAGCGGTTTTCGCGCAGCGCCTTGGTGTGGGGCTGGGTCAAAACATAGACAAAGCGGTAATCAATCGAGACGGCGCGCGCGGCGCGCCAGCTTATGGTGGAGCGCCAGTCGATGTCGGGTTCCATGATGCGCTGCTCCGGCGCCACGGGCCCGAAAATCTTGAGTTCCGTTTCAAACGACGCCCACCGCCCCAAACGGACCATGCCCCACAGTCCCGCTTCGGGCCCGGCCTCCTGCGAAAAAGCGCCGTCAACCTGCTGCAGGATCTTGCTCTGGCGGATGAGGGCGGTGTCGCGCGCGGCGATTGCGCTGTCGATGGCCGTGGAATCGACTTCGCTCATGCCGTCGCGGGTGTTGTTGAGCGTATAGCCGAACCCGGAGCGCAGCTTGATTTCAAGAAAGCGCGTGCTGAGAATATCAAGGTTGGCGCCCAGACCGCTCTCGAACCGCATGGGAGAAAACGATTTTTCGGTCTGCTGCGGCAGCGAATCGAGCCGCAGAAACGCGCCGTTCCTGTCGATGGAATACAGGTAATTCTGCCCCTTGTTCTTGTCGACGCGCGCAAACCGGGGAAAGACGTCCGACTGCACATCCAGGCGGCCGTAGGGCCCGAACCACGGCAGGAAACGCCAGATATACAATGATGTCAATCGCGCTTCGTCAAGGTTGTTCTCCATCTGGGCAAAGCTGAAATCGGGAAGATTGAGCCCCTCGTCCAGGCGCAGCTTGGTCTCCCAGTTCACAGGCTCGCGGTCGTAGCGCACCCACCCGCTCAGCAACATGGCGACGCTGAAATTGGTGGTGACATGCGGTTCCGTGGGCGCGGGGTTGCGGTCATTGGCGCCGGTAAAGAGCCCGGTGCCGCCCAGGTCCAGGCCGAATTTCCAGTTCCGGGCGAAGGTGCGGGCGATGTCGTAGTTCACCACGCCGCCGCTCTGGATACGAAGGTCGGTTTCGCTTTCCACCAATGCAAACCGTATAAGCTGGCCCTGAAGTATCTGGACCGTCACGAAATTCTTGAGCGTATTATAGCTCTCGCCGGTACCCAGGATTTTATACAAGCCCGGCTTGAGGACCCAGACTTTGGGTTGTTCGCCCAGGCTGGGGTCGGCGCCATAGCCGCGGCCATAGGGTTCATAGTTGTCCATGCGGACCAGTTCATATTCGCCGCGGAAGGAAATGCCGGTTTCATTGATGACGTCGATCGAAAGACCGCCCCAGTCGGGAATGATCGGCACGGTGCGGCCTTCGGCCACCACCGCGGTGCGCACCAATCGCTGCTTATGGGAGCCGCTGCCGATCATCACGAAATAGGCGCCCGGTTCCACGGCATAGCGCCGGCCCGGCTTGCCCGCGGCCGCCTCGCTGCCCGTTGAATCGAGGACCTCCACGTCCGGCTCAAGATTTTCCTGCGCGAACCTGGGCACATACACGGCGCCCATGCCAAGGGGGATGGTGGTTTCGTCCTCGGCCATTTGCCGCTCAAGCGACGGAGCGTCCCATGTTTTTGCCGCTGCGTCAAGCCAGCTTTCGGGCGACGCGGCGGTCGCGGGGGCTTTTTTCGCCACGCTGTCGGCCGGGATCATCTGTTCGGTGTAGGTGTTGGTTATGTCTTCGCCGGGAAGATCGGGCGGCGGCGCCGCGAGCGCGGCGCCGCCCAGGGCGATCGCCAGGCCGATGCACCGGTACCGCCGCCCCGCGCGGAGCGGAAAAAAAACGGGCCGGTCACTGCGCATTTTCAATACCCGTCTGCGAGGTGTCAATCAGAACCGAGTCCGCTGCGCCGGTTGCCCGCGAAACGCCCAGCTCGCGCGCCAGGATGCCGTCCATATCGATGCAGGCCTGGTTCATGACGTATTCCATGATCTCCGACATGGCCTTGACCACGTCCTGCGGTTCATTGGAAAAAACGCGCTTCCTTTTGTCAAAATGACGGGCGTAGAGCGTTTTACCGTCCGAAAGCCGGGTGAGCCGCAGCCACAGGGCGATATGGGCGAACCATATTTTTTCGCTGTCGTATTCCTCCAGGGACTCGATCGAACCGGCTATTTCGTAATCGGGCTTGAGGCCTTCGTCGAGACGCCGCACGATATGACTCACCAGGCCCACCGATACCAGGTGCTTCTGCACGAGGTCCGTCAGCATGCGGCCCGGCTTGACCGCCCAGAGTTTATAGGAGTAGTATTCAAGCTGGAACGGGCTCTGCCGGTACACAAGCTGCGGCCGGCTGTAGGCATCCTCGATGTCGAACTCCTTGAGCCGCACGGTAAAGGGATAGGCCATAGGCGAGATGCGCCGGGCCATGTCCTGCGGCTGGTAGTTGAGCACGAAATATTGCTTGATTGAAATCGTGGCGCAACCAACCGCAACAACCGCGGCGCAGGAGCACGCAACGAAAAAAGGACGGCATCGTTTCATCGCACATCTCTCTCTTTCTGCTGGTCGCCGCGGATCAGGAGCGACGGGTTTTCGGCAAGCGCTTTGGCGAGATCGTCGGCGCTTTCCGATGCCGACCGGAGGTTTTGAAGCGTAACCGTGATGTCTTCGCGCGTCTGCGCAAGCGTCAAGTTGAGGTTTTCGGCCAGCGATTTGAGCGCCCGCGACGTGGAATCAAGTGAACTGATGATGCGGTCCATCTTGCCGTTTTCCATGCTCACGCGCAGGCCGGCGGTGACCACGCGCACATCGCGGCTGACGCTGTCCACCGTTGTCAGGACGCTGCTGGTGGCGTGCGCCATCTGCTCGATATTGGGCCGCACGTTGTCCAGAAAAGTCCGCGAATCATGGGTGATGACCGCCACATTGTCAAGTATCTCCTTGATTGAATGAAGACTGTCCGGGTTGGAGATGGTGTTGAGATGATTGAGCAGGATCTCGATTTTGGCGATGATCCCTTCGGCCTTGCCCGTGATGGTGGCCATCATGGATTTGCGGGTCGGGAGTTCGGCGCCCGGTTTGAGCAGGGCGGCCTGGTTGCTGCCGCCCAGGATCTCCAGATACATGAGCCCGGTGATGCCCACCATGCCCGTTTGCGCGAACATGTCCACCTTGACGGGGAATTCGCCGCGTATCTGAAGGGTCACTTTGACGCGGCGTAGATCCCGGGGGTCGTAGGTGATGCGCGATACTTTACCGATGACAATTCCATGGTATTTGACCGCGGCCCCGTCGTCGAGCCCGGAGAGCGACTCGCCCTCAAAGTAGGCGTAATAGACATTCTGCCGCTGGTTGAGCTTGAGGCCCACGGAAATGACGATAAACAGCGCCACGAGCGCCGCGCCCGCGACCATGAAGGCGCCCAAACGCGCGCTTTGTGCTCTGCTGATGCTCATCGGACCCTTCCTGCAAGAAATGGAACACCCGCGCCGGGGCCGGACGGGGCCGCGGCCTCGCGGCGCGCGAAAAAGTCGGCTATCGGGCCGGATGTCTGTGCCCGCGCCGGCGCCGGCGGGCCGCTATAGAGCAGCCGGCCCTGGTATAAGAATATAATACGGTCGGCGATTTTTTCGATAGAGAATAGTTCGTGGGTCACCACAACGATGGTGATGCTCAGGCGTTCGCGCAGCTCCAGAAGCAGATCGTCGAGCCCGGCGGAGGTCACCGGGTCCAACCCCGCCGAAGGCTCGTCGCAAAAGAGGAGCGGCGGATCAAGCGCAAGGGCGCGCGCCAGGGCCGCGCGCTTGCGCATGCCGCCGGACAGCTCCCGCGGGTACAGGGTTGCCGCGTGCGCAAGTCCAACCTGCGACAGCTTCTGCATGGCCATTTCGTCAATGACCGACCCGGGAAGCTCCGTATGCATCTGCAGGGGCAAACGCACGTTGTCGGCCACGGTAAGCGACCCGAGCAGCGCGCCGTTCTGGAACAGTACCCCCACTTTGCGCAAAAGCAATGCCGTGGCATCGTCGTCGATGTCGCCGGCCGGCGCGCCGAAAAGCGAGACGGTCCCGGCCGCGGGCTTGACCAGGCCGATGACGCTTTTAAGGAGCGTGGTCTTGCCGCACCCGGAGGTGCCCAGCACCGTGCAGATCTCCTGTTGCATGACCTGCGCCGTAACGCCGGTGAGCACGACATGGTCGCCGTAGCTGACCGTCAGATCGCGTATGTCAATTACGATACTCATGGCGTCATTTCATCACGAATGAAAAGATGGCGTCCGCCAGGATGATTGAAAAAATGGCGGCAACCACGCTTGCCGTGGTTTCGCGGCCCACGTCCTCGGCCCCGCCCCGCGTGCGGAACCCGTAATACGAGCCGATCCAGACGATGATCCACGAAAAGACCAGCGACTTCGACAGCCCCGCAAGAAAGTCTTTCAGCGGTATATTCGCGGTCAGTTGCTGCCAGAAAAGACCGGTGGAAATGTCCAGGTAGAGCAGCGATACGATATAGGCGCCGGCAATGCCCACGGCCGAGGCGATCACCGAAAGCAGAGGCATGGTGATGCTCATGGCCCAGAATTTGGGCACGGCGACAAATTGTATGGGATTAATGCCCATGGTGCGCAACGCATCGATCTCTTCATTGACGCCCATGGTGGCGATCTCCGCGGTGGTGGCGCTGCCGTTGCGGCCCGCGAGGATGATGGCGGTCATGAGCGGTCCGAATTCCCGCAGCATGGACCAGCCGATCATCTGGGCCAGGAAAATTCCCGCATTGTATTGCCTTAGAAAGAGCGCCGATTGCAGCGCCAGGACCACGCCCACCAAAAACGAGAGCAGCGCCACGATCCCCAGCGCCTGAAAGCCCAGCAGATACATCTGATCGCCCAGGGCGCCCGCGCGTATGTCTCTCTTTCGCAAACGGCCGATCGTGCCCCAATAGAAAATCTCCACCAGCATGGACAGGGCGTGCCGGAACTGGTCCCATGCGCCATAGGTCTGCGATCCGATGGAGGCCAGCAGACCATCGCCCGGCGCGGGCGCGCCGGCCGGCATGGGCGCCGTTTTCGAGCTTTCGAGCACGGCCAGCAGATCGCGGCGGATATTGTCAAGCGTCAGCGTTGAGCCCGCGGCCCGGGCGCGCCGGCCGGCCAGATGGACAAAGGAGATACCGGCCGAGTCCAATGCCTCGACCGCGGAAAAATCGAACACCATCGCAGCGGTTGACGCACGCGTAAGCAGGTTCGCATGCTCCTGCACCCAGGCCCGGTCAAGGCGAACGGGCAGGGCAATGATTTCTGGATTGCGCGCCGCGGTCATAGGATTCCTTTGCAGCGCCTGTCTGGAGGCTTGTTCCGCATTATCGATGGCCCTTTACAATATAGTTAGCGCCCCGCAGGCCGCAAACCGGACGCGGAAAAACCGCGGAGATCGCGAATTTCGGCCGATTTTCCGGTCTGATGCCTGCCATGAGGCCGCCATCTATATAACCCGTTGATTTATAAAGCCAAACAACGGAGATACTACCATAATACCGGCCCCAATGCAATAGCCGCGTTTTCAGGCGGCTTCCGGGCCCTGTTCCGGCCGGAAAAAGCGCCTGGTGCTTGACACTATGTTATGCCTCGATGTCAAGCCATTTCCCGGAACACAGGAATTCGAATTCTCGTTTGATAAAGTTGCGTAATTACTTCAAAATCATTCAGTTATACCGAGTGCCGGCATCGGGAAATCAGCGAAACCGGAAAAAATATTTCCCTTAAATCCTTGCTTTTTTCCCCATTTACCGTTATATTTACATAGCCCATGAAAATAGACGTTACGGAAAATCGGACGGTATTTTAACCCTAAACGGGGAGGCATTCCGTCATGCAGCTACCAAAGTCACGTCGGCGTCAAAAGCTTCGCGAAAAGAAATGCCAGTATCCCGGATGCGGAAAGATATTCTTCGGCATCCATATTTCAAAATACTGCCCCGAGCACCGGCAGGACCGGTACCGGATCCGCAAGCGCACGAAGCCCGAAGACGTCAACATTAAAAACCAGACCTATCGGCACAACTACACCGAAGTGGTCACCATGGTCATGACCTGCGCGCTGGAAGGGTGCGAGAACCAGTTCGAAGTGAAGGTTTACCCCCGGCAGTACGTGTATCCCAAGTATTGCCCGGTCCATCGCAACGAATACAAGCGCATCCGGCATCTCCAGACCATCGGCCGCGAGGACCTGGTGGAACAGATGCTCAAGGAGAGCGAAACCATCGAGATCGACATCACCGCCAAGATCAATGAAGAGGTGACCCCCGAAGCTATCGAAGATGTCGCCTAGGCCGCGACGATTAATCACGATCCCGCCGGTATAAAGGGAAGGGCGCACTGCCCTTCCCTTTTTTATTCATCCCCTGCGAGCGCCCATGGCCAAATCCTATTTTCCATAATCACGCGCAGCAGCGTTGGAAGATCCCCTGCGCCTGACGCCTTTTCAATCAATCGATCAACCGCGGTAATCATGACCTCCTATAATCCGGAATTAGACAGCGCCTCGATTGCCACCTATAAATACCTGATGCGCGCATTCAAGCCTCCGGAGATCTGCGCGCCGTCTATTACGCAGTCCGAAATCGACCGCGGCCCGATCATGATCGCCTGCACGCACCGCAGTCATACCGACTATTTTCTGATCGGAAGCTATGTCCATCATATCGGCGTTACCCGTCTGCGTTTTGCCGCCGGAGACAATCTCACGGAAATGCCATGGCTGGGCAGACGGTTTAAAAGCTGGGGGGCGTTCCCGGTAAAACGGCATTCGGCGCGCAACCGCGCGTATATCATGGGCCTGTGCGAAGATGTCGCTAAAATGATGCTCGCCGGCGAGAGCATTATCGTCTTTCCCGAAGGCGGACGCAGCTACACCGGCGCCATGCTTGAACTTAACCAGGTGGTCGTGGGATCGGCAGTGCTTGCGCAGGCGCGAAATCCCACGCTTCCCGTGCGCATTCTGCCCTGTGCCATTTCCTATGAACGCCTGCCGGAACTATCGGCCTTTCAGACGCTTGAAAGAGGGAAAAAGCTGCGCGCGCCCGACAACCCGCTGCTGAGCCGGCTGCGGGGCAATCTGCTCTACTTTGGCGCCGACATCGCGGCAGCCATCCGTTTCTTCCTTTGCAACAGGCTGGGCATGAGTCCCGGCGGTTTCCATGTTGACATCGGCGATCTGGTCAATGTCACCGACATCACCGATCCGGCAAAAACGCGCAAGGCCGACGCGCCCAATGAATTCTTCGCCTACCGCGAGTCCATACGGGCGCTGGCCAATTACCTCCAGGGCCGTTTTTATTCGCTGTATCGCCTGCTTCCCGAACATGTCATGGCGCATATCATAAAAACCCGCGGCATCGATGCGGCGGGATTCGGCGGCGCCGTGGCTGAAACGCTTGACGATCAGAAATTAAAAGGCCGGAACCTGCGATCGCTCGCTCCCCTTGCGCCGCAGCAGATCATAGACGCGGGCTGTGCGCAGCTTGCGGCCATGAAAGGTTTGCGCCGGCGCAAAGACGGCGTATCGGTGACGGATCCCTGGGTGATCGAGTATTACGCAGCGTCAATTACCTGAGCCGCGAGGCATACTATGGCTTTCCATGAGTACCAGGCCCTTCCCACGGCGGTGGAGCTTTCGTCCACCGATAAAACCGACGCGCTGACCGAGCTGACGCAGGCGCTCTGCAAGGCCGCCGGCATCCGCAGCTATAAAACCGTCCTGTACGACGTGTTCAAGCACGAAGAGGCCGCATCGTCCTTCATCGGCCAGGGGATCGCCATTCCGCAGGCCCACGGGCCCATTAAAAAAGATTTCATCATCGCCATCGGCCGCAGCCGGCTGGGCATCAACTACGATGCGGCCCGCGGCGCCCTTGCGCGTATCGTCGTGCTGGTTATCGCCCGTAAAGATGTATGGAACAGCGAGCGCCACATTGGCCTGTTGACCGAGATCGCGTCGTGTTTTAAGACCGACCTTGTGCGCGAGCGGGTGCTTGCCGCGCCCGCGCCCGTGGACGTCGTGTCCATCATCACGGGCTTCGATACCGGCGCCGACGGCAAGCAACCCGAGGGCCGCAAAGCCGCCCGGGCGAAAAAGCAGGTCGATCCTATTCTGTCAAGTGCTATGACGCTGGGAAAAAACTTCGGCGCCGCCGCCATCATGGTGTTCGCCGACGCGGTGCGCGGCAATGACTTTGTCGATCAATTCCGCGGCGCGCACAAGCTGATCGTGGTGACCAACAACAAAACGCGTTTCGCCCAGGACGACCGGCGCATCAAGGCGCTCATCCAGACGCCGTCGGTGCTGTCGGACCGCGTGAGCCAGATGAAAATCGGCGTGCTTCTGGCCCTGTCGCGCGGCCTGGTAAGCACGCAAGACCGGGTGATCTGCGTGTCGGGCAACGCCAAAAACGGCACGTTCGACACGGTGGTGGCCCTTGACATCGACAAAGAATACGAATTTTTCTTCACCGCCACGCGCGCCATCATCCCTCCGGATGTCAAGCCCGAAGTGCTGGAGCGCATTCTGGGCCTTGCCGGCGAAATCGCCGTGGAAGGCCGCGAAGGCAAGCCCATCGGCACCATCTTCGTGCTGGGCGACACCAATTCGGTGAACGCCAACGTGCGGCAGCTCATCATTAATCCGTTCCGCGGCTACTCCGAGGCCGAGCGGAACATCATGGACCCGGGGCTTGACGAAACGATCAAGGAATTCGCGGCCATCGACGGCGCCTTCATCATCACCGGCGACGGCATCGTGATTTCGGGCGGGAGCTATCTGCGGCCGCAGGTCGAGATCGACCCGCTGCCCGGCGGCCTGGGCGCCCGCCACATGGCGGCGGCGGCGATCACCGCGTGCACCAATTCGCTGGCCATTACCGTGTCGGAATCCACCGGCATGGTCACGCTGTTTAAGAACGGCTCCATCATGCTCTCGGTGGCAAAGCCGCCGGCGCATGAAAAAGGCGTGGTGAAAATCGTTTAAACAAATACAAGCTGGCCCACAGACCACACAGAACATCACAGAATATGATACCGAATACAAATTTCAGCCGCGTTTTTTCTGTGTACTTCTGTACTACTATCCGTCAGAATTTTGTTTTATTTGCTCGATTTTTTGGCTTTATTTAGGATTTTGGTCATTCGAATTTGTTTCGGATTCCGAGTTTAGGATTTCGAATTTCCTGGCTGCGGCTTCGCCGCGCCAGGTGTTCTGTGGGGAGATGCTTTTTCCGTAATAGAAAGGTCCGGAATATGGCGCAGAAAATCCATTACGACGATCGGTTCCTCGCGTCCTCCATCGGCAAAGACGAAGTTGCCGGTTCCCAGCCGTCCGTTGCCGCGGCCGAGCAGATGCTCGCCGCAAAAAGCGGGCCCGGCAACGACTTCCTGGGCTGGCTCGATCTTCCCGCGACCACCGGGGAAAAAGAACTCGATGCCATTACGTCAATGGGCGCCGCCCTGCGGAAAAAAGCCGACGCGCTCGTGTGCGTGGGCATCGGCGGCTCGTACCTGGGCGCCCGGGCCGCCATCGACTTCCTCTCCTCCGCGTTCGAGGACCTGCGGTCGCCGCGCGTGGTGTTTGCCGGCCACAACCTGAATTCCGATTACCTGGCCGACCTGAAAAAGCTTATTGACAAACAGGATGTCGCCGTCAACGTCATCTCCAAGTCCGGCACCACCACCGAACCGGGTGTGATCTTCCGCATCATCCGCACCTGGATGGAGGAAAAATACGGGAAAAAGGAGGCTGCCGGCCGCATCGTAGCCACCACCGATCCCAAAAAGGGCGCGCTGCGCAAACTCGCCGCGGAGGAAGGCTATGCAACCTTCCCCATCCCCCCGGATGTGGGCGGCCGGTTCTCCGTGCTCACGCCCGTGGGTCTGGTACCCATCGCCTTCGCGGGCATTGACATTGCAAAGCTTTTAAAAGGCGCGCGAGAGGCCATGAAGTTCTGCGGTGGAACAACGCTGGAATCCAACCTTTCGGCGCGCTATGCCGTCAACCGCAATATCCTTTTCCGGCGCGGCAAGCTCATCGAAGTGCTCGCCTCATTCCAGCCCCAACTCCATTTCGTGGGCGAATGGTGGAAGCAGTTGTCCGGAGAATCGGAAGGGAAAAACCAGACGGGCATTTTCCCCGCATCGCTTGACTACACGACCGACCTCCACTCCCTTGGCCAATGGATGCAGGAGGGCGTGCGCACCGTGTTCGAGACCTTCATGGTCATCAGGAAAACCAGGACAACCATGACCGTGCCGCGCTTTGCCGATGACGGCGACGGCCTGAATTTTCTCGCCGGAAAATCGGTGGAGGAAATCAATCACAATGCGTATCGCGGCACGCTCCTGGCGCACCTGGACGGCGGCGTTCCCGCGGCCACGCTCACCCTTGACGACCGCGGAGAAGAGACGCTGGGCCAGCTCTTCTACTTCTTCGAAAAGGCCATCGCGCTTTCCGGATATCTCCTCCGCGTCAATCCATTCGACCAGCCCGGCGTGGAAGCGTACAAGAAGAACATGTTCGCGCTCTTCAACAAGCCGGGGTATGAGGAGCAGGCAAAGGCGCTGTCGGCGCGGATCAAGGAAATGCAGTAACGAGCATACGAGCGTACGAGCGCACGAGCGTACGAGAATACCGGTAGTCGGTGATCGGTGGTCAGCGGTCGGATACAAATCGCGGATCGCAACAACGGCCCTGCGCCCCAATCAGCCGGAATCGGATTGCAATCACGAACCAGAAGAAGGCAGCCATGAAATCACACCGCGAAACATTGACATTCACCACGCCGCACCGGCGCGATTACCTGAATATCACCCCCCGCGTGGAAGACGCTGTTCATAAAAGCGGCGTCAAAGAGGGACTCTGCCTTGTCAATGCCATGCACATCACGGCCAGCGTGTACATCAACGACGACGAGCAGGGGCTTCTCAAAGACTACGACGACTGGCTGGAGCAACTGGCGCCGCATGAGCCGGTATCGCACTACCGCCACAACGGTTCCGAAGACAACGCCGACGCGCACCTCAAACGCCAGGTGATGGGCCGCGAAGTGGTGGTGGCCATTACCAACGGTAAACTCGACCTGGGACCGTGGGAGCAGATTTTTTACGGGGAATTCGACGGCAGAAGGGCGAAGAGGGTGTTGATCAAGATTATAGGGGAATAGAGCGAAGCGGCGGGGCCGCAGAGGTCGGAGGTCGGAAGTCAGAGCCTCAGAGGTCAGATGTCAGAAAAGCCGGTGATCGGCGGCTGAATGCAGTCACTTTGATATCGATGTTCACTTCGAACTCAACATCTTTGCCCTGATCCCAATGATTCGCCAGATCGTGCGTGTCCCAAAAATCGCCGATCTTTGTATAGCTGTCCGCTTTCGAAATCGATGTCTTATTTCTTTTCATAAAGTTGACATATGGATTCCCCACCCATCCCTCCCCGCGGGTGAATTCATAGCGGGGAGGGCGAGGGAGGGCTACAACTATTTTCCCAGGGCGTTGCCCTGGGCTGGGGTGACCACCGGCCTTTTAGGCCTGCCGAACAAATGATTTTATGCCTATCTTTCTTAGGAGAAATGTCCGGGTTCAGAAGGACCTGAGTAGCTACTCGTGAATTATAATAGTCCCTCCGCATGTGGATAGCATTGAGTCAAGGATTCTTATGGTATCGGAATATAGGACAGATTCGTTTATATCACGGGGGAAGTCTTCCCAATATCCGTATTTGGAGGTATCGAAAGGTATAATCAAAGTTTTGCATGTATCGTACATTGCGGGGGGAGATGCAGCATTTTTAGAAATGATCAATGTATCTCCTAAATATTCAAGTCCATCTCTCCCGATCATGCCACCCGAAGTATAATAATTTTTAATAGAAATAAAATATGAAAAGGTATCATTGGCAGGAATAATCTTAGATGGCTTTATTCCTGTCCCCTCTACAGAGATAGAATCAATGCTCAAATTGATTAATGTGCGATCAATTTTATAAAGAGTCGTCTGAAAAGGAGAACATTTTAATATCGTACAAATAATTACCCAACCTACAATAAAGTTTAAATTGCGCATTCAAATCCTCTTGGCATTGGGGCGAACAACAACTTCCCGCCGATCACTCCCCCACCACCCGCCGCACCGCCTCGCGCCCCGCCGCGTCCCTTAACTTGATAATATACACACCCGTCGCACGTTTGGTTCTATTTGGTCTGCTGCTCATTTGTCCTAGATATTTGCCATCGGCAGAATATAGCGCAATCTTCGCCTGGGAATAACTGATAGTAGGCGCCAAATATTCTCCCGCCAAGCGAGCTACTATACCTTTGGAGTATGTCTCAACCATCGTATCGCTGGAATACCAATTGGTGTCCGCGGCGTATTCCGCATACGCTTTAATAATTGATGTTGCAGAAACTGAAATCGGCGCCGCATAAAGGCTGTATGCGCTGCCATTGACGCTGTAATAAATAGAGAAAGTTTCATTTTTGGGTAATGTAAATACCGTATCTTTATTCTCTTTAATAATGTAATTTCCTGCCGCGGAATCGATAATTTGGACTTTTAAAGAATCGGAAAAAGATTGGCCGATTGGACGGGCCCTTGGAGTTGGGGCTTTGAATTTTTCCACGCCTTCAATCTTGAATGCGGCGCCTTTAATAGAAAAAGGGGCATCCGCAAAATTATATGCCCCATTCCAAAGGCCATAATCTTCGAATCCTATTACAACATTGCTATCATTGATCCTTCCTATGGCTGCCCATTTTTTGCCGAATATCCATGAACGCTCACTGATATATGTATCTATGCTGTCCCTATTCTGGCCGGTATATAAATTTTTAAACTTTAAGCTGTCTAAAATACTTGGGCCGATTGTTACCTTATACTTGAATAATAGGCGCGTTCCTGGAGAAAATGAACCAAGATTTACATATAGGCTTTCATTGCTCTGGATATGATTGTGAAAAAGAAAAATTGCCGAATCATTCTGGCCGGGTCTGATAAAATGTATTTCTCCGGTCAATCCTGCAGATGTATGACCGAGAAGAACTCGAAGATTTTGCGCGGTACTCGTTGATAAAAGTCCTGCACCTATATAGTTTGTTGTTGCCAAATGTGTTGAAGAATCGAGTATCGCTTTCCATTCAATAATTTCAGAATTTGCAGGTGCAATGAAGATGATGGTAATGAAAATCAACAATAATGCCCGTGGAAATCCCCGAATCATTCCAATCATAAAAGGCCCCCTGCTATACCGAATAAGGCTTTCTCTTATTGTATCATTTGGGCGTCAGGTTTGGAATGGAAAACATTATTTATTCGTGAATTATAATAGTCCCTCCGCATGTGGATAGCATTGAGTCAAGGATTCTTATGGTATCGGAATATAGAACGTACTCGCTTATATGTTGAGGAAATTCCTGCCAATATCCGTATTTAGAGGTATCAAAAGGTATAATCAAAGTTTTGCATGTATCGTACATTGCGGGGGGAGATGCAGCATTTTTAGAAATGCGCAAAGTATCTCCTAAATATTCAAGTCCATCTGCCCCGATCATGCCACCCGAACCATAAAAGTTTAAATGAGATATGAAATATGAAAAGGTATCGTTGGCAGGTATAATCTTAAATGGCTTTATTCCTGTCCCCTCTACTGATAAAGTATCACTGGTTAAATTGATTAATGTTCGATCAATTTTATAAAGAGTTATTCCTCCAGGAGAATAACAAAACATAGTACAAAATATTGCTGCTAATACAAATAAGATTAAATTACGCATTCAAATCCTCTTGGCATTGGGGCGAACAACAACTTCCCGCCGATCATTCCCCCACCACCCGCCTTATCACCTCGCGCCCCGCCGCGTTCCTTAACTTGATAATATACACACCCGCCGCATGCGCCGGCGCATCAATCACCATCCGCGCCGGGGCCCTGCCCTTTCGCGCCGCGACAATGCGGCCGTCCGGGACGGCGATGGTCACACGCCAGGCCGCATGCGCCCACACGTCGATCATCATGCGCCCGCCTTTGGCGCGGGCGGACAGCGCGGGAGCATGCTGCCGCGCGCCGGCGAGCGGCGCGCGTATCGACGATACGGCGTTCGTATCGTGGTCGAGCAGATAGTGTATGCCGCGCAGGTTGCGGCCTTGCGCATCGGTCAATCGAAGCGCGTAATAATTCGCGCCCTGCTTTTCGCAGAGCTTGATAAGCAGGCCATTGCGTTCGTGGGTTTCGCGGGCGTATTTCTG
>Ga0315279_10004105_pt1 | contig 19730 bp, 25 predicted proteins | sample YL17G06_20_MG_FD_203694 | JGI IMG/M metagenome (GOLD analysis project Ga0315279, IMG submission 203694) | Sediment microbial communities from Yellowstone Lake, YNP, Wyoming, USA - YL17G06_20 | ecosystem: Environmental > Aquatic > Freshwater > Lake > Sediment | place: USA: Wyoming | collected... | reverse complement strand
CCTGACGGACACCGATAAGCTTTTCCTGAAGTTTGCCGATGAATTCGAGGCCAGGTTCGTGAAGCAGGGGGCGATGGAGAACAGGCCGGTTGACAAGACGCTGGACATTGGCTGGGAGCTCATGGCGATGCTGCCCAGGAGCGAGCTCAAGCGTGTGTCCGACAGCAACGCCGAGAAGTACCTGAAGCCGAAGGCGCGCGAAGAGCCCGGCGCGGCGCCTTCATAGAGGGGTGGCGTAGACCGTGGAACTCAGGGTTAACGCTACCCGTCAGGAGCTCACGAGGCTCAAGAAGCGGGTCCGGATGGCCAAGCGCGGGCACAAGCTTCTCAAGGACAAGAGAGACCAGCTCATGAAGGAGTTCATGGCTGCGGTCCACGAGAACCAGCGGCTGCGCGAGGAACTGGAGAGGCGGCTCTCTCTCGCCTACAGGAGCTTCTCGCACGCCCGCGCGCTGCTCTCGCCGCCCGTTCTGGAAGAGGCGCTCCTGGCCTCGACAGATCCAGGCGAAGTCGACGTGTCGTTCCGGCGAGTCATGAACGTGGTCGTGCCGGAGATGGAGCTCGTGAGAGCCGGAGGAGAGAAGGGGCCGGGAAGCGCGGAGGAGACGGTGCCCCCTTACGGCCTTGCGATGACTTCCTCTGACCTTGATGATGCTCTGAGCCAGTTCCGGGGCATACTCCCGGTCCTGGTTAAGCTCTCTGAAGTGGAGCGAAAAATACAGCTTTTGGCTGATGAGATAGAACGGACCAGACGAAGAGTGAATGCCCTGGAATACGTGCTTATCCCAGAGCTGGAGCGAGCCGTCAAGGATGTCGAGATGCGGCTGGAGGAGATGGACCGGGCCAGTGCGTCCAGGCTGATGAGGATCAAGGACATCGTGAGGGCGCACTAGCCGCGCGACGCCGGCGCCAGGGCAAACAGAACCGGTGGTTTGGTTGCCAGGGGGACGCCGAGGTTTCCGGGGATACTGCCCTCCTGCGGATGGACACTAGAGTATGGACACAAGCCGTAGACGGCATGAGATAGCGCGAGGAGCAGATCCGATGAGCATTCTGATCCGGGGCGGGCGACCCTTACGAGGTCAAGTGAGATGCGACGGCGCTAAGAACGCCGCCCTGCCCATCATGGCGGGCGCGATTCTGTCAGGCGACGTGTCCGAGCTCAAGAACGTGCCGTCTTTGCGCGACGTCGAAACGATGGCTGAGATGCTCCGGGCGCTCGGGGTCTCCGTGAAGCTCACAGCGGGCTCGGTCAGGATCGACCCCGGCAGGACCCTTCAGAATGAAGCCCCTTATGACTTGGTCAGGATGATGCGGGCGTCCTTCCTCATCATGGGCCCGCTGCTCGTGCGATGCGGCAGCGCGGCCGTGCCGCTCCCCGGGGGCTGCGCCATAGGGCAAAGGCCTGTTGACCTTCACCTTAAGGGCTTCCAGGCTATGGGCGCCGAGATCTCCGTCCAGGGCGGCTATATCCACGCGAAGGCGGCCCGCATGAGGGGCGCGGACATCTACCTCGATATCCCTTCCGTCGGCGCGACCGAGAACATCATGATGGCGGCGACCCTGGCCGACGGCGTCACAGTGATCGAAAACGCTGCCCAGGAGCCTGAAATCGTTGACCTTGCAAACTTCTTGAACGCGATGGGTGCGGATGTGAGCGGCGCCGGCACGTCGCGGGTCCGGGTGGAAGGCGTGAAGAGCCTCCACGGCGCAAGCTACTCCGTCATACCCGACCGGATCGAAGCGGCCACGTTCCTCACCGCCGGGGCGATCTCGGGCGGGAAGGTCATAGTCGAGAACGTCATCCCGACTCACCTCCGCTCGGTGTTGGCCAAACTCAAGGAGTGCGGCGCTTTCCTCCTGGAAGGCACCAGGTCCGTCCAGATAGAGATGACCGGGCGGCCCGAACCGGCCACCGTGAAGACCATGTACTATCCCGGCTTTCCGACCGACATGCAAGCCCCCCTGATGGCTCTCTGCTGCCTTGCCTCCGGGACCAGCGTGATATCGGAGACGGTCTTTGAAAGTCGCTTCGGCCATGTCGAGGAGCTGGGGAGGATGGGCGCCAGGATCCAGATCGAGGGCCAAAGCGCGATCATCGAAGGCGTCCCGAAGCTGACGGGGGCTTCTATCCAGGTCAACGACCTGCGGGCGGGCGCCGCCCTGTGCCTGGCGGCCCTAGCTGCTGACGGTGTCAGCGAGATCGTGGGCATGGAACACATCGAGCGAGGCTACTCGGACTTCATACCGAAGCTGCGCGCGCTGGGAGCCGACGCGGCCTGGAAGGACCCGGAATACCGGAAGAAGTATGCCTCCTCCGGATCGGGTTTTGACCAGCACTAGCGAAGGTTGTCCCCAGAACGCCTTTCAAATACCCGCGGCATCCGCCTTTGCGCCAGTCATAATCGCTTGTCTACCCCCATATTGATCAAAGGTCAATAGCCTTTGTGGGGGTCCTTCGCGTGAAGAGGCTGTTCTACGCCGCCCTGTTCATCCTGGGCGTCTACCTCGGACTGCCCGGAAGCCCCGCCGCTCCCTACCAGCCGCCGGCCCAGGCCGGACCTCGTCCGGGCGACCCTCTGCTCACGATCCGCGTCTACTACGCGGCCGAAGGAAAGGCCGTCGCGGTGGACCTGGAGGAGTACGTGAAAGGCGTGGTGGCGTCGGAGATGCCGGCCTCCTTCGGAGCCGAGGCCCTCAAGGCCCAGGCGATCGTCGCCAGGACCAATGCGGTGCGGAAGATGCGCATCCTCGGCGGCACGTCGTCGGTCCCTGACAAGAACGCCGACATCAGCTCGGATTACAGGGTGGACCAGGCATGGAATCCCGTCGAAGTCCTGAGGGAACGCTGGGGCGCCGTGACCTTCTGGCTCGATTGGCCCAAGATCGAGAAAGCCTGCGAAGAGACCAGAGGCATCATCCTGGTCTCGGGAGGCTCCCCGTGCGAGGCGGTCTTCCACTCTACGTGCGCCGGACACACTGAAGCGGCGAGGGACGTGTGGGGGCGGGACGTACCTTATCTCCAGAGCGTGGCCTGCACGTTCTGCCAGCATTCCCCCTATTACAAAGCCCAGACCGTGACGGTGCCGCTCGAGCGCGTCTCGGCCTCGCTGGCCAGCCTGGGCGTCTCCGTCCCTGCGTCGACCATCTCAAACGGCACCATAGGCGTCTCCCAGGTCTCTCCCACCGGACGGGTCAAGGAAGTTGTGGTGAACGGCGAGAAGATCCGCGGCCTCGAGTTCAGGATGGCGCTGGGTCTGAAATCGACGCTGGTATCCTGGTCAGTCAGAGGGCAGAACGCAGTGTTCCAGGTCAGAGGGTACGGGCACGGCGCCGGCATGTGCCAGTACGGCGCGGACGGAATGGCCCGGCAGGGGCGCACTTTCCAGGAGATCCTCTCCTACTACTACCCTGGCACCCGCGTGGCGGGCATCTTCGATGAGTAATGCGAAAGTCCTCTTTCGCAGCGTCGCCAGCATAACGGGAGCTTATGCGAGAGACCGAAAGTCCTCTTTCGCAGCGTCGCCAGCATAACCGTCCTCTCCCGCACGCATACCTCCGGCAAATTATGGCAATGCTACTCGCCCGGAGGTGTTTCAATGCAAGCAGAGGGCGAGAAAATGCCTGGACGGAGCTCGCGCCGCAGCTCTCGGATAAGCTCACACCGGGCAGTAGGAAGGATAACGGCGACTCTTCTGCTGTGCGCCGCCCTGTTCCTGTCCGGCTTCTACGCGGGCTTGAGCCGCCGGCGACCCGTAGGTGCCGGACAGCCGGAGTACACGGCGGTATTCAGCGCTCCCGGGCCTGGCGCCGCCGGGCCGGCCGTCGCTCCGGCTGCGACACCTGCCCAAGAAACCGCGGCTGCTCCCTCGGCCGAAGAGATCCTGGCGACCATCAAGTGGCCTGTCCAGGGCCGGATCGAGAGGGATCCGGGGTGGACCTTCTCTCTCGCCATGAACGAGTGGGTTTACCTCCCCGGCGTAGACATCCGGGCGCTGCCCGGAAGCCCGGTCGTCGCGTCGCTCGCGGGGAAGGTCGCGGACAAGAGGACGGACCCGGTCCTGGGAAACGTGCTGGTGCTCCAGCACGAAGGCGGGTTGGAGACGACATACGGCCGCCTGTCGGCTGCCCTGCGCGACGTGGGTGAGGACGTGGCGCAAGGCGACGCCATCGGGAGCGCGGGCCCCGACGCCCTCTACTTCAAGCTGGCTGTCGGAGGCGAAAGTGCCCTTGCCCAGGAATACCTGGCTAAAGCCAGATGAGTCCGGCCGCCCGCCGCCCGAATGATCTCAGCGCAAGAGCCATATACATCTTAGCGTAACACGCCGGGAGGGGGCCGGGCCATGAACGACGTAATCTGGAAGCGCGCCATCGACGTGGGCGAATACATCCAAGAGACTCATGCTACGGTCCGCGGGACAGCGCGCGCGTTTGGAGTATCCAAGAGCACCGTCCACAAAGACGTGACCGACAGACTACCCAGGATAAGGCCACAGCTTGCGAGACTGGTCCGAGATGTTCTGGATGTGAACAAGGCCGAACGCCATATACGGGGAGGCGAAGCCACCAGGCGCAAGTACCAGGTCAGCTGACGTGCTGCTCGTGCCCTGCATTCGGGCGCCCGCGATAACCCAGGAGAGCGTGGAGTCTCCTGGGTTAACCAGTTTTCGGCAGGAGCTGCGCCCCCGCCGTCGAACTTTGCCGGAAAAGACCGCCCGGCATGGAGTGTACAACATGGTAGGCAGGGATGTGGGCATCGACCTCGGCACCTGTTCCGTCCTGGTCTTCGTCTCGGGCAAGGGTATCGTGACCAGGGAGCCGTCGGTTGTAGCGAAGATGGTATCCACCAACCGCGTCATAGCGGTGGGGGACGAAGCCAAGAGGATGCTCGGGCGGACCCCGGGCGACATCGCAGTCATCAGGCCCCTCCGTCAGGGCGTCATCACCGACTTTGACGTGACCCTGGCGATGCTCAAGTACTTCCTGCACAAGAGCCTGCGGTGGTTCCCTCCTGTCCGGCCGAGGCTGCTCCTGGCTATCCCTGCGTCAATCACTCACGTGGAGCGGAGGGCGGTCCTTCAGGCGGGCAAGGCGGCAGGCGGCGGCAGGGTGTACGTCATGGAGGAGCCGATCCTGGCGGCTCTGGGTGCTGGGCTGGACATTTCCGGCGCGTCGGGCCACATGGTCGTGGACATCGGGGGCGGCACGACTGGCATCGCCGTCCTCTCTATGAGGGAAATGGTGAAAGACACGTCCACGAGGGTCGGCGGCGACGCGCTTGACGAGGCGGTCGTACGGTTCGTCCGCCGCGAATACAACCTCATCATCGGCGACACGACTGCTGAGGAAGCCAAGATCCGGGCGGGTTCTGCGGTCCCCAAAGAGCGGAAGGAGTTCATGGTCCGGGGACGCGACCTGGTGTCGGGGTTGCCCAGGAGCCTGGTGCTCGACTCTTTCGCCCTGCGCGAGGCCATAAACGAGCCTCTCCAGACCATAGGGCAGGCGGTGCGCGCCGTCCTGGACAAGACCCCGCCGGAGCTCCTGGGAGACATAATAGAGCGGGGCATCGTGCTGACGGGCGGCGGCGCTCTGCTGGAGGGCATCGACGAGTACATCTGCACCGAGACCGGACTCGCCGTCCACATCGCTGACGACCCCGTCTCCTGCGTCGCCAAGGGTACCAGGGTCGCGCTGGAGAATCTGGACGAGTATGAACGCCACATGAAGGCGATCTCGGCGTAATGCCGAAGTCCTCTTCGGCAGCGTCGCCAGCCAATCCGAAGGATTGGCGAGAGACAAGTCCTCTTCGGCAGCGTCGCCAGCCAATCCGAAGGGTTGGCGAGAGACAAGCCCTCTTCGGCATTACGCCAGCCAATCCGAAGGATTGGCGAGACCCTCAACTTCCCCCCCCCTTTCTCGATAAGACCAGGGGGGGAGATATATTGATCCGCGGCATCGTTTCCGGCATCACGGCCATGAGAGCCCAGCTCCTTAACCAGGAAGTCATAGCGAACAACTTGGCCAACGCAGATACAGCAGCCTACAACAGAGACAAAGTGGTCTTTTCCTCGTTCAACGACGCCCTTATGTATGCGCTCAGGCCATCGGCTTTCCCCGTAGCCATCGGAAGGATGTCCTCCGGCGCCGTAGTCCAGGACATCGAGACCATCCGCTCGGTCGGCCCCATCGAGAAGACCGAGGAGCCCCTGGACATTGCCCTTCCCGCGGGCGACTACCTGTCAGTCGAGACTGCCTCGGGGACAAGGTATACCCGCAGGGGAGACCTGGAGGTCTCGGGCGACGGGTACCTCACGGTCGCCGGTTACAAGGTCCTGGGCAAGAGCGGGCCGGTCAACGTAACCGGCTACGGTTCGAAGGCGATAAGGGAGGACGGGGCGGTCCTCGGCGACGGCAAGGCGGTGGACTCCCTAGCGCTGGTGGAGTTCAAGGACGAGTCCGTCCTCGTGAAAGAAGGAAACTCGCTCTTCAGGCCAGGGTCGGGTGAGGCCACCCCGGCGCTCTCAGTCGTGCTGATCCAGGGAGCCCTCGAGAAGTCATCGGTCGACCCCGTGAGCGAGATGGTCAACCTCATCTACACGATGCGCGCCTACGAGGCTGCGCAGAGAGCGATCAGGTCTCACGACGAGACGCTGGAAGAAGCGGTCAACAGGGTAGGAAAGGTCTAGAGCGGACACAAAGGTCCACAAAGGGGCGATCGGGATGTTGAGAGCGCTTTGGACAGGCGCCACGGGCATGAGTTCCCAGCAGCTTCTCATAGATACCATCTCTAACAACCTGGCGAACGTGAACACCACGGGCTTCAAGAGGCAGAGGGTCCAGTTCCAGGACCTCTACTACGAGATGGTCTCGGTGGGCCGCGGCGCCACCGCCACTCTCGGCAGCGGGTCGCGCACGGTGGCCACGGACAGGAGCTTCCGCCAGGGCAGCCTCGAGCTGACAGACGATCCCCTGAACATAGCCATCGAGGGCCAGGGGTTCTTCGCGATCGACACCGGGACCGGCACAGCCTACACCAGGGACGGCTCGTTCAGGGTCGACGGCGAGGGGCGCCTGTGCACCGCATCGGGTTACATTGTCTCGACTCAGGGCGGCGCAGTCCAGATCCCGGAGAACGCCACGGAGATCGAGATTGGCGAGGACGGCATCATCTCAGCCGTCATAGACGGACAGCGGGAGGACCTCGGGGTCCTGGAGGTGGCGCTGTTCTCCAACCCCGCCGGCCTCGAGTCCACCGGAGGCAACCTGTTCAGGCAGACCCAGCTCTCGGGCGAGGCGGTCCTCGCGGCGCCCGGCCAGGAAGGGGCCGGTATCCTGAGAGGCGGGTACCTGGAGACGTCCAACGTCGAGATCGTGACCGAGATGGTGAACCTGATCATAGCCCAGAGGGCCTTCGAGCTGAACTCGAAGGCGGTGGAGACCGCGGATCAGATGTGGGGCATCGCCAACAACGTGAAGAGGTAAGAGGAATGAGGCGTGACGACAGGGCGCCCGCGGTGCGAGGGCCCCGCGCGCTGCAAGTAAGAGGTGCGACATGCAGATAAGAGGCGCAGCAGCCATATCTGGCAGCCAGGCTCTACTTCCCTCCCAGAAGACGAAGGACGTGCGGCTGCAGAGGGCCTGCCAGGACTTCGAGGGCATCTTCCTGACAATGCTATGGCGGGAGATGCAGAAGTCCACAGACACAGACCTCGGCGGCTGGGATGCCTTTGCTGAGCAGGCAATCGGCAGGCAGTGGGCCAAGTCGGGCGGTATAGGGCTGGCGAAGGTGATCTACAAGAGCGTGTCGAAGCATCTCCCGAAGTAACTTCGGGAGATGGGTGTCTATGGAAGAAAATGAAATCCGGGCTGTCGAGGAGATCCTTCCCCACAGGCCGCCTTTTCTTTTCGTGAGCAGGATCATCTCGCTTGAGCTCGGCAAAGGGGCCGTGACCGAGTACGACGTCCCGGTGGATCTGCCCATCTTCCAGGGGCATTTCCCGGGGGAACCGATCGTGCCCGGGGTGATAATCCTGGAAGTGCTCGCCCAGTCAAGCGGCCTGGCGTTCCTCGCTCAAGAAGGGATGCGCGGGAGAGTCGCGTACCTGGCCGGGGTCGACTCGGCGAGGTTCAGGAAGCCTGTGAGACCCGGCGAGACTATCCGGGCCGAGACTTCCCTGGGCCCGGTGAGAAGGGGAATTGGGCGGGCCACTGCGAAGGCTTACGTAGGCGACGAGGAAGTCGCTTCGGCGACGGTCCTGTTCGCGCTCCCAAATTGACAGTGTCCCCCCTGAATGCTAAGCTGGCTCTCACCCGACACATTCCGGGAAGGAGGTCGTCGATGCCTACCATAGGAGAGGGAAGAAGGCTCTTCACTTCCGAATCCGTCACGGAAGGCCATCCGGACAAAGTAGCGGACCAGATAGTTGACGCGATACTCGACGCGATCCTGGCCAAGGACAAGACGGCGCGGGTCGCCTGCGAATGCCTGGTGAAAACCGGGTTCGTGCTGGTGGCAGGCGAGGTTTCAACTGACTGCTACGTGGACATGCCCTACACCGTCAGGGAGATGCTGAGGAAGATAGGGTACACGCGGGCCAAGTTCGGGTTCGACTCGGAGACCTGCGCCGTCCTCACCGCCATTGAGGAACAGTCCCCTGACATCGCCCTCGGCGTCGACCGGTCCCTCGAATCCAAGGAAGGGGAAATGCCCGATACCTTGGGTGCCGGCGACCAGGGGACGATGTTCGGTTACGCTATCGACGAGACCGATGTCTACATGCCTCTGCCCCTCGAGCTGGCGAACCGGCTCGCGCGGCAGCTCGCCAGGGTCAGGCACGAGAAAGTGATCCCGTACCTCCGGCCCGACGGGAAGACCCAGGTCACAGTCGAATACATAGACGGCGTGCCTGCGAGGGTCCACACGTTGGTCATCGCGGCCCAGCATGCCAGCGAGGTCAGCCTCGAGACGATACGGGAGGATGTCCTGGAGAAGGTCATCAAGCCGGTGGTGCCTGCAGCGATGATGGACGAGAAGACCCGCGTGCTCATCAACGCGACGGGCCGGTTCGTAGTAGGCGGGCCCCAGGGAGACAGCGGGCTCTCGGGTAGGAAGCTGATCTCGGACACCTACGGCGGTTTCGCCCGCCACGGAGGCGGGTCGTTCTCGGGCAAGGACCCGACCAAGGTTGACCGGTCGGCCTCCTATGCTGTGCGGTACGTGGCGAAGAACATCGTGGCGGCCGGCCTCGCCAAGGAGTGCGAGATCCAGATCGCCTACGTTATAGGAGTGGCGCGTCCGGTCTCCCTCGACGTCGACACCAAGGGTACAGGCAACGTCAGCGACGGCGTTCTCCTGGATGCCATCGAGAAGACCTTCGACTTCCGCCCCGGCGCCATTATCGACAGGTTCGACCTCCGGCGTCCCATCTACCTGCCGCTGGCCGCCTACGGCCACTTCGGGCGGAGAGACCTGAACCTGCCCTGGGAGAGGCTGGATCTCATGGACGACCTGAGGAGGCATCTGTAAACCTGCGCTCCTACCCGGCACATATCATGGCCGGGGGGAAGCCGCGTGGCCCGAGAGAAGCTGGTCCTGGTCGCAGTCATGGTGGCCTGTATCCTTGAGCTGGTCCGGTGCAGGTCCGCTTTCTGCGGGCGCTCCGCAGCGCTCAGAGTGCTTCTGGTTCCCGGCGGTTCACCTTATGCGGTAGAGGGCGTCGTGCGATATCTTCACTGGGAGTTCGGAGTGCGAAACGGGCTTGCGCTGGAGATCGCCGTCGCGGCGGGAAACGCCGGGCGCGAGTGCCTGGCGGTGAAGGAGCTTCTGGAGCGCGACGGTCTAGTGGTCCCCGAGATCTCAGGGGAGCCCTGCCTGGTGTTCCGCATATAGAAGGCGGATTAGTTCTGGGGTGACGCGCGTGGGGAGACACACCGCCAGGTGGTACTCCTGGGCAGTGGGATGCCTTGGAATCGGCTTCGTGGTCGCGAAGCTTGCGCTTGAGAGGCAAGCTGTTCCCAGCATCTTGAAAGGCGAGTACCTGGCTCTCCTCGGGATGTTCATAGTGCTTGAAGTGAACCGGATGCCGGCGCGGGCCGGGCTCACGGTCGGCTTCAGTTTCGTCGCGGTGGTGGCGGCCATGCTGCTTGGAGGGGAGCTGCCTGCTCTGGCGGTGAACCTCGGAGCTCTTGCGCCCTGGCTGGTGCAGAAGAAGGCGCCCAGGCTTGTCGTGTTCAACAGCGGGGTGTTCATCCTGTCCACTGCCGGTGGTTCGGCTGCCGCCGCCTATCTGGGGTACCCTGCCGGCTACCCGGCCGCCGAACTGAACGTGACCGGTCTCCTGGTGTTCGTCGGTTTCTACACCCTGACCAACGCGGCTCTGGTGAGCATCTACTCCCTCTTGAACGAGAGCCGCGTGAAAGCGGTGGACTACGCTTATAACCTGGGCCTTCACGGGCTGCACGTGGTCATCTCGACCTCGCTGGGCACGTCGGTCGCCCTTGCGTTTAAGACCCTCGGGGCCACCAACCTCTACTTCCTGTGCCTCACTCTGTCGGTGATGGCTCTCCTGATAAGCCTCGGCAGCCGGGTGGCGATCAACCGGGAGGGACTTTTCGGTCTCTACCAGGCCGCATCTTCGATCAACGAGGCCCTCACCCTCAAGGACGTGTTTGAAAGGGCCCATACGTTCGCGCGTTCCCTCCTCGAGGCGGACTTCGCGTGGCTGTCTCTGCCGGCAGGCGAATCCGAGGAGCAGCTCACTGTGGCCTATACCTGGGCCAAAGACGGAGTGGACCTGGAGAGAGCGACGGCCCACGCGGTCTCGCTCTCATCCGGGCAGCGGGACCGGTTCGCCAGGGGCCGGTTCTCATGGGCGCGCGACTCGGAGGCGAAGGGCGAGGGCTACTTTGGCTGGGTGACGGCCATGCCGCTCATGCTCGGCAAGCAGTTCCTCGGAGAGTTCGGCGTCGCCAGCCTGCCGGTCCCCGGCGAGGTCTCTCCCGACAAGCTCCAGTTGTTCGCGGTGCTGTCGTCTCACCTGGCTCTCGCGGTGGACAACGCGCTCAAGTTTGAGCGAGCGACTATGCTCGCCTTCACCGATCCGCTGACGGGCCTGTACAACTACCGCCAGTTCCAGAGCCTATTCCGCGACGCGATACTCCGGGCCGAGAAGACGGGCTCGCAGGTATCGCTCATATACGTCGACCTGGACTACTTCAGGGACGTGAACAACAGCTACGGCCACCAGGTGGGAGACGAGGCCCTGAAGGGCATCGCCAAGGTCATCCGGAGCTCCTGCCGGGATAACGACATCGTGTGCAGGCCCGGGGGCGACGAGTTCACGGTTATCCTGCCAGGAGTCGCCAAGGATAACGCTAGGACGGTCGCCGCGAGAGTGAAGGAGAACATCGCCGCTGCCAGCCTGGAGGTCGGTCTGCCTGAGCCGCTCCTGGCGGTCGTCGGCGCAAGCGTGGGCGTGTCCACCTACCCGGAAGACGGGTCCGACATAGACACGCTGGTCAAGAAAGCGGACTTGGATATGTACACCTCGAAGTCTGAAGACGGGCGGGGAGCGACAGCCCTATGAGCGGGTATCCTTGGCTCTCGCGGGTCTTCTGCTCCTTGACCTCGCTGCTTTTCGGTGAGCCGGACGTGTGCGCTCTCTGCGGCGCTCCTCTGCCGCGCGGCCGCCACCTGTTTAGCCGCGGCTGCGGCGCGCGGAGCCCCGACGAGGACCCGGGCATCTGCCAGGGGTGCCTGGAAGACCTTTCAGCTGAGATGTCCTGGGTGTGCCAGGTCTGCGGCGCCCCTATACGTCCTCCCCTCAGGCTCTGCCCCGACTGCCAGAAGAACCTGTACGTCTTCGACGGCCAGAGATCCGCGGGCATCTACCAGGGAGACCTCAAGAACGCCATCGCGCGCATGAAGTTCCAGGGCCAGAGGTGGCTCGCCAGGCCGCTGGCAATGCTCATGTCTAAGGCCGCCCGGGAGTTCTTCCCCATCGACCTCATAGTCCCGGTCCCGCTGGAGCCCGGAAGCCTCGTGAGGAGAGGCTACAACCAGGCGCTGGACCTGGCCAAAGAGCTGTCCGCCCTGACCAGCGTCCCCTTCATGGCGATCCTTAAGAGGGAAAAAAGGTATGCACATCAAGTCGAGCTTGGACGAAACATGAGGTGGAGGAACCTCAGGGAGTCGATGAGCCCTAGGAGGGAGATGAACCTCCGGGCCCAGCGGGTCCTGCTGGTCGACGACGTCACCACCACGGGGGCGACGCTTGACGAGGCTGCGAGGGTACTCAAGGGCATGGGCGCGGACAAGGTCTTCTGTGTGACAGCGGCGCGGACCATGAAGCGGTGATGGCGGCCTTACGGAAGGGGCGCTGACGTGGCGAACGACCTGAAGAACTGCAAGAGGTGCGGCAAGATCTTCATGTACGCAGGAGTGCCTATATGCCCCGAATGCCTCGCCAAGGAAGAGGAGCAGTACCGGAAGGTGAAGCGGTACCTGGACAAGCATCCGAGGGCCGGAGTGAAGGAGACCAGCGAAGAGACAGGAGTTCCGACGGGAATCGTGATAGAATTCCTGAGGCAGGGACTCCTGGTCGCTGTGTCGGGGCCGGAGGGGCAGCTCACTTGCATGATATGCAAAAGGCCCATCATGAGCGGCAAGATATGCCCTAAGTGCGAAGAGGGCTTGGCGATTGCGGCCGGCAAAGCCCCGCCGCAAGATGCCTGGGACAGGCTGAACAAGAGCACCGGCTATCCTAATAAGGAGCGCATGTACGTCATGGAGATGATCTCGAAGAAGAAGGAGTAGGGCGCGGGCGCTTAGCTAAACCACAGAGCGCGCCTTGACGATGAATACCGTGGGTACCGGCTAACTTACGCGGAGGGTGATGTCAAGTTGATGATCTCGAGGGCCCAGATCGGGCAGATTATTAAGGTCTACAGGACTCAGGGGATGCTTCAGCCGTTGTCCAAGGTGAGTGGAGCCGTCTACAGCGTCCCCGCTAAGGACGACATCAGTCTTTCGTTCAGCCAGGACGACCTCAAACGGGTCAGGGAACTAGTGCAGAAACTGCCCGACATCCGCCTCGATAAGGTTGAATCCGTCGCCCGCGGAGTGCAGGCCGGGACCTACAACGTCGACCCCAGGGAAGTGGCGGACAAGATGATGGGGAGGCTTTTGGCCGACAGGCTGAGATAGGGCCGCCCCGAACCACATAGGCGGTGTGCTTCATGATGAGTTCACGGAGCCTGGCTTGGATTTTGCTCGAAATCGGAGTCGCGATGGACAGCCTCCTCGATCTTTCGTCCAGGAAGACCGATATCCTCACTGCAGGCGATGTGGCCGGGCTCGAAAAGCTTTTGCCGGCGGAACAGGACCTTGTGCAGAGGCTGGGCCTCCTGGAGGAGGAACGCGTTTCCCGGGCCGGGGATGACGCCGGGGGCGCTGCCGAGCTCCTGAGCCTCCGCGAGTCGCTCAGAGAGAAAGCGAAGAGGATCGCTCTGGTAAACGGCCGGAATCAGAGCCTTCTCCGCCAGGGGTTGGAGATCGTGCAGTACGAAATGAGGCTGCTCCTTCCCCAAGGCACTTACGGCAACAACCCGGCTAAGTGGCCTCTCGTGTTCGACCACCGAGTGTAGCTAGAGGGAGGCGCTAGGGTGTGTCCACCTTCACTATTTTCGAGATCGGCAAGTCAGCTCTCTTGGCGGCCAAGAGGACCATGGACGTCACGAGCCACAACATCGCTAATGCCTCCACGCCCGGTTACTCGAGGCAGGACGTCCTGCTTGAGCCGCTGATCCAGCGTGAGGCGCAGATCTCGGGAGCGGGAGTCCGGGCGGCCCAGATAATCCGCCTGCGCGACGCGTTCATCGATGCTGTCCTACGCAACGAGACCGCCGAGAAGGCGTCGTTCTCCGTGCAGAAGGACGTCATGGACAACATCCAGGTGGGAGTCGCAGAACCCTCGACTAACAGCATCAGGTCCGCCATCGAGGGCTTCTGGTCGGCGTGGCACGAGCTGTCCGCGGACCCGACGCTGGTGAGCGGCCGGGCGTCCCTTATGGAACGCGGGCGTTCCCTGGTCGATATGTTCCGGCAGATGGATGGCCAGATGGACTCGCTGGCGGTCGATGCCCAGGCGAACATCGAGGCCAACGTGAACAGGGTGAACACTCTCTCCGAACGGGTCGTAGCCTTGAACCTGGAGATCTCCAGGGCCCTCGCCAGGCAGGAACCGGTGTCCGACCTCCTTGACAAGCGAGACGTCCTGCTGGATGAGATGGCGGAGGTCACGGGCGCGACGGTCTCGCGCTTGGATGACCGCACGCAGTCAGTAAAGGTCAGCGTCGGCGGCTTCCCGATCGTGGACGGCAGCAGCATCTACAAGCTGTCGGTGGCTTACCCAGGCGGAGATACAGAGTTCAGGTGGACCGACGGCGCAGGCGGCAGCCAGGTAATAGAGGCGATGGGGGGCAGGCTCGGCGGCCTCAAGGCGGCCCGGGACGACCTGGTCGGGTCCTTCAGGCAGGACCTGGAGGGCATGTTCAGGGATCTCGTGGACAACGTCAACACCCAACACGCGCTCGGCTACGCTATGGACGGTACCCAGACGGGGGACTTCTTCACCGTGGGCGATCCGGCCGACTATCTGGGTTCTGTGCAGGTCTCCGCCGCTATCATCTCAGACCCGTCCAGGATCGCTGCGTCGTTCAGCGCCACCGACAACCTAGACGGCCGGAACGCCCTGGCCATCGCGGACCTCCTCGAGAACGACCCCGTGGACCGGTGGATCGGGATCATAGGGAAGATAGGCGCTGTCGGACAGAAGATACAGAGCGGTTTCGAGACCGAGGAACTGCTGGTCAAGGAGATCCAGAACCGCAAGGATTCCATCAGCGGAGTGTCCATCGACGAAGAGGTGGCCAATCTGGTGCGCGAGCAACACGCGTTCAACGCTGCCAGCCGGCTCATAACCACGGCCGACGAGATGATGGACACCATCATCAACAGGACCGGCCTGATCCGGTAACTGGCGCCTGGGCTCCGGCGGGAGGGGTAGAGCGTCATGCGGATGACTAACCTTACGATAGAGAGGAACTTCCTCTACAATATCGGCAAGTCCGAAGAGCGGTTGCAGAGGTTGCAGGACCAGGCGTCCTCGGGCATGAACTTCCAGAGGCCTCAGGACGACCCAGTGGGGGTCGAGAGGTCCGTCACCCTGAGGAACCAGATAGTCAAGAACCAGCAGTACCTCCGCAACCTGGATAAAGCGAAAGCCTGGATGGAGCACACCGAACAGGCCCTTTCGGAGCTCACGACAGTCATTGAGCGGGCTCAGGAGATAGGTCTTGCGGGGGCCACTGGTACGACTCCTCAGGACGCGAGAAACGCCGTTGCCTGTGAGGTACACCAGCTGTGGGAGGAGGTAGGCGCCATCGCCAACAGGAGCATGGAGGGCAGGCTCGTCCTCCGCGGCACTATGCCGACCTGGAGGATCGGACCGGGCCAGGATATCACTCCCGACGATCTAACTGCGCTCCTGGACGAGGCCGCTACCTATCTAGCGGACCTCGAGACAGGACTGAAGGATCCCACGGCCGACCCTGAGCTGGCCATGCGGAACCTGGAGGGGACGGGAGACAAGGTGCTTGCCCAGAGGGCCACCAACGGCGCCCGGGTGACCCGCGTCGAGACCCTCGAGTCCAAGATGACCTCGCTCGATATCGAGTACCAGAGGCTCTTGTCCAATGCCGAGGACGTGGACATCACGCAGGTGATCGTCCGCCTCCGTGGCGCCGAAACCGCGTACCAGGCGGCTCTCGGCGCCGGAGCCAAGCTAATCCAGCCCAGCCTTCTCGACTACCTGAAGTAAGACTCTAGGAGGAATCTCAATGCAGGTTGCAACCAAGAGGTTCGGGACAGTCGAGGTGGACCCGTCACAGGTCCTGACCTTCCCGGAAGGCCTGATCGGTTTCCCTGAGTACCACGAGTTCGTGGTCATGGACTTCGAGGTCAAGGACGAATGCGTGAGGTGGCTGCAGGCGGCGAGCGAGCCGGACCTGGGCTTCGTCGTGATGGGCCCGAAGGCGGTCTTCCCCGACTACGACCCGGAGTTCTCCCGGGCCGACCTCTCGACCTTAGAGGTCGCCTCGCCTGACGACCTGGTGGTGCTGTCAGTCGTGACGATCCCCAAGGACGTCCGCAAGATGACGGCCAACCTCCAGGCGCCCCTTCTCATAAATCCCCAGAAGAGACTGGGCAGGCAGGTGATCGCGGCCTCGCCGGAGTATAGTACAAGACATTACGTCTTTTCCCCGCTCGAGAGCCTGGTGAAGAGGACGGGTTAACTGATGCTTGTTCTCACTCGGAAGAAAGGGCAAGCCATCAAGATCGGCGACGACATAGTAGTGCGTGTCACCGAGGTGAGAGGGCGGGGCGCCAGAGCCCTCGTCAAGATCGGCATTGAGGCTCCGTCCGGCATCAAGGTCTTGAGGGAGGAGATCATGAAGGAGATAGCTGAGGAAATGGCGCTCGCCAAGGACCCCACCTTCGATCTATTCCACCTGAAAGAGAAACCCAAAGACGAACAACCGCCCCGAGCTTAACCTTTCATCCCCCGGTTTCGATAGCTGATTTGATGCTGCGGAACGCGCTGAAGCGTTGGCGTTCCCGGCTTTCTGAGGCCCGCCCGATGAGAGCGCACCAGAGCGGAGCGACGCTGCGGCGGGCCAGAGGTGAAAGGCATGGATAACCGGATATCCCTCAACGTCAGCGGCATCGACACCGACTCCATCATCCAGCAGATGATGACCATCGAACGCCGGCCTCTCGTCAGTCTTCAGACCCAGCAGACCCAGCTCTCAGCGCGCAAGACAGCGTGGAATGCGATCAAGACCCAGTTGGATGCGGTGAGCTCCAAACTGGCCACGCTCATCGGATCCACGACCTTCAGCCAGAAGACCGCCACATCCAGCGATTCCTCGGTGCTTTCGGCGACCGCGGCGTCCTCGTCAGCGGAGGGCACCTATCAGATACAGGTGACGTCCCTGGCGACTGCCCAGGCCGTGCAGTCGTCGGCTTTCTCGAGTGACGACGACCCGCGCGGCGTCGAGGGGACCGTCACCCTCAACGGCAAGTCCATAGACATCGCCGCCACCGACAGCCTGCAGACCATAGCCGCGAAGATCAATGCGACGACCGACGTGGGAGCTACGGCTGCCGTCCTGCAGACCGGGACGAACGAGTACAAGATGATCATCACGTCGTCGGAACTCGGCGTCGCAGGGGCCATGACCTTCGGGGGCGATATGGTCGCGTGGAAGGACCTTGGCGTCATAACGCCTATAGACGAGCCTAACGAGATCGTGGTAGCGACGGACGCAGTGTTCACTGTCAATGGGATACAGTTCACCAGGTCCGGCAACTCGGTCGCCGACGCGATCCCTGGGCTGACTCTGAACCTGCTTGAAGCCACCGACCCGGTGTCGGGAGAGGGCGGCAGGACAACCCTCACGGTCGGGTACAACGACCAGGCGATCGTCGACGGAGTCAAGTCGTTCATAACTGAGTACAACAACCTTCTCGGTACGGCGGGCAGGTACAATACCTGGGATAACGACACTCACGAGGCGGGCATCCTCTTCGGTGACTCGCTGGTCACAAGGCTCTTGGCTGAGGTCCGGTCCTCGGTCTTCAGAGAGGTCGCCGGAACCGAGGGGGACTACAACTCCCTCCGGACTGCCGGCGTCAGCACCGGCTCGGCAAGCACGTTCTCCCGGGAGGGCAAGCTAACTCTCGACGAGACCAAGCTGAGAGACGCGCTGAAAGCCGACAGGTCCGCGGTTGCCGTGCTGTTCGGAGCGAAGGCGGCCAACGTCGCCCTCTCCGCCCGCGGATCGATGGCGACGGCCTCGAGCGCCCTGGACGGCCAGCATCCGGCGTCGAGCGCCATCAACGGCGACACCTCCTCGGTCCTGTGGGGTGCGGGGGGCGGCTGGAGCGACGGCACGCCGGGCGACTTCAGCGATGATTGGCTCGAGGTGGACTTCGGCGCATCCCGGACCATCGATAAGATAAGCGTATACACCTTGGATTCCACGCAGTATCCGGCGGCGACCTATGGCCTGAAGGACTTCTCGCTCAAGTACTGGACCGGCACGGAATGGGCCGCGCTCGGCAACGCTGTGACCGGCAATACGCTGGGCATGAAGTCCGTTACGTTCAGCGCGGTGACCACTCAGAAGGTAAGGCTGTACGCCACCGCCTCCAACGACAACCAGTACGCCAGAGTCGTGGAGCTGGAAGCCTACCAGCAGAACGACGGCGCTTTCAACAGGTTGGACGACGTGATCGACCGGTACGCCGACTCGGACGGCTTCGTATCCGCGCGGGAGACCCAGCTGGACGACGAGAACAAGTACCTGTCGAGGCAGATCGAGAACATGCAGACGCGGCTCGACCAGCGCATGACCACCCTGAGGAAGCAGTTCACCGATATGGAGGTCACGCTCCAGAAGCTCAATACCCAGAGCGCCTGGCTCACGCAGCAGATCCAGACCATCTTAGGGACCCAGATGTAACAGAGGATAGGTGATGATGGTGGCAGCTCCCGCTTTCGGGCTGGTGGCTGGACGGGAAAGGGCCCTCTCCACTTACAGGCACATGAGCGTGGAGACTGCATCCCCCGGGGAACTGGTGGTCATGCTTTACAACGAATCCATCAAGAACATGAGAGACGCGGCGACCCTGATCGAGCGGAAGGACCTCAGCGGCACCAGCGCGTGCCTGCTTAAGGCGCAAGATATAATCAACGAGCTCAGGGGTTCGCTGGACCTTGACGCCGGAGGCGAGCTTGCCAGAAAGCTGGCTTCCATGTACGACTACGTTTACTCGCGTCTGGTCGAGGCTAATCTCAGGAAGTCCTCACCGCCTATCGCGGACGCAGTCAAGGTCATGAGCGAACTCAGGTACGGCTGGGAGGAAGCGCTGCACAGGCATGGCACGTGACCCTGAATGGTCTGGAGACATCTCGTCCTGGGCAAGGGAACTCCTGGCAGCAAGCCAGCGCGCATGGGACTCGGCCGCTTCCCGGGATTTCTCGACTCTGGCGGAGGCTATAGAGGACAGGGACCGGCTCATCAAAAGCTTCAGAGCGTGCGGCGACCCCTCGTCTCTTCCCTCCGCCATGAGGAAGCAGGTTGTGGACGTGCTCCTCGCCGTGCGGAAGATAGACGGCGAGATACAGAAGGCCCTGGCACATGAGATGGAGCAGGACAATAGGGCCATCCGGGACACGGCCAACAAGGCCAAGGCGCTGAGCGCCTACGACAGCATCCTCCCTAAGCACCGCAAGTTCGACAGGCAGAAGTGACGGCTGGAGTTCAGGCGAATGACACCGCTAAAACTAAAGCCCCCGGCTGCTGTGCCGGGGGCTGCGATAGTCCTGTCGAAAAGCTAGGCAGGCTTCGTGACGTTGGCTGCCTGCAGGCCCTTGGGCCCTTCGACGATGTCGAACTCCACCACGTCTCCCTGGTTGAGGGTGCGGAACCCTTCAGTCTGGATTGCCGTGTAGTGTATAAAGACATCGGGACCGTCTTCGCGTTCGATGAAACCGTAACCTTTCTCCGCGTTGAACCACTTGACTTTGCCTTGCATTTCGGGACATTCCTCCTAAATACCGACGACGGCTCCCGGCCACGTCGCCTCCTGGAGCTTTCTGCTCACG
>Ga0315279_10004104_pt1 | contig 19731 bp, 11 predicted proteins | sample YL17G06_20_MG_FD_203694 | JGI IMG/M metagenome (GOLD analysis project Ga0315279, IMG submission 203694) | Sediment microbial communities from Yellowstone Lake, YNP, Wyoming, USA - YL17G06_20 | ecosystem: Environmental > Aquatic > Freshwater > Lake > Sediment | place: USA: Wyoming | collected... | reverse complement strand
GGGTTCGGTACACCGAGCTCAGGTTCACCGTGACGCCCCCGGCGCTCAGGGCGCCATGAATCTCTTCCGCGCTCAGGTGTCCGCCTCGCCGATTTTCCAGCAGCGCAATCACGGCGCGGCGGGGAACCGTCAGCTTCAGCCCTGTTTGTCGGAATCCGGCACTCAGGCTGTCGTCGTACATGCACCCCAACTGCCAAACTTTTGCAATCACACTAACAGGCCAACCATGCTCCTGTCAAGAGCCAGTGAGGGCCACTGGCCGCGGGCCGCCCGGAGGCGGAACGGCCCGAGAGGGTGCTGGCTAGCAAACGGACAATGCCGAGCCTGCAGCAGATGATGGCGCGCTACCAGAAGTTCACGCAGATCATGGCTCGGGGCACCCCGGGATAGTGGCGGGACATGATCCGCACGTTCTTGCATCGTGCCGTACTGGATCCGGAGGCCAAGAAGCTACGGCTGAGACGGGTAGAGCCGATTCGAAGACACTGGTAGGTCGCGGGTTGGTACGCAGGGTGGGGGAGAACGCACAAGCTGTCTCTTGCGACCTCGATGCGCACCTGCGACCCAGTGCGGGCGTCGAGCGCCAACGAGATCGGCAGAGATGCATCCGGCTGGGGCCCGGGACGCCTTCGCAGCGGCCCTATAGGGGTCCGCCACCGGCACGATGCCGCGGTGGCTCTTCATTGCCTAGATGGTATGCTACTCCTGGGGCTGCCAGACAGGTCTGCCGGTCTTGTCCATGTACCCCCAGGCAGGAAGAGAACTCACCACGGCCAGCCCTTCCGAAAAGGCCATGGCACCGCGGCTCCTCTGGCCCCACATGTCCCATGGCGATAGCTCGCCCCATGGCGTGAAATCCCCACTGATCCAGCGAAATCTGGGGCTCATGACAACCGCCCCTGACTTGTCTATGTACCCCACCCTGGTGACTGCGGTGTCTGGGATGGGCATGGGCCAGTCAGGCCCTGTTTCGGCCACCGGCGCCAATCCGTCAGAGAACGGCCCACCAGGATAGAGACCCTTGCTGGCCAGTTCGATAACCATCTTGCCCGTATGATCGATGTAGCCGGACCTGTCGGAATCGGCATCCATCACGGCGGCGAGACCCTCGGAGAAACGCCCCGCTCCAGTAATGAGACTGGGTTCGAACCCTACTACCACGATCGGCGGTGAGAACTGAGGCTTGATTATCATGCTGCCGGTCTTGTCCATGTGGCCTAGCTTGCCGCCCTCCATGATCCCACCGCCCACCGTCACTGCGACCAGTCCTTCTGAGAAGCCATCGCCCAGGACCTGCGACTCGATGACCATCCTCCCCGTCCGGTCTATGTATCCGCACTTGTCGTTGACTGCCACAGCCGCGAGCCCCTCGGCGAAACCCATGGCCTCATCGAACTGGGGGCCGATGATCGACCTGCCTGCCCGGTCTATGTAACCCCACTTGCTCCCCTTGTCTGTCCTCATGCACGCCGCCGCCAGTCCCTCCGAGAAAGCATCCGCTCCGTCGAACCGTGGTTCGACCACCATCTTGCCGGCCTTGTCTATGTAGCCGTACTTCCCGCCGCTCTGCACGGCAGCCAGCCCATCGGAGAAAGGGCCTGCCATGGTGAACTGGGGCTCGACTGCCACCTGTCCCGTTCTGTCTATGTAACCCATCTTGCCGCTGATCTCCACAGCAGCAAGGCCTTCCGTGAAAGGGTAAGCCTTCGCATACTGGGGCATGATGACCATGTTCCCAGTCTGGTCTGTATAGCCCCACTTGCCCTCGGCCCCCGCTCCATGAGCGGCACATACAGCCGCCAAGCCTTGGCTGAACGGGTAAGCATCAGAGAACTGCGGTCTGATGACGACCCTGCCTGTCTTGTCTATGAAGCCGCGCCTCTCGGCGCGGACGAGTATCCTGGCCAGCCCCGCAGAGAAGCTCCCGACTTCCGCCAACCCCGCGAACCGCGGCTGGATCACAAACTGGCCTGTCTTATCAATGAACCCCCACTGACCCGTGTCAGCACGCACAAGAGCCAATCCGTCCGAGAACTCTAGCGCCGCCGAAAACTGCGGCTTGACGACGACCGCGCCGGTCTTGTCTATGTATCCCATCTTGCCGCCCATCTCGACTGCGGCCAGTCCCTCAGAGAAATCCCTGGCGAACTCGAGCTCAGGCTTGATGACCATTGTGCCGGACTTATCTATGAAGCCCCACTTGAATCCCTTCTCAACGGTTCCGAGCCGTACCGCCGCGAGCCCTTCCGAGAAGCAGCCTGCGGAGCCAAACTGCGGCTTGATCACCATCTGCCCAGCCCTGTTGACGTAGCCGTACTCACCTTCCTCGCCCGCCGATACGGCGGCAAGCCCTTCGGAGAAACATCCTTCTTCGGGAAAGCCTGTGCGAAACTGAGGCCGGATAACTACTTCTCCCGTCTTGTCTATGTAGCCTAATTGGTCGCCGATCACGACTGCTGCCAGCCCCTCCGAGAACTTCCCAGCGCCATCGAATGTGGGCTTAATGGCGGTGTTGCCGCTATGGTCTATGTAGCCGCACTTCCGTTCCTCGCCGATGACGAGGGCCAGTCCCTCGGCGAAACTCCCTACCTCGTTGAACTGGGGTGCAATCACCGTCTTGCCTGTTATGTCTATGAAGCCCCACTTGTACCCGGATGCAGCATCACACACCGCCGCCAACCCTTCGCAGAACATCCCGGCCCGGGCGAATCCGGGCTCGATGACGATCTTCCCGGCGCCATCAATGTAGCCCCAGTCGCCGTGCTGCTGAACCGGAAACAGTGGGCCCGGGTCTTCAGCCGGCGCCGGCGTTTCCGCATGTGCCGCAGGTGTCAGGGCCAGCATGGTGACGCACACGAGCAGTGTGAAGGCTCTCTTCATGGCAGGCTCCCTTCCCAGGAGTGTTGGCAGCCCCTATCCATACCAGATGGCTATGGACGGCGCTGGCAACCTTGTAGGTTTGCCTTCCAGTCCCGGCCATTCTACCGCACGTGATCTCTGGGCGGCGCCGCCCTCTAGCTTCAGACGGCAGAGGAGCAGAACCGGGCAGACAACTCCCCAGGGCTCTCAGGCCGGCTCCACGGGCGGTTGGCCTGGACCTCTGGCATCACTCGGACTGCCTCACCAGTGCCTGGCAGACGCGGGTGGCCAGGGCGCTACCCCTGAACCAGCCTCATGGCGATATCAGCCCATTCCCAGAGCCGCTGCGGCTGATAGCAGACAGTGCTGATGTCCTTCAGGATGAACTCGACCGGGCATCCGTAGCGGGCGCATGTCTCCAAGGTATCTCTGAGGTCCATCTCCACCCGGTCTGGATCCCACGCATCGCCAGCCAGTAGGGCGGGGCTGGGCTTGCGAGAGAACACAAAGTCCCGCCCAATTCGCGCCGCGCCCTTCTCTACGTTCACCCATGGGCTCATAGAGATCTTTCTGACGTGCGGAACCCTCCTGATGATGTCGATCTTCTCATGCAGCGGCTCGCAGCAGCCATAGTACCCGAGGCCGAACCGCGAGAACCACTTCGCGGCGTAGTCGAGCCAGAACTCCTGATGCATGGCCGGGGAGACCGCGGCGAACACCTGCGCCATGCCAAAGGTCCATAGGTCCCTCGCGCGAGGCTGGGCTGGGTCGAAGCCACGGGCCGGAAGCTCGTCCGTGTAGGCGCCGGTGCAGTGGATGGTGTGTTGTCCCACGCCCAGCAGTCCTTGCTCCTCGAGTTGGTCGAGCAGCGACAGATACACCTCGGTGAGGCGGGCGATGAGCCGGTGCATGAACTCGGGTCTGTCCACCAGGTCGAGGAGGGTGTGTTCCGGGCTGCGCCAGATGGTGATGATGTCCCAGGGGACGAACACCGGGAACCGCCCCTGCATGCGCACCGTGAGTATGTCGCCGAGGACCTCCTGCGCTTTCTCCTCAGCTTCGGCAGTGGCCTTTGCGTCGACGAGGATCTCGGGCTCGCGGATCCTGCGAAGATCGTCCTCTGTCTTCATCTGGTCAATGTAGGCATGACCAACCACGTCGTTCCTGGGGTCGGTGACGGCAGTTCTCTCGACCGTCTCGATCCCGAAGCTTTCGCCATGGATGACCTTCGGGATCTCCACCACCGGCTCGACCACCATATCGGCTCGCATGTGTCGCCAGGAGTAGAGAGTCCTGCGAAGTGCCGTCTCCACCCCACGGCAGAACTCGTCTTCGCTCTGCAAAGTGAGCTCGTCGCCGACCTCCATCTCGTGCCATGGAATTTGGTCGATCATGACCAACGGTCGGACGGGTTTGAGTCCGTTCAGCGCCTTCCACAGGGCAATGGTCTCCTGCTGCACTGGCAGCGCCGCGATCTCTGCAACCTGCCTGGCCAGCCCCCTCAGGACGTTCCGGTCCCGTCTGCCGACCGCCATTGATCACGCTCCGTTCACAGAGATACGCCCTGTCCATCCCAAACAACTATGGGACACCTCTAACAGCCCTGTGGGCCTGTCCACGATTCCCCGGCATTCTACCACAGGAGACCTTTGGGCAGCGCCTCTCTCTAGCTTCGGACGGTAGAGGAGCAGAGCCGGGCGGACAACTCCCCAAGGCTCTCAGGCCGGTTCCTCGGGCGGCCGACAACGACAGCTGGATTCAGGTGGTACAGGAGCACGACTGACCAGGCAAGCCTAGGATGCGTTCAGGCCGGTATCACAGGCCCTTGACGGGCACGTGGGTGAGCACTCGCGTCTTCCCGCTCCCCGCGCCCGCGAACACGAGCAAGGGGCCGTCCCCGTGCACCACGGCTTCTCGCGGCTGCTCGTTCAAGCCGGCCAAGATTGGCAAATCGCGATGCTTGGACATGCCAGACCATCGCCAGGGGATGTCGTATTGTAGCACATTGGGCCGAGCATGGGCTTAGGTGCCGTGCGACCGCGCGACTACGCTACCGTCTCTGCCAGATGTCGAAGTTCTCTATCCTGGCGGCAGGATCGTAGTTGGCGGAGATGAACTGCACCAGCTCCGGATAGGTGATCAGCGCGCTGGCGGAATCGCCCTGCCAGGTCGTGACCCACGGCTTCGGGTCCTTGCGCACCACCAGCAGCAATCGCGGACGCCTGTGCTGGAGATCACGAATGAGCTCTTGCCGCCAGGCCGGCGGCGACCACGGCGTGAGGAGAGGCGGGCTGTGGATGAAACGCGTCGCTAGCGGCCGATCTGACAGGAAGTAGATGAGCGGCTCCGTGCCCCAGACGAAGATGGTGTCTCGGGCCGAAGTATGACTCCTGACATACTCCGCCACAGCCAGGTCGGCCCTGGCAGAGTAGGAGCCGGACGGTGTCGCAAACTGCGCCATGTACTCCTGAGCCGAGATCCGGCCAGTGGCGTAGCCAATTGCCTGCCGGAAATGTTTCCAGTACCCGGCGCCGAAGCTGCAGCAGAGGAGCAGAGCAAGGGCCACCGCGCTCAGCCTGCCTGCCCGCTGGCCAAGGAGGCGAGATGAGTGACCCACGATGGCAGCGATCCCTTGCCCGGCCAGCAACCCGAGCGGGGGGAGCACGGGCAGCCAGTGGTAGGCGAAGTACTTCCCCTGCACACAGACCCCGACCAGCATGATCGCCCACCACGCGGGAAGGAACCACCAGTGGGGCGTCAGACGTCGCCGGAGGAGGGAATCTATCACCCCAACTAGAGCCAGCGCGCCGGCAAGCGTGAGCACCAAGTACGCGCCGGCTAAGTGGAAGCGGGCGAGCTGGAAGGGAATCACGAGCAGCTTCGAAGCGGTCGGCTGAAGGCGGCCGTAGTGGGAGTTCCAGACGAAGACGATGTAGATCATCTCCTTCAGCGCGCCCGCCTTCCACAGCAGCAGCGCGGCCGCTCCCAGCGCCAGGAAGCAACCTCCCACATAGCTCGCGCATCGCGCCAGGCGGGCCGCCCGCGGCTCGTCTCGTGACAGCACTGCGGCAGCTATGGGAACCAGCAGGAAGGCCGCCAGGGTGAACTTCATGAGCGCTGTCAACCCGACCAGGATCCCGGCCGCGACTGCCACGAGCTTGCTGTGCCTCGACTCAGCGACCAGAGTGGCCAGCGCCGCAAGCGCGAGTGGCAGTGATGCGAACCCGTCGCATTGCGCGGTGTGCCAGAAGTCGAAGCCAAGGGCGTAGAAGACCAGAAAGAAGAAAGCGCCTGCTATCCCGGCCCAGCGGGAAACCAGCCGCCGGCCTACCGCCGCCACCACCGCGGCCGCCGCCAGCGTCCACAACACGTCCGCCAGCCGGACGCTGAATACCGACCGACCAAGCGCCGCGAAGATCGCCCAGAAGAGGTAGTAGATGCCAGGGGTCTTGATGTCCCAGACATCGCGATAGGGGACCCCTCCCCGGGCGATGACATCGGCGACATCGGCGAATGCCCCCTGATCGTTGCCGAAGGGATAGGTGAGCATGGGGGCCAGCATCGCGGCTGCGGCCGCCACCATCAGCACCGCGATGAGTCCTGGAAGAGCTTGCTTCCCCCAGGGGTGTCTGTCGGCACGAGAGGGCATCATGGACCCGATTCGCCACTCCCAGGAAAGGCGCCTGCCGCAAGCTGGCCGCCAGGATGCTCGCACAGCCTCTCTCGTGGCACTCGCTCCCTTCATGCATACCCCTGCGCTGAGAGGCACCGAGGATGGAGACGGATGCCGAACGCGGCCTCGACTGGGTGGCCCTGCCGGTGATTGCGACCGTGGCCCGGCTGCTCTGTCGGGAACTCACACCCCAGAACGAGTACCTGCGGCTGGCGACCCGCCCGGATGGTGCCCCTGCACTACCCATCATCCTGCCGTCGAACCGGCCCGCATCCTTCCCGGACAGCGCCGATGGATTATTGCCCAGCACGCCGTGAGGGATACAGAGACAGCCGCGACGGGAACACCCGAAGTGTCGCCTAGCTCAACCCCCGATTTGCCTCACCAACGCCGACGATCTACAGGACAATAGAGACGGTTGCCTATTCCTTCGACATGCAAGGCATAGGGCACTGTCATACGGCATAGTACGAGAGGTGCGAGGGGAAATGGGCAACCGGCACCTGCTGTCCAGGAGGCCTTCGGCGAAGACGTTGAGGGCTACGGGCAGATCTCTCACTTCAGATACCCCAACGCCTTCAAGGACCGCTTCATATCGTCAGTAAGCTTCACCCGCTCGACCTCCGGCAGCGTTGGGGACGGCACGCCGGCGTCGGCGAAGTCAAGCGGCGGGGCCGTCTGTTGACGGGCGAAAGTGCGGAACACCTCCGTCATCTCGGCCACCATCTGCGGCCGGTTGTCGGCGATGTTGTCTACAGCGCGCGGGTCCTTGTCAAGATCATAGAGCGCGCGCAGCTTGCCCCCCTGGTAGAGCAGCAGCAGATACTGGTGGTTGCGCACTGAGTAGCTCGGGGGAACGCCCGCGGTGCGGCAGAAGACATATTCGTTGACCTCCTTTGCGTCGCCGGCCATTAGCGGCAGGAGCGTGCGGCCCTGGATTCCCTCTTTCGGGATCGCAATCTCGAGCAGATCATACAGCGTCGGAAGTATGTCAACGACTTGGGTGAGCCCAGTGATGGTCCCGGACGGCGCCTTCGGGCCGGGGAAGCGCAAGATCAACGGAATATGCGTGCTCTCGTCATAGGCAGAGGTGACATGGCCGAGGTAGCCGTGTTCGCCAAAAGCCTCCCCGTGATCCGCGGTGATGATGAGGAGCGTCCTGTCGAGGATCCCGGCTGCTTGCAGCATCTGCTCCAACTGCCCCACCGCCCAGTCTGCGTACAGTAAGTTGCTATCATACCGGTTCAGGTACAAGTGCTGGTCGTATGGTTTCTGGCGTCTGCGCGCCTCAAGCTCCACTTCCTCGAATGGGTAAGGAGATTGCCAGGCCTGCGGCGGCGTCTGCTCGTAGAACCGGTAGTACATTTCCAGCGGAGGGATGTAGGGGTCATGCGGCGGCATGAAGTGGACATAGGCAAAGAAGGGCTCACGGGGATGCCTCTCCAGCCACGGTCCGATCTGTTCCAGCAGCGCCTCAGGCTGCCAGATGTTGGGCACCGTTCGGCCGGCGGCTCCGAGTTGGGGTTTGTGGAAGGCCTCGTGGAACTCTAGGCCCACGCCCCATATGGGGGAGGCGTATCCGTTCTGGCTGAAAAGAGCCGTGTGGTACCCGGCCTCGCCAAGTCCCTGTGCCAGGGTGAACACTCCCTTGAATTGAAGCCGCTCCCCATAGGCCAGGTGAGTGTCGGGATACTGGGAGGTGAAGAGAGAAGTGGTAGAGGGCTTGGTCTCAACCGCATGGGTGAAGTGGTTCTTGAAGACCATCCCTTCGCGCGCCAAGCGATCGCAGTTCGGGGTGGCGTCGCGCGGGTATCCATAGCAGCCGAAATGGTCGGCGCGCGCGGCGTCCAGAACGACTAGGATGACGTTCGCACCTCTCGCTGCGTCGCGGAGGCGCTGGACCTGAGGGGTGCTCTGGGTAAGTCCTACCGGCTTCTTGCGACCAAGCTGTAGGTATCCGGCCAGTATGAAGACGAGGACCAACGGCGCAAGCCAGAGGATTCTGCACGGCACACGCGGGAATGACATGGGCTCTGAACTCCGAAAGCTAGTCCGCCTGGAATGAGGGTTTTCAGCCAGCCACGACCAGTTCCTGCTTGGCTAGGGTCTGAGCCCCCGTTTCTGTACCACCTGCCCATGTCAGATGGCGACGGGACACCGCTGGCAGCCCTGTAGGCTTGCCTGGGAATCCTGTGCATTCTACCATATGAGACCCTTGGGCGGCGCCTCCGGGCGCCGTTTCCACTCGCTTCGATCGCCGCGTCTCTGCCGACCGTCGGATCACCACTTACCGGCTCGCGGCCTGATTCGCTCCTCACGCCGGTGCAAGAGCGAGAAGTCAACTCCGAGGGTGACAAAGAACCGAGGCCCCTGACCTTCTGGTTGCCTCAGATTAGTGCTGGTACACTACCGCCCTCGGCCGCGACACACTCGTTGAACTCATCCACCAGCGAAGTCATGAGTTCCTGGACCGTGAAGATGCGGTCCACCCTCCACGCGTTCGCACCGGCAAAGGCAAAACCGTTCTCCAGGTCTCCCTGCATCGCGCTGACAAGCGCGCTGGCAATGCAATAGGGCGCTGTCTCAGGGTCGCAGGCTGTGAGACACTTGAATGGGCACACAAACGGTCTTTTCAGCCCCAGTGCGACATCCTCCGTAAAACGGTTTCTTATTGCCCTGCCCGGCAGACCTACCGGGCTGTCAATGATGACGATATCCTCCTTCGAGCTTCTCACATAGGCTTGTTTGAACTCATCCGAAGCGTCGCTCTCAACCGTCGCCGCGAACCGGGTTCCCATCTGAACCCCTTGCGCACCCAAGGAGAGCATCTTGTGGATGTCGGAACCCGTGAATATGCCGCCCGCCGCGATCACCGGAATCGACTTCTCATGGACGTCCTCCATGCGTGCGGCCTCGGCGACGATTGGGGGAAGGAGGACCTCAAGCGAATGTGCGGGGTCCGACAACTGCTCCTTGCGGAACCCCAGATGCCCTCCGGCGAGAGGGCCTTCCACAACCACTGCGTCAGGGACGGTTGCGTAGCGCCTGGCCCAAAGCTGGAAGATGATCTGCATCGCCCGAAGCGAGGAGACGATGACCACAAAACGAGTCGGAATCTCCTTCACTGCCCGCGCCACGGAGCTCGGCAACCTGGGCAGTCCTGCTCCCAGAAACAGGAGGTCGGCCCCGCTTTCCACCGCGGTCTCGATCAGCCTGGCATTGTCCGAGACGGCCGCCATCACGTTGACGCCGATGGCGCCGTGAGATATGTCCTTGGCACGCCGCACTTCTTCTCTAAGCACCTCACTGTTGGCGGGCATGAAATTGCGCGTCATGCCCATTATGAGCGCTCCGAGCCCAACCGAGGCAATCACGCCGATGCCACCGGCTTTTGCCACTGCCGATGCCAACCCGCTTCGAGAGACGCCGACCCCCATTCCGCCCTGGATAATCGGGAGCCTTGTCTCCAGCGAACCGATCTTGAGGGATGGGACTGTCGGTCCGCAGTTTCTCGGCATACAACACCTCCAACGGAAGGACGTTGATTGACATAATAGCTCATATGGGCGTCTGCTGACTACCTGCAAGCCGCATTCGCGCTTCTACCGACGGCCGGCAGGACTGCGGCTCGCGTGAGCGAACCGGCCTGGACGACGGCCCCGGCCTCCCCGAAGGGGACATTCTCGCTTGGCAGTTAGATGGGCAGATAATCCCTAGCAGCCATTACGAAACTGGCGCTGGACAGGCCCCTCCACCCTTCTCCGGAGTGGGATGGTGGCACCGCCAGGCTCAGGCCGCGGGAAATGGCTGCGCAAAGGCTCTCACGCCACCATCCCTGGTGGTTGCTCCCCCGGGCTCACGCACTCTTGAAACTGCTTGTAAGCTATCACACAACCTTCCGGATGGCTAGCCGAAGCCCCTGACGCTGTGGTATGATAGGCAGGTGCCCGAGGTGGAGATCGGTTCCCGGGCACCTTTTTGTCGCCTCCCGAGAGGATTCTCCTGGATGACTCCCATAGAGAGAATCAGAAACGTCGCCATCGTGGCCCACATTGACCACGGGAAGACCACGCTCATCGACGCCGTTTTCCGCGCCACCGGCACCTTCCGAGAGAACCAGTGGATGGAAGAGCGCGTGATGGATACCCACGAGCTGGAGCGCGAGCGCGGCATCACCATCCGCTCCAAGCACTGCACCGTCGAGTGGGGCGGCTATCTGATCAACATCATCGACACCCCCGGTCACGCGGACTTCTCCGGCGAGGTGGAGCGCGTGCTGTCCATGGTGGACTCGGTGCTGCTTCTGGTGGATGCAAACGAAGGGCCCATGCCGCAGACCCGGTACGTGCTCATGCGCGCTCTGCGCCTGGGTCTGCGCCCCGTCGTCATCATCAACAAGGTGGATCGCCCCAACGCCGACGTCATGCGCGCGCTCAACGCCACCTTCGATCTCTTCATCGAACTCGGCGCCAGCGACGAGCAGGCCGACTTCCCCGTGCTGTATGGATCCGGGCTCTACGGCTGGATCGCCCGCGATCCGGCGGCGGAGAACCCCGAGAGCATGGATGCTCTGTTCGAGACACTCGTCGCTGAGGTTCCCCCGCCCTCTGGGCATGCGGAGGGCCCTTTCCGGATGCAGATCAGCACTTTGGCATGGGACGATCACGTTGGCCGCATCGGGTGCGGTCGGGTGGAGCAGGGAGTGCATCGCAGGGGCGAACCTCTTCTGTGCACGAGCACCCGCTGGCTGGACCATCGGCGCGCGAACTGGGAGATAACCGACTCCGTGCCTACTCGCTCCGCCCACCTCTGGGTGACGCGCGGGCTCGGCCGCGTGGAGGTCGATGCAGTTGGGGCCGGCGAGATCGTCTGGCTCTCCGGGCCGGAAGAGGTCACCATCGGCGACACGCTCTCCGCTCCTGAGCTGGCCTCCCGAGCGCTCCCGCCGCTGGAGATCGAAGAGCCGACCGTCTCCATGTTCTTCCTCGTGAACTCGAGCCCGTTCGCCGGCCAGGACGGTCAGGTGATCACCGTCAGGCAGCTCAGAGAGCGCCTGGAGAAGGAACTGCGGACCAATGTCGCCCTGCGCGTGGAAGATACGGGCCGACCTGACGGCGTGAAGGTCTCCGGCCGCGGGGAACTCCACCTGGCGATTCTCATCGAGGAGATGCGCCGCGAGGGCCTCGAGCTCTGCGTGTCTCGCCCGGAGGTGATCACCAGGTGCGGCGAGGGCGGCGCGCTCTTGGAGCCGATCGAGCAGGTCATCGTCGACATCCCGCAGGAATATCAGGGCGTCTTGGTCGGGCGGCTGACCCGGAGCAAGGGCGAGATCATCAGCATGACCCAGACCGGCACGGGCGCCCTGCGGATCGAATTCGAGATTCCCACGCGGGGCCTGATCGGCTATCGCAGTGAGTTCCTGACCGACACCCGCGGACTCGGCATCATGTCCGCTCGCTTCATCCGCTATGATCCCTGGCGGGGTGATATCGTTTCCCGCTCCCGCGGCTCCATGGTGAGCCTGGAGTCCGGCGATGCGACCGCCTACCAGTTGGAGAACCTGGGGGAACGGGGAAGCCTCTTCATCTCCCCGATGGATCGGGTCTACCAGGGGATGATCGTGGGCGAGCACTCTCGCGCGGGCGACATGCCCTGCAACCCGACCAAGAAGAAGAACCTGACCAACCACCGGAAGGCGAGCAAGGAGATTGACGCGGGGCTGGACGTCCCCCGCACGTTGAGCCTCGAGGCGGCCCTCGCCTGGATTGTGGAGGATGAACTGGTGGAGGTCACGCCGACGGCGCTGCGAGTGCGCAAGATCGTTCTGAACCCGGCCGCACAGCGACTCGCCGAGCGACAGGCCGCCGACCGCGGGGCGCCGATCGCCGCGGGCTAGCCGCGGCACGTGCTCACCTCGTGCGCCGGCGGTCACGCGCGCAGCACGGAACCTTGTCTGCGCAGCCCCGATGGGAGGGCGCCATGGTAATCGAAGAACCTGCGGAGCTTGCCGCGCTCTGTTCCGATCTGGGCAAGGCGTCTCCCGTCTACATAGACACCGAGTTCGTCGGCGAGGGGCGCTATTACCCCGAGGTCGGCGCCATCCAGGTCGCCACAGACGAGCGCGCCGCTCTCATTGATCCCCTCGCCGTCCGCGATCTGACTCCGCTGTTCGACGTGCTCCTCGCGCACGACATCGAGAAAGTCTTCCACGCCGGCCGCCAGGACCTCGCCATCTTCTTCGAGATGATGGGCCGCCCTGTCGCGCCCGTGTTCGACGTGCAGATCGCGGCCGCGCTGCTGGGGTACGAGGAGCAGATATCCCTCGCGAACCTCGTCCATCGAGTGACCAAGCGGAGCCTCAGGAAGTCGCACGCGTTCACCGACTGGCTGCGGCGGCCGCTCACCGACAAGCAGGTCGAGTATGCGCTGGAGGACGTGCGCTGCCTGGCGCCCGTGCACGACCACCTGGTGCAGGAGCTCAGCTCGCGCAGCCGGCTCGGGTGGGCGCGCGAGGAGTTCAGGGGCCTCGAAAGGGCGGCGCGTTTCGCCCCCGCCGATCCGCGCGAGATGTTCCGCCAGATGCGCGGTGTCGAGCGGCTGACCGGGGAAGAGCTCTCCCGCCTCCGCGAGATCGTCGCCTGGCGAGAGGAGACTGCGCGGGAGCTCAACATCCCGGTGCCGCGCATATGCATGGACGTGGTGCTCGTGGAGCTGGCGCGCCGGCCGCGGGATACCATCGGAGCTCTGGCCGAGGTGCGCGGCCTGCGGTCGGATCAGGTTCGGCGGTTCGGCCGGGGCATGATCCAGGCGCTCAGCCGAGGCGCCGACACGCCCCCGCCCAGAGTGGAGAGGCCGCCTTCCCTTCCGCAGGGAATGGAGCCGACCGTGGACTTCCTCGTCCTCTGCCTCCGGTCGCTCTCCGCTGAGAAGCAGATCTCACCCGGCCTCCTGGCCAATCGCGCCGACCTCACGGCCGTCGTGTGCTACGGCGAGAAAGCGCGCGTGCCCCTGCTCCGCGGGTGGCGGCGGAAAGCGGCGGGCGAGGCGCTGCTCGCGGCGCTTCAAGGCAGGGCCACCGCGCGCATCGCCCCCGACTCGCAGCGCGTGCACCTGGACTGGAAGGAAGAGGCCCGAGACTGACGACCGCTGTGCCCGTCGAGGTACCGTGACATCTGTCCTCCCCAGCAGCCCTGTCCCGGCGTGCTTGTGCCCGTTAAGTCGGCTTGGGACACCGGTCGGGCGACGCAGATGGCTGTCCGCCCGAAAGACGCTATCCAGGCTATCCTGGGGGCTTGGGTTCGCCGCGGCTCGTGCTCTCATGGACCCGCACCACCGATCACGGCGGCAGGATGGACTTCCTAGAGAGGACAGCGGGCGGGTGAGTCTCTGGACACTGCGGCCTTCGGCCGAGGGGGCTGCATCCGGCGCCGCACCCGACCATGATCCCGGTTATGATGCCTCGCCGCCCCGCTTCTTACCGCGGCCGCTCCCCTTGATACTCGCCCCTATCTCTACCACCGATCGCCTAACCTGTCGGCGCCGGAGCCTCCGTGCGCGTTTTCTCTGCCTGTCAGTCGCCTTCATCCTCTTGTCCCTTTCCCTGCCAGCGTCATCTCTTCGTTGCACTCCGCAGATACTCATCGGCGCCGCTGACTGGCTCCAGAGGGCTCATTCGGCTCTGGCGTAGCAGATCCCTCTGTCGCCAATAGGAGCAACCCAGCAGGGCGGGAGGCGAGCGCAACTCACCGTCCAGGATCGGCGGTTCTGGGTGATGCTGCGACGTCGGTGGTCTGGATGTCCATGTCAAACAGCGATGAGACACCCCTGACAGCCCTGCAGGCTTGCCTGTAACTCCCGGACATTCTACCATATGAGACCTTTGAGCGGTGCCATCGGGCGCTGTTCCAGCCTGCTTCGATCGCCGCGTCTCTGCCGACCGTCGGATCACCACTTGCCGCCTCGCGGCCTCCCTCACTCGCCCACCAAGACGGATGCCGACCCAACGCCGACCACCTCCCGGAAAGGAGCGCCCCCACGGGCAGAGAAGTCTCTATGGACGCTGTCCGGAAGAAAGGAGAGGGGAGGAATGTCAAAGTCAGACTGGCCCGATCGCGTGGCCGGTGAGAGCCACCCAATACCGAGGTCGTGCCACCGGGCAGTGCATGTGGGAGGTCACGTGACGATCTTGCTGTTCCTGCTGTTCGCCCTGCTGATGCCTGCGCTCTGCGTGCCGCTGGGCGCGGAGTCCGAATCCTCTGCCACCGGACCGGGAGATCCTCCACCGGCCGTGGAGGGGCGAATCACCATCGCTCCCGATGTGGTGGCCACCACCGTCGCCACTGGTGCAGACCCCTCTGACCGAGAGAAGCACGCCGCCGACGACCTGGCCGACTACCTGGCTCAGATCAGCGGCAAGCGGCTCCTCCGCGCCGAGCTGACCCCCGACCAGGTCAAGCCCGGCGTCCTCGCCGTCGGCCGCCTCGCGCGCGACGCCGGCCTCGTCACCCAACAGGAACTCGACTCCGTGGCCCAGGATGGCTACATCGTCCGCGTCGCCAACGGCCGCGTTGGCATTTCCGGGTGGCGTGATGTCGGCGCCGTCTACGGCGTGTACGCCCTCCTCGGCAAGTTCGGCGTGAAGTTCTACGCCCGCGGCTGCGAGATCGTCCCCTCCGCCCCCGACCTCCGTATCCCCGAGTGTGAGATGAAAGTCAAGCCCGCCTACGAATTGCGCGGCCTCAACGGCGACCTCAAGCTCGGCCAGTCGCCGAGAGATGATATGGGAGACCCCGGCGAGATAGGTGAGTCGGGAAGCTGGGTCCACAGCGCCGACTTCCTCGTTCCCTACGACAAGTACTCCGAGGAGCATCCCGAGTACTTCGCCCTCCAGAAGGACGGCACCCGGCTCCGCCGCGACCCCAAGCGCCATCGCTTCGACGTCCACCTGTGCTTCTCCAACCCCGACGTCCGCCGCATCTCCGCCGAGCGCCTGATCTACCTCATCGAGCAGCAGCCCGACCGCGTCTTCTTCGGCGTCTCCCAGGGCGACGGCAGCAAGTGGTGTGAGTGCGAGAACTGCAAGGCCCTCGACGGAGTTCCCGGTGTGGAGATGACTGACCGCCTCCTCGACTATGTCAACTACATCGCCCGCGAGGTCGCCAAGAAGTACCCCGACAAGCGCATCCTCACCCTCGCCTACACCTCCGCCACCTCTCCCCCTCCTCGCCGCATCCTCCCCGAACCCAACGTCATGGTCCAGTTCTGCCCCTACCCCGATCAGGTAAACTGCCAGAGCCACGACTTCTCCTGCGAGCAGAACCAGGAGGGATTCGCCCAACTCAAGGGATGGATCGAGAAGTGCCCGGATAACATGTACATCTTCGACTACCCATGCGGCTACCAGAACTACTTCGAGCCCTTCCGCAGCTTCTACGCCATGAAGAGCAAGCTCGACTTCTACGCCGCCAACGGCATCCGCGGCATCTACTACTGCGGCCTCCCCACCACGTTCCACGACCTGTTCGTCTTCGTCAACAGCCGCCTCCTCTGGCAGCCCGACGCCGACGTCGAGGCGCTCATTGACGAGTTCATGTCCGCCTACTACGGGCCCGCCGCCTCCGCCATGCGGGAGTACTTCGACTACTTCCACGCCCAGTTCACGGAGCGCAATATCCACCAGATGTGCGAGGGCCCCAACCCCGGCGTCATCACCGCCGAAGTCTCCCGGAAGGGCCTCGCCCTCTTCGCCAAGGCGGAGGCCGCGGCCGCCGGTGACGAGACCATCCTCCGGCGCATCTGGAGTGACAAGTTCTGTCTCCTCTTTGCCGACCTCAACGAGCGCAACCTCGAGAACGGTCTCATCGCCGACAGCGAGGACGACTTCGCCTGCCGTCTCGCCGAGTTCTGCCGGATCGCCCGGCTCATGCGCCGCTCCCGCAGCATCGCCCGCTACGACTCCACCGCGGCCAATGTTCCCGACTGGTTCTTCCGGATTGCCCGGCTCCACATCGAGGCCGACCCCTGGCACTCCGACGCCCTGATTGACCGGCTCATCGCCGATCCCCCCGCCACCTTCCGCGCCGAGCGCCAAAAGTACGCGCAACGCACCGTAGAGGGCGGCGTGCAGATCCAGCTCATAGGCTTCTACGGCGGCGAGACTCCCCGCCTCTACTTCGACGGCTGCGAGCCCAAGAAGGCCACCTGGGTCTACGGGGCCAACGGCGACCGCTCCCGCATGAAGGCTCTCTTCCTACTCGCGCAGGCCTCCCCAGCGCAGGCGACCCTCTCCCTCGAAGGCCAGGATGACGAGGGCGAAGGCAGCACTCGTATTCGCATATCCATCAACGGCGCCACCGTGTTCGAGGGAACCAACGACCTCGCCCAGCTCGGCTGGTCGCGCCGAGACTTCCCCCTCCCAGCAGGCATGCTCAAGCAGGGCGAGAACGAAATTGAGATCTCCAACCTCGAGCCCGAGGGCAACCGCTGGTTCATGATGTCCGAGTGCAAGCTGCTCTTCTGATCTCCCCTTGCCTGCCCTCGCGTGTGTAACGGTCACTTCGCTCTGAAGCCGCGGCAACTTCGCTCCGAGGGATAGGCCGCGCAAGGTCAGACTGTGGATGCCAAGTGGCGATGCGACACCGCTGACAGCCCTGTGGGCTTGGCTGCGAGTCCTGATCATTCTCCCATATGAGACCTTTGGGCCGCGCCCCCAGGCGCCGCTCCTTCTCAGGAGTGAGCATCCGTGTCCCGTGGTTGCGGTTGCACGCGCCGTTGCGCCGCCGCCCACAGGATCAGTACCTGTCTGGGTGGCGTAGGTGGGGTCCCAAGCCTACTGAACGCCTACACGTTGTCCCGAGAACAGGCAGCCGGACCGGAGGGAGTGAAGCGGTTCAGAGCCCAACGCCTGCTCCCGCTACTGCACTTCGTACGCTCCGGCGTCCGGGGCCTTACCACTGAAGTACCCCGGCTCGCAGCCCGGCAGAGGCTTGCCGTGGAAGTAGGCGGACAGATCCATGCCCGCGTCGATGGCCGGGCTGCCGGGGAGCGGCCTGGGCGGAAAGCCAGGTGCCAGCGGCACTGCCTCCACGTAGCGCGAGCTGCTATCTTTCGCCGGATCGTTCGGGAAAGGCCGGCCGCCGCCGACCACCACGTTGTAGTCCGCGGTGAAGTTGGGCTCGATCTCGCCGTGCCATGGCTCGAAGAACCCCATGGCGGTGTCGATGACCAGATTGTTGAGGTAGTGCCAGTTGGGCGTCCCGATGGGCGTATTCCTGCGGAGCTGCCACTTGAGCGCCGCTTTCCCGCCGATGATGGTGTTGTGGTAGACGTAGCCCTCGGCGGGGGAATCGTCCATGCTGTACCAGATGTTGTAGGGAGCGCCGTCTATGAGCACGTTGCGATAGATGAACACCGGGCCGATGCGCGGCAACTTGTAGCGCAGCCCGCCGTGGGTCTGCCGCAGGGTGTTGTGGTGCACCTTCACGTTGATGCAGCCCACCCCCAGCTCGATGCCCGAGTCCCGGGTGCGTTCGATGACGTTCTCCCAAATCTCCGTGTCCCTGCCGTCGTTGGGGTCGTGGAGCGGAATGGACAGCGACTCCGTGTCCGAATCGCCCAGGTCAATGCCGTCGAAGGTTTCGTACACATGGTTGGCGTGGATGCGGTTGCCGGCGCCGGCGCGAACCATGTCAATGCCCACCCGGTCCCAGAAGCCGGCCGCCTTGTGGATCAGCCAGATCTCGTAAAGCTCACGCGAGGTGTCGTGAGGCACCCAATCCTCATAGGCGCCGCGGAAGATCTCATTGCCCTCCACCAGGCAATCCGACGCCCCCGACCGCAGGAACACTCCTTCCGCGTCCCACGGGCCGATGGTGCAACTGCGGAGAGCGCACTGGCGCGCTCCCTCTTCGAAGGCGACGCCCCGGTAGCCGTGCGCCAGCGTGAGACCGGTCACGGCGGCGTTCGTCGCCCCTTTGAATGAGACGATCGGCACGGCCTTCCAGGAGGCGGACCAGCGCAGAAGCGCGGGGTCGGCGTCATCGGCGAGATGGACGTACATCGCCTTCTCGTCCTCGCGGTAGACCCATAGCGCCCGGATGCGCTCGAACCCGGTGCGCGGGGTGCCAACGGCCAGCAGCCTGCGCCAGTACCAGTCGCCCCTCTCTTCCGAGCTGCATCCAGAGTTCTCCGGGTTCAGCTCGGGGATGACCCTGCCGTCTACACAGAGCACCCGCGGATGCCGTTCGACAGGCGCCCGGTAGACGCCTCTACCGATGTCCTCCGCAGGGCGCCAGTCGGGCTGGAGGGGCTGCGAGGGGTCCAGGACAGTGCCTTCTTCGCCCACAATGGACACCGACTTGGTGATGGTGATGGTCTCGCGGTATACACCCTTGCGCACGTGGATGACGTCTCCTGGCGCGGCGGCCTCCACGGCTCTCCCCAGCACGGGCTCTCCGGGCGCGCCGGGCCCTACGGTGACCTCGCGCCCGTGACCCGCCGCGGCGCAGCAGCAGAGCGCGCAGACGACGCTGAAAAGCATCAGGTGGTCCATGAGTCTCCTCTTGGTTCTGTGGTGTTCGACATCACCGGAGCGAGGACCCGAGCGCCCTTTCACCCGGGCCCCGCAGTGTCCGGATAATGCTCCGCCCGCCACGGTCCCAGTGGGCCGCAAACAAGGGGTTCTCGGCATTCGCTGAGACTCCTGTACTGGGAGGGCGCGGAGGAGAAGCGGGGAGGTCCACCCGGGACTAGGCCTAGTGGGCGCTCCAGTGCTTCGACCCCTGTCGTGCGCAGGCTTGCCCAAGCCCTTACGCGACGCAACCCCGACCAGTGACTGCGAGCCGTGGGGGGTAGCCGGAGTCGGGGGTGACCGGGGCCGCCGCCAGCGCGGATGTCGCGTGTACGCTATATAAGGGGCCCCCTAATCAGCGTGCCTTCATCCCCACGGATTGCGCGAATAGAACACGCTGGTTTGGCTTGAGCTTGAAGGCGTGGCCGGCAGTCTCTCTGTCGCAATTGTGAAACCAGGCCGCCAACCCTTGCGAGGCCGCAAACAGGGCGACATTCTGGGCCATGAGGCCTGTGTCAACATAGTAGTATGACTTCTGCACTTCGGGATCGCCGATGTGCGGATCGGGCTGGCCTGCCCCTTGCCAGAAGCGCGAGACATCCGCCACATAGAAAATGTGCACCGGCGCCGA
>Ga0315279_10004103_pt1 | contig 19742 bp, 15 predicted proteins | sample YL17G06_20_MG_FD_203694 | JGI IMG/M metagenome (GOLD analysis project Ga0315279, IMG submission 203694) | Sediment microbial communities from Yellowstone Lake, YNP, Wyoming, USA - YL17G06_20 | ecosystem: Environmental > Aquatic > Freshwater > Lake > Sediment | place: USA: Wyoming | collected... | reverse complement strand
TCTCGCAGACCTCCGACAATCTTGACACCCAGGCGATCCGTAATCCGCTTCACGGTTAACCTCCCGGGTGTTACATTACCACATACAAATCATGTCTGCACTATCGGAAAATCCACGGATCGGGGGGCATGCTTACCTTCCAGGACAGCATGAAGCGCTACAGGGCTCCCTTGGGGTAGCGGATTGCCTGTCCGTGCAGCTACGATAACTTTCGCGGTTTCATGCTTATCAATGCACAAAAAGCCAGATTGTTGCGTTGCGAACCCCTGCCCGTGCGGAATGCAATTACGATTGTAGGGTTGCAAGACTCAGTAGTCAGACTGCCGGACGTGGGGCTGAGAATGAAGCGATAGTGCCCGGTGCATCTTCGCGCTAGGTCTGATATCGTGACCCCGATGGGGGTTGAGATATAGAATGCTTACGCTTCTTGTGTAAGCGGCTATTATAGGAAGATTAAGAGATGTGCGAGGTATAGGCGGTAGGTTAACGTGTGTGAGGTCTAAAGAGACTCGGTCTTGGAATGCAACGGATTGCAAGTGCGAAGGTATATGTGCTGTCTTGTGTTTTCCTGTCTTAACCAGTCTGTTTTTGAACCAGAAATCGGGTGTGATACGACCGTTTTGTCCGCCTAGCGTCACCCTGTGCTGCTAGGTTCATGAGTTAAATGCTAGCAAAATCTTTCCTCCAATATAGTTAGCTTTGTCGATTTCGGCCACCCTTTGCTTGAACTAGGCCAGCCTGCTCAGCAGGGGTTTGATCCTCAGGGACAATAGGTATTTCCACAACAAAAGTGGCACCTTTGCCAAGCTTGCTCTTGGCATATATGCGGCCACCGTGTGTCTCGACAATACCATGGCATATGCTTAGGCCCAGCCCCGTGCCCTTCCCTACCTCTTTAGTGGTAAAGAATGGGTTAAATATCCTATCTAGGTTCTCTTCAGAAATGCCTGGCCCATCGTCTGTAAAAGTTATCTGGATACTATTACCTACTATTCTCGTCTTGACCACAAGCTTGCCTTTGCCATGTGCTTCAACCATAGCCTGTTCTGCATTAATGATAATATTCATAAATACCTGCTGTACCTGATAGAAGTCAGCCATGGTCAGGGGAAGGTCGGGTTGCAATTGCCCCGATAGCTCTATGTTGTTGACCTTCATTTGATGAGCGCGCAGCTCCAGGGTTTTTTCAAGAGCCTCATTTAGCGAAATCAACCGCCTCTCCGGCTTATGCTTTCGGGCAAAGAAAAGCAAGTTCTGGGTGATTTTGCCAGCGCGCTGAGCCTCTCTATATATAGTGTCGAGGTCTTTCTTTGTGGCCTCATTTAGATCAGTACTTTTTGTCAAAAGCTGGGCAAACCCCTGGATCGCGGCAAGCGGGTTGTTCAACTCATGCGCAGCCCCCGCCGCCAGCTCGCCGACTGCAGCTAACCGGCCAGCAAGGAGGAGCTCCTCCTCCAGTTTTTGTCTCTCATCCTCCATTCGCTTCTCCTTAGTGACGTCTCTCAATGAAAGCAAAACCGCAACTCTTCCCTGAAATCCAATCCTTGTGGCAAGGGCGCTTACCCATATTTCTCTACCGTCCTTCGTCTTCGCTCTAACATCGTATCTCTGACGCCGCTCTTGCTGATATAGGTCTTCTACAAATCCCTTTATAGCTATCTCTCTGTCCTCAGGGTGGACAAAATCAAGTAGGTTCACCCCGACTACATCGTGGAGTACAGGATCGAATCCAAACATCAGCGCGGCACGCCGGTTACCAAAAACGACCTTCAGCGTCTCGGCATCGACAACGAGGATGCTGTCATGTGTGCTCTCCAACAAGATTAGATAGTCTTGCTCTCTTTGGTGCAGCATTTCCTCAACCTTTTCGCGCTGCGTGATGTCACGGGTAACTCCCAAAACCTCACTGAGCTTTCCATCTTCATCCCACAGAAACGACATCATGACCTCTGCCCAGAGAGTAGAGCCGTCTTTACGCACATGTTCCAGAGTTAGCACCAGAGGCGGATATTGTGATCTCGGAGTCCTAATCTCTATTTGATCCTGAATTGCTTTGCGAGCTTGCTCAGCGGAATCGGGGGTTAAAATAGCCTTCAGCGTCAGCTTCATGGTCTCCTCAGCCGTATGGCCAAGCAGGCGCTTAATAGACGGGCTGACATAGGTTATCTGCCATTTCATGTTGGTTGTCCAGATGACGTCTGCAGCGTTGTCAGCGAGCAGCCGGTAATGTGATTCGCTCTCAATCAATGCTTCTCGAAGTTGCTGCCGCTCGATAGCATAGCGTAACGACCGCGCCAATAGCTTGGCATCCACGCTACCCTTGACCAGATAGTCCTGGGCACCCTCCTGCACGGCCTTTATCGCAACCGATTCGTCATCGAGACCGCTCATTACCACGATGGGCACTTTTGGTGCTTTGGCGATCACCTTGCTTACACTGTCAAGACCCTGGCTGTCAGGAAGCGAAAGGTCCAATAAGAGCACATCGATGCCCCCCTCGGCAAGACGCTTCAGCCCTGTCGAGAGACAGTCGGCATGACCTAGATCGAACAGGGAGTTCCCCGCTTCGGCGAGCAAGCCCCGTATCAGGCGGGCATCTCCAGGATTGTCCTCGATTAAAAAGACCCTGGTTTTACCACTATCCACTGCACTCACTCCCCGGCAGCTTTACCGCGCCGAGCCAGAAATCCCCTATTGCCTTTACCGTCGTCAGAAACTGATCCAGGTCAACGGGCTTCGTGACATAGCAGTTCGCCTGAAGCTCGTAGCTCTTGATAACGTCCTGTTCAGCCCTCGAGGTAGTCAAGACTACTACAGGGATATGTTTCATATTTTTGTCAGCTTTAATCGCTGCAAGAACTGCACGGCCGTCTTTCTTGGGGAGATTCAGATCGAGCAGGACCAGGTCCGGGCAAGGCGCATCGAAGTAGCTACCATCTCGATGCAAAAAAGCCATGGCCTCCACACCATCGGATACTGTGTGTATTCTATTGCATACTTTGACCTCGCGAAAGGCCTCCATAGTCAGGCGCACATCTCCGGGATTGTCTTCAACCAACAAAATGTCCACTGGCCTACCGAACTCCATAGTGTTCATGTTTCTTTATCTCCTGTGAAAGGGATTGTGAAGTAAAACGTTGAGCCCTTCCCTACCTCCGACTCGACCCAGATTCGCCCCTTGTGACGTTCCACAATCTTCTTGCATACCGCCAGGCCGATGCCCGTGCCAGGATATTCTCCTCTACCGTGCAGGCGTTGGAATATGACGAAGACACGATCGAAGTGCTGAGGGTCTATACCAATGCCGTTGTCCCGCACCGAGAAGACCCACTCAGTACCATTGCGCTGTGACCTGACATGCACCTCTGGACGCTTATCGCCGTGAAACTTTATGGCGTTGCCAATCAGATTCTGAAATAGCTGAACAATTTGTACGGAATCAGCCATGACGGTTGGCAAGTGGTCATGGGTTACCGCTGCGCCATTTTCTTTGATGGAAGCCTGAAGATTAGCGATTGCCTGATTAAGGATCTCCTCACAGTTGGTCGGTTCGAAGGGTTTGGCGCGTGTGCTCACCCTCGAATAGTCCAACAGGGCATTGATAAGGCGCTGCATTCTAGTGGCACCGTCAACAGCGTAGCCAATGAACTCATCTGCATCGGCATCGAGCTTGCCTTTGTAGCGGCGCCCCAGTAGCTGCGTGTAACTTGCCACCATGCGCAGCGGCTCTTGCAGGTCATGCGATGCCACATAAGCAAATTGCTCCAGCTCAGTATTAGAGCGAGTCAATTCCGCCATAGTCTGCTTCAACGCCTCCTCCGCCAGCTTGCGCTGGGTGATGTCCATGTAGCAGCCCATAGATGCCAGTTTTCCTCCGTATCGAATAGAGGCAACCCTTTCCACAACTACTCTAGTTCTCCCACTTCTGTTGATGGCCCTGTACTCGTACGGGGAGTCAAGCTCACCCTTCAGCATCTTCGCCGCGTTTTCCCTGACCGTCTCTCTGTCGTCAGGATGGACAATCTGCAGTGAGTCCGTACCTAGCAATTCATCAGCCGAAAACCCTGTGTCCTCCTGAAACTGCGGGTTTACAAAAACGAACTTTCCATCTTGCACAATGTAAATGCCAACCTGCGAGCTATTGGCCATGGTTGCATATAGCTCCTCTGACTGTCTTAGCGCTTCCTGCGTCTGCTTGGTCTCGGTAATGTCTTTCAATGAAAGCAGAACCGCAACTCTTCCCTGGAATTCGATCCGTGTGGCAAGTGCGCTTACCCACATCTCTTTTCCGTCATTCGTCTTCGCCCGGACCTCGAATCTTTTGCGCCGCTCACTGGCGTACAGGTCTTCGGCGAGGCCTTTCAGAACCACCTCTTTGTCGTCGGGGTGCACAAAATCCAGTAAGTTCACCCCGATCCCATCATGCAAAATCGGATTGAATCCAAACATCAGGTCGGCACGTCGGTTACCGAAAATAACCTTCATCGTTTCAGCATCGAACACGATGATGCAATCTTGTGTGCTCTCCAACAGTAGTGAATAGTCTTGCTCTCTTTGCCGCAGCGCCTGCTCGGCCAATTTCCTGTCGCTGATGTCGTGGGCAATAGCCAGAACTATAAAGTGGTCAACGCCCCGCTCCAGAGTGATTCCGAACGTCTCAATCCAAATTACCGCTCCAGATTTGGTAATGACACGAAGCTCAACAGGACGCTCCATGAAGCCACTGGCCAAGATATCTGTCATGGTCTGTAATATCTTTGGAAGGTCCTCTGGATAGACTATGTCTTGGAACCTGACCTTCCCAAGATCATCCCGAGTATATCCTAGCCGCTCCAAAGCGTAATCGTTGGCGTCGAGGAGGACCCCTTGCTCATCGTTGACGTAGACCATCTCTAGACGGTTGTCAAAGATGGCCTTGTAGCGTGTCTTGGCTTCTCGAACTGCCTCTTCCCTCAAGTTTGACTGGCTTGTGATATGATCTGTCGGCCGAGGTTTACTTCGTAATTGGCTTGCTTTTCCCCGCAAGTATGACCTCCTCACTCACGATTAATAACTTGTCTGTGCTTTGGGAGACAGCGACATCTTACTCCGCAGCACCGATCCGTAATTCGCGACCGGATTCTCCCAAGAAACAGTGAGCACCCTTTCCAGCGTGGCATCCCCTGTTACACTTTGCCTCATAGTTCAATCCCTATCGCGATAAGCGTATAAGTACCCGATGATTATACTGAGAGAGTAGCGCAACTACGCCAAATGGACAATGGTTATTTTGGTGGTTATTGATGGGAAAATAGTACCGTAAACGTTGAAAGAGAAAGGAGGCGAACAGAGATGGCCTGGAGCCAAAGCTCCAGCGTGGGATATTTGCTGAGAGCAGATTTTGTACACAAAAAGACGTAGATTGAACCAACGGTAACAATTACTCATTTTGTTGAGCAGCGTCCACAAGAAAAAGCAAGTAGCGTTAGTTGCACTTTCTAGCGTTTCATGCAACATGGCATGCAGAGGGTTGCATTCTATTTGGCCTTCTTGACACCTCCATGGCTCTGTGCTATATATTTGTCCACCACACCCTTCCTACGTAGTGCTGATGTCGTTTTCCACCTTTTGCTCTGCTTCTGCTGGGGAGCAGACCGTTTAGTAGGTGCGGGTGCAGCCGATAAAGAAACGGCACGTGTCCTGTCCTCGTAATACGCACTCTGCCTAGTGCGACCGCAGAGAGGAAACAATGACAGTGCTGAAGAATCTGTTTATAGCTATTCTTCTAATGAGTCTGACGTCGCTGCTATTATCCCCGTCATTTGCCGGGGCTGACCAAGTAGTTACCTCCCCGACCCGAACCTTGAAGCAGCTATTCGTCAAGCGATAGGGAAACCTCTGATGTAAAGAGAGGGTGCCATGGCAGACAAGCATAAGGTTATCATCCGAAGTTGCCCTGATTACGAAGACCTTAATCGCATCCGGGACATAGTGGCTGAGGGCATGGAGGAGTTGGGCGCTAAACCTTACGGTAAGGTGTTGTTGAAGCCCAACGTGGTCTTTGCCCACAGGAGATATTCTCGTTTCTCCTACACTCATCCCGCGGTTATCGGAGCGCTTCTCGACGAACTGGCAGCGCGGCCGGAAGTGGAGAAGGTCATCATAGGTGAGAGGACAGCCATCTACATGCCCACGCGGTACAACTTTGCAGTGGCCGGATACAACAGATTCAGGAGGAAACCCAAGGTCAAAATTTGCTTCTTTGACGAGGATGCCCTGGTGGAAGTCCCCTTTAAGAAGGGCGTCTATCATAAGTCGCTACGACTGTCGCGCACTTTTGTAGAATCTGATTACAAGTTATATGCTCCCAAGCTCAAGCACCACATGACCAGCAAACTGACATGCTCCATCAAGCTGAACATCGGCGTCTGTGATCAAAAGGAGCGTCTGGACGGCCATGATTACCATCTTGAGGAAAAGATCGCAGACCTGTACGAGGTGGGCTATCCCAACCTCGTGGTAGTAGATGCAGTGGTAATCGGTCAGCAGTGCGAAATGGTGGCGAAGCCGCTCTCCTTAGGGGTCATAATGATGGGAACATCAGGCGTGGCTGTTGATTCTGTGGCTGCCAGGCTTATCGGATTCGACCCGAACGAAATCGACCATCTCAGGATAGCCAGGTCGCGGGGGTGGGAACCGGTAAGCGATGACGATATCGAAATCAAGAGTGAAGTCCCCCTGGATGAACTGCGGGAGAAGACTAAGAACCTCGATCGTAAGTTTTCCAACCTGCTTGAGTTGGACACCCCTCTCCGAATTTATTTGGGGAACTACCCGGGAGGCAATGACATCTGCCATGGCGGCTGTGTAAACATGCTCAAGGGAGCACTGGCTACCTTCGAGGCCTATAAACCTGGCGGGATTAAGCAGGCTCAAGATAACGCCATTGTGATCGGTGAGTATGAAGGCGACGTCGATAGCCATGGTCATACCATCCTTCTGGTCGGCGACTGCACTAAGATCAAGGGTAAGGTCACAGGGAAGACCAAACGTATAAAGGGCTGCCCGGTGGGCATCCCATGCTTTTCTGCTTTCGGACCCTTCTACTGCAAACTGCCCAACGTTTACATGGACCGCGACTACTTTTTCAAGTTCCCCTACTACTATGTAGTCTCCTCGGCAGTTAAGTTCATCAATAGAACGTTGCATTTAGGCTAGACGGATGACCGAGAAAGGAGACTAAATTGAAGCTGTCCTGTGTCGATGCCATAGTCCCTGGGACAACGCTGAAGGAAAAGTTCGATAATCTGGGAAAGTATGGTTTCGAGGGAATCGAAATCTGGGCGATGGGTGGAGTGGGTTCTGAACTGGAAAAGGAAATAAAAGAAGCCGCTTCCGGTAGCAAGGTCAAGCCATCCTCGGTGATGGTAGTTAATGAGGCGTTCTATCGCCCTTTGGATGGTGAGGAGGCGAGACAAGCCAAGGCTGAGGCTATAAAAGAAGGCCTCAGTTTAGCGGCAGCTATTGATGCTGTCAGCATCGTTGTTCCCGAGTATGGGCCCCAGTTGCCCCCGCCTATTTTTATGCTACCCCCGCTCGGCGAGGCCGAGAAGAGTCTATTGCTTGGGCTTCTGACAGAGGTTGGGAGATATGCCAAGGATGTGGGGGCGACTCTGGTGCTGGAGCCGATAAATAGATATGAGACACGCTTTTTCCACACGCTGGATGAGACGATTGGAATCTGCAAAGAGGTGGGTATTCCCAATTTGAAGATCCTAGCTGATACCTTTCAGATGAGTATTGAGGAACGGGATATTGTTGAGAGCATACGAAAGGCGCAAAAATATATCCGTCACGTTCATCTTTCGGATAGCGGCAGGGTGTTGCCTGGGCATGGGAACATCGACTTCAAGTCTGTCTTCGCCGCCTTGAAAGAGATTGGATATGAAGGCTACATGACTTTGGAGTGTGCGGTCCCCGGGAACCCCGAGGAGGAGCTGCCCAGGTGCGCCGAGTATCTCAGGAAGTGCATGCGGTGACACAGACAAGAGCTGAGTGAATAAGGGGGTATCAAAATGGCCAAGTTGAAGAAGCTGTTTGAGCCAGTCAGGATAGGGAAGCTGGAGTTGAGGAACAGGATGGTCATGGCACCCATAAACACTCACCTGGGGACTGAGCTCGGTGGGGTAAACGAAAGGTTGATAGATTACTACGTGGAGAGGGCTAGGGGTGGAGTGGCTTTGATAATAACAGATGCCATGTGCATCGATTGGCCTGTGGGTAAGGCCGGTACGAGCCCACTAAGGATAGACGAGTGGAAATACGTCAACACATTACACGACCTGACAGATGCTGTCCATGAGTACGGTGCCAAGATCGCTGCGCAAATACATCATGCAGGCAGGCAGAACTCGATGGCAGTTTGTGCCGAGGGTCGGGAGCTTGTGGCGCCTTCGGCTATCCCCTGTCTACCCACCGGTGCCGACATGCCCCGTGAATTAATTGTCGAGGAGATCGAGGAGTTGATCAATAAATTCATCTTGGGTGCCCAGAGAGCCAAGGCGGCAGGGTTTGATGCTGTGGAGATCCACGGCGCTCACGGATACCTGATTACTCAGTTTATGTCTCCCCACACTAATAAGCGCACCGATGAGTACGGCGGAGATTTCGAAGGCAGGATGAAATTCCCCCTCAAGATTGTAGAGGGGGTTAGGGCAGCGCTGGGTTCTGATTATCCCATTTTGTTCAGAATGTGCGCTGATGAATATATCGTGGGTGGGCTCACTCTGGAGGACAGCAAGATAATCGCCCGTCGGCTAGTAGAGGCCGGGGTAGATGCCCTGGATATAACATCAGGCATTTACGAGTCGCCGCCTGCGTGGCACGCCTGGATTTACCCGATATATGACATGGCGCCTGGCTGCCGGGTATATCTTGCGGAGGCGATTAAAAAGGCTGTTGGCGTACCAGTCATCGCCTCCGGCAGGCTTGGTGACCCTGTACTGGCAGAGGAGGCTATCAAGAATGGGAAGGCGGACCTGATCGCCATGGGCAGATCCCTGCTTGTCGACCCAGAGTTACCGAGGAAGGCAGCTGAGGGAAGACTGGACGATATCCGTCCTTGCCTTTACTGCGATGAAGGTTGTGTCGGTGGCCTTTCGAATCTGTGGCACATAGACTGCCAGGTCAATGCGGCTCTAGGGAGGGAGAGGGAGTTCCAGATCAAGCCGGCGGAGAAGGTTAAACGGGTGGTCGTCATCGGTGGGGGTCCCGCAGGTATGGAAGCGGCGAGGGTGGCGGTGCTGAGGGGACACGATGTAACCCTGTTTGAGAAAGAGAAAAAGCTGGGAGGGCAACTGATACCAGCCTCGGTGCCCTCGTTCAAGCATCCGGTCAAGGAGCAGATAAGGTATCTCGAAAATCAAATGAATAAGCTGGGAGTAAAGGTCAAGCTTGGGAGAAAAGCTACCCCGGCATTGATTAAGAGACTAAACCCAGACGTGGTAATACTGGCGACAGGAGCCTCTCATCTTGTTCCGGATATTCCTGGGGTTGGGAGGCGGAATGTGGCTACCGCCGGCGAGATACTACTGGGGAAGAGGAAAGCTGGCGAGAAGGTGGCTATTATTGGTGGCGGGGAGGTGGGATGCGAGCTTGCCTGGTTCCTGGCGGAGCAGGGGAGGAAGGTGACCATAATCGAGATGCAGTATGCGGTGGCAAGCGGCATGAACTTGTTCAGCCGCTTCTACCTGTTGAACAAGTTGACCGAGCTTGGAGTAGAGACGGCAATCGGCACGATGGCCGAAGAGATCACGGACAAGGGTGTGGTTGTCGTCGATATGGATGGGAACAAGAAGGTCATAGAGGCAGATACTGTGGTCCTTGCTGCGGGCTTCAAGTCTAACAATGGGCTAGCGGAAGAGTTGAAGGGCGCAGTGCCGGAGCTGTATACCATAGGGGATTGTGCAAAGTTGGGCAAGATAAAGGGGGCAATCCATAGCGGAGCGCGTGTCGCGCACCGGATTTAGCTTTGTAAAGCATCATGATTGCGACAAGTGGGATATCATTAGTCCAGTCATATCTTCCAAGGAAATTAAATAAGAAGGGTAACATGAAAGCATAGTGCGCCTCCCAGGGGCAGGCATGTATGTCGTCAGCGAAAGTGGGACATTCAAGCCTTGGGAAATAACGGACGGCTTCGTTGGCACAGATGCTTCACAGTTTGCCCAGCTAGAAAACGTTATGCGGAAAGGCTCAACAAAAGGGCGGTCTGTTCACCAAGCGTAAATGGTGAGTGTCAATCATGGAAGCTTCTAGATTAAATGTGGTTACGGGAGCCTTCAGTTATACAGGCAAATACATTGCTCAACGACTTCTTTGCATGGGCGAAAGAGTCAAAACGCTCACTGGTCGTTCCGTTCTTGAAAACCCTTTTGGTAATCAAGTGACCATCTCGCCATTCAGTTTCGACAACCTGAGCCAACTGATAGGAAGTCTAGAAGGCGCAACAATCCTGTACAATACCTACTGGGTTCGTTTCCCTCGCGGAGAGGTCACGTTTGACAGAGCTGTCGAGAATAATAAAATACTCATCAAAGCTGCTGAAGTAGCCGGTATCAGTAGAATCGTACATATCAGTATCACAAACCCATCGAAGAAATCACCGTTCGCCTACTTTAGGGGGAAAGCATTGATAGAGGAAGCCATATTAGATTCGAAGCTACCGTATGGTATACTTCGACCGACGGTAATCTTCGGAACTGAGGGCATTCTCATTAACAATATTGCCTGGCTCTTGAGAAAGTTCCCAATTTTTGCCATCTTCGGCTCGGGTGATTACCGCATTCAACCCGTTTTTGTAGAGGACGTGGCAGAAATAGCCGTAAGCGTGGGCCATAGAAGTGACAACTTAATCATGGATGTGGTTGGTCCGGAAGTTTATACATTTGATGAACTAGTCAAGCTGATAAGGGCAAACGTAAATAGCCGAGCCAGGATAATTCATACCAGACCAGAACTCGCTTTTCTCTTTGCCAGATTGATTGGCTGTGCGGTCAAAGATGTGGTAATAACCAGGGAGGAAATCCGAGGGTTGATGTCTAATCTCCTTGTTTCTGCAAACCAGCCAACTACTCCAACTCGTTTAAGCGAGTGGTTGAGCAAGAATGCTGACGGAGTTGGTATGAGGTATATCTCGGGCCTGGAGCGATGTTACCGCTAAAACAGAATAGCATGGAGTGCACAAAAGTCCAGATTGTTCAAATGAAGTAACAATTGCTTGTATTGTGCAATAGAGTCGATGTAAATAGTGGAATGTTTGCCAGCCAAGTCGGTTACGCTACCAGTAGAGCGGAGTAAATTGCAGAATTTGACTTCATGTGTTATATTGCATATTAAAGAGAGGCCCTGATAACCCAGGGCCTCAAGGATTTTTTGAGAGGTTGTCAACCTGATTCTTCAGGACATGTCAACCTGATTCTTTAAAAATCTAATAATAAAGGCGCCGATTCCAGCTTCAAAGACGCCCTGAAAATCGGAAATTTGACAGCATTACTTTTAATCAAGGCGTCGTGGGTCCGACTCCCACACCGCTCACCAGCTATTTTTAGGCTGAAGCTAAATCGAAGCTAAGAAAAACCACCCCAAAACAGGGTGGTTTTTCTTTTTCCCCCAAAGACGACATCCTGATTCGACCGAAAATTCCCCCGGGTAGCACCTCCACTACTTGCCTGGCAGACAATTCATAGAAAGGACAGGCAAGTATATGGTAAATGGCGAAGGGCGCATAGCCATCCGCCCCTATATATTTGGTCAAGAATAAATTCTAAATCTTAGATTTCTAAACACTAAACAATTTTCGGATTTTTTAGGGTCTTTGATTTAGAATCTGGGCTTTAAATAATAGGTTCTGCCTCCCCTGATCCCACAGTTCCAGAATAATCTTTCTGACGAGTCACGGTTTTGGCTAACACACGGAGGTCGAGAGGATCCCACATCGCAGCAAAAACTTTCACGATCTCCGGGTCGAAATATGTTCCCGAACAACGCAACAGCTCCCTTATCGCATCCTTATGATCCAATCTATTAGTTCGGTAAGGGCGTGCTGATGTCATAGCATCATAAGCATCAGCCACAGCCAGAATGCGTGCATCAATAGGTATGTTATCACCAGTTAATCCTGCAGGATACCCATTTCCATCGAAGTGCTCATGATGATGCTGAATAATGGGCAGGCATCCGGCGAGGCCTTTGATATGCCTGAGTATGGCGACGCCGAATTTAGGATGTTCTCGCACCGATACCCATTCGTCATCTTCTAACGGTCCCGGCTTAAAAAGGACATTGTCAGGGACACGGATCTTGCCTATGTCGTGGAGCAGCGCCGCTGCTTTAAGCAAGGCTACCTTTTCACCGGAATAGCCAAGCTCCCGGGCGATAAGCAAAGCATATTCGCTGGCCTTCTTAGAGTGACCATAGGTATAATGGTCCTTGGCGTCGACAGTGGCCGCCAGGGCATGTATGGCTTCGAGGATTTCGTTCTCTCCGGTAGCGCTGGAACTCAAACTCTGCATTCCAGAGGAGGCTACGGTAACTCTATTCCTTCCGGCTTCCTTGCTCCAATATAGTGCGCTGTCCGCCGCGATGAGGAGGGCCTCCCGTGTAGCTCCGCTGGTAGGCCATGAAGCCACACCTATACTGCAGGTGATAGCGACACCTCTGGAGTCCATCTTGGTTTCTATTTTTCCTCGTATCCTCTCTGCAACGTTGTATGCATCATCGGGTGAGGACTCGGGAAGGATTGCAGCGAACTCATCGCCACCGTAACGGCACGGTATATCTATCGACCTTATTGACTCTTTTATACATTGAGCGATTTCCCCCAGGATTGTATCGCCTGCCAGGTGACCGAAGGCATCGTTATACGATTTGAATAAGTCCACATCTATGAAAAGAATAGAGAAGATATTGCCAAAACGGGAACACCGCGAAATCTCCTCGTCAACTCGCTTATGGAAATAGCCGTGAGTCATCAAACCAGTCAGGTCGTCGGTCTGGACTCTCTCTATGGTCGCTGTATAAATCTGAGCATTTTCGAGCGTCCTAGCCAGTTCCCTACCAACATCTGTAAGTATCGCGATATCTTCTTTCGAGTACGGGCCCAGTGTCTGCCGCTCGCCTAAAGCTATAATTCCAACGAGCTTGTCCCGGCTGACCATGGGCACAAGCAATCCCACATCTGCATCTCGAATAGGCCATCCAGTGTCATCCAACTTGCCGAACTTTGATTTCAAACACGCAGGGTCTAAGGAAAGTGGTGTGTTGTTGCCTTCAAGCCACTTGACTATGAGGCTATCTCGGTTCAGCGTTATGGCTGAAGGCGGATGTGCTTCCAGAAGTCGACTGCTGAATTTTGCAACGAAGGAACCGTTGGATGGTAGAAGCAAACTGGCGTGAGAAGCCATTAAAGCCTGGGGCATAGGTTTCAGAAGTTCCTCGGCTAGCTCGCTGATGTTCAAGACATTACTAAGCTTTGCAGGAGAATTAAGCACCATCTGGTGGTAGGGCAGCCGCCATCCATAAAGTGCCCTGTTAATCCTATCTCGAACCGGTTTCCGCAGCGCAATCACAATCAAAGGCACAACTAATATCATAATGGCAATAGTGACAACGCTGGCCGGGGCAGTCAAACTGCGGGATAAGAAGTGCAGAATATAGATTGCACATAAATACAGAGGAGCTACTAACAGGACAGAAAGCAAGCATGCTAAGGTTTCCTTCAAGTCTGCTTTCGAGTTTAACAACTTGATTGCGCTAATCAAACGGGGAAGAATCATCATTCTCTCTCAACTTTCTTTGGCAGAGTGAGCGCGCCGCCTTGGGTAGAGAACTCTAGTGTCTTAACCCAGCTTCACCCCAAGCACAGCCTACATCCTTAGAATCATTATTGACCAATCGAATAACTTTTCAATACTGCAAAGGTACCCCTCCCCCATGACAGAGGTCATGGTTGTACCAGTACCTAACAACCCCTCAAAAGCTCACAAAGCCTACAATCCTATTACTTTGGGGTTACTACTATCTACTTTTCAGAATGGTATATATGGGTGATTGTTGGGGGGTATTTTATGAATTATAGTTTTACGTGTAAAAAGGTTAACTCAGGAGGCTTCCACAACGAAAGTAAGAAAAGGTATTTTCCCTAGTAACGAATTGCAGCAGTGGGTAGCGTGCATTTTAGTACTAACTCTTAAGGACCAGTGGAGCATACATTAAAACCATGTGCCATGAGTAACATAGCGATAATGATAATTCACAGCCAACCTTTTTTCCGTGCCGGGCTGCGTCAGGCACTAACCGAACTGAGCCACTTTGAGCATATAGAAATCACGGAATGTGCCCCAGACCGCGGCGGGGAGATTGCCATGGAACAAATTGCCGCAAATTCTCCTGGTGTTGTGTTGGTTGATGTGGAATATCCCACACTGGGCGGACTAGAGTTGGCCAAGACAGTTAGCCGCAAATTCCCTGGCACGAAGGTGATTATGCTGAGCACCAATCCAAGTGATGACTACGAAGAGCTCCTTGAAGTGATTAAGACGGGGGCCGCAGCCTATTTGAAAACCAGGGACTCCACCACCAAAGCGTTGGCCGATACCATAGAGCGGGTATGCAACGGTGAGTATCCGATAAACGATTGCGTGTGGAGCAAGCCCGAAGCCGCTTTACTTGTATTAAGGCAGTTTCAGTACCTAACCACGTTCGGTAAGACCTTTGAAGAGACGATTTCCCCACTCAGTCCCAGGGAAAAACAGATTCTGACCTATATTGCAGATGGCAACTCAAACAAGCAAATCTCGGTGATATTCGGCGTCAGTGAACAAACAATTAAAAATCACGTCAGCGCAATCCTGCGTAAGCTCAATGCTAACGATAGGGCTCACGCTGTTTATATAGCGATATCCAAAGGTCTGGTACCAGGAAAGACGTACTCTTATTTAAATTAACAGAATTCGAGTAAGGGGAGGGGCTAAAATGAAAGTAGAAGAACTGCTCAGTCTGATGATAGGAGAGAGAGCCTCCGACCTGCATCTGCGGATAGCCAGGCCTCCTATTATCCGCGTAGACGGCATTCTCCGTCCTATGGCAGACATGCCCAATATTACACATCGTGACCTCAAAGAAGCCTTCGAACAGGTAACAACTGAGAACCAGAGAGAGGAATTCCTTCAGCGGATGGAACTTGATTGTGCCTATAGTGTTCCCGGGCTATCTCGCTTCAGGGTTAATGCCTTCATGCAGCGCGGTACACTCAGTCTAGCTATCCGGCAGGTCCCGTTCGAAGTCCCTACCATAGACGACTTAGAACTCCCTGATATCTGCAAGACACTGGCACAGAAGCCGAGAGGTTTAATTCTATCAACTGGCAGGACAGGGACGGGTAAATCCACCACTCTGGCCGCAATGATAGACCATCTGAACAAAACGCAGGCACGCAATGTAATAACCATCGAGGACCCTATCGAATACTTGTTCAAGGACGACAAATGCATGATCGCACAGAGGGAATTGGGATATGATACACAGTCTTTCGCAAGCGCTCTTAGGCATGTACTTCGTCAGGACCCTGACGTAATACTTGTGGGAGAAATGAGGGACCTGGAAACTATAGCGACAGCAATTACTGCTGCCGAAACGGGGCACCTGGTTTTGAGCACATTGCACACCCCAAGCGCTCCTCAGGCTATCGATCGCATCATAGACGCTTTTCCACCTCACCAGCAGGAGCAAATAAGACTGCAGTTATCGTTGGTCCTTGAGGCAGTGCTCTCGCAGATTTTATTACGAAGAGCATCGGGGAGAGGAAGGGTAGCTGCCGTGGAAATCATGCTAGGCACCGATGCTATAAGAAATCTAATACGCGATGGTAAGACTGAGCAGATTGCCACCTACATGCAAACTGGCAGTCAATACGGTATGCAGACCATGGACCAGTCGTTTCAGAACCTCATCAAGACGCGAGCCGTAGCACCGGAAGAGGTGCTTGCCTTCTATAGTAAACCCCAGGAACTCCTGAAAACTTATGCATGAGAGAGCTGAAGAGACTGCACAAAGATAGTCAGTTTAGTCTGGCATTAAGCTAATGGTGGGCGATGGAGGTCTCGAACCTCCGACCTTCTGTGTGTAAAACAGACGCTATTAAACAGATTTGAGCGTTCGCCTCACTGCCTCGTGTGATACACCGTATTCCCTAGCAAGTTGACGCAGGCTCTTAGTCTTGGATTGCTCGGCGATTTCCGGCCAAAGATGCTGAGAAATCTTGAATTTGCTATTTACAGGAATCTCTGAAACAACCGGAAATAGACCCAGGTTTAAGTATTGAAGATATGAACCCGATCCCCATCGGGGTCGCCTTTTCAGTCATTTGAAACGAGACAAAAGTCACATACAAGAGCCATCCCCTAATCTAATATCTTAATATCAATAAAAATTGGCATTGTATCAGTCAGCAGGTGGTACAGGAAAAATCCTAAAGAGAAAGGTGGTAACAAAAATGCCTATCTACCAGTATGAGTGTGCAAAATGCGGACATAAGTTTGAACTCCAAAGGAAAATAGGGGAGACCGATAAAGAGCTGAAATGCCCTAAATGTGGAGCTGAGCATCCGCGAAGGGATTTCTCTGAATTTAACACATGTTTACCGAACCCATCGTGGGCTTCTCAAGGTGGCGGCTGAGGCCCACGAATGTGGTGAGGCAGTTTGCCGCTCAGAAAGAATCTCACAAATATATCATCTTTGGATAATTCTGGAGGGCAGGTTTGAAACCTGCCCTCCTCGGTATTCTCTAACTGCCGCCTTTGCCTCAGATATTTGACTCTGCTACATTGGGGACTTACAATTGAATATGTCATAAAAAGGCTTTGAGATGAGCACAAAAGGCTATATCGAGATCGACCACGAGCTGTGCAAGGGCTGCGAGATTTGTATACATTTCTGCCCCAAGCACGCCATCTCTCAATCCAGTAAAGTGAATGCCGCTGGCTACTCTCCGGCATCATTTAGCAAGAACGACGAGTGCACCGGCTGCGCTATCTGTGCCTTGGTATGTCCCGAAGTGGCGATAGAGGTTTACCGTGGCTAAAGTCCTTATGACAGGCAATGCCGCCATCGGAGAGGCAGCCATCAGGGCTGGCTGCCAGTGCTATTTCGGCTATCCCATTACGCCTCAGAACGAATTGACCGAGTACATGGCTATGCACTTGAGTCGAAGGAAGGGGTGCTCTTTCATCCAGGCGGAGAGTGAGATCGCGGCCATCAATATGGTGTACGGGGCCAGCCTGGTCGGGGCCAGGACTATGACCTCCTCCTCCAGCCCTGGCATCAGCCTGAAGCAGGAGGGGATATCATATCTGGCTGCCTGCGAACTCCCCGCAGTTATTGTCAATATGTCCCGGGGCGGGCCTGGGTTAGGCAGTATCTCCGCCGCCCAGTCGGACTATTTCCAGGCTACCCGCGGCGGAGGCCACGGCGACTACCGCACTATCGTCCTGGCACCATCATCGGTACAGGAATTGGCGGATTTCACTCACCATGCCTTCGAGCTCGCCGATAAGTACCTGATCCCGGTGATTATCCTGGGAGACGGGATGCTGGGACAGATGATGGAGCCAGTGGAATTCAAATACGAAGCCCCGCAGGAACTGCCTATCAGAAGCCGGGCTCTGAGAGGTGCAAAGGGTCGGCCCAGCAAGATTATCAAGACCTTTACATCCAAGCCGGCAGAACTTGAGGAGATAAACTGGAGCCTGTTCCGGAGATACCAACAGATCAAGAAACAGGAGACCACTTGCGATACCTTCATGACTGAAGACGCCAGGCTGATAGTTGTTGCCTTCGGGATAGCAGCTAGAATTGCCAAAGGGGCAATTAAGACTGCCCGCTCAAACGGACTGAAAGTAGGAATGCTCAGGCCAATCACCCTGTGGCCGTTCCCTTCGGAGAAGGTTCAGGAGTTGACAAAAAACGTAAAACAATACCTTGTCTTCGAGATGAATATGGGCCAGATGGTCGAAGATGTACAACTGGCCCTAGCCGGCAATGGGGAAGTTTCTTTCTACGGCAGGCCTGGTGGCGTAATCCCCACGCCCAGCGAGGTCTACAAAGTAATTTCTCGCCTTTATTATCAGAAAGGTTTGAAATAGGGAAATGGAGAAAATCTACACCCGCCCTAAGTCACTGAAAAAGGCGGGTTTTCATTACTGTCCGGGGTGCGGCCATTCCATCGTCCACAGGCTTATCTGCGAGGTCATCGACGAGATGAACCTCCAGGAGCGGGTCATCGGCATACCTCCGCCGGGGTGCTCAGTCTTCGCCTATCACTATTTCGATGTGGATATGGCGGAATCGGCGCACGGCAGAGGTGCAGCCGTGGCTACCGGCATCAAGAGAGCCTATCCCGAAGCCATAGTGTTCACTTATCAGGGCGACGGCGACCTCGCTGCCATCGGCACCGCCGAGACCATACATGCTGCCAATAGAGGCGAAAGGATAACTGCCATATTCATCAACAACGCTGTCTACGGCATGACCGGCGGCCAGATGGCTCCGACCACCCTTCTGGAGCAGAAGACCACTACCACACCATACGGGCGCGACATAAAACTCGAGGGTTATCCTATCAAAATAAGCGAGATGCTGGCCTTAACCAAGGGCGCTGTCTATATCGAGCGCACTGCGGCGAATTCACCAGCCAATATTAGAAAAACGAAAAAGGCGATACGGAAGGCATTTCAAACGCAGATAGACGACCTGGGTTTCTCTCTGGTGGAGATACTTTCCCCATGCCCTACCAACTGGCGAATGACTCCAATAGAAGCGTGGCAGTGGATAGACAAGGTAATGAGCAAGGAATACCCACTGGGGATAATAAAGGATATAACCGGGAAGCAAGATGCTGATTAAGACAGTCTTCGCAGGTTTCGGAGGACAGGGTGTCCTTTCCATGGGCCTCAATCTAGCGCAGGCAGCGATGATGGAAGGGAAGAACGTAACTTACCTCCCCTCCTACGGCGCGGAGGTGCGCGGCGGCACCGCCAACTGCACCGTGGTCATATCCGATGAGGAGATTGCCTCTCCCGTCGCCTCGGCCCCGGAGTTCGTGGTAGCTATGAACAAACCCTCGCTGGTTAGATTCCAGAATCAAATTCAATCAGGGGGCGTTCTTCTTATTAATTCATCCCTAATAGAAGCTGAAATATCAAGGGGCGACATCGATATTGTAAAAGTTCCCGCAGGTGAAATCGCCGACAAGTTGGACAGCCCCAAATCCGCCAACATGGTGATGCTGGGAGCGTTTATAAAGAAAAGCAACCTTGTTTCTATCTCCACCGTAGTCGAAGAGCTAAAGAACACCTTGAAGAAAAAGGAGAAACTGATCGCCATCAACGAAAAGGCCTTGATGGCAGGTTACCACCTGGTTTGAGAGGTGCAGGATACCTCCTGCCAGGGGTATTGGGGGTGGCCCCCAATTTTTTCTTCTCCCCCAAGACTGGGGGAGCCAGAGGGGGTTGAAAAGAGGAGTAACTTATGAGCGTAAAACAGCTTTCGGTGAGTCTGGACAATGTGCCGGGCAAATTTCTGGCCGTTAGCGAATGCCTCGGGGCAGAGGGGATAAATATCAGGGCTATCTCAGTAGCTGACACTTCAGACATCAGCACCGTGAGATTTGTGGTGGATGACCCCGATAAATGCCTTCGGGTGTTGA
>Ga0315279_10004102_pt1 | contig 19749 bp, 26 predicted proteins | sample YL17G06_20_MG_FD_203694 | JGI IMG/M metagenome (GOLD analysis project Ga0315279, IMG submission 203694) | Sediment microbial communities from Yellowstone Lake, YNP, Wyoming, USA - YL17G06_20 | ecosystem: Environmental > Aquatic > Freshwater > Lake > Sediment | place: USA: Wyoming | collected... | reverse complement strand
TGAAGAGGGCGGCGTCTATGACGTTTACGCCCTTCTCGTCGAAGGGCTTGTACCAGTACAGGGTGCCGATTGTATCGGCTTCTGTGCCTGAATCATATACCCCTGGCTGGTAGATGGGGTCCCCTATGCTCGCCCTAGGGTTCTGGGCTGAGGATGCGGCGGCTAGGACGTGGTTGTTAGACAATCCGTACTTGACGCCACCCAGCTTGATGGCGCAGCCGAGGGTTCCGGCGGTGATAAGGGGGTGGCCGATTGAGCAGCCTCCTTTGAGGGGTCTGAATCTTCCGGTTCTCTCCAGGCTCATCGCCTTCTTTGGTAGGAACCAGGGCACGTTCATAAGCGCGAGAGGCCTGATCTTTCCTGTTTTTACTACCTCCAGCTTCACGTTGTTTATGTGGGTGGGGAAGATGTCTGGGGTGCCCTCGACGTAGAGGCGTATTCTGTCGTCTAGGTTCCCTACGCCTGTGACGCCTGGGACCTGGAGGAGCTGGGGCTCCAGCGACATTCTTAGATTATAGACGCTCATAACGCTCTCACCTTTGATTGAAGCTTTATAACACCTATGTTGAATGGCCTTGGGCTCGTTATGTTAAGGGAGGTGACGAAGGGGTGAAAGTCCCCGTGCGCGACGCTCATGCTCACGACGCCGAGGGGAACCTCTAGGCTGAACATTCCGGCGGAGTCCGTCACCGCTGTTCTTCCTCCTGCGCTGACAATAGCACCCGCTACGGGGCGTCCCGACCAGTATTCCAAAACCTTACCCTGTATGCTCATCTTATTCTTCTTCCTCTTTCCTTTTCTCCCTGGGAGGCGGGTAGTAGGGCTGAGTCATCACTATTAGAGGTTGACCCTTCCTCGTGAGGAGATAGATTCCGGCTAACCCGATGCCTCCGGCTAACCACCACTTGTATTTCTCTAGGAACTCTTCTAACCCTGGGCCTGGCATACCGGGCTCTATGACTGGCTCCTTGCTGTAGCCCAGGATGAGCCACACGTCGAAGGCGACTGAGTTGAAGCCGAAGGGTCCCTGGCTGAAGCCGACTTTCACGACGTTAGACGGGTTTATGAGGCCCGTTAGGTCTATGGAGCCCGTGACGGGGACGCCGATCCGGGGCATGACCTCGAACATCACCACGTCGTTCCAGATGATCTTCGCCGTTATGCCCTTCAATGTGCCTGAGAGGTAGTTTATGGTGTAGTTCAGCTTCCCTCCCATCAGGGAGGCAGTGTCTATGTTCGTTATCGTCATGCTCTTCTCGGCCCACGTCATTATGCCCGGCTCTAATTTGACGTTGCTGAAGGGGTGGATCTGCCTCGTGACCGGCCATGTGACGCCGTTCCCGCCGTTGGGCGGTGGCGGAGGCACGTCGGCTACCTTGAAGACGGCGTTTATCGAGTAGTTGTCCTTGTCGATGGTGACTCCGAGGGGGTTCGTGTTCCCTGACTTCACGTTGTTGATGAGCCAGTAGTCTAGTATGTATCCTGAGTCTGGGGTGGCGGTGACGGTGAGCTTCGTGTTCGCTGCCACCTGGAAGGCTCCGTATGGATTTACGCTTCCTCCTACTCCTGCGTTGACTGTGACATAGTATTTAACCGTGGTCGGCGTCAGGGACACGTTTATCTGTGCCCCCGGTACGCTGCCCCTCGCCGTCACGTATCCGGCCTTGTACACCGAGTAGTACCTGGCGGGGAACAGGGCTTCCAGGGTGCATACGCCGTTGAGGTCCGTGTAGCCTCCTACGCCTTCGAGGGAGCCGATGGCTAGGGGGGCATCCGATAGAGCGCATTGAGCCTGGGATACTGGCACACCTGTCTCTGCCTCCGTGACCTTGAACGAGAATACTGTTAGGGAGCTGAAGTAGGGCACGTACCGGCCCAGGTAGGGGCTGTAGACAAGACTCAAAGCCTTTCACTAGAAGAGTCTGCTCTGGGGTATATTTAGTCTTTCTCAGATTTAAGACAAAAAAAGGGGTGATCTAGATCTTTATTACTGTGGTTTCGGGATCGAGGACCACCGTCTCTCCTGGAGCTATCTTGCTGACCTTCGCTATGAGTTCTATGAGGTTGATCTCCGTGGTTCCGTCGTTTGTGACTTCCCTTTTGACTAAATCGATCTTCACCGCTTTACCCCCTCCCCTTACCTCAGGGTAATATCAATATAAGTCCTGTGCCTATCGCCAGAGGCGTCCAGGAGGCTTGGGAAGGTGTGGGCGCGGATGGAAGTTGAATTCCCTGGATTAATAGCTGACCCGCTTGAGTGGGCTGATAATTGGGGGCGTTCGCCTGAAGTAGCCCGAAGGTCATGTCGTACCAGAACAGCCAAGCCGCGTAGTGCATGCCATTGGTATTCATGATGTCCAAGAGGTTTGTGAGGGCCACTAACTCGGCGGTCATTGGATCCGCGCCGTCCGGCGCGGGCGTCGGGTTGACCTGGTTGGCGCCGAACTCCCCGACGAAGACGGGGTATCTTTTAGCCACGGCGATGACGCTCTCATCAGTTAGTGCCCTCAAGATGTCCTCGTGTTTATAGAAGTCCTTGCGTGCTGACCAGTTTCCGCTGGGCTCTGTCCATCCTATTCCGCCATATTCTCGGTAGAGGTGAATCTGGGGGAGCAGGTTTCCGAGGGAGTCACTTAGAGGGTTTCTTAGCATCCAATCGAGCCCCGAGGCACTAACCAGAGAGCCACCTGGAAGAGGCGCATCGTAGTACGCTACTCCGCCATAGCCAGCCATCGCCGTTATTAGCTGCGTAGCCCCTGTAGCCCTTATTGCGTTGATGCACTGCTGAACCACGCCGAGGTACTCATCCATTTCTGCGGCGGTGCCGTTCGGCTCGTTCCAGATGTCGAAGATCACGTTTGGGTAGTCCTTGAGCTGTGTGGCTACTGATCCCCAGAAGTTAGCGAAGTCTTGGCTGCTTGTCCACCCTACGGCGGCCTGCTCGTCGGCGTTGAGGTAGGGTGGGTAGGGGATGGGCGTCTGGCGTGTCCCTGGCTGCCCGTAGTACCTTATGCTGTAGAAATCTATGTCCACGTAGATGCCGAGGTTGTGGCAGATGGCGAGGAAGGTCTTGATGTGATCTATGTAGTTGCCGATGTTTTTCACCCATAGTTCTACTGATGAGTGGATTCTTACGCAGTTTGCGCCCCAGCTCCATATCCCGTTGATAAAGGTCTGGATGAGGGTGGTATCCCAAGTATCCCAGTGAACGACGCCATTTATATCAATCCAGTTACCGTTGGGACCATCTGCGAATGAGTGGTAGTTCACGCCTCTGAGGTAGACTGTCTTCCCAAGATCGTTCACTATCTTGTTACCCGACACGTGGAGGGGTCTGCATGGGGAGGGTGGCGGGGGAGGTGCCCTTACGAGTATGGTGGAGGCACCGATCACTGTGGTCACGGGTTGCTGGTCTGTAACCTGTACTGTTACCGTGAATGTGCCTACCGTTGAGGCGTTGAAGGGGAAGCTGCTTGAGCCAGATGTCTGCTCGGTGTGAGCGACGACTCCATTCACTAACCAATTCACGTTGTATGGAGGTATCCCTCCGCTGATTTGAGCGATCATCTGAACAATCGTACCTTGGTCGGCGATGACTGAGGTGGGTGTGATCGTCCCCCCGATTGGGCCTATTCCACCTAGAAGCGTCTCAATCCAGTCGATCCATAGGGTCCAGGGAGCTCCATAGACGGTTTCAATCCAGAAGTACACCTGCCGAACCATGCTGAGCTCCGAGTCTGGAACCACCACGCCATTCGCGTCCATCCTCATGTCGATGGTGTACTCCATCCATTGATCCACGGTCAGAGACAGGGGCGTGAATTCGTGTGCAATCCATCCCCACCCGTCGGGCGCCGCTGAGACGATTCCGAAGCGGATCTTGGTGGTGGGCTGGCCTGAGAACCGTAGCCTGAGCCTCATCTTCGGCTCCAGGTGAAGATCCCATCGGCTTCCAGCCACATCGGGAGTTGGTCTTACATATAGCCAGCAGTTCCAAGTTGATATGCTTCCCATGACTTTTATCGACGCCCCACCTTCAACGAAAACCACGTTGTCTATGGAGATTACGGAGCCCAAGTTTTGGCCGCTATCATCTGCCACCGCCCATACGCCATTAGGCGGTGTCAAACTATTGCAATCATCAAAGAGAGTCATGTGTATCGTTTAAATAAATGTCTGAGGATATTTAGCCTTTCCCAGATTCTAAAGGTGAACACGAGTAGACGCGAGTGAACTACCACCCGATAAGTCGGGTAGCTTCGTGATTCATCGACCAGACTCGATCCCCGCTCACCCCAGGCGGAGCCTCGTGTTGGTGCTGTCGGCTTCGGCTAATGCGAGGAGCGGGTCAGCGGGCTTCACGGCGGGGTTCGACGGCGTGGACGAAGGCTAGACTACTAACCCCCTTTTTTTAATAAAATTATGGGGTTCTCTGTATGCTTATTCTTTTCCTACTCTCAGGCTCAGTTTGGCGGTTGCTCCAGCAGTCGCAGAGGCGACGGAAACGTTGACCTTAGCCACGACATTGACTGCATCTACGCTGTCAACTTTGACTAGGTTGTATCCCCAGTCGTCAACATTGGTGTCCTCCACCACAGTCAAGCTGCAGTCCTGTATTGCAGGTGTTATCGCTAAGCCGTGGGGTATGGTGACGGTTACAGTTGCCACTCCGTCGATGGCGAAGGCAGGGGATAGCACGGTGTTCTCAGTGATGTAACCGATGTTCCTCCTGATGATGGTTCCCGTGCCAGCATCCGCTACCGGCGTGGTCACCGTGTAGAACTCGTTCTCCTCTATTATGTTGGCGGTGTCGCCGGCAGTGACATCGAAGCCAGTAGCGTGATTATAAATTTTGTTGTCGGTGAACTTGTTGTAGCTGGATGTGCCGCTGAATCCGATGCGGAAAGCCGCAAAGCCTGATCCAGCTGTAGAGTAAATAATGTTATCATTAAATGTATTGTACAATCCATTGTATAAAGTGATGCAATAAGATGAAGCTTCAATTACATAATTATCTGTGAATAAAGAATAATCTGCGCCCCAACTTATCGTTACGCCGTTAGAAGCTAATCCATCTATTCTATTACCTGAGACGGTGTGTCTTTCCCCATAAACAAATAGGGCGGTACTGGCCATATCGTTAAAAATAGTGATTATGTTGTTTGAAACATGGCAATTCGTAGTTGTAGACCATAAGCTTATTCCATATCCAGTGACGCCAGTAACACCATTTTTATAAACTATATCGTTAACTATGTCGATTTTGTTTCCTGCTAAACAAACTATTCCTCCCTTATTATCTTCTACATGATTACCACTGATAAGAATGTCACTTGGGCTGTAGGAACCGTTAGGTTCCATAGCTATCCCGACGTGGTTAGTAAATAACAGGGTATTTTGGTTGTGGTAACAAATATTATTTACGATACTTGAATCTACTACTAGACCGAAGAAACTGATACCTGTATCCGTGTTGGTTACATAGTTGTCATGTACACTGATCTTCGAAAACGTTGCACCAGCCGCGCCCTCGGCTGCGAACCCGCAGAAGTTATAGCCAGCGTAGTCACAGTAGTTGAATGCTAATTCAACGTCGGATGTGTGGTTCGCGTTGACGGCGAAGTCCTGAGAGTCGAAGCCAAAGCCCTTCTGGTCGAGGAACCAGCAGTGATGAACCTTGACATGCTGAACGCCTTCCATGTAGATTGAGCAGACTGACTGATTTGTCTGTGATGCGTGTCTGCCGTCGAAGGCTATGTAGGCGATCTCCATGAAGGTATCGGGTGTGGAGGTTCGGCAATGCTCGTTCTCTATGAGTCCCGACCAGTTAGCGATGTTTGTCGGCATCTGAAAGACTGTTCCGTAACCTTCACCTCTGAGAGCTACGTAGTTTTTCATCAGTAATTTGTTATTGGCGTTAGTGAAAGCATATGTTCCCGCTTTGCAGTAGATAACACCGCCACCCGCCACATTGATGGCAGTCATAGCACTGTTTAGTATAATAGCGGGATCTGTGTTTAGAGGAGTAACAAGAGTCCAGCCCCGTATCCCCATCCTCTGAGCAACATAATAGGTGACTCCGCTGAACGTGAACTGGTAGACAATTATTGAAGCCGCTGCCTGAAATACGCCTATGTCCCCAGGCGGCCCCTCCTGCCTAAAATCTTGGAGACCAGCTACTTGCGTCGTATTCTGCACACCTCGTCTGGATCGTTAAACGTGTAGCTTCTGATCTTCGGCTTCGCTGGCTTAACCCAGTTCTCCACCTTCTCTTTTGACATTAATGGGAGGTTACAGAACATGCACCACGGCTTCCCGTTCATACGGTTATGGTGGTCACTGTCTCCACATTGGGGGCAAATCAATCCCCCGTTTTGACCATGAATCCGCCTAAGCGACTCTATGATCTCCCTCGCTCCCTCGTTGCTCATCAACTCGGCTTCCCTGCGAACCCGATCAGCGTGAAGCCTAGCCCCCTCAACCTTCTCCTCGATCTCCCTACGCTGACGCTGAACCTCCTCAGGCGTGCCCCCTACCTTGCCCTTAGGGACGTTTCCCCCGTAGAGGAAGCTACGGTACTGCTTTTCACACTCCTCCTGTAACGCCTTCTTGAACTCAGGCGAATCCTCTAAACTCATGCTTCCACGCCCCTAGCCGAGACGAAGGTGCTTCCACCCGTGACATCGCTGGTTTGCACGGCGGGCTGCTGAGTCGCTGCGAAGGCTATCCCGTCCTCGCTGCTCCACACGCGAGTCGTCTGAGCGGGCACGTCGATCGTCACCTTCGTGGTTGTTCCCGTCAAGATCGTGACAACCGTGTTATTTGTCCCCGCGTGACGTATGGTGATCTCCCTGATTCTGCGTGTTAGACCTGCGCCGACTGCTGCTCCGAGGCTCTGCTGTCCACCTGCTCCAACTGCAGCTACCGTCACCTCGTCGGCTTCCCAGTGGTGGGTCTGAAGCCACTGTGAAGGATTCGTTCCTCCTGAGCTACCGCTTCCTGACGGCATCTTACTCGTTCCCCTCCATGTTCCCTTCAGCCTCCATGTACAGTGTCCCGCTGGCGGTGTCCGCCCTGAACACCAGCGCGTACCCCATCGACGGGTAGTACCTCTTGTAGTCTCCTGAGAGCAACGGCATCTCAGTCTCAAATATCACCGGAGACACCCCGAGAGCCGTTACCTGAGCCGCCGTGTATCCCTGAACTAGAAGCCTCACGTACACTGGGTTTACGCTCACGATCCTGACCCAGGCATCCTCATCGCAGAGCAGCAGAACCTCTCTTGCATAGCAATTCAGCAGTGGAGGCCCCGGAAGAGACGGATAATCTCCCTGCTGGGGCCAATTGTACCTGCTGATCGTCCTCGCATTAGCCCCGAAGACGTAGTACACGAGGGGACTCTGCTGAGCGGCCAGCATGAGCGCCTGGAGACTCGTGTAAACCTGAGTCGTTAAAACAGCGGAGTCCCTGTAGCTGTAGTGCCGGGCCTTGAACCGCTTATCCCACGTCGCCCTGGGCTCCTCGTACGCCAACCTAGCCAGCCTCCAGCTTCACCTTCAGCTTCAGGTCCTTGACGAACTGCTCCGCCTCGTCCTCCAGCCTCCTCCTCAGCGGCTCCCTCAGCTCAGGGTACAGCTCAAGCATCTGCTGAACCCGCGCCATCTCCCTCAGCGGCACCAGGCGGTCGTCTGGCCTGGGCTCGTCAAGCGTTGCGACCGTGTAAGCGAAGAATAGGCAGGTGTGGGGCACGGAGTCCGCGTTGAACACGTAGAGCCTCATCCACTCCTTCCAGGGATACTCCTTGCTCTCCATGATCGCGTATATTCCAGGTGGCGTCGCCGGGGGTGCAAGGGCTGTAAGATAGAAGGGCAGAGCATTGACTCCGGCTGATAGAATCAGTTGAACCGTGAAGAAGTTCTCCGTGTCCAGATTAGGATGGCACTCAAGCCTTATCCCACAGTTCGGGTGATCGAACCCCGCATTAAAGTTGAAGAGTATTCCCTCAGGGGCCGAGAACGTGAAATCCTGGCTTGGAAGCTGAACCTGGCCACGAGCCGGAATCGTGAAGGGGCCAACCTTAGGGAACCATATGTACTTCCACTTCAGGCCCAGCCTCATCCAATCCGTGATGAGCGGAGAAACGCCGGTGAGACTCAACGCGATCTAATTCAAGGAAGGGGGAAAGCTGAATAAAAGGTTATTCTACCTCGTCGAGTAACGCGACCGCTACGGCGAGGTCCCACGCCGACATAGCCACGCCCAGGAAGTCCGGTGAACCGTTGTAGTTGACCCACCTCTGGATACCCGAGAAGCTTGTACCCGCCAGAACCCCGTAAAGGGCTGCAAGCAGGTAATTAACAGAAGTGGAAGTGTTCCTACAGACACTCACAACGAAGAGGAGAAGCCCTAAGCAGAGGTAGCCTAAGACCTGAAAGGGGAGGGGTAGAGTGGCTTCAGGGGGATAACCCGCCACCGTCAGGAACGCTGCGCCTAAGTAGCTGAACCCCGTCACGAGGAGAAGCGCCCTGCTCCACTTCAAACCCTACAACAGCTCCTCGAATAATTCAATATGTTTTTGGGCGATATTCGCCCAAGAGTTCCTCTCAGCGTAGTTTCTGGCTCCCTCCTCGTACTTCTCCCTCAGCTCCGGCTTACCGAGGAGCTCCTCAAGCTTCATCACGAACTCGCCCTCGTTACTGTACGTAGCCAGCGCACCCTCGGCGGCCTTCTCCCGTACCGGAGCCAGCGAGTTGGCGAGTACACACTTCCCGTACCCGATCATCGTAAGCAGACTTCCGCTCTCGGTCGCATACCTGTTCGGATAAAGTCCTACGTTCACAGCCCCGAAGTACGTGGGAAGCATCTCCTTCTCAGCCCAGCCCGTCCACCGTACCTGACCCGGGGCAAGAGAGTTCGCCAGGTCCTTCATCCGCTGAATGTACGTCGTCTCAAGGTCGGTGTGCCAGCCGCCTATTGCCAGCAACGTGACGCCGGGGAACTCCATCCCGACCTGCCTGATGGCGAACTCGTACCCCTTGTAGGGAGCCACGAAGCCGAACATGCCCACCACGGGTCCCTCCAGCCCCAGAGCCCTCTTCGCCTCATCACGGGGAACCGGCTCCGCCTGACGGACTCCGTGTGGGATAACCGTCGAGTCGTGAGCGTACCTCTCCTGACAGAACTTGTTATGCACGATCACGGCGTCCGAGTTCTCCGAGATTATCTCGTCCGGGATCGGGATACTGACGCTGTGCATCGTCGTCACGACGGGGGTGGCCCCCGACCTCTGCCTCAGCGTCCCATAGAACGCGCCTTCACCTCCTTCGTAGAGGCCGTACTCATGTTCAATTAAAATTAAATCAACTTTAGGTATCCTCCTAGTAGCCAAAGTCTCGAAATAATTAATATCTTTGCGCCCAAACCGGTTAAGGCGCACGATGTACACGTCTACTCCTTGAGTGCTGAGAGCTTGGGCGAGATCAAAAGTGTATGTAGCCACACCGCACCTCACGGCCCACGGCGACACGATTGCAGCTTTCATTTTAACACCTCATCTAAGCTAGTTGATTTTATCTTCTTTATTTCCGGTGCCATTTCTCTTTTCATCTTTCTTTTCAAGTTTTTTCTTGTTCTAGCTCTATCAGGGTTATGAAGAAGCGATTTCCTCTTTTTCTTAGGCACTTCTTTTTTGGTTTCTTGTTGCTCTGTCATCTTACTCAACCTACTTAAAAAGGACCCTCCCAGAGGAGTTTAGTCTTTAAATGTGTCCACTCAGACCAAGGAAGATTATATCCACAGTTTGAGCAAGTGAGGCCGGGTATTTCACTGTCCCCGGTCCAGCCTTTGGCTTCACCGCAATTAGGACAGATAGCGATGGTTTTAACAGAGAAGTTTCGTATCCAACCCTTCCCTGAGACTGTCTTGATTATTTCGAGCTTCTGTAATTCTTCCTCTGTTAGGTCCGCTGGGAGTAATTCCTCTAGTGATTTCCTCTCTCCCATCTTAGCTGATCTCCTGATCCCATTTCTGAACCTTACCCTCTTTTATGAGGGGTCTGAGCTCCTCCTCGCAGGAATCTAGGAAAGGATTCCACTTCTCCTCAATGAGCTTCGGCCACCTGTACTTCTCGGCCTCCTTGATGCACCGTTTGGCGTAATTCTCCCTGTCGCCGTTGATTATCCTCGTGATCTTGCGGGCCGCGTCCGACACGTCTACGAGGGGCTGCCTGATGGCCACGGGGTTGTTCCTCGTGTACTCGGTGATCTTCACCTTGTACCCGCATCCGGGGCCTACTCTGTCGGCTGCCGCTGCGTAGTCGGGGACTATGAGGGGTACTCCGCAGGCCAGTGACTCGGCTCCTGGTAGCCAGAATCCTTCATTTCCTACCGTGATGGAGAGATCGAAGCAGTTGTAGAGCTCGACCATGTTCTCCTCGGGGAGGCCGTGGTCGTACATGTCTGGGTTAGGCCAGTGGACGTGCTCGTTGAGGGCTAGCTCGATTATCTCTCCCCTGAGGGGGACCTCCTTGTCCACGTTTGTCCAGAGGAAGCCCTTCACGTCTACGTCTGGGTTCATGTCCCTGGCCTCTTTTATGATCTCCAGCACCTTTGAGACGTTCTTCCTCTCCGTGTTGAGGCCCACGAAGCCGATGACGAACTCTTCCGGCTTTATGTGAAATCGTCTGCGGCACGCCTGCCTGTCCTCGAATCTCTTGTACTCCTCGCCTACGCCGTGGTGGATCAGCGTGTTCTTGATCCCAATTTTGTTTAGCTCCTTCTCGCCGAACTCGCTCATGGAGAGCACCCTGAAGGCGTACCTGAGCCTGTTCACGACCCCGGCCCCTATGGGCGTACCATCAACAGGCACATAAGGAATTACCTCAAGAGGCATCTGAAACAGCTTCCCGAATACGTAGAGGTCCTTCAGCGTCAGAACAGCGTCCGCGTTGAAGTGCAGGCAGTTCTTCTCTATCACGTCCTCGCCGAACTCCTCATCTCCGCTGGGGTAGACGAGGAGGTTCTGATAGACGAATAAACCCATTCTGTTACTCCGCAGCATGGGAGTATGAGCAACCTGATGCTTATCTCTGATTCTTTGAGCGAGATTCATTGCCACCTTGCTGTAGCCGCTGGGCTTTGTTTTTATAACCATCAAATCAGTGTAGATCATTAAACGGATTTCTCATCCCTCCTTTAGTTCGTGTAAGCCTAGCTTTTGATAAGGAGGGTGAAATAATCTAATGTGAAAACGGTACAATTTTTGGGTGGTTTTCCTACCACAATAGGCGCAGTGAATCTCATCCTTCAGGCTTGACAAGGGGAGCTTCCTCCGGCTTCTTCTCTTCCTCGACTGTTACCTCAAGCAACGGGAATAGCTGTTTGATGGCTGCCACTATGCTCTCCTTGTTCGGTATGGTGACTTTGATGGTGATCGTGACCGGCTTCTTCTCGTCCTCCGACAATTTTGTTCGGAAGAATTATATGTTTAAACCATATTTAAACATATGGTTAAGATGCCTGAGCTCAGAGTCCAGCAGATCGGCAAGAGCCGCTACGTCTGCATACCGACAGAACTCCTGAAAGCCAACCCGGAGAGGGGCTTCCCTCCACTGGACATCGACGCTGGAGACGTTATGACGGCGACCAGAACCAGGGCCGGGATACTCTACGAGCCCATCCGAAACTCTGGTTCCACGTGGGTCCTCATGCCAGAGAAGTGAGTCAGATGGCTGATGAACGCTGGAATAAATTCAACAAGCCTGAATGGTATGGAAGAGACTACTTCGTTACCCCCAAGGGAATGAAGTATAGGGATGGCTTAGGCCAAGTGCATGGCTGGAGCTATGATAATCCGTCAGGGGAGATGGAAGTCGCGGATTTTGTTACTAGGGCGTGGAAGAAGATGTTTAAACCTAAGAATATGCTTGATGTAGGTACAGGAAGGGGTACCGTAGTTGCCTACGCCCGCAAAAACAAGATAGAGGCTTATGGATTCGACTTCTCAGATTGGGCTCTGACGGAGGGGCTTTACCGTGGATGCAACCCGGAATGGTTAAAGGTTCATGACGCAACCCAGCCCTGGCCCTATGAGGACGAGTCATTTGACCTCGTGACGGCCCTAGACTTCTTCGAGCATATATTCATGGAGGATCTGCCCTTTGTCGAGTCCGAGCTTCACAGGGTTTCTAGGAGGTGGTGTTTCCTAGAGATAGCGATAGCTGGAACCGGTGGGCTTCAAGGAGAGGAGCCGGAGGGGTATATACTGCATAAGGGGGAGCCCGTTCCGCTGGAGCTTGAGGCAAACGCAGTGGCGGGGCACGTTTCTGTGAGGCCGAAAAAATGGTGGGTCAAGCGTTTCGAGGAAAAGGGGTTTGTGGAGAGGCGTGACATGCTTCACGAGTTCTCCAAACTGGTCTACCCGCCGATGATAAAGAATTGGTGGCTGAATGCTATCTTAATCCTGGAGAAGAGGCTATGAAGATCAGTGTGATTCTCCCCACTAACCGCCCCCAAGGGCCGCTGTATGCTCTTCATAGCCTGTCGAAGCAGACTTTCCCGAAGGGGGATTTTGAGCTTCTGATAGTTGACGACTATTACCAGTATCGTGACTGCTCGATAATGGAGATGGCAAAGCTGCTCGGCCTACGGAACGTTAGGGTTTTGAAGTCGAAGCCGAATCACTGGCGTAGTAATAGACTCATAGGAAACGCCAGAAATACCGGCCTGATCTACGCATTAGGCGAGCTCGTTGTCTTCCTAGATGACTTCTGCTGGGTGCCTCCTAGGTGGCTTGAGGAGCATTGGCTAACCTACCAGAGGACGCCCTACACGATGATAGGAGCGGGGAAAGCAGTCAAATACATCCCCGACTGGTATGATGACCTCGATAAACTACCGCCACCCGACGTGGGGAACAACGTGGAGGGGGCCTTCATAAGAAACCTGGCTCAGTTCAAGGTGTCGGATACTAGGGGTCCGAGCTCTAAGAGGGACTGTGGGGGTGGCTGGTTCTACACCATGAACGCCTCGGCTCCCCTCGATAAGATAGTTCTGATTAATGGGTTCGATGAAAGCTTTGATCAAACTTCCGAAGAGGACATAGACCTTGGATTGAGACTTGAGCGGGTTGGGTGCAAGTTCTTTTACCGGCCTGACCACGACTGCACTGTTTTTCACGTCGATCATCGGGAGGTTGACGCTGAGATGAGGAAGCTGCCGAGGAGGTACAAGGAAGTAACCTACGAGGAGTTGAGGCGTCGGGGGGTGCTTGACTCCGAGGAGGATGAGGTTCAACTGGTTCTAAAGGAGAAGTACGGCGTCAAGTACGATGGTAGCTGGGGTCTCCATGAGAGGAATAGGAAGAGGCTGCCGAACGCGGTTAACGAGTATTTCAGTCTCAGGGAGGAGAGGATGAAGAGGTGAAGGTTAAGAAGTTTGAGGAGCTGCCTGAGCATCAGCAGGCCGCCTTCCACAACATGGATAAGCATAACCTGTTCGTGCTCCACAACGCCCTGAGGACCATAGTGAGGGGCGGAGCCTGCAAGCCGAAGCTGGAGGTCTGTAACCACTGCCCCGTTAAGGGCATGACCGTCGGCAAGGTGGGGTATGGGGGTCCGATGGCCTGTAGCCAGATTGAGCTCGAAGCTGCCTCAAGGGGAAGGTACGTGCCCGTGAAGGCGCTGGAGAGGATCACTTGTGACCAGAGTGGGGAGTTGATAATGCCCGGTGAGATGTACGTTCAGGTGCCCCAGTACGGCTACAGGCCGCTGAACTTCTGTATGAGGTGCGTGGAGACGAGCCAAGCATGAGTGGCCGGGGAGGAGGTTTAGGCCATCAGAACCTGATCAGGCAGGCCAGTATGAAGCTGCTGAACGAAATTATCGGAGACGAGTGGCTGAGCATCACGGCGATAAGAGAGAATCCATTGGATGTCAAAACTCAAACGGAGATTCATGGAGAAACATTTGGAAGTAGTAAGATAGCTACTGCTGAGGTGAGGATGTATGCTGATGTTGCCTGCGCCGTCGTCTACGATCAGAAAGCTAAGGGTTACTTTCGTCAAGAGCCTGTCGTTCCTGACATGATTCCCGTTGCTGAGGAGCTCAAAAAGGCGGGTAAGATGGAGGAGTATTATAAGGCCATCAAAACTGCTTACGGCGTAATGGTCTACATTGTTGAATGTGAGATTAATCCTCGGAGCAATCTCCTAAGAGATGGACCTCGGCTAACAGCCTACAAGTTAATAAAACAACAGAATAATAATCTTAGATTAATCCTCGCAGTTTTTGAAGGAACTAAGGTAGATAACCCTGGGATATTTGATGATATATGGGAATTTAAAAGAAGAAAGGATGAGGAGAAGGAAGGAGATGAGTGACATTCTTATCTCAATCAGTTTTGGCACAATAAGGAAGGGATGGTTAGAGAACACCTTTCGAGCTTTGGGTCAGCAGACTATGCCCCATGAATTATTTGAGCTCGTGATGGTCGATGACTGGGGTGACAGGTGGGAGCTCGTCGAGAGGCTGGCTAAGGAGAACGGCGTCAACGTGAAGTACATGAAGTCTAAGCCCTGGCATTGGAAGAGTAACAGGCAGCTTGGGAACGCCCGTAACACAAGCTTCATCCACTGCGACGGCGAGCTCGTGGTCTTCCTGGACGATTACTCGTGGGTGGAACCCGGCTTCCTCGCTACCCACTGGGACCTCTACAAGTACAGGGATAGGGCTGTCATAGGCGTGGTTCAGGCGGTAGAGGCTAACTACGGGGAGGTCTTCAGTAAGGCGAACCTGACCCCGGTAAAGGACAGCAGGGACGAGCGGTGGAAGAGCATCTACCCGAAGCACGAGAGAGATAACTGTAACCCAGGGTGGTTCTGGACGTTTAATTGTAGTTGTCCATTAGAAAAGATAATCAAGGTGAACGGCTACGACGAGAGATTTGATGCGGCTGGCGAAGACGATGTTGATCTTGGTCTTAGGATGTCCCGCGTAGGCGTCAAATTCCTCTACACTTCTGACCCCAAGATCAAGGTCTACCACATGAAGCACAACGGCGGACACAGCAGGCCGTCCCCCTTCAAGCCCGAGGAGTGCCACAGGTGGACGAAGGAGATGCTGAACGTCCGCTACGATGGGTCATGGGGCCTACTGGAAGATAACGCCCGGAGGAAGCCCTGGGAGGTGAATCAGAACTATTTTGACCTGTCTGCGGCGAGGAAGAACCCCAGAGGGTATCCCGTTAAGGTGTACAGGACGTGGATGAGTTGACTGAGATCTGCGTTGTTGGAACCGCTATTAATCCGGTGTCCACCGAGGCCGCATGGTCTCGTTGCCCGAAGAAACCTAGAAAATGTTTGATTTGTGGTGAAATCTATATCCCTCAAGGCAGTAGACAAAAAGTTTGTTTAGGTTCTAAATGTGAAGAGATTTTGAGAAGGTTATATTGGGAAGAGGGATTAAGTCAACGTGAGATAGCTTCATATTTAGGTTTTTTAACTCTCTCTATATATGAATGGTTTAAAAAACTAAAGATACCTACGAGAAGTACGAGTCTAGGGAATGCGGTAAAACACATAGATAAAACCAAATGGTTAAAAAAGAGTGGTGTTTGGAGACCTATTTCTTCTAGTGATCTTTCGTATATTTTAGGTGTTATGAAAGGGGATGGGAACATCTACAAAAATAAGATACAGTTTAGAACAATTGACAAACCTTTTGCTGAAAAGTTTGTTTACCATTTTAAAAGAATTGGTATCAATACTTGGCCTATGTTAATCGAAAAAAGGAGCTTGAAAAATATTAACAGGAAAGATGTTTATTGTATTTTTGCTAGCAGTTTGTTGTTTTCTAAATGGTATAGAAGTCTAACACTAGAGGAATTAAAGAAGGAAGTTGATTTATATCCAATTCCATTTATATGTGGTTTCTATGAGTCAGAAGGAACAATTTATGATAATCAGGGCCATTTGAGAATAGGAATTTTTAATATCGACAAAGAATTACTAAATATGGTTTATGATTTTATATGTGAATTAGATTTTACCCCTACATTTGGATTAAATCGTCGAAAACTTAGGGTTTGGAAGAATGAAAAAATTTGTTATCAAATTACTCTGTGTAAAAAACAAGAAGTTCCTAAATTTATTAATTTAATAAATCCCTGTATAAAACAAGTACCAAGAGGAAGATAAACTTGGAAATATGTGTGATCGGAACAGCGCTAAATCCTATTCCCTCTAATGCTTCCTGGACAGGCATTGAGTCTCTTTGCCAGTATATGTGCAAGGGCTTCGTGGAGCTTGGCGTAAACGTGACCCTCGTGTCGGTAGAGGGTAGCCTCTGGAAGGGGTGGGATAAGATTAACCTCATCGAGGTCCCCGTGAGTGGTGCCGATCCAGAGAAGAGCTTCTACGAGGGATATAAGGACCAGATCAAGGGCTACCCCTGCGTGATTGATAACTCGAATGGCAAGCTGGCTCGGCTAGCGAATAGGAGGGTCATCCAGGTGGCCCACTGGCTACAGAACCCTATCAGTATGGGCTATAAGAATGTGGTTTGCATCAGCAAGGCTCATGCCCGGTGGACGAAGGCTCAGTATCCCTCTAGGGATCGCTCTCCGATGGTGGTCTATAACGGGATCGATCCGTCTCTGTTCCCATTTCGGGAAAATAAGGAGGACTTCTTTTTGTTTTTCAGTGTCCTCGGACCCTATAAGGGAGCCGACACCGTTATGGAGCTTGCTCACAGGCTCCCCCAGTACAAGTTCGCGTTCGGAGGCAGGAACACCAGCTACACTGACACCGTTAAGAGGGAGGCGCAGGAGCACCCTAACATCATCTTCTACGGCGAGGTGGACCACGAGGAGAAGAAGAGGATCATGGGCCGAGCCAAGGCCCTTCTACAGCTACCTAAACGCTTCAACCCCCGTGAAATGTATCCATTCATGGACATTTTGCCGATGACTATAATCGAATCGAATCTCTGCGGAGGCCCAGTCGTTGGGCTGAGTGAAGGCGGTGTACCTGAGATGATTGAGAATGGGGTCAACGGCTACCTCTGTAATGATTTAGATGAGGTCGTGGAGGCCATGAGTAAGGTTGATTTAATTGAGCCAAAGAAATGTAGGAAATATGCCGAGGAGCGATTTAGCTACCTAAAGATGGCCCGATCTTACCTCTCCCTCATTGAGCGCGTTGAGCGTGGAGACTGGTGGTAGTTGCCCATTCGACTCGTTGACGGGGCCATGAATCTGGTTCGTATGCTTAACTCAATGGAGGAGTTCTTCTCCGTGTTAGATGAGATAGAGGAGTTCTATGGACACCCTGAGAACCTTGATGGTGTGGAGGATTCTGGCGGAGCCGACTATGGGGAGGAGTATTTTAAGAGGTGGATGCAGGAGTTCACTGACTGGCATGTGGGGCACGCCGAGAGTCTACGTGGGAGGACGGGGTGTAAGTCTATGCTCGACGCTGGCTGCGGCATGGGGAACATTGTGAGGGGCTTTCTACGTATAGGCGTCGATGCCTGGGGGCTGGACATAAGCAGGTACGTGGTCGAGGGCTGTGACCCGGAGATCAGGGGCCGAGTCCTGTGGGGAGACCTGTCGAAGGCTGAGACTCTACCAACTAGGACCTATGATCTGGTGGTGTGCTATGACACGGTTGAACATGCGCCTAACCCAGAGGTCGTCGTAAAGAGCCTGTGTGGGCTATCCGAGAAGTGGATTCACGTGAAGGCACCGGATATTAGGGGCCTAAACCCGGAAGAGGGGGCGGTGTTTGATCCGACGCACGTAACTGGGAGAAGTATAAATTGGTGGATAGAACAGTTTGAGAAGAATGGCTTCAGCCTGATAATGGATGAGCGGTTCACCTGGCTGAAGTGGGACCCCGAGTACGCGCTTGCTCCCGTTGGAGCCCCTGACCTACATGGATTGTTCAAAAAGAGGGTTAGCTATAGTTAGGGCTTACGACCCAGAGGACTTCTCCGCTTCTCCATACCCTTACGGTGTCAATGAGCTGTAGGTGCAGGGTCTCCATTATGAAGGCTAGGATTGAGGAGTCTGGGTAGTTGAAGACGTTGAGGGAAATGTTTCCATCGTATTTTATATTGCTTGTTCTGATTCTGAGAACGGGCATAAACTGATTATGCTTTTTCGTATATAAAAAGGGGGGTGCTACACAAAGGCTTCGTAGACGACTGCTAGGCCGTATAGGTAAGCGTGTCCTGGGTGGTTGTCGAGTGCTGATGCTCCGTCTCTGTAGAGTTTGGCTGCTACGTGTGCTAGGGTTGTGAAGTTGTCTCTCTGGAACGCTGGCTCTCCACCGGGTAGAAGATCTCCTCTGAGGGTTAGCCATTGTGACTTGGGGGGGATGACTGTTCCGGTGCCGTCTGCGTCAAAGTTCCCTTCGATGACGTTTGTTATTCCAGCGATACTCATCCCTTTTACGTGTGGTAGGTACTCTAGGCCCCATCTGACTTGTGCGTAGAGGTTTACGTTCATAGAGAACACGGGGTAGGCCCAGGAAACGCTCCCTGCTATCCAATCTAATGGAACAGGGATAACAAGGTAGACTTCCTGCTTTAGTGCTTCATCAAAGTCCCAGAAGTAGTTTACTCCCGATAAGTAGGGACCGGCAGGTTGGCCGTCAAGCTGGGCTCCATACATAAGCTGGGCGGGGATGAACATTCTCTGCAACTGTCTCTGTATGCCCGCTGGAGCCATCCTGGTGTGTCTTTTTGAGACCATTTAGATCCTCTCCATCTGGAATATCTTAGCCTGGTTTCCGAAGCACATGAATCTGTCTCTTGCAGTGAAGTAGCCGTTTTTTATGGCGCTGAGGAGTATGGCTATGCCCTCCTCGGGGTGTCTTCCCACCTCGTCGCCTCCCACGTCTATGATGAAGGAGGCGGTTCCGTAGGGGTCTGTAACCTGTTTGAGGGAGTACATGCTGGTTCCTAGCTCGATGGTTACGTCTGGTATCGGCGCTCTTGTCCTCCTGTCAATCGTCTTCACGGCTACGTTGGCTATCATGGGGCTCACCCTTACTGGACTACGCCCCAGTAGGCCCATCCGTAGTAGTATGGAGACGCTACCGCGTCCTGTATGTAGAGGTCAACTGAGCCTTCGAGGACGTGTATCGGTGCCTCAAGCGGCTGGGGTCCGAGAACCTCCGCTCCTGCGGCTTCAAGCATCGGGTAGTCTATGTGGGCGGTGGTGACTGTTGGGTGATCAAAGCCTCCTGGCGGGCTTGATCCTAGGTCCCCTGTCTGAGCGGTCTGAAGGATCTCGAAGATTGCGCCTGCAGGGGTCTGAGTCCATAGTCTTAGGAATAGTAGTTTGAGCTGCTGGCCGCCGGGTATGAGGATGGATGCTAGCTGCTTGTCTCCGCTGGCCTGGTAGGTCGCCTTCCCCGCGCCCTTAACGATGTCGCCGTAGGGTAGGAAGTCCTTGACGAGGGTTTTCTTGCCCTTGTCGTAGTGCATGTTCTCGATTTCGATTATCTCACCCATATCTCATCACACTCCCTTCGCCGGAGCCCTCAGGGGCACCAGCGTCAGAGGGCGGTGCATTATCACTCGCCTGTAGAGCTTGTCCAGGGTCTCCGTGAACCGTGACTCCGCTGGTAGGAGCTCGCCTTTTACTTCCTCTCCTACTTGCTCCATCTCGCATTTGCAGACGTAGAAGTTCAGCTTGATTGGGTTATAGTCGTGTCTGAAGGTTATGTTGCGTGGGTTGTAGACTGAGA
>Ga0315279_10004101_pt1 | contig 19754 bp, 18 predicted proteins | sample YL17G06_20_MG_FD_203694 | JGI IMG/M metagenome (GOLD analysis project Ga0315279, IMG submission 203694) | Sediment microbial communities from Yellowstone Lake, YNP, Wyoming, USA - YL17G06_20 | ecosystem: Environmental > Aquatic > Freshwater > Lake > Sediment | place: USA: Wyoming | collected... | reverse complement strand
GACCCCGGCCAGGAGCTCAAGAAGGAGGTCATCGATGCCGTGTGGCGCCTGCTGCCTGAAGGGTTCAAGGTTCGCCACAACATGCTCAGCGACACGGTGCTGACCATCGCCGCCACCGAGCACACCATGCAGAAGGAGTTCATCGAGCTGGCGGAAAAGGTGCACGGGGAGATGGAGGCCAGCATCCCTGAGGACGTGGAGGCGGGGACCGAGGTCGAGCGCGCCCCGGAGAAGAGGCCGGTGGAGAACGAGGAGGAGGATGGCTGATGTACGAGGTGCTGATGTTCGACGGCGGCGTTTACCGCATCAACGAACTCTATGAGCTAGTGGAGGACATCGGCGGATTCGTCATCCAGAAGACCCAGCTACAGGTGATGATCACCGTCACCATCGCCATCCCCGAGGAGGACAGGCCGGCCATCGAAGCGAAGACCAGGGAGCTGGGCGCCAAGCTGGTGGAGGTGCCGTTGGCGGGCACCGAGATCGCCGTGGTGGCCCCCACCCTCGGGAGACACCACATGCCGCACCCGGTCTGCGACATCGCAGAGCACCTGCGGCGCTCCGGGGCCATCACCGTGGTCATGGGTCTGGCCAGAGGAAAGGGGCGGGCGACGGCGCAGATCACCGCGGACGAGAAGGCGTTCATCGAGGAGTACGATGCCGCGGTCTTTGTTCTGGGCAACTTCAAGGACTGCATCATGAAGGAGAAGGTGCGGCTGTTCGAGAGCATAGACATCCCGGTGGCGGTGGTGTGCGGTCCAGAAATAGAGGGGCTGCCCAACTGCGAGGCGCTGGTGTGCGGCGTGGGGCGCAAGGTAGAGCGTATGCGCCGGGCGGAGGAGATCGCCAAGTTGGAGGAGAGCGCCAAGGCGGTCCAGGAGATCGTGGGCGTGCGTCGCAAGGAGATCGATGAGGACCCCCTTTTCGTGCATCCAGCGGAGATAAGGCAGCGATTGGACGAGCTCGAGGCGGTGCGGCGCAGCCTGCGCCCGGCTCCCGTGGTGCTGCACTTGGATGGACTGAGGGTGAAGGTGCCCTTCGCAGAGACCAGCGCTCTCATGGGTGACCTCGACATTTACGGCAGGAAGCTGAGGGACATCGCCACCTTGGCCCCGTCCAGATTGGGGGGGAGCACCATGATCCGCATCCTGACCAAGGCCCAGGTAGCGTCACGCGAGGCCAAGGGATAGTCATTTGTGAATTTGATTATGGGCTGCCAAGCTTTATTTCGGGCAGGAGAAATGAAGCGCTGGTGAGAAAGCTGAGGATCCTGGTTTTTCGAATGCGCATCAGCCATGGCAATGATGCGAGTGCCATGCTCGGGACCATTCTCGGAGAGCACAAGAGCGAGCACGGAAGAGCGCTAGGCGAAGAGATGGTTTCGGAACGCGTCCCACATCTCGGCCATGTGTTGCCTGGTCGCTCGTGGGGAAGATAGAATGGTTCGCACGGAAAACGAGGGCGAGGGTAGCGAGGTGTGGATGCAGGAGGTCATGCAGGATGAAGCGCTCGCTCGCAACGCGGTCATCATCCCGGCAGAAATGAAGCGCGATCTGGAAAGGAGCGGTGGGTTGAAGCGGATTGCCCATGAGGTCCCTGAGGATATGGAGCTGGAGAGCCTGGGCAGTGTTTTCCAGGCGTTGGCCGATCCCCTTAGGGTGAAGATCCTCTACATCCTGCGGCGGAAGGCATTGTGCGTCTGCCTGATAAAGGAGCTGACCGGGGTGCCGGACAGCAAGCTTTCTTATCATTTGGCGGTCCTCAAGCAAGCAGGCCTGATCAATGGGAAACAGGAAGGCAATTGGATCATCTACAGGGTCACGCCTCTCGGACGAGAGTTGGTTCGGGACGCGGACCGCATACGATTCAAGCCGTCGCCCTAACGGCAGACGGACAGGGGCCTACATCTTGATCTTGGAGGTCCATGAACCACTAGGCCTGGACGTCGGCCAACTGGGCCGCGTATTCTTCCGTTCGGGATCATACTGCTACATCGGCTCGGGAATGCAGAACCTTGATAAAAGGGTGGAAAGGCATTTCGAGGCGACAAAGAAGGTGCATTGGCACATCGATCATCTCACCGCCAGGGCGCGAACGGTCGGGGCGCTCATGCTGCCCTCTGACGCCAAGAAGGAGTGCGACATCAATGCCATGGTTTCGGTCACTGGAGGATGCGAACCGTTCGCTCCTGGCTTTGGTAGCTCGGATTGCTCCTGCCTCACTCACTTGCACCGCCTGAGCCAAATGGGGCTGAGGAACCTGAAAGCCCTCGCTCTTGAATTCAAGCCAAATCCCGCCGTTTGATGGAGGAACATCGGGCGGTAGGATTATTATCCGGTCGGTCCTATAACATCTGAGATGGAGGTTCACCATAATGTTCAGTTCGAGCGCCGAGAAGCTTGAAAAGAAGATCAAGGGCCTCAACGCGGTCAAAGGCGAGTACCGCTCCGACCTTGAAGAGTCGGAAAAGCTCTTCAAGCGTCGAGAGATGGACCGAGAGCAGTTCGAGCGGATCAAATCGAGGAACGAGGAGCACATCGAGCGCATCAACGAGAAGATCCGCGAGTGCCACGCCAAGATGCAGGAAATGAGAAAGAAGTGAGGCACTGCCTCGGACCTTGCCTCTTCTCTCCGTTCATCACTTTTCCTTGAGCTCTTCCGCAATCCGAAGGTAATGTGCCCATTACCCCTTCCAATCTCCATAGCGCAAAGCCAATTTTCTCAGCTCGGCCTCATCCACAGCATTCTCATAGGCCCATGAGGCTGAAATCAGCAGCGCCTGGTCACCGGTGGGCAGTTCCTCCATTCGGCCCAGCCCTCGGACCATGACAAGAGAGGCCGACCAAGGACCGATCCCCTCGATGTCCAGCAGCAAAACCCGGACCTCCTCGTAGCCGGCGTTCCTAAGGAATTTTGGGCCGACCACCGAGAAGGCAATGGCCGCCCCCAACAGGTACTTGGTCTTCTTGATGCTCTTCAGGGACCGCGCGACCCCACATAGATGATGGAGTGGGTCAGGATAGGCACACACACGGAATCGTCCGGTCGACAGCGCTCGTATCATTAGGTTCATGCCAGGCAAGCTGGCCAGAATTCGAAGCATCGGCCCGGCAATGGGGTGTGCCTGCGAAAGAAGCGCCAAAGCAAGGTATTAATAAGCGCAGAGCCAAACTATTAGGTTGTCCGGAGGCGGAATGCAACTAGGGAAGCCAGACCATTGCCTGTAAAGTCTGAGGACGATACCCGCAGAGTCTGGATCCATTCGAGGCCTGATAACCTCGGTCTCTGCTCGCCAACATTGGCCGCGACTGTGGAAAGCGCGCAAGGATTCATAGCTTGGCATAAATCCATCCTTCGGGATGAAGGGATGCTGGGCAGAGATGGATCGTCACCGATAATGATGAAAGGACGCGACTGCAGAAGCGTTCTTCACCAAAGGTCGACGAAGTACCCTGAGGCGCCGTAAGCTCCGGGCATCTTCATCTCATGATGGAGAGATCGGCAGGAGGTTCTGGCGTTTTCGGGTCCTGCTGTACCCTTCCAGAGCCCGAACAATCGGACAAGCAGAGCGGTTCCAGAATGCCGAGTCCGAACGTATAAATAAGGCGACGGACAAATATCCTATACAGCCCGGAGGCGTAAAGGGGCTAGGTCATTGCGGGAACCGTGCACCCTAAGGGTGCGAATCGGACCGCGCATGTCCATGCGCCGCTTTCATGGTGGCGTTCCATCCCCTCCTTCGCTAAGCGAACGGAATGAGAATGGACCGGTCCCATCCACTAAGTGACCTGGGTAGGCGATCAGGAATGGACGAACAGCCGCCCTAAGTAAACGGCCATTTTGTGGAATGGCACGAACAAAGGTCGCTGGAGATGCCTGCCCCGGCGTAAGCTCCGGGCATTCTCACTTATCCAAGCCTAGCGTGGTCGCTTTTTCCTCCTCGGGCAGGGCATTGATGAACAAATCGATGCATCCAGATAGCCGGTTAGGAGGTTATTTATAGGACAGGCTGACAATAGTAGATATTGCCCGGAGGCGGAATGCATCTGGGGGAAACCGAATAGGATCCTGCGTCGTTTGAGGACGATGCCATAGTCGTTCGGTCCCATTCATGGCCTAAGAACCATGGTCTTCCCGAGACGAGGAGGTTCTGCGGACCTCTGAGGAGCGAGGGCGGATTCCTTCAGCGGAACAAACGTTCTTTGGAACGGGAGCCCGTTGTGGAGATGGAACGACATAGGCCCATGGTAGCTCGGAACTGCAGAACCGACTGAACTGGCCCGTGCCGAAGTACCCCGAGGCGCCGTAAGCTCCGGGCATTCTCATTTATCCAAGCCCGTCAACAGCGGCCTTCCAGACTCCCTTCCAGCTTGTCGGCGAAGGCCGGCATTTTCCAGTAGGAATAAATAGGGCATAATCTATCCCCAGACAATCTCATCAGTGCATGTTATAAGAGGTTGAAGGAATGGCAGCCGCAGAGGAAAATGTCCAGGAAGCATCAGGTTCATTGGTGAGCAAGCTCGAGGCCGCAGTAGGCAAGGAGAATGTCAAGACCAGCAAGATGGAGCGACTTCTCTACAGCCACGACCTTGCCCCCCTGCCTAAGGAGACCCAGCTTGCGTTCAAGAACATCCCTGATGTTGTGGTCAGACCAAGGACCACGGAGCACGTGGCCAAGGTGGTCAAGATCGCTAACCAAATGGGCGTTCCCATCACCCCGCGCGGCGCTTCCTCGTGGGGCTTGGGCGGCTCCATGCCGGTCTTCGGCGGGATCGTCCTCGACCTGGCCGGCGGGATGAACAAGATGGAGAACATCGACGTGGACAACCTCTGCGTGACCGTCGAGGCCGGAGCGGAGTACAAGAAGGTCTACGACGCCTGCCTGGCCAAAGGCCTGATCCTCGGATCATATCCCAGCAGCTTCCCCAGCGCCACCATTGGTGGCTGGATCGCCAAAGATGGAGTGGGGGTCGGCTCCTACAAGTACGGCGGGCCGGGCCTCAACCTGAGGAGCATGGAGGTTGTCATGCCGGACGGGTCCATAATCAAGACCGGTTTCGAGCACGTGGCCGACAACAGCGCTGGCTACAACCTCAACGCGCTTCAGGTGGGAGCGGAGGGGACCCTGGGGGTCATCGCGAAGGTCACGCTGAAGCTGCACCCTTTTGGTGGGATGCTTCGGAACGTCTCCTACTCCTTCGACAAGCTGGTGGACATCGGCGCGCCGCTGTGGGAGCTGTGCCGCTCGCAAGTGGTCCCCCTGCACATCGGTTTCTCGGACGGCAAGCACTTCGAGTTCCTGCGCCGGGCCGGGAAGCACGCGCCCGAGGTGGGCACCATCCTCAATATCGCCTTCGATGGCACCAAGGAGGATGTGGACAGGCAGGAGGCCTTCACGGACGCCATCATCGCTAAGCACGGCGGCAAGAAGATGAGCGCGGAGGTCGGCCAGCACGAATGGGACGAGCGCTGCTACGAGTTCCGGGCGCGCGAAGTGGGCCTGGGTGCCATCCCCGGGGAGATTGTGGTGCGGCTCAAGGACTTCACCCCCGTGACCGAGAAATGCTATTCCCTTCTGAACGAGCTCAAATTGGAGGGCGCGATCATCGGCATCATGTGCGACCGCAACACGGTCATGTTCATGCCCTACTACTTCATGGACGCGGATTCCATGCTCAGCATGATGAACTATGCCTACAACAAGAAGACCTCCGACCTGGCCTATCAGCACGGTGGCAGACCGTTGGGCTTCGGGGCGTTCTTCGCCGCCAACCTGGAGATCATCCGCGGCAAGGAAGGGGCCAACCAGATGAAGGCCATCAAGGCCGGGTTGGACAAGAACGACATCATGAACCCGGGCAAGCTCCTCGAGATGAAGACGCGCTTCGGCATCGGCATCTCCTCAAGGATGTTCGAGATGGCCATGGACGGAATGGCCGTGGCCAAGAAGATGATTCCTCGCCAGGAGCTGTTCGAGCAGAAGGCCGAGGTCTACGAAGCCGAGAGGGCCAAGAAGGAGAAGGACGGGCACAAGCACTGAACCCTCGACCTGTTCATCATCCATCCAAATGGCCTGAACGTCCCGGGCCACCCATTGTTTTCCAGGGTTGATTCCAGCTGAGGGCTAGAATCCTTTGAGCATCTTCTCATTCTTCGTGTAGATGGCCATGCCGATCATGAAAAAGACCAGGGCTACCACCAGAGCACCGATGCCGAGAACGACATACAACGCTCCAAAGCCCAGCATCCCCCAACCGGAAATCACGAAGCAAGCAATAGCACCCAGCACTCCTGCCAACCCCAGGATCCAAAAGATGGCCGCCACGAGGCCTCGCGTGCGCTCTTCCTCCCGTTCCGATGATACCAACGGATAGTTGCCATAGCTCGACCAGTATTGTCCCCCGTATGGCGCGCTGACCGGTCGGCCGCACCCCTGGCAGAACCTGGCATTCCCTGGCAGTTCGTTACCGCATCCCTGGCAATATCCCACGGATCCCGCCCTCAGGTGATAATGATGGTGCAGGTCTAAAAGATTGCTTTCCGATCTGGGCGACGGGCATGGGAAAAAGGTAAGAAAAAGAATGGCCAAGCGAGGGCTTAGGCCTTGGAGTGCTTCTCAGGGTCCGAATCGAATTTCTTCTTGCAGCCAGGAGCGCAGAAGTAGTACGTCTTCCCCTTGTAGGCCGACTTCCATTTGGCTGTCTTTTCATCCACTTCCATCTTGCAAATCGGGTCTATCGCTGTCATTATTTCACCTCTCTTTGTTTCCTCTTGATCTCGGGAGTGTACCTCTTCAGCAGCGCCGCGTTGGAGACCACCGATACAGAGCTGAAGGCCATGGCCCCGGCGGCCACAATGGGCGGCAGGAGGACGTGCAGGAAGGGGAACAGTATCCCCGCTGCGATCGGGATGCCTGCGGTGTTGTAGCCGAAGGCCCAGAACAGGTTCTGCCTTATCTTGCGCATCGTCCTCTTGCTCAACTGGAGAGCCGCCACCACGTCCCGCAGATCGTTGCGAATGAGCACGATGCTGCCGGTCTCGATGGCCACGTCCGTGCCGGAGCCTATGGCGATGCCGATGTCCGCTTGGGCCAGGGCCGGAGCGTCGTTGATGCCGTCGCCCACCATGGCCACCAATTTGCCTCCTTGCTGCAGCTTTGCCACTTCCTTCGCCTTGTCCTCAGGCAGCACCTCGGCCAGCACGCGCTCGATGCCGAGCTGTTTCGCGATGACGGAGGCGGTCCTGCGGTTGTCCCCGGTGAGCATGGCCACCTCGATGCCCATTCCTTTCAGGGCGTCAATGGCTTCCTTGGAGGTCTCCTTGACCACGTCCGCCACCCCGAGCATGCCCATCGGACGCCCGTCCAAGGCCACGATCATGGCGGTCTTGCCCTGCTCCTCGAGCTGGAATACCTGCTTCTCGATGGCACTGATGTCCACTTCGTTCGCGGACATCAGTTTTCGGTTTCCCACGAGGATGCTCTTGCCATCCTTGGTGGCCCTCACGCCACGGCCAGGGATGGTCTCGAAATCCTCGGCGTCCTCGACCACGATCGCCTTGAGCTCGGCATAGCGCATTATCGCCTGCCCGATGGGATGCTCCGAGCCTTTCTCCGCCACCGCGGTCCAGAGGAGAAGCGCTTCTGCGGTCCCCTCGACCGCCAACACGTCGGTCACCTCCGGCTCGCCTTTCGTCAGCGTGCCCGTCTTGTCGAAGACGATGACCTGGATGCTTCCTGCACGCTCCAATGCCTCGCCGCTCTTGATCAGTATGCCGTTCTCGGCCCCTTTGCCCGTGCCTACCATGATGGCGGTGGGGGTGGCCAATCCCAGAGCGCAAGGGCACGCGATCACCAGTACGGAGATGAAGGCGGTGAGGGAGAAAACGAAACGCGGCGCAGGCATGTCGCTGAAGGACCCATAGGCTAACAGGTACCAGACCAGGAAGGTGAGCAGGGCAATGATGATGACCGCGGGCACGAACACGCCGGCGACCCTGTCCGCCAGTCGCTGCACCGGGGCCTTGGAGCCCTGGGCGTCCTCCACCAGCCGCACGATCTGGGCCAGCGCGGTGTCCTTTCCCACCCGGGTGGCCCTGACCCGCAAGAGCCCGTTCTTGTTGATGGCGCCCCCGATCACCTCGGAATCGATGTTCTTCTCCACCGGCAGGCTTTCGCCCGTGATCAATGATTCATCCACGGCCGACTGGCCATCGATCACGATCCCGTCCGTGGGTATCTTCTCCCCTGGTCTCACGACGAGCGTCTCCCCTACATCGACCTCTTCGACCCCCACCTCGACCTCCTTTCCATCCCGGAGGACCATGGCGGTCTTGGCCTGCAGGTCCACCAGTTTCCTGATTGCCTGGGAGGTGCTCCCCTTGGCCTTGGCCTCCAGGTACTTGCCGAAGAGGATCAGGGTGATGATCATGGCCGAGGTGTCGAAGTAGGTGTCCTTGAAAGCTACGTACTCCGGGAAGAAGATCACCGCGATGCTGTAAAGGTACGCGGCCGTCGTCCCCACGACGATGAGAGTGTCCATGGTCGCCGAGCGGTTCTTGAGGGCCTTCCAGGTGTTGATATAGAAGCGGTGGCCGGCCACGAACTGCACCGGGGTGGCCAGCGCGAAGAGCACGAAGTTCCCGTAGTCCATGAAGAACTGGACCTTGCCCAGATCGGTGAACATCATCAGGAGCGCCAGGGCCAGGGTCGGAATGGAAAGGCTCAGGGAGAAGTACAGCAGGCGGGTCTGGCGCTTCAGCTCGCTCTCCCTTGCCTCCCTTTCGGCATCCCTGGTCTCTGCTTCGATCACCGTGTATCCGGTCTGGATGATCTTGCGCTTGATATCAGCCAGGCGGACCTTCTGCGGGTCATACTTCACCGTTACCTTCTCGGTGGCGAGGTTGGCGACCGCAGAGTGCACACCATCCAGCTCCAACAAGGCCTCTTCGATGGTCTCCACGCAGGTGGCGCACGTCATGTCCCCGACCGCTATTGTGGCCTCGTTGATTATGGCGTCATACCCCGCATCGCGCACCGCCTTGCGCATGCCCTCCATGTCCACCCGTTCCGGGTCATAGAGGACCGTGGCCCGCTCGGTGGCGAAATTGACATTGGCCTGCTCCACGCCGGGAAGGGCCTCGAGGCTCTCGCGGATCGTCTGCGCGCAGGAGGCGCAGCTCATCCCAGTCAATCCAAACCCGGCGCTCTTGGCCCCTTTGTGCGGCTTGATCGGCTGCGCTTCTTCGGTCGATTCGTCTGGCATGTCGAGGCTTCATGAGAATCCGAAGGTAAAGTAGCTTTTCATGAAGGTTCGTGCGGGCACTGCTTCACTTGCCCCTCGGAATTCTTGTCGGGTTCCATCATGACCCACTTCCATCTCATTCAGCAAAAGATATTACCGATGACCTCAAATTGGTTCGTCATGCAGCTAGACGAGACGGACGTGAGCATCCTGAGGGTGCTGCAGGAGAACGGCCGTCTCTCCTTCCGCCAGATCGCTGAGAGAGTGGGGGTCAGCGTGCCTACCATCAGTAACAAGATCGCCGGCCTGGAGGCATCCGGGGTCATCAAAGGCTATCTCGCCTCCCTCGACCCAGAGAAGATGGGGGAGACGAGCGTCATCGTGTCCATCAAGGTAAAACCTATGGATCTGCGCGGAGCGGCCGACAGGTTCCGTTACAATGAGAACGTGCGCCAGATATTCCTCACCACCAACAGCCGCATCCTGCTGGTCTGCAGCTACACGGCGAGCCATATGATCAATGATTTCGTCGGCAAGCTGGGCGATCTGCCGGAGGTCCTCGAATATGACATCACGAACGTCATAGATGTCATCCGCGAAAGCCCCCGGGCTCTGGTGGCCTCCAACCTGAACATCGTCGTGCAGTGCTCCTTATGCGACAAGGAGATCAGGGAGGGTGGGATCCACGCTAGGTTGGACGGCAAGGACCTCTATTTCTGCGGCTCCTCCTGCCAGAAGGTCTTTCAAGAGAAGCAGGAACGGTGGCGGGCGAAGGCCTGATCATTTCCTGACCGCGATCGCCTCGATCTCCACCCTTGCCCCCATAGGCAGTTTTGAGACCTCGACCGTCGAACGCGCGGGCGGCGCCCCGCTGAAGTAAGAGCCATAGATCTCGTTCACGGTCTTGAATTCCGACAGATTGGTAACGAAAATGGTGGTCTTCACGATGTTGTTCAGGTTGCAGCCTGCCTCGAGCATGATCGCCTTAAGGTTGTCCATGACCTGCCTGGTCTCCGTGGCGATGCTATCCGCCGCAAGCTTGCCCGTCGCTGGAACGGTCCCTATCTGCCCCGAGCAGAATACCATGTCCCCGACGATGATGGCTTGAGAATATGGCCCCACGGGCGAAGGAGCTTGATGCGTCTTCACGGCGTTCTTCATCGGTTCAAGCAGGGTGCATAGGTGGATTTATGGATTGTGCTCCAACCTGACCTTGAGCGAGCTTCCCGCGCCTTCGCATCTGAGAAGGCTCATCAACTGGGAAACGTCCTTCAAAACGAACCTGCAGTCAGCCTGCCTCCACGATTCCTCATCGGTGGTGCCTGTGAGCACTCCGACGAAGGCGGCTCCGGCCTCGCGTGCGCACTGCAGATCAAGTATGTGATCCCCGACCAGGACGCATTCGCTCGCATCCTGGCCCAAGCTCGCGGCCACTCTCTCCATGGCTTTAGGGTGAGGCTTTGCCTCATCAAGAGGGAAATCGTCGCGGCAGACAAGGTTCCTCTGCAACCTCTCCAGGGATGCTATCTTCAAAACCTGCTCAGCATAGATCCTGGATGATCGCGTGAGCACCCCGATGCGCACGCCGAGGTCCTTCAGTTCCGATATCATGTGCAGGCAGCCAAGGATGGGTCTCACATTGGGAAGGTTGCTCAATTCGATGTCGAGCAGCAGGGCGTTGATATCGGCATCGAACTCGATGACCGGGACGGAACCGTCCGATGCGCATAGCATCGCCCTGGCCCGCAGAACATTAACGGCCGCCGGCACATTGGGGTCTAGGATGCTTTGTGGAAATCCCATCGATTGCAGGTGACCGATAACCTTAGGCCGCATCATTCCTGCATAGAAGCAGCTCGAGACGAGCGTGTCATCGAGGTCGAAGACGACCGCCTTGATCTCTTGTGGCCGCATCTCAGGGCAAGACATCGGACCTTCATCGCCTTCTAGTTCGTATTCTTTGCGGGGGACGACGTGGCCTTCGGAGAGAACACCGAAGAAACGTCCAGGCAGAATCTTTAATTGGCCAGTCATCGGGCCTACGGCATTTGGTATAAAAGGTTAACTGTAGCATGCTCAAATACCTATTTTATAGCCTCCAGGACAAACAGCCGCTCACTACAAGAGGTATCTGCATGAAGACCCGCACAATCGCAATGATAGCGACCATGACTTTTCTCGTTGCAGTGGCCGGCCTCAACCTTACCGGTGTGGCCGCGGACGCTGGCATTTTGAACATTCCGGGCTTGGACCCGCACAACATCCCTGGCCTCGACCCTCACAACATTCCGGGCTTGGACCCGCACAACATCCCTGGCCTCGACCCTCACAACATTCCGGGCTTGGACCCGCACAACATACCCGGCCTTGATCCCCATTAAACTCGGTTCTTGGGAAAGTAACCCCCTACCCACCGGGCCGGCTCGGCCCGTTCCCCACTTTTTTTTTAGCTTTCATTCATTGACGGAGAGCGTCGCCTCTTCCACTTGACGCCTCAAGGTCTCTTGGCCAGAGCGATTGGCCAGCTCCAAGGCCTCCTTGAAGAGCAGCTTCGCTCCAGCATTATCGAGGTTCTCCAAGTACACCTTGCCCACCTCCACCAGCCAGTAGCATAGCCGCGGAGGCGAACCGGCCTGGCGCATCTTCATGATGGCCATCGCGAACTCCTCCTTCGCCCATTCCCATTCCTTGCGCCGGTGATAGATATAGCCTCGATGCAGATGGGAGCCGGCGAGCAGGAACTGCTCGTCCAGTTTCTTCGCGATTGAGCTTACCTGGTCTACGGCGGCTTCCGCCTTCCCCAACTCCCCCATCTCGATGTAGGCCCCGGCCAAGTTGAACAGCGCGTAACCCAGGGTGTTAAGGTCCCCGATCGAGTTGGCCAGTTCAACCGCCCTCTCCAGGGCATGGATCCCTTCTTCCTTGATCCCGATGTTCCAGAGGTCACTGCCCATCGAGGAGAGCACCTTGGCGATCTCGTTGGAATCCGATGTGCGCTGCAAAACTTCCAATGCCTCCCGTTTGAACCTCACGGCCTGGTCGAGGTCGAGCAGGGTGCCGAACACCCTTCCCTCTCCGTACAAGGCCTTTCCCCTTCCGACATCCTCTCCCATTGACCGGGCCAAGGTCTCCGAGCGCTCGAAGTGTGCCAGGGATTCGGCGCATTGGCCGCGGCGCTCCGCCATGCCCCCGAGGTCGTAGTGCACCTGCATGAGCGTGTGCTGGTCGTGGTTGGACCCTGCGATGACCTTCGCCGTCTCAAGGTATCTGGAGGCTGATTCGTAATCAAAACGCCGCATCATTATCACCCCGATGCGGCGATTGGTGTCGGCGATCACCCGTTTGTCCCTTTCTGGTGAGGCGAGGCCCAGGACCTCTCTGTAAGTGCTAAGGGCCAGGTCCCATTCCCCTTGAATATCGAGGATCTCACCCTCCAAGGAAAGGACCTCCAGTCGCTCCAGCAGGTTTGATTGCCGGCAGCGGACCGACAGCTCGCGGAGCAGGGGAGCGAGCATGTTCGCGTACCCCTTGGCGATGATGTCCCTTCCGTTACCGGCGGCGATGCGCATGGCGACCTCGAAATCGTTCGCCAGCATGCTGTGGTACAAAGCTTCGACGTAGGAGGAGGCGTTGGCGTCCTGCAGGTAGATCTTGGCGGCCGCCTTGTGATGGACGGCGCGTTGGCGCGGCGATAGCCTACTGTAAAAGAAGTCGCGCAGGACGTCGTGCATGCCGACCATCCTGCCGCTGGACTCCTTGAGCATGGCCTTGCGGATGAGGACATCTATCGTGTCATAATCCACCATGTAGTCCCGGTATCCTTTCTCCCGGACGGACTGGCCCTGCTCCTTGGCAATTTCCTCCTCCATGATGAAGAAGGAATCGGTGGGCACGGGATAACGGAACACCGAGGCGATCTCCAGGATGCGGCGCTCGCTCAGTTCCAGCTTGGAGTAGACCTCCTGCTCGATGAACATGCGGATGTTCTTTCCCATGGCCCTTTGCGGCTCTTCCACGAGCTCCATGAACAACGGATGGCCATTGGTGACGGCGAAGATCTGCTCCAAGGCCTCCTCCGGAAGCGCGCGCTCCCGCATGAGCCTCATGGAGCTCTCTCTATCCAGTCCGTCCAACACCATCTCGGTCACAGCCCCTTTCGGGACCAAGGCTCGGTTGTAGAAGGTGAGGGTCTCGCGGGAGGTGCATATCAGTCGCATCTGCGGGGCGTTCTCGAGCACGGCCATCAGGGCTGCCAGGAGGTCAAGGATGCCCTTCTCCGCCTTCTGCACATCGTCCAGGATCAAGACGGCTGAGACCTCTTTCAGCTCTCCCTCCAGGATGTGGCAGACCTCCCCGATGTTGGGGACCTCGGTCTGGTTCAGGTACCATTCCAACCCCTTCTTCCCTATCTGGGAGAGGAATTCCGCGATGGGGCGCAACACGCTCTTAACGTTCACCCATTCGTGCACCTTGAACCAGAAGATGTTGATGCGGTCGCGGTTGTCCTGGGCGAACTTGGCCAAGAGGGTGGTCTTGCCTATGCCCGGGATCCCTTGGACCACTATGAGCCGTGTGGCATCGGAGGCCACCAGCTCGTTCAGCAAGGCCAGCTCCGTCTCCCGCCCGAAGAAATTGCGCACGGTCGGTTTTCGGTCAGTGAAATCCACGAAGCGGCGCTCCTGCTTGATCTTCCCCTCATGGAACGAAGGGCAATCGAACGTGCCGCGATAGACGCCCATGGCCAGTTCGAGGAGCGTGTAGCGTTTGGGCAGGTAGCCGCTGACCCTTCCGAAGGTCTCCTGGTGCTTTTCCCCCTTCATGTCCAGGATGGTGAGGGGCGTGGATTCCATTTCCTTCTTCAGTGCCAGTGCCTCCGAGAACCCTTTCTGGCTGAGGAAATAGACCTTGCGCACGCTCGGCAGACCCTTGACGTGGCGGTTATGGGTTTCCAGGTCGCCCGCTTCCTGCATGGAGGTGACGATTTTGGCCACGTTGTTGCGGCCGACATCGATCACCTCAGCGATGCCCTCCTGAGTGGCGGCCTTCGGGGCATCAGGGTCTTGCGAATAGCGCTGCAATGTCATGAGGTGAAGCAGGACCTTCTCCCTGGCGGTGAGCATGGACTTGCGCGAGGTCCTAATCACAGAAAAGAGAATGACTCTGCCAGATTAAAAAAAGATGCTACTTCTGGAAAAAGAGCATGCTCAAATTGGATTTAAATAGGGTGAATTTGCTCGATGAGGAGCGCAAGATGCAAGGAGGCCTCAAGTGGCCATCTGCAAGAACAACCAGCGAATCTCTCTGCTAACGGAAGGATACCCTCGTATGGGATTCCAGACCTTCTCGAAGATCATCAGCTCTGGATCCAAAGGGGTCTGCATCACGCGCCTTCACCCGGAATACGTGGCGCAGAAGTTCGGGCTGGGTGGGACCCGCTGCTACTGGCTGAGCGGATGCAAGGGCAAGGACGTGCTCTCGCCAAAGAACCTGGGCCAAGTGACAAAGGCCGTCAAGGGATCCTTGGCCAGGGGCGAGGGCAACCTGGTCTTCCTCGACGGTCTGGAATACCTCCTGCTGTACAACGACATGGGCAAGGTGCTATCCTTCCTCACCGAGCTGGAGGCCAGCCTGACCAAGGCCGGCGGCGAAATGGTGGTCTGCATGGACCCGCTCACCTTCGAACAAAAGGACCTCGATAGACTGTGGTCCGCTTTCCCGCGCTGCACGCCTGAGGAGCTGTCGAAGGCCTTTCTCAGCTCACGATCTCCGCATAGCGCCGCAGCCGCGCCAATGAGCGTGGATCAAACAGTCTAGGGTCCACCGCCACCAGAAGTATTGCTCCGTGCTCCATGACCAGATCGTTCAATTGCTCGAAGAACTGCTGCAATCTGAGGAAATCGTTGAACAGGGAGAGGTACTCCATCCCGTCGACCAGGACCACGGCCTTCTTGTTCCTGGTCACAAAATCTGCGATCCTCTGCGAGAGCCGGCTCAATTGGGAGGGCGCGACACTGTCCATTCCGAACCGTTCGCTCAGCCAGATCTTGCTTACCTTCTGGCCCGGCCATTTCTCTGCCAAGAGGTCGGGATGCATTCTTGAGATGCACAGGACCGCGCTGTGGGAATACACAAAGTCCTGAGTGATGCGGAACGCCTTTTCGACGCGCTCCTCGAGGATCAGATAGATCCGTCCGAAATCGAAAGTGTTCTCGCTCTTTCCAGTTCCGACAGTGATGCTGCTGAAGCGGTCAGGATCGTGTTTTGGCATCAGGGCGTCCAACAGAATAAGCACCATTCCTATCAATAAAGGTACTTGATTCAAGACCGCGTTCAAGGTCATTAAGCTTTGGCACAAAAAACCCGAAAGCTTCTGGCTTAATGGCTCTAAGCCAGGAGCCTTAAGAGAATTCGTTGGAATTGACGCCACGGTCCTCATGGACGCCCAATGGTGGCTAGAGATCGCCACCTGTTGGTGATCACCGCCTAGATGCGAACCTTTTTCTCCCCCGCTTGGTCGATATAGGCAACCGCCATCCTGGGCGTATTGTGACCGAAGGCCATCCTTCCTTGTCCATCGAGCACGATGACTCCTCCCAATCCATCCACTCGCGCTTGGAGGTAAGAAATGCCTTCATCGGCCGCTTCTTGCACCACCAGCCCGCGCCCAACGCCATCGCACACGCGCTTGGCCAGCACAACCTTCATTATGGACTCGCCGAAGCCTGTGGCGGAGGCTCCAGAGGACCGGCTGTCCGCATAGGTGCCGCATCCGATCAAGGGGCTGTCCCCCACTCTGCCCGCCATTTTGTTGGGCGTTCCGCCGGTAGAGGTGGCCGCTGCTATGCAGCCCCTCTCGTCCAGCGCGACCGCTCCTACTGTACCCTTGCGTTCGTAGCGATCGAGGGCGTTCTCGAAGACCTCGCGCTCATCGAACTCCTTCCTCCTCCTGATCTCCATCAGGCGCATCATCTCCCTATCCGTCAGCAACTCCTCGACGCTGACGGTGTCCATGTCCATGGCCCTAGCGAAACGAAGGGCCCCTTCCCCCACCAGCATGCAATGCTTGGTGCTTTCCATGACCTTGCGCGCCAGCGTCACCGGATGAAGGATGTGCTGCACGGCCGCCACCGCTCCGAACCGAAGCTCGTCCCCCTCCATGATCATGGCGTCGAGCTCCACCTCACCGTCGGCATTCAGGAATGCCCCCTTGCCTGCGTCGAAGGTGGGGTCTGACTCCATGCTGCGCACGGCCGCCTCCACAGCATCGAGCGCGCTTCCGCCATCGACAAGGGATGCGTAGCCGATCTCGACGGCCCTGCCGACCCCAACCATATGCGCCTCGTGCTCCGCTTCGGGTATGTCCCACGCTCCCCCGTGCAATATCAGGCAGGGCTTGACCATCCATCGACCTCTACGGAGGGAAAGGAATGATCGACATAAATATGCAATCCTTTAGGAAGGAAATGACCGTCCCGGCCGAGGCCGGGCAAATGGTTTGGCTCAGCGCGAATTGCCGTTGCCTTTCATCTCCCCGCTCAGGTACGACGCGTAGCCGGACATGTCCAGCAGGCCATGGCCAGAGAGGTTGAAGACGATGATCTTCTTCTCGTTCTTCTTCTTGGCATCCAGGGCCAGGTCGATAGCTGCCCGGATGGCGTGCGTCGATTCGGGGGCGGGTATCACGCCCTCCGTCCTGGCGAACATGACGCCCGCCGAGAAGGTGGCCATCTGGTCTATGGCCATGGGGGTGACGTATCCGAGCTTGGCCGCAAAACTCACCGTCGGCGCCATTCCATGGTATCTTAGCCCACCGGCATGGATGGGGGAGGGTATGAAATCGTGGCCCAGGGTGTACATCTTGAAGAGGGGCGTCATGCCGGCGGAATCGCCGAAGTCGTAGCGGTACTCTCCCGAGGAAAGCGACGGCACCGAGACCGGCTCCGCCGCGATGAACTGCGTGTCCACCTTGCCCTTCATCCGTAGTCCCATCAGGGGGAAGGCGAACCCGGCGAAGTTGGAACCACCGCCCACGCACCCGACCATGTAGTCAGGGACGGTATCGATCATTTCCAGCTGCTTGACCACCTCTTGCCCGATGACCGTCTGGTGCATCATGACATGGTTGGCCACGCTGCCGAGCGCGTACTTGGTGTTCTTGGCCTTCACGCAGGTCTCGATGGCCTCGCTGATGGCCACGCCCAATGAGCCAGGGTGGTCAGGCTTCTCCTTCAGCAGCTTCAGACCGAATTCCGTGAGCGTGCTGGGGGACGGGTGCACCTTGGCCCCATAAGTCTCCATGACGTATCGGCGGTAGGGCTTCTGATCGTAGCTGACCCTCACCATGAACACCTCGCAGTTCAGCCCGAACATGGAGCACGCCAGGGCCAGCGCTGATCCCCATTGTCCGGCGCCTGTCTCGGTGGTGAGGCTCTCGATCCCCTCCTTCATGTTGAAATAGGCCTGCGCCACCGCGGTGTTGGGCTTGTGGCTGCCAGTGGGGCTCAGGTCCTCGCGCTTGAAGTAGATCTTGGCCGGGGTCTTGAGCTCCTTCTCCAGATGGATAGCGCGCACCAGAGGGCTCGGCCGATTCAACATGATCAGCGATTCCCTCAGCTCGTCAGGGATATCGATGTACCTCTCGGTGGACATCTCCTGCCTGATGATCTCATCCGGGAAAATGGCCCGGAAGTCCTCGGCCTTGACCGGCTCCTTCGTCCCCGGGTGAAGAGGTGGGGGCATCTCCTCCGGAAAATCGGCGATGATGTTGTACCATTTCTTGGGTATTTCCTCGATGCCAAGCGTTATCCTGATATCAGATGTCTTGGATGTCATTGGACCGGGATAATGACACAACGGTATATAACATTACTGTTCACCATTGTATATATATGTACACAATAAACACGGGCCATTCCCTCCTAAGATGACCTGGTCCGATCACAGGCAGAAGGAAAAGTAGGACCGACCTCACTCCTTTGGAGAGAGAAATACTCTTTAGGAGGAAAGGTGATATTTGCTCAGCTCGGGTGAAGTCGGTTCCCCTGCTTTAGCAGGGGCGTGGAAACCCTTCCAAGTTCCTCACGCAGGTACATATTCTGCATTACGCCATTATAAATCCCTAGCCAAGGAAATCAAATCTGATTTTGACTTTCTTGAAATCAATAGGTCTGGGTGAAACCGCAGGCTGGACAGACCAGCACTCCCTCTTCGACCCTCAGGGCGGAACCGCAGTCCGGGCACGACCCCGGTAGCGTTCCGGCGGTCAGCACCTGTCCGGGCTTGGACCCCTCCCGATAAACGGTGATCCCTTTGCACCCGAGCTGATGGGCCAGGACATAGATCTTGCGCACATCCTCGGGCGTGGTGTCGGGCGGCAGGTTGACGGTCTTGGAAACGGCGTTGTCCACAGAGACTTGGAAGACGGACTGCATGCGCACATGTTGATTCGGCGAGACATCGTATGCGGTCAGGAACAATTCTCGCACATCCTTGGGAATGAATTGGTAGTCCCGGACCGAATGGGAGCGCAGCAGCAGCGGGATAAGGTCCTTGCTGAAGAAACCTCGTTCCTTCGCCACCCTCAGGAAGTAGGGGTGGACCTCGCGCAGATGGGAGCCGTCCATCACGTGCTTCACGTACGAGAGCGCGTAGAGCGGCTCGATGCCGCTGGAGCAACCCGCGATCATGCTGATGGTCCCCGTGGGCGCGATAGAGAGGACCGTAGCATTGCGGCGGGGCGATCTGCGGATGCTCTTGTCGATGTTGGGGAAGTCGCCTCGATCCTTGGCGATGCGGGCGGAGGTCTCGTCCGCCTTCTGCCTGATGAAGGCTATCAGCTTTGCGGCGAAGGCCATGGATTCGTCAGAGCCATAGGCCAACCGCAGTTTGATCAGCGCATCGGCAAAGCCCATGACCCCCAACCCGATCTTGCGGTTGCCGGACACGACCTCGCCTATCTGAGGCAGAGGATAACGGCTGACATCGATGATGTTGTCCAGGAAGCGCACGGCGCGGTCCACGGTTTCCGAAAGGCGTTGCCAATCAAGCTCGAACTCCTGTTTGTCCTCGATGAGCATGGTGTCTAGGTTTATGGAGCCGAGATTGCAGGCCTCGAAGGGCAGCAGGGGCACTTCGCCGCAGGGATTGGTGGCCTCGATGTTGCCCAAGCCTGGAGTGGGGTTGCCGCGGTTGATGGCGTCCAAGAAGACCATGCCTGGATCTCCCGTCCTCCAGGCCGTGGAGCAGATATCGTCCAGGACCGCGCTGGCGTTCCGCTTGGCCATGGCCTTGCCGGTGCGGGGGTTGATCAGCTCGTACTCCCCGCCTTCCTTCGCCCGGCGCATGAACTCGTCCGTCGAACCCACGGAGATATTGAAATTGGAGAGGGCGGTCAGGTCGTCCTTGCAATGGACGAAGCTCTCTATGTCAGGATGATCGACGCGCAGGATGCCCATGGATGCACCCCGGCGCCTGCCCCCCTGCTTGATGGCTTCAGTGGCGGCGTCGAACACC
>Ga0315279_10004100_pt1 | contig 19758 bp, 15 predicted proteins | sample YL17G06_20_MG_FD_203694 | JGI IMG/M metagenome (GOLD analysis project Ga0315279, IMG submission 203694) | Sediment microbial communities from Yellowstone Lake, YNP, Wyoming, USA - YL17G06_20 | ecosystem: Environmental > Aquatic > Freshwater > Lake > Sediment | place: USA: Wyoming | collected... | reverse complement strand
CTCCTGAACTTCCCGCTGGAAGCCGACAAAGCGATAAACGCATCCTCGTATGCGACAGGAGCTCGCGGAACCTGCCTGCCGGCAGGCAGGTCCGGATGGAGCCACCCACACTAAACAGCGAGGAGCCGGACGATCCTCATGGCTTGGTTCCGAGGATATCCTCCTCCGACGAGAAGCCTGCCGCCCGGGCATACTTCTCCGTCCCGGCGGCCAGTTCGCGAAACTTCCCCACCGCAAGCCGGCGACGAAGAATCTCTCGGATGGCGTCTTCAGGAGAGAGCCGCTGCTGCTGGCAAAACTTCCTGAGTTCCGCGTCGAGTTCTTCCGTGATTTCGATGGTCAGCTTCACCATACGATGGATTATACTCCACCCAACGCCTGCCGGGCAAGCGGGATTCCAGATCCGGATTGTCTCTTGCGGGCTTGACCCGGCAAAGGCGGGACTGTAATAATGTCGGATTCCAAACGATAACCATAGAGGAGCATACGATGGCGCAACAACTGAAGATTTATTACGACAAGGACGGTTCGCTGGCGCCGCTGGCCGGCAAGACGGCGGCGGTGGTCGGATTCGGCAGCCAGGGCCATGCCCACGCGCAGAACCTGCGAGACAGCGGCATTAACGTGGTCGTCGCCGAACTGCCCGGCACGCACAACCACAAGCTGGCCGTCGAGGCCGGGTTCAAGCCCATGACGGCCGCCGAGGCCGCCAAGGTCGCCGACCTGATCATCATCACCCTGCCGGACGAGTTCCAGGCGAAGGTGTTCAAGAAGGACATCAAGCCCAACCTCAAGCCCGGCGCGACGCTGGGCTTCTGCCACGGCTTCAACATCCGCTTCGGCTGCATCAAGCCGCCCAAGGGAATCAACGTGGTCATGATCGCCCCCAAGGGCCCAGGGCACACCGTTCGAAGCTGCTACGTCGAGGGCTCGGGCGTGCCCTGCCTGATCGCCATCGAAAAAGACGCCACCGGCGACGCTCACGACATCGCCCTGGCATGGGGCATCGCCATCGGCGGCGGCCGGGCCGGAATCATCGAGACCACCTTCACCGAGGAAACCGAAACCGACCTCTTCGGCGAGCAGACCGTCCTCTGCGGCGGGCTGACCAGCCTGGTCAAGGCCGGGTTCGAGACCCTCACCGAGGCCGGCTACCAGCCCGGCATCGCGTACTTCGAGGTGCTCCACGAACTGCTGCTGATCATCAAGCTGATGGCCGAGGGCGGCATCAGCTACATGCGGTACAGCATTTCCAACACGGCCGAGTGGGGCGACCTGCACATCGGCCCCAAGATCATCGGCCCGTCGGTCAAGAAGAAGATGAAGAAGGCGCTCGCGGCCATTCAGGACGGCAGCTTCGCCAAGGAATGGCTGGCAGAATGCGAGGCAGGCAAACCGAAGTTCAAGAAGCTCTACGAGGCGGACAAGAACCACCCCATCGAGGTCGTCGGGCGCCAACTCCGCCAGATGTTCTCGTGGATGCAGGCCAAGGAAACGCCGGAAGATTAGTAGCCGGTGGGCAGTAGCCAGTAGCCGGTCCCGGCGCGCCGGGAGTAGCCGGTAGCCGGTAGCCCGGTAAAAGAAACGGCGGAACCCGGAACTCGGAACTCGGAACTCGGAACTCGGAAAAGACAAGTTTCTCGGGTTCCGTGTTCCATGATCCGCTGTTCCATAGGTCCTATAAGTCCTATAGGTCGTATAAGACCTATTGACCAAACGCACGGTGGCATACCGGTTCCCGCCTACTGGCTACCGGCTACTCCCGGCGCGCCGGGACCGGCTACTGAGTTGCGTATGATTTCACTGGCGGCCGGAGTCGGCCGTCGTGCTCGGACTGAAAGGGCCGAACATTGGAAGCGGCTGACCTCGAAGGCGCCGGCGCGGAACAGGCCGTCGTGCTCGTCGTTGACGACGACGAGGCCGTGCGGTCCCTGCTGGCCGCCATCCTCCGCAAGGCGGGCGAGTTCCTCATCGTCGAGGCCCGCGACGGCGTGGAGGCCCAGCAAATGCTGCGGGCCAGGCACGTCGACGTCGCCGTAATCGACCTGCTCATGCCACGGATGGACGGGCTGTCGCTGATGACCTGGGGCCGGCGGGAGAACATCGACACCACGTGGATAATACTATCGGGGCGGGCGACGTTCTCCGACGCGGTCAAGGCCGTGCAGATCGGGGTCTACGACTTCATCCTCAAACCGCTTTCCTCGCCGGAATCGCTGGTGATGCGGGTGCGCAACGCCGTCCGCCAGCGGCGCCTTGCGGCCGAGCGGAAGCAGCTCACTGCCGACCTGGAAACCCGCAACGCCCAGCTCCGCGAGCAGGTCTCGCAGCTCCAGGAGGCCTGCCGCATGCTCAGCCTCCAGCAGGAGACGATAAACGAGGACCTCCGCCGTGCCGAGCTTATCCAGCGTGCCCTCCTGCCGTTCGCCCCGCCGCCGCTGGGCAACTTCGCGGTGGACGCGATCTATCGCCCGTGCCGCGACGTCGGCGGCGACCTTTACGACGTGGTCCGCATCGACGACCGCTACGTGGTCGCCTACGTCGCCGACGCGGCCGGGCACGGAGTCAGCGCCGCCATGCTGGCCGTGCTGCTCAAGCAGCGAATCGGCATGGTCGACTCGGAGACCCAGCGCCCGATCGCCCCGGCGGTGGTCCTGAGCCGCGTCAATTCGCACATCCGCCACGAGTGCAGCGCGCCGGGCCTGTTCATCACGGCGGCGTATTGCCTGCTGGACGTCGAGGCGCCCGAGATAACCGTCGCGTCGGCGGGCCATCCGCCGATCATCGTGCTGCGGCGCGACGGAGCCCGCGAGATGATCTACCACACCGGCCCGGCCCTGGGCTTGTCCTCCGACGCCATGTTCTCCCAGAAGACGCTCCACCTCGATGACGGCGACCGGGTCCTGCTGTACACCGACGGGCTCTACGACCTGGCCGACCCCTCCGGCAAGCAGCCCGGCGAGGCCGTCGCGGACGTTCTGGCCGGGCTCTCGGGCGACGGCTGGGAGCAGCTTCACCAGATGCTCGACATAGCCGCCAGGCGCCGAGGAGACCTGCCGCAGGAGGACGACCTTACGGCCGTGCTGCTCACCGCGGGGCTCAGCACTTCCAGCATCGACAACGGCGAGCCCGCCCAGGCCGCCCCGCCGGCCGCCACGCCCGGCGCCGCGGAGGTGCTCATCGGCGCGGGGCCCGGAGGAACCACGATAAGCGTCAACGGGCGCGGCACCTGGATGCACTGCGCCGCCCTGCATGAGGCCTGGCCGGAAATCAAACGCCGGGGCGAGGGCGTCACCCTTGACCTGTCGCGCTGCGAGATGCTCGACAGCACCTTCCTCGGCACCCTCCAGGAACTCTGCCAGCGGGCAGATCGTGAGAAGGTGCCCGTGAGAATCCAGGGGGCCCTGCCGCAAGTGCGAAGGCTCTTCGAGGAACTGGGCATGCAGAAGGTGCTCAGCCATTCATCGGCCGCCAAGACGCCGCTTCCGCCGCAAATGCGCCCCCTGGCCGCCTGCATGAACGATCAACTCAACCGCCAGCGGATGCTCCAGGCACACCAGGCGCTGGCCGGGCTCTCCGAGGCAAACCGCCAGGAGTTCTCCCGCCTCATCGAGCACCTCCGGGCCGAGATAGACCGGCTGGGGCAGGCCGGAGATGCGGAGATGAAGTAGCCTCACTCTGTCACACATTCATAGGACCCCGAAGGGGTGTCAGCGTTTAGCCGGCCCTTCGGGCCTGAGATGCACGCATGGCAACAGAGCAAGTGCCCCCCTATTTCTGCAATTCCTTCCAGAGCCCGTCCTCGGCCTTGTGGAACTTGTCGAACGTCTCCGTCAGGCCCTTGAGGATTTCCTGGCGGGCCTTGGCGTACTCGGGGCTGTCCGACTGGACCTCCTTGAGGCCGCGAAGCTTCGCTATCGCCTGGTCGAGTTGGGCGGCCCCGTCTGAAAACGACCGCACCGCCGCGTAGAGGTTCTGCGAGCGAAGCTCCTTCCGGTCCGGGTTGTACAGGAGTCGCCAGGGGTTGCGGCGGATTTCCTCGCTGGCGGCCTTGAGGTTGATCGACACGGCCGCCAGGTTGTCCATGGTCTCGTCGATGTTGTCCCGGTTCGTCGCGACTATCTGCTTGGCCTGCTCGCTGACCGTCGAGAAGTCGCCGGCGATCTTGAGTATCCTGGTGTTCGTCTCGCGGAGAGACGCCAGGATTTCCCCAAGGTCCTTCTTCGTGTACGCCTCGATGTTCCTGGCGGCCCCGCTGACGGAGGCCATCGTCTCTTTGACTTTGGGGCGGGTTTCGGCGAGCATTCCGGCCAGGTCGTCCGCGGCGGCGCGGACCTTGCGCATCAGGGAGTCGTTGACGTTCGGGTCGAGTTGGGCATCCACGCTGGTAAGTGCCCGGCCAAGCCTGGCGGCAACCGTCACGCCGGCGTTGGGGTCCAGTTGGTGGGCCAGGCTGGCCGTGGCGGAGTTGACGTCCCCGGCCGAGCGATGGAGCTTGCCGACCAGCGAGTTGGCGTCGGCGGCGAGGGTCTCGCCCTCGACGTTGGCGGCGATCCTGGCCAGGGCGCCGGCCGCCCCGTCGATCTTCGTCACCACGCCGTGAATGCCCGCCAGCAGATTGCCGCCCTGGTTGGGTTCGAGTTCCTCGCTGATCCTCCGCGACACCTTCTCGAAGTTCTCAGCCATGGCGTTCATCCGCGTCATGACCTGGTCGAGCCCGCCGTGCAGCGGCAGGGGGTGTTCGGCGTCGGCCAACTGGTCGCTGACGCCGGCGCGGAGCAGGACGATCTTGGCCTGGCCGATCGGCGGAGAGACGACGACGGCGTCGGCGTCGCCGCGGATGGCGATGTCCGTGCGCTCCAGGCGGGCGTGGTAGAGGCAGTCGCTCCTGGCCGGGCGGGCCTCGACGCGGTCGACCCGCCCGATCTCGGCGTCGCCAAGAGTGATGAGCGTGCCCTCGAGCACGCCCACCGAGCCGTCGGCCTGGCTGACGCGGAAGACCACTTCCTGGCCTTTCGTCCTGAAGGCGTCGGCGGCACCGAGCCAGAGCACCACGCCGGCGCCAACGGCCAGGCCGGCCAGGACGAACAGCCCGGCCTTCAATTCGCTGTACCTCTTCCTGGGCATCTATGCTCTCCCATTCCGCGGCGCCGCGTCACCAGACTTTGAGTTTGAGTTCGCCCTGGCCGGGATTCTCGAACGGCCCCGGCGCCGGGTTGGCTTCGTCGCGCCGCTTGCCGAAATAGTCCGTGTCGATTCGGATCGGTTTGCCGTCCGGCTGCTCATAGCCAAGGCCCGGGATGCTCACCTTGCCGAGCAGGTCGGTGGTCACCAGTTTGCGCGTCCGCTGGCCCGCCCATGCCTTGTCCAACTGGAGCTCGAGATAGAACCCGTCCGCCTTCTCGACCAGTTTGACGTTCGGGTCGGAGTCCGGGTTGACCAGCGGGTCCTTCTCGTGCTTGGAGGGCTTGGCGCCCTTGAAGAACACGTTGCCCTCCATCCACACGGGCGTTTTGGCGGCGTCGTACTTGCTCAGATCGCCGCGTTCGACAAGCACGTTGTTGTAGAAACGGTCGTCGCCGCACGGGTTGTTGTGCAGTCCCGCGACTTCCGTGGAGTGCGCCTTGTGGAACGGGGTCATGCGCCCGTCGAAAGCGTTCACGCGCGTCCCGCCGGCGATCAGGTTGTGGACATAGGCGCCGCCCTGCGAGACGTCAAGCAGCGTCATCGGGGACAGGAAGATGTTGTTGTCCACCAGGAACGGCCCGTGGTCCACCTCGACGAACAGGTCCTGATCGGCGTTGTCGTGGAACAGGTTCCCCGACACGCGCGTGCCCTGCGCCATCCAGTCCAGCCAGAGCCCGCGGCACGTCCGGTAGATGTGGTTCCGGCTGATCTGGACGTCAATGGCGCCGTGGAACTTGATGCCCGCCATCTCCGCGCCTCCAAACAGCCGCCGGACGTGGATGTCGTGGATCGTGTTGCCCGTTACCACGCTGAACGAGCAGCCCAGGCTGCCGACGATGCCCGTCTGCTCGCAATGGGATATGGTGTTGTTGCGGACAATGTGGCTGCCGATGGTCTCCTTGTTCCAGCCGTTCTTCAGCGCGCGAGTGAGGGTCCCCACATAGCCCGTGGCGGACCCCGCCTTGTTGTCCCACTCGTCGCCGTATTTGCCCAGCGCTATCCCCGAACACACCGAGTGGCTGACAACATTGTTCTCGATGATCCAGCCCTTGCTCCAATTCGTGCCGATCAGGCCGACCTGCTCGGCCGTGGGAGGCGCCCACGGCGTGGCCGCGTGCCGCAGGGCGAAGCCCCGCACGGTTATGTAGTTCATGCCCGTCTTTTCCGGGTAGAACACCGCGCGGCGAACATTGATCTCCACCGGTTGTTCGTTGGGGTTGACGCCCTTGAACTGCGCCCAGATCGTGGTGTTGTCCTTGTCCACCTGGGCGAACCAGAGCGGGTTGTCTCCCGCCGGCTTCAGGACGTCGTCCATCTTGGCGGCCTCGGTCAGCCACTGGCCCTTGAGGTACACCGCGCCGGTGTGATGCTGGCGGCCCTTGGCGCTGAACCAGTCGCCGCGGATAAGGTCGCCGTAGGGATTGAAGCCGCCGAAGAAGGAGTTCGGCAGGGTCGCCTTCCAGACATCGTCCTGGACCTTCTGCCAGTTCTTGACGACTTCCGAGCCCTTGATTTCGACCTTCTCGCCGGGGGCGGCCTGGTAGACGATTCGCTTCTCGTCGGACTGCCCGCCCCTCGGCGGGCTGATGCGCTCGCGGTAGACGCCCGCGTGGACGGTGATGACGTCGCCCGGCTGGGCAAGGTCCGCGGCGCGCCGGATCGTGCGGAGCGGCGCCTCGGGCGTGCCGGCCTTGGCGTCGTCGCCGGTTACAGCCACGTGGAACTCGGCGGCATAAGCTGAGGCCAGCGGCGCCAGCAGCATTGCGGCAAGGGTGATGACAGCGTGTCTCATGTCTTGCGTTCCTTTCGTTTGCTCATGGGAGACTGCTGACGGGGGCGATGATCCGGCGTGCTGTCGCGGCCGGGGCGAGGGGCCGCGACGAGCCTTGGGCGCCAGGCCCTGGTCGCCGGGCAGGCAACGCCCGCGCCCGCACAAGCGCGGGACTGAAGGTCCGCCACCAATCAGGCCGCAGTCTACTTGCCGCCCTTGGCCGCCGCCTTGCCGGCCTTGAGCTTGTAGACGCCCCGGCCAAGCCTCTTGAACCCGTCGCCGCGCAAGGCCGCGGCCACCATGTTGTAGAAGTCCTTGGCCGCGGTCTTGTAGCCCGCTCGAAGAACGGCGGCGACGATGTTCTTCACCCGCATGCCGCCCCTGGACCCGCCAAGCACGTCCTTGATGGACTGCCCCAGCGACTTGCCTGATGAGGCCGCGGCCTTCGCGGCCTTCGCCGCCTTCGCCGGCCTGCCCTTGCGCTTGGCGGGTCGTTCGGCCTGGCCGCCAAAAGCCGCGATCTGGCGGTCCAGCGCCCCTATCGCCCTGAGCAGCTTGGCGCGCCTCTTCTGGAGCTTCGGAAGGCCCATCTGCCTCCGGGCGATTTCCGCCCGCAACTGGGCGACGGTCATTCTAGGTATCTGCCTTGCCATGTTCGTCTGTCCTTTCGGCACGAGTTGATGAAAGGGCCGCAACCGATCCTCAGGCCCGCACGTATACCACCAGTCCGCGGGCGTTTCAAGGGAAAGGCGTGACAGGTTACGCGCGGCGCGGCCCGGCGCGGCGGGCGTGGTGGCGTTTGGCCGCGGGGGGCGTATAATCGTGGCCATGCAAACGGGTGAAATCGCGGGCAGGCGGCACTTGGCGCCGCCCAGGCGGCACTGGGGCAGGCTCTTGCTTGGCTGCGCGGGGCTGCTTCTTCGCCGGCGGACCCGGACCCGCGACCTCGTGGCCAGGAGCTATGACCGCATCGCCTCGGGGTACGACCAGGCCTGGACCGCGCACATGCGCGACCTGTCGCTGGTCATGCTCGGGCGTATGGGCCTGTCTGGGGCCGGGGCGGGCGGGCATGGCGTGCCTGGCGGCCGCGGCGGCGCGCGGGCAATCGACCTTGGCTGCGGCACGGGATTTCTCACGGGCGAGCTTGCCCGGCTGACGGGCGGGCAGGCCGTCGGCGTGGATGACTCGGCTGGCATGCTGGAGGAGGCCCGGCGGCGGCGCGGGCCGGCGGCGCGGTTCGTGCGGGCCGACGCGGTGGACTACCTGCGGGCCCAGGCCTCCGGCGGCGTGGACGTGATAACGTGCGGCTGGGCTCTGGGCTACATGCGCCCGCTGGCGGCGGTGCGGGAGATATCGCGCGTCCTGCGGCCCGGCGGGCGGGTGGGGATCATAGACAACAGCCTGTTTTCGCTGGCGGAGGTGCTGTGGTGTTCCGCGCTTGCCTTTGCCGAGAGGCCCGAGGCGCTGGCGCACGTGATGAAGGTCCGATTCCTGCCGGGCAGCGCTGTATTGGCGGCGATGATGCGGGCCTGCGGCCTGGGCGTGCGGTGGCGCATGGACGGGGCGCGGACTTATCACGTGCCCGACGGCGAGGCGGCAATCGCCCGCCTGACCGCCACGGGCGCCGCCGCCGGCTTCGAGTTCGCCGCCGCCGATGAACACGCCGACGCGGTCTTCTCGCGGTTCGCCCGGATCATCGAAGATCGCCACCGGACCGAAAAGGGCGTGCCGATCACGCACCGTTATCTGGCGGCCGTGGGAGTGAAGCCCTCCAGTTGGACCCAAGAGGACCGATGATCGTCGCGATGCTCAAGCTATGCCGGCTGTACTACGCGATCCCCATGTCGCTGGCGTATTTGTTGACGGTGTATTACGCCCGCGGCGGCGAGATGGCCGGGCAATGGGCGGGTGCTCTGGCCTCCGCGGCGGCCCTGGCGATGGTCATTGCGGGGGCCTACGTGCTCAATGACGTGCTGGACCGGTCGGTGGACCGCGTCAACGCGCCGGCCCGGCCCGTGGCTGCCGGGCGGATCGCGCCGGCTACGGCGGCCGCGCTTGCCGCAACGCTGACACTTGCGGGGCTGGGCCTGGCCGGTTTGTGCCGGCCGGCGCTGCTGGCGGGCATGACGGCGGTGGCCGCGGCGCTGCTGATCTACAACCTGCTGTCCAAGCGCCTCGGCCTGCTCAAGCAGGTGGTCTGCGCCGCGCTGATGACCAGCATCTATCCTCTGGCCGTCGCCCAGGCGGGCGGGGTTGCCGGTCCGCGAGCGGGCAGCCTGGCGGCATTCCCGGCGTGGCTTTTCCTGACCGCCTTCGGCTACGAGTTGCTGAAGGACATCCGCGACCTCGGCGGGGACCCGCCCATTTGCGGCAGGCCCACGCGGGTAAAACGCAATCCGCGCTTCTGGCGGCACATCGCCTCCGCCGCCATCGCCGGGTCTTCGGTCATTCTCGTCGTGCCGGCGCTGCTGGGCTGCCGCTGGGTGTACCTGGCCGGGGCCGCCGCGGCAATGCTGCTGGCGGTCGCGTCCGCGCTGACGCCCGGCGTTCGCCGCGCCATCGCCCTTGTCTACGCCGAGTGCTTCATCGTGGGCCTGGCCGCCGCGGCAGATGTTATGATCTTCGGCTGACCAACGCCCGCCCTCAGCCCTTTTCCGCCAGCAGCCTGCGGTAGCACTCGGGAAGCGGGCCCTTGCCGGCGCAGCTCGCGCAAAGTTGCTCGCTTTGCCGCCTGGGCAGCGGCAAAGCGCCGGCGCCGCGGGCCGAAGCCAGCTTGGGCGCGATCTCGCCCATGAGGCATCCGCGCCGCGGCGCGGTGAACAGGCTGCCCATTCGCCGCCATATCTCCGTCAGCGGCTCCCGCATGAGGTTTCCGAACGACAGCGGCGTAAGGTCGCACGGGCAGACCTCGCCGGCGGCGTCGATGAAAAGGTGGTGGTACCCCGCCCCGCAGCCGAACATCTCCGCCGACTCCAGGTAGGCGAAGCTCGCCACGGCCGGGCCGCCGCGGCGGCGGTTGTGGAGCACGTGGAAATCGTAAAGCGTGCGCCGCTCATCATCCGAGAGCATGAACGTGCCGCACCCCGCGGCCGAGCCCGTGGCGACCGGCGCCAGCAGGCGGAACTCCCCGACGCCCCACCGCCGGGCGAGGTCGTACATCCGCTCGAGCTCCCCCGACGCGATTCGCTCCCGCGTGCCGACGGTTGAGATGGCGGTGTATATTCCCGCCTCCTTCGAAACCCTCACGGCCTGGGCGGCGGCCTCGAATGAGCCGCCAGCGCCGCGGATGGCGTCGTGGGCGCCGGGCTCGTCCGACTCGATACCCACAGTCAGGCAGGTCAGGCGGGCCTCGGCCAGCCGGCGCGCGCGGGCGGCCGAGAGCCCGTGGCCGGTGGTGAAGAGGATCGTCGCCATCGACGAGCGGTCCCGGCTATCGTCGGGCCGGGCGCCGGCCCGCGGGGAAGCACCGGCGCCGCTGGCGGCAGCGACGAGGTCCTCCAGATCGCCGCGAAGCAGCGGCTCGCCGCCGGTAAGGCCCAGCGTACACGTGCCGATCGACCGCACCTGCTCGATCACGTCGAGCAGTTCGCCAGTAGCCAGGCCGCCGGCGGGCCGGTGGCCGTAGCTGCAATGCGGGCACTTGAACGGGCAGTCGCCCGTGACCGCCAGGTAGGTTGAGAACGGCACGCGCCGCCGCTCGATGACGGCTGAGAGAAAACGCTCGAACGCCGCCGATGGGTGCGGGGGGAAGAAGGTGTTGATCCGCACCTGCCCGCCGAAACGGTGCGGCTTCTCGTTTCGCATCCGGCGCAGGAGATACCAGAGGTGCCCCGCCGGCAGGCGGCCCGCCGCGCGGGCGAACATCCTCATCACCGCAATGGTTCCGCCGAGACTCATCGCATTCGCTCTCTAATCGAACTACTTCTTCAACGGAACGATGCACCCGCAGATGGCGCCGGTTATCGCCCCGCCGACAACGGCGCAGACAACAGCAACCAGCAAGATGATGAAGATCTCGGAGGATTCACTCCTTGCGTACAGGCTGAACGCGCCCCCGTGCAGTATTGCCGTCGCCAGCAAGCCGACGACAATCCCCCACCCCGTGCCCACGAACACGAGTTTGCCCCGGCTGAGGCCCGTCCTGGAATACCCGAGCATAATCCATGTCCAACAAAAACCGGCCACGACGCCGCCAAGACCACCCAGCACCGTGCCGAGCGACAACATAATCGAGCCGAAGAGCGCCCCCACGCATCCCCCCGCCACGCATACGATAATCAGGAGAACCCTCGGCTGAAGGCCTCGGAGGTTTCTGCCGCCGCCGTCACGAGCTTCGTTGTCGTTCATGGTCCGGCCTCGCTGTTAGTGAGTGATCGCAAGAAGCCAATGCCCGTGGCATTGACACTTATGATGATACTCCGGCGAGCGGGAAACCGCAACCGACGTGCAAGGCCAGGGGTAATGCGGGATTCTCCCTGGCATTCATCATTCATCATTCATCATTCTTCCCCTGGCATTGATCATTTAGCATTTGGCATTTGGCATTCGGCATTCGGCATTCGGCATTTGGCATTTGGCATTTGGCATTTCTTGTCTTGCCTTCCGCATTTGTCATTGAGCATTTGCTATTAAGCATTTAGCATTTCCCCCATGAGGCCACTCCGGGTCTGCCAACTAATCACGACGCTTGGAATCGGCGGGGCCGAGCGGGGCCTTTACGAACTCGCCACCCGCATGGGCCGCGAGCGGTTCGAGGTCGAGGTCTTCACCCTTCGCGACGGGCCGGTCTCGGCCAGGCTGGCGGCGGCGGGCATCCCCGTGACCGTCCTGGGCGTACGCGGCAAATGGGACTTCATGAAGCTGCCGAGGCTGACAAAGCTCATCCGCGACGGGCGCTTCGACCTGCTGCACACGCACTTATTCCACGCCGACCTTGCCGGCAGGCCCGCCGCAAAGGCCGCCGGCGTGCCGCATCTCGTGCACACCGTATGGACGGCCGAGGGAAGGTTCCGCCCCTGGCAGTTCGCCTACGCACGCCTGCTCAGACAATCCTGCGACCGCGTGATCTGCGTCTCGCAGTCCGTCCGCGAACACCACGCGAGCAAAAGCAAACTGCCCGACGACGCCTACGCCGTCATCCCCTGGGGCGTGGACGTCGAAAAGTTCCGCCGCGACGAGGCGAGCCGCCAACGCCTGCGAAGCCAGTGGCAACTCGCCGACGACGATGTGCTGCTGGCCTTCGTCGGCCGGCTCGAATTCTACAAGGGCGTCGAGACCCTCCTTGCCGCGCTGGGCCGGCTCGCGTCTGCCGGGCGGGCCGTCCGCGCCGTCATCGCCGGCGACGGCACGCAACGCCAGGCCGTCGAGGAGTTCATCGCCCACGGCCCCGGCGGCGGCCTGGTGCGTATGCTTGGAATGGTCTCCGACGTTCCGGCCGTGCTTTCGGCGGCCGATGTCTACGTGATGCCCAGCCTGTGGGAAGGCTGGCCGCTGGCGCTGGGCGAGGCGATGAGCGCATCCCTGCCGGCGATAGGCGCCGACGTGCCGGGCATCCGCGACCTGATCGTGCCCGAGCAGACCGGCCTGCTCGTCGAGCGCCAGGATGTCGGCGCCCTGGCGGCCGCCATCGCCCGGCTCGTGGAGGATGGGCCCTTGCGTTCCCGCCTTGGCGCGGCCGGGCGGGAGCGGATCGCCGGTCAGTTCACCATCGAACAGACCGTCGCCGCCCACGAGCGGCTCTACGACGAGATCGCCGGGCACCGGCGAGAGGAATAGACTTATGAGGCGAACATGAAACGTGCGATTGTAGTAATCCTGGTTCTGGCGGCCGGCGGGGTGCTGGCGTGGTGGCTGGTCCGCAGGGAGCGGGCCGCGCCGCCGGCCAAGACGACGGTGACGGCGAAGGTCCATCGCGGCGACATCGAGCTTATGGTCGATGCCACCGGCTCGGTCGAGAGCAACCAGGACGTGGAGATAAAGTCCAAGGCCAGCGGCGAGGTGATAAAGCTTCCCCACGACGTGAGCGACCGCGTGCCGAAGTACGTCCCGGGCAAGAACGAGGATGAGGCCCTGCTGGTCCAGTTGGACCCGGTCGATGAGTCGCGGCGCGTCCAGCGCGCCAGGGCCAACACCGATGCCGCGGCCGCCCGATTGAGCCAGGCCCAGGCCAGCCTCGCCATCGCCCAGGCGGACCTCGCCGCCGCCCGCCCCCGAGCCGAGGCCGACATCGCCGCCGCGGACGCCAAGAGCAAGCTGGCTGACCTCACGCGGGACCGCACGCTCGAACTGCACAAGAGCCTCGTCGCCACGCGGGACGAGGCCGACAACGCCGTCGCACAGGCCAAGGTCGCCGCGGCGCAGCTCAAGGTCGCCGAGGTGGAAAGGCAGGCCCTGGCGAGCCTCGAACTGGCCGTCACGCTGCGACAGGCGGACATCGATCTCGCAAAGGCCAACCTCGACGCCGCCAAGGTTGACCTCGCCGACACCGAGCAGCGCCTGGCGGAAACGAAGATCTACAGCCCCATCGACGGCGTCGTCACCCAGCGGAAGGTCGAGATCGGACAGATCATCGCGAGCGGGATCGTCAACATCGCCGGCGGGACCGCGCTGATGACCGTCAGCGACACGTCGCGGATGTTCGTCGTGGCGGTCGTCGACGAGAGCGACATCGGCAGGCTCGTCGAGACCGGCCGGCTCGACCACCCGGTGACCATCACCGCCGACGCCTACCCTGGAAGGCGGTTTACGGGCAAGGTCGTCCAGATAACGCCGTGGGGCGCCAGCGAGGCGAAGGTCGTTTCATTCTCCGTCAAGATCGAGATCACCGGCGGCGGCATCGAACTGCTGCTGCCCAAGATGACCGCCGACGTGTCCATCCTGGCCAATCGCAAGGCCGGCGTGCTGCTGGCGCCGAACGCGGCCGTGATGTACGACCTCGACCAGCCCTACGTCCGACTGCGCCAGGGCGAACAGTTCATCCGCCGCGACGTGAAGCTCGGCCTCAACGACGGGCGACAGGCCGAGGTGCTCGAAGGCCTCTCCGAGGGCGACGAACTGGCGCTGATCACCGAACTGCGGACCAAGTGGAGCAACGAGGGCAAGCCGGTCGAGCCGACCAGCAAACCGGCGGTGAAGGCAACGACCCGGCCGGGAGACGGCGGGAAATAGGACGAATGGGACTTATAGGACGGATAGGACGGATCAGAACTTGACGCTGTCCTATAAGTCCTATAAGTCCTATCCGTCCTATCTGTCCGATTTCGAGCGTCCTATGCTGATCGAACTGCGGAACATCACGAAGACTTACGACATGGGCGACACGAAGGTGGTGGCCCTGCGCGGCGTGAGCCTGGACATCGAGGCCGGGCAACTCGTCGCCATCGTCGGGGCGTCCGGCAGCGGCAAGAGCACGCTGATGCAGATTCTCGGCTGCCTCGACAGCCCGGACCGGGGGCGGTACGTCCTCGACGGCCAGGACGTCGCCCGGCTGTCCAAGAACCGCCTGGCCGAGGTCCGCAACCGGCGGATCGGGTTCGTCTTCCAGAGCTTCAACCTGCTGCCGCGCCTAAGCGCGGTGGAGAACGTGGAACTGCCGCTGCTGTATCGCGGGCTGCGGCACCCGCGAAAGCAGGCCGAGACGATGCTAAGCCGCCTCGGGCTTGGCGACCGGATGCGCCACCGACCCAGCCAGCTTTCCGGAGGCCAGGCGCAGCGGGTGGCCATCGCGCGGGCGCTGGTGACCGACCCCGCCCTTCTGCTTGCCGACGAGCCGACGGGAAACGTCGACACCGCCACCGGCAAGGAGATCATCGCCCTGCTCAAGCAGCTCAACGACGAGGGCCGGACCGTGCTGATAGTGACCCACGACCCGGAAATCGCCGCCCACTGCCCCCGGCGGATCCACATCCGCGACGGGCAGATCGTGGAGTGAGGGGACTGGCTCCGACGCGGCGCTGTCTGCCGCGGCGGTGCCTGTCCCCGCTGTTGGCGAATGAGAGTGAGACATGCTGCTCTGGACCACATTGAAAATCGCCCTTGCCAGCCTGACATCCAACAAGCTGCGGAGCCTGCTGACGATGCTGGGTGTGATCATCGGCGTCGGCGCGGTCATCGCGATGCTGAGCCTTGGCACGGGCTTCGGGCAGTTCATCAGCGGCTACATCAGCAAGCTGGGCACCAACGTGCTGTTCATCCGTCCCGGGCAGCGCGGCATGAGCGCGATGACGATGGTCCAGACGCTCACGCCCGAGGACGGCGAGGCGATGCTCGCCATCGACGGCGTGCGGGCGGTCAGCCCGTGGTCGATGGGCTCCGGCGAGATCAAGGTGGGCAACCGCAACACAAACTCCGCCATCGTCACGGGCACCTCGCCGGCGTTCCTGGCCATGCAGGGCTACGAGCTGGCGGGCGGGCGGATGTTCAATGACTCGGAAGTCCGCCGCCAGGCCCGCGTGGCGGTGATCGGGCCAAAGACGGCCGAGGACCTCTTCGGCACACGCCCGCCCGTCGGCCAGACCGTCAAGATACGCGGGATAAGCTTCGACGTTATCGGCCTGCTTGCTGCCAAGGGCGACCTCGGGCGGTTCAACCCCGACGACCAGGTGATCCTGCCCTACACCACCGCGATGCACCAGATCCCGCCGCGGCGGGACTACGTCCAGGCCATCGTCGTCGACGCGTTCGCCCAGGAGGACCTCGACCGTATCTCCAAGGAGGCAGCCACGATGCTTCGCCATCGCCACCGCCTCCAGGTAGGCGACGAGAACGACTTCGACGTGCAGAACATGGCCCAGCTTCTCGCGACGTTCCAGGCCGTCAGCCTCGGTCTGACGCTGTTCCTGGGCACCATCGCCGCCATCAGCCTCGTCGTCGGAGGGATCGGGATCATGAACATCATGCTGGCGACCGTGGCCGAGCGGACCAGGGAGATCGGCATCCGCAAGGCCCTCGGCGCAAAGGACCGGGACATACTGCGGCAGTTCCTCATCGAGGCGCTGGTGATAACCCTTGGCGGCGGGCTGGTGGGCCTGTGCCTCGGCTGGGGCCTCACGGTCGGGGGAACGGCGGTGGTGCGGAACTGGCTGGACATGTCCGCCACGCTGCAATGGTGGGTCGTCGCGCTGTCGGTGGCCATCTCGACCATCGTGGGCCTTACCAGCGGCCTGTACCCCGCCATCCGCGCCAGCAGGCTTGACCCCGTCGAGGCGCTGAGGTACGAATAAGGTTCGCGGCCTATTTCGGCAGCGTGATGTGGTAGAGCATGGCCCTGTTGCCGCTGTCGCAGCCCAGCCACAGGAGCTTCTGCTGCTGGTCGATCCACATCCCGAAGCAACGGCTCATGGGCACGTCCTTGTCGTACAGGGCAACCTGCCGCAGCGACAGCCCGGCCGGGGCGTCGTCCACCGCCAACTGCGCCAGGCCGCGCGTGGTGGAAACCCAGATAAAGCCCCGGCCGTCCTCGCACATCCGCGCCGCCCGCGGCAGGCCCTCCATCTTCAGCTCGGCCCAGCGGCCGGCGGAATCGACGACCCTCAGCGTCCGCCGGACGCCCCAGTGCGGATTGCCCCAGTACTCATCCGTCGCCTCGGGCACGTCCGGCTCGCCGGTCAGGTACACGCGGTTGCGGCTGTCGGCGAAGCGCGGGCAGCCCCCGCGGTCCAGCTTGCGGATGCCCTTGTCGTCCACGACGAAACTCGGGCCTCGGTCCTGGGGAATCAGCAGCCGGCCTTGCCGGTCGATCCATAGGGAGCTCCGGATGGCCTCGTCGCCGTCCATCGAGGCCGCGCCGATCTGCCCGCGGGCTTCAATGGCGATGCGCCCGCCGGCGGCGCTCATCTCGTACCACTGTCCGACATGCACCAGCATGGCGTCCTGCCCGGGAACCGGAAGCATCACCGTCGCCCTGGCGTCAACCGGCAGATTCCGCTTCTTCATCGCGGCATACACGTCGATCCACGAATTGCCGTCGAAGACACCGAAGCTTTTCCACTCCGCCAGCCAGATCCGCCCCTTGGCGTCGACTCTCAGGATGGTGGCGAGTTCGTTGTATTCGGACCCCGGCCGGCGGTTGTCGATCCGCTTTGCCAGCTCGGGGTTCTTCTCGATCAACTTCCTGAGGCCCACCCCCGACGTCCATTTCTGGCCGTCAAACAGGCCGAGCGCCACGCTATAGGGATAATCGCCCGTCACGGCGATCAGGCCGTTGTCATGGAGCGGCTGCATCCATCTGCAGGTAAACGGCTCCCCGACTTCTCTGGGAGCCCCCAGGTCCTGCCAGGCGCCGTCTTCCCATCGCTTGATCCGCCGGTCCACCTGGGCCGTCAGCAGGCCGCGAGAGTTCACCTGGACCGAGTTGACCATGCCCATTTGATTGGCGTCCAGCTCCGTCGCCAGGGCCTTGCGCCCGTCCGGCTTGCCGGCGTGGTACGCCCACTTCTGAATGCCGTTGTCCAGGAAGATCCGCCCAGAGGCGTCTTCGTCACTGAGCCAGGCAATGCGGCCGAATAGGCACTCGCTGTCGCCGGTGATCCTTGTCACGTCGTTGCCGTCCAGGCAGAACACGCCCGTCTGGAGGCCGTACAGCCAGGTGCGCCTGGGGCCCGAGGAGACCAGGACGGGATCGCCGCAGACGCCCGCCGGCGCCGGCAGCAGCGCGCCGTCCGGCGAGAGCCTTCTGAGGATCGGCCGCGGACGGTCGTCAACCTTCTCGTCGGCCGGCGCCGAAGCGGCGATGCCGCGGACATAGCACCACGTGTTGCCCCGGCAGTCCCGGCCAATCGGCGTGAGGGTCGTCACCCGCATGCCGCCCAGGACTACGCCCGCGCTTGGCCGCCACTTGTCCAGCAGGACCCCGGCCCTGGTCCGGACTTCCGGGTCGTCGCTCTTTTCGGCCGCCTCGCGAAGCTGCGGCTCGATGCGCCTTCCCATCGCGGCAAGGCGGTCATTGGCGGCCTGGCGGACAGCGTAGTCCTCGGCGCCCAGCAGCGAGATGTCCTTCGCGGCGGCCTGGCGCATCGCGTCGTTGGCGTCGGTGGTGCAGACAATATACGCACGCTCGTACTCGCCGACCACCAGAAGCCGATCATCGTCCAAGGGAACCACATGGTTGAAGCGATTCAGGTCCTTCGAAGGCCGCTGGCCGTGCGGCAGGGCCTTGCCGTCGGCGTCCAACTGGCTGTGATAATCCGCCAGGATCCTCTGCCGCCACCCGGCCCCGTCGTGAATGAAAGCCCCCACCGTGCCCGTCCGGCCGCGATCGCCCCACCACGACCAGACCGTCACGTTTCCCCGATCGTCCTGCACGAACCGCGGCCGGTCGAACGCCCTGGACCAAGTGCTGCACCAGAGGTCGTGCTTGAGGGTCAGCTCATAGAGGCCCTGGTAGCTCCAGTCCCGCCCGTCGAAAACGTGCACGCCGCGACGGTCGGCGAAGTACACGATGCCCTTGCTGCTTTCGAATCCGGCGGCGTTCGCGTCGAACCCAGCCGTCTCGGCTGAGTCCTTCTCGACCGGCAAGCACCGGCGCTCGATCCACTTGCCCGAGGCGGGGTCGTAGCCCAGGAGCAGCTCGCTCTGACGGCGCGGCAGCAACCAGATGCGCTTGCGGCTGCCGTGGAGCATGATCTTCGCTGCGACAACGTACGGCGCCCGTAGCGAGACCGATCGCTCGACCTGCGCCTTGATCTGCTCGATGGTTGCCTCGCCCTGGAGCTCGAACCACGCGCGGCCGGTGCGGTCGATCGTCACTTCCCGCACGTCCGAAGGCAAAGCCTGCCAGAGCACGTCGCGAGCAAGCAAATCCGCCCGCTCGCATACGGGCCTGGTGGCAGCACCGACGGGCTGGGGCGCCGGGGAGGCAGCATTGAGCCCAGCCGGCGCCGACGACGCTCCCGCCACAACACTCGCGGCGACTGGCGGCACGGCGTCGCTGTGGGAACCGCCCCCGGCAAAGCAGGCCAGGCCGCCGACAATCACCGCCGCCGACAGACTCGCTATGAAACCCAGTCTCATGTTTCCCCTTTCCTGCCCTTGCAGACCGCTCGATACTCTCGGATGATTTTGCCAGTCTGTATCCGATCCAGTATAACTCGAAGGAAAGAAAGTACAATCCCGATGCATCGTGTGTCCGAGAAGCAAGAATCGGAAGAAGGCAGGCCGCGCAATTTGAACATTGAACACTCGAGAATTGAACATTCCCGGCCAAAGGCCGCGACCATCGACATGCACGTTCACGCCTTCCCGGACTCTCTGGCCGGGCGGGCGATAGAGTCGCTCGAGGCCTCGTGCCCGTGGCAGGCGATTGGCGACGGGACCGTCGCGGACCTGCTGGCGTCAATGGACGCCGCCGGCGTCGATGTGTCCGCCGTGTTCACCATCGCAACCAAACCCGACCAGGTCGAGGGAATCGTCCGCTGGTGCGAGACGATCCGCTCCGACCGCATCGAGCCGTTCCCGTCCGTCCATCCCGCCGCGCCGGACTGCGACAAATGGATTGGCCGCATCGCGGCCGGGGGCTTCAAGGGCATCAAACTGCACCCGATGTACCAGGAATTCGCCATCGACGAGCCGCGAATGGACCGCCTCTACGCCGCCTGCCGGGACGCCGGGCTCATCGTCGCGTTCCACTGCGGGCAGGACATCGGCTATCCGCCGGAGGACGACCGGGCGTCGGCGGCCCGCGTGGCCAGCATGCTGCCGCGCTGGCCGGGCCTGCGGGTGATCTGCTCGCACATGGGCGGCTGGCGCGAGTGGGACGCGGCCGAGGCTCACCTGCTGGGCACGCCAAACGTCTGGCTGGACAC
>Ga0315279_10004099_pt1 | contig 19766 bp, 21 predicted proteins | sample YL17G06_20_MG_FD_203694 | JGI IMG/M metagenome (GOLD analysis project Ga0315279, IMG submission 203694) | Sediment microbial communities from Yellowstone Lake, YNP, Wyoming, USA - YL17G06_20 | ecosystem: Environmental > Aquatic > Freshwater > Lake > Sediment | place: USA: Wyoming | collected... | reverse complement strand
GTATTACACTCTGTGTGTACTGCCGAAAGCCAAGAAGACATATTTCGGGATATTGCCTGATGGAACGCCCGACATCAAAGGAGTCACCGCAATCAAGTCCAATTCGCCCAGGTACATAGCAAATGCGTTTCATCTATGCATAAAAGAGCTTTCTTGTGTGAAGAACCAAGGGGAGTATGATCAGGCCAAACAGAGAATTAAGAGCGTGGTTTGGAAAGCCACGGCAGAAATGCGAAACAGGCAGGTCAAACTCGAAGATCTGGCCTATTCTGTGCGGCTCTATTTTGATCCAAACAAGAAAACCGGAGACGCAAAGACTACACATCAACCCTACCAATGTGCTCTGCAGCTTATGGACGTAGGCAGGAAACTTGACAGAGGAGACACAGTATCATTCATCAAAGTCAGACCCTTCAAGTATGGCGAGAGAACCTTCACCGTAAAACCCGCAGAGCTTGTCAAGAACCTGGTAGAAGTGAACGCAGATGATTACATTCGTAACCTGATGACCGCCCTGAACCAGACGTTTGAGCCCATGGGCATAAAATTGGAAACCGAAAAAAAGACCGAAATCTCACGATGGCTGTCCGGCTGAACCACGAATCGGCGCCTTAGCTCAAGGAGACGTTAAGAATACGTCTAGAAGTGTTGTCTATCGGCATTTATAAGCAAGTTTCGGGAAGAGTTCTATGGCGAGATTCATGAGTCGATCCGTTTTCCTAGATGCAATCGGAAGAACCATTCTTGCAGTGTTTCTGTTGGCTGCATTCATGTTAATCGTTTCCGCAGGTGACGTACACGCTCGCGGAGCGACCATCGCGAGCTGTGACGCGTTCGGAAAGCCAGAAGATCTCTTCAGTCTGAACGAGACGATGTATGTGATGGGAAGCGGGTACGCAGGTTCTGCATTCGGAATTTCAGGCCTGAGAATCTATAACGTGCACGTTGTAAAAGACGTTTTTCTGTGGAAGGACAAGATGCCAATTCCTAAGAGAATTCCGGGCACCGTACAAAGGATCTTTCCAGACTCTTCAGGAAAGATCTCGCCGACACCCGTATGGACCGCTCCCCTAACGGCTGGACCATACGACATCATTGTCGATGTTAACGGCAACGGACTGTATGATGCTGGCATTGATGCTCTAGATGACAATTCGGTCCAGGTCTGTCCTGTTCAGCACTATGGAGTTCTGGTTGTTCCAGAATACTGGTTAGGGCCTGTTCTGGGATTGGCAGGTTGCTTTGCCGCATTTGGCACTTTCCGCTTAGTTAAACGGAAACAATGACAAGGCTATGACAATAGATCGTGAAAGCAACCGTTCTTACAAGACACGAACAGTCGCCAGGCGTCTTCTGTTGTTTGTTTGGTGAGTCGAAAAATCTATGTATAGGGAAGCCTTAATCCATTCGAAACTGGTTGGTGTAGTGTTTGGTGGATGCTCCTGTAGAGGACAAAAGAATAACGCTTGAGGAAGCAGTCAAACTCGTTCCAGATGGTTCTCATCTTTTCTGGGGTGGATTCGGTTTCCAGCGTCCTCCGATGGCCTTTGCCCATGAGCTCGTAAGACAGAAGAAGCGCAACTTAACCATTTACACATGCGGTTCCGAGATGGACATCGATATTCTGTCAGGAGCGTGTGTCGTGTCGCGCTTTGAACTTGCTTTTTTTGCGATTGAGGGCATAGGCTTGGTTCCGAACATTCAGAGAAGGGTTCGCGAAGGAGTGATAGAGTTCGAAGACTACTCAAACTTGGCCATGGCCCTGCGTTTTCTAGGTGGTGCGCTTGGTGTACCGTTCATGCCTTTGAAAAGCATGCTAGGAACGGACATCCTTGCTAAATCTAGATTCAGACCCAAGAAAGCCGAGGTAGTTGACTGCCCATTCACCGGAGAAAAAGTGGTGCTGGTTCCATCAGTCCGCCCAGACTTCAGCATAGTACACGCTCAACGTGTGGACAAGGAAGGGAACGTGCAGATAGATGGCATCAGAGGGGAGGACATGGAGGGTGCTAGGGCGGGCAAGAAGGTGATTGCGCTAGCAGAAGAAATAGTAGATACGGAACTCATACGTAGCCAACCGGACCAGACGGTGATTCCAAACATTTACGTTCACCACGTTGTCGAATGCCCGTGGGGATCATATCCAATGATGGTCTACAACTACTATGACTATGACATGGCGCACGTTAGAATGTATTATGAACAATGCAAGACAGAGGAAGGCTGGCAAAAATACTGCGAAGAATACATCACTAGTGTTAACAACCGCGTTGAGTTTCTCCAGAAAATAGGAATCGAACGCCTTATGAAACTTCGAGCGAAAAAACCGTTCCCATACTAATGGGAGGAAAAACAAGATGAGCAAAGATTATGCGAAACCCGAAGAATTCAACACTCTGGAATTGATGGCGGTCTGCGGATCAAAACAGATAAAGAACGGCGAGGTCGTCTTCATAGGGACGGGCCTACCGCTGATAGCTGCCATGCTCGCCAAGAAGACGCATGCGCCTGGAGCAAAGATTGTTTATGAAGCAGGGTTTATCGATTCAAATGCAAAAGATATCGCGTTGTCTATATCCGACTCTAGGCTGGGTTATCGCGCCTCAGGAGCGATTGGCTTGATTGAGACGCTAGGGTTGATGCTGCAGGGTGGTCACGTTGACCTTGGCTTCTTGGGCGCGGCTCAGATCGATGAGTATGGCAACATAAACACCACCTACATCGGCAGCTTTGAGAAACCAACCGTGAAGCTTCCGGGAAGCGGAGGCGGAAACGACATCGCTTCGTCAGCCAAACGTGTAGTAGTCATTATGACTCATGAGAAGCGGAAGATGGTGAATAAGCTCGACTATCTGACAAGCCCCGGGTTCTTGGATGGGCCGGGAGCCAGAGAGAAGGCCGGCCTGCGCGGGGGCGGGCCGTCGCTTGTGGTTACGAATCTCTGTCAAATGGACTTTGATCCTAAGACTAAGAGGATGAGATTGGCTACCGTTCACCCAGGCATTTCGCTGCAGCAAGTTCAGGAAAACACGAGCTTCGACCTGGTCACCCCAAAAAACGTGCCAACCACAGAGCCGCCAACGTGTGAAGAGCTTGAACTGCTCAGGGCCATCGACCCCAACGGGATTTACGTGCCGAGATCTAAGTAATGATATGTTTACCTCTGATGGAACGAAACAAGACCGAAAACATTCCAGAGACTCCCTAGGGAGTCTATGCTATTCGCGTTCTTGTTCAGGTTGCGGTGGATTGAGAATCTCGGCTGCAAAGTGTGAATAGTCTTGTCTTGCTTTAAGTAAGCTTCTACCTTATCATCGAAAGCGCACACACCATAAAGTTTACATGCTCTTCATACCGTTCACCTTTACTTGGCGGTATAGACGAACATAATGATAAGGGCAACAATCAGAGCCTAATTCTGTCAGCTTTAGAAAGCGTATTAATTAAATTTATGTAAGAATTTTCAGAGTTTTCGGAACGTCTTTGGTACATATCTCTCGAAGGTACGTCTCCACCATATATGATGTGTGTGGTATCCTTCCACGCTTGTGCGCTAGTATCTTCTCAAGCCGCACTATGAGGCCGCGCAAGACTACAGCTTGCTTGTTGCAGATTGGCAGCCACTCACGCTCTACCTCTTCAAGCCTAGCCCTTTCCGCCTTCAGCTCTCTGCGAACGCTGTAAGGATCTTCAAAGATAAGCCGGTGATGCAGAGAGTGGACGGACATCTGGATATGCTTCTGTTCTTCCTGCAAACTTAGAGTCTGCCGGTTCTTCCTTGTTTCAGTTTCTCGGAGAAGCTCTAACAGAAACGTAAGCTCTGGGTCTGTGAATCTTGGACGCAAGCCTTCAGCACTAGTTATCGTGGTGTGGACTGACCAGACTGTCTATTCGCTTTCCTGAAGATTGTGACTGCCAATAGTGTCGCTGCAATAAGCAGTGGCAAGACCAAGGGAGACGGAAACTCTGGAACTGGCTCTTCCTGGTACCACGCTTCTTTAATTGTTATGAGAATGCGGAAATCGTCTGTTCCGTTTTTTATTCCCCTGAAGAAAACGCAGTACTTGGAGGTGTTATCAGGTTTGTAGAATGAAAACTCATCATGATATTGACTCTGGTTCAGTAACGATGGAACTGATGCTACTGCGTAGACTCTCGAAGCGTTCCAAGCCTGCTCGCTGAACATATCGAAGATCAAAAGGTCAAATCCCCCGCCAGGAGTTGCGTTAACTATCCTCATTATCACCCCTGGCTCTTGCTGCTCATTATATGCGCGAATTGTTCCATAAGCTTCGTAACCTGTCCTACCTTGATTCGGCAACGTTATGTTAAACCCAATCCATCCCCAAGGAAGATCGCCTGCTGTGCGGTTGAATGGCGGAACAGGCACTATTCTGTCCTCAATAGGGGAGCCATCACTTGCAATTTTGGCAAAGGTCTCGACTCTTACAAGCCCTGCCTTGGCAATATCAATGCTGCACGCAAGAGCAAATAGTGACAATATGAGAAACATTGATAGCAACGGTTTCGTCATAAGGTACACCTTATACTATTTCACCTGTTCTTGATTCTTATATTTTTCTGGGAATCTTCGATTAAGCATTGAAGCTTGCTTTGTGGTCATGGGCTTGTTTTTCCATAGTTTTTGTGAACCATGAAAACGTCTTTCAAGTCGCATATTCCGTCTCCGTTCACGTCGCCTAAGATTAGGTACTTGACTGAATAATCGTGGATAGTGCCTGTCCTCACGTTTCCAGTCAGATCATAAGCAGTCACGAAGAACTCTACAGTTGTGTTAGCTGTTTGTCCCGGTATCACGGCTGTCCACAGTCTTAACGTTAGATTGTATATCATCGAGGTGTTCCACCATTGGCTACCAATGGCTCTGAACGAGAGATAGACCGCTGCTATTCCACTTTCATAGTCTGTTGCGTTGGCTTGAACCAGAACTGGTTCTCTCTGACGAGGAACAGAAGACGGAACAAAAGGATAAGGACAGGTAGGAGTCCATACTACTGAAGCGATTTCTGGGGGAGTGTTGTCTGCCGAAGTCTGTTCCCTGCTCCATGTCCCATGCTGCGGTTCGGGATTACACCACTTCCGCACCAAGATAGCATCAATGAAATAGGATTCAACGAAATCCCCGTAGCCATCAATAAATAGAAGGTGAAACTCTGCACCTAGTTCGACATAACCACCTACGTTTAGAGTGAAATTGCCACTAAGCCAGTGCCACTCAGTCCCGGGGTTGCTTACATTGCTGACCGTGATTTCTCCAACCATGAGTTTGATTTCTTTAGGCACTTCCCAAGAGTGCAGGGTATCGAATCTTCCAGCCCCTTCCACATGATAGGTTCCCGAAGCTAGGTAAAGGCTAGTTCTGAACCGTTCGTAGAAGTGACCTGCCCCAGCTCCATTCCAAGTGCCATAGAGCCTGCCCGCTTCCCTGCTGTAGGTTCGTTCGTAAGCAGATGTGGAAACGCCGTTTCCAACGATGCAGGTGCTCCAGGAAATTGTCCATCCCTGCATAGTTCCGTCTTCAAAGTCGGAGCATAATGGAAAAGTCCAATCCTTGTTGCTTGTAGTGGTAGCATTCGGATTTCCATAGTAGACGTAGACAGTCGTATAGCCTAGACTTTGCGGAATGTAACTCATTTTCACGCAAAACAGCGCTTGAACAGCATCAACCTTCTGTCTTATCCAGTAGCTCAGGTTTTCTCCTGCTGTATCGGTGAATCGAATGTCGCCAAAGTCACTTCGACATTTGCCATCAAGATAGACTTCTCCGTCCATATCCATGCCATTATCATAACGAACGTTCAGCATCATTTGGTAATTGAACTGTTCTCCAGCAATTGACCCCGTGATGTTGTGTGCTTTTCTATAGGACCAGCCAGAGAGCCAGCCGGCGCTTTGAACGGAACCTCCGCTGCCGGAAAACGCTCCATTTGAGCCTAGATTGTATGATAAAGTCGAAACAGACAACACAAACACGACAAACAATAAGGACATTCTCTCGATTGTCATACATTTTCCCTTGAATCACCATTGGTTTAATCAGTAAATAGCTCTTGTGGAAAAATCCTCTACAGAACATGTGCAACGCAAGCGTGAAAACAAAGCTCGGTTCTGTTCTAATCCTGGAACCATTCTGTTCGAAAGCATAGGATTAAGCGCACCGTCGCTTCAATTGCTTCTCATAGGAGTAGGCCAAGGGAGCATTAACCATAAGCAGACTCCAAATATCGTATTAGGCAGGATGGCCAGATTGAGAAAAGTGGTGAAGCAAGTGATAATTCATGGCAGTGTAGCAGTCCTAAGCATAGGTATAGGCTACGTGATTGCACAAGCTACGGAAGGATTTTGGCGAGTTGTATTTCCTGGTGTGGGGGGCCGTGTTTATCATATAGATGGTGCAGGTTGGCCTTTTGAATCCTTAAAGAAAACAGAGTTGGCTAGCGGTGTGATTGTTGAAAGGCTTACAAATGGTTTTTGGGCAAATGTAGGTGTCTGGACTATTGTAGCCTTGTATTGTCTGGAAACAGCAGCTGTGGGCCTGTATGGCTTATACAAATGGCACAAGGACGAAAAGAGAAGAAAAAGAGACCTCATAGGGTGAAGATGGATGGATTTATAGTAGGATGCTTCAGTGGCGCACTGAGAACTACCCAGAATACCAGATTGAGTAGCTTGTCAATGAGTTGTCTTCTTCTAGCGTGTTCTCCAAGTTGGACTGCAGGCACAGCGTGTAAACTCCTTTGCCATGTACAGTAAAGGCTGGGGAGAGGTCAAAGCCAATCTGAAAACTCTGCCCTGTCTGGAACCATGTTCCCGCTGTTATCGTAATGCCCCCAACTGATTCCCAACCTGATGGGAGAGCCATGCCAACATAGGTTCCCGCATCGTAGCTACCGCTGTAGGGTGGGTTTTTCAGTTGTTGAGCTGTAAGACTTACTGGATTATCGTAGTAGATTGCGACATGCTGGATTGACAGCCCTGATTTCTCAAGGTTTCCAGCCATGACTACCTCGCCATTGGAAGCGGTTAGAGTTGACCAGTCAACGTAATCGTTCTCAAAGTCCTCGACAAAATACAGGTTGTGGTCGTCGAACGCGATGCCTATGCTCACTCTGTTGTGGAATGGGGTTAGGATGTTGTGTTTGTGTCCCCATGCTGAGGATGCATCGTCATACATCATTTGGTATTCCAGATCTCTTATTGTTGCTTTGAGATCAACCGATCCGCTGCTATAAAGACACGCGATGTTTTCTGAAACAGAACCTTGTCCGCCAGCCAAGGTGTATCGCATATGCGGTTTGTAGCCATTTGTATCCCAGTGGCTGAAGTAACCATGTGCAAGCATGCTGTCGGCGTGTTGTTGTGCGGAATCAATAAGACTGAGGGTCACGCTTGATAAACCACTCCGCGTTCTGTCAGAATTGATGAGAGATAAGGCATAGTTCACTAGTTCCGTGCGGTTGTATGTTGGTGGTGACGTTTGATTCGGCGGTATTGTAATCGGCACGTCAGAGCTGTGATTGTTTTTCTGAAGAATCGACAGTATTGAGGGCGCTGTCCATATGATAGCGCCAATGATTACTGCAACCAACAGGAGGGCCAGAATCGTTTTGAAGGGGGACGTTGACTTTCTGGGTTCTTGAGTGTATGGTTTTTCGCTTCCACCTCGTGCAGGTCCAGCGTGACTGTGTACGCTTAACCGATCGAGAGCCTCGTCCATTCGTCTTGAACGCTCTTCCTCCTCCTCAGCGAGTTCTCCAGCAAATATCTTGCTATAGGCAAAATCAGGATGCCCGCCTTCAATTCCCCGCGCTTTTTCAATCAGTTTTGAAACACCGACGCTGTCCAGACTGCGTATGATGGCGGGTCTTGGATTTAGATGTTTTTCGCAGAACCATCTTTCACAATATGGGCATTTGCATAGTTTCTTGTCTGTTGAATCGCCATCTCTAACCTTGCATTCTGCGCAAATGCCGACTTCGGAGTCTTCTGACATTTATGAAAGACATGGTGGAAACAAGAGTTAAAGATTTCTCCAACGCAGTGCGCGTAGACGATTTTGATCCCCAAAGTCAGCTACGATCTCGATTCGTTTTTGGAAAAAATCATCTACGATGCTCATTCTGGGCAACTGTTAAGCCAAAGATTAAGTATGAAAGTGTGTAGGATTTCTGTATAGAAGAAAAGAGAGAACGGTAGAATACTGTTCCTTTCTCCCTATGCCGTTCTCCCTTGTTCCCTTCTCCCTTCTCCTCTTGGAATAAGTATTGGAAGCTTTTTGCACATACAAATGGCTTATGGAACTATCTTCTAGATAATTTACCTAGCCTATTTCTCTATCTGAATTGCCAAAATATTAACCAAAAAACGACCAAAAACCCCTTTTTCTGAGACCTATGAGATTTTCACTTTGCGAATCGCCTCATTTCTAACGCCTTTCGGCTATTCTGCTGTTTTTTGTTCATTAAGTTGGAAAGTTGTCTATAGAAACCTTGCTCGAAGTGTCGAAAAGAGCTTGTTTCTGGGTTTTGAAGTGGTTTCAGATTTTGTGAAGTGTTTTTGGCAATGTTGTGAAGTCTTTTTGGCAATTTCTATGGAGAAGTCTGAAACCTATAAGCCTGACAATCTTCTGAGGAAGATATTCTGTAGTGCTTATAACTCTGATTTTCAGAAGTTTTCCAGCCTCGGTTTCTGAGAATAAAACAAGAGTGACAGAGCTTTGAAAATTCGCTGACAGTCTCTGAAGAGTGAAAACAGCGACAGGGGAGAATCTCGTCGCTTTCAGAAAGAATGCGTTTTCAATGGTAGAATGAACGATTTTCTCTTCAGTTTCGGTTACAAAATTCAAGCGGTTCTGATGATGCGGAATGTTGACAAAAAGCGTTGAAAACAAAGGTTTCTAAGTGTGGCTTTCTTATGTTTTCAGCAGCCACTGAAGTTATCAGGGTTTCTGAAAAAGTGAAAAGGAGGTAATTTGTCAACGTTTTCCATGAGTTTTTCTCCATTGACTGATGACTGCTCTGTCATTCTTCAGTTTTTCCTTGGTCTTCTTTCTTCTGAGAGTCTGATTCAGCCTTCAGGTTTGAAGGCCCGTATTTCGGATGAGAGTAGAACTGGCCCTTTGCCCTCGCTGGTTTCTTTGTTGAGCTTGGCTTCTGCTTCTCGTCGTCTGTTCTCATGTTTGCTTCGATGGGCTTCTTTGTTTCTTCTGCTGGTTCATATGCCGGCCTGCCAGAATCAACCTCTTCCGTCACCTCTCCCATCATCAAGTTAAATTCGTCAAACTGCATCTGATAGAGATTCTGCATCACTTCAAAGAGGTAAGCGATTCTTGGTTTGAATTGTTCATGTGTTCCAAGCGGTTCATCAGTCATTGCCTTCGCCAGTTTGCCAAAGTCTTTGTCAAGAGTCCATATCACTCCGCTGCTGTAGACGATTTTTGCTCTGAGGTATTTTGGTGCGCCTCCTGGTTGGGTTAGATAGTACATGACCGCATCCGTGTAGGGGATGCCCGTCTCAATTTGCTTCAGAAGACAGTAGAGACTCAAGGCACCAATCCATTTTGAGAGTTCTTTGAGTAGTTCTTGTTCATCGTTCTTTTGAGCGACCGATTCGAGAACTGCATTGATCTTCATCAGTGCATACTGTTTGAAACGAAGCACCTTTGCCTGTTCTTTTGGCATGTGCTGGAAGCTGACATGATATCTTATGTCTTTGTGCGAAATCTCTTTCTTCTCAAGGATGCCGTCCCTTGTCAGTTCCGTGAGTCTTCTATAGAATGTTGGTTTGCTGATTCCATGTTTTGTAGCTTCTATCTCGATATCGAGACATTTGGCGAAGCCTTCTTTGTCTTGCATCTCAGCTGCAATGTCGATGATTGCCTGACGATCTGCTTGTTTTGTGTCCATTCCTCTTCCTCTATTAGTAGTAAAATAGGTATCAGATTTAACCATTTTGGTTGCGTTCTGAGTGCTTTCTGCTTTCACTTTTGCTGTGGAATGATTAGGAAAGGGTTGAACAAGGATGGCTTTTTCATTGTTTTGCAAGTGCTATCGCCTCTTGATCTGGCTTGCCTTGTCTGTGGTTTCCAAGTGCTCTCTTCCAATAGGGAATGACGTAGCGGTTCTTTGCTTGGGCCTGTTGCTCAGAGGTCAACGTATCGAACTTTCCAACCATCTTTTCAATGGCATTCCATCTGATCACTCTAGCCTTTCCTGAGGTTCTCCGCTTCTTCTTTGAGCGCTTTACGCCTCCAGGTGTCATGATGCATCTTTCCTTGATCTCCTCAAAGCGCTTAATGAAGTAAGGATGCAGTTTCTCTAACCAAACAGGGAACGATTCAGGCTCATATTGCTCACCAAGGAGCTCATGGCGCAGTTTTTCCGTTTTGACACCAAAATAGTAGTCCTGAAGGGTCTTGGGTTCCGTTCCGCATTGTTGAGAAACAACTTCAAGGCTCACATCTCGGTTGCATGCTTGTGTTACGAAAGTGTGTTTCATGATGTGGGTGCTGACTGTGTGTTTGACTCCTGCTGCTTTTCCCGCTTTCTCAAGGCGCTTGCAGTAGACGGCATAAGAACGCTTGAAAAGTTTCTCAACATCGGGGATTTGGAAATGACCTATGTAGCGAACGATCAGGTCCAACAGAAATCTTGGAACGTACTTGTCTACCCATTGCTTGGTTTTCGGCTCGTAGATTTGAAGGATGCTTTCTTCATAGTTGATCTTGTCCGGTCGTGTTGTTATGAGGCCGCTCCACCTGGCGCCCGTGGAAATGCCTTCCTCAAACATGAGCAGTACATCAACCTCTTCTATCTGCTGCACAATGGCGATCACGTCTTCATCTGAAAGATACCAGTGTCTTCTGCTTCCGGCTCTCCTCTTCTTTGTCGTGAATTTCTCCAGGAGATCAGCTCTCTCAATGCCCTTCATCAGTCTCCTCAGATTGATTGATTTTGTAAACTCGATATGCTCTGTCATTGAGTCTTGGAGATCCGGGTGCTTCCAAAGTTTCTCAAAATCATCTTCTATCCAAGAGATCGGGTCTTTCTTGTCGAGAATTTTGAAGGCTTGAATCGCTGTAGGTACCAGAACCAGCTTGAAGAACTCTTTGTGGCCATACTTCTCTTGCAAGACTCGGTAGCCTTCGCTTTCATAGAAATCTTGAACGTAGATCGGCAAAGTCTTTGATGGAGGCTCAGGATACTGCTTGAGAATCGATCTGATCGTTTCATCGCTCAGCTGAGTGACTTGCGCGGCTTTCGAGATCCCTTTCCATCTCCCACTTTCCTTGTCTTGTTTTACGATCTGATATCCTCCCAGTCTTACGAACTGGTCGAGGGTTGTTTTCTTTATGTCTGATTGGCTCATAACTCTCACCTTGCAACTTATGTAGGTATCAATTAATGAGAACAACCCTTATAAGTTTTACTGAAAAAAGAGAGCTATAAGCCTCTCAAATCGGAGTTATTCCGAACCGAGAGGAACGGAGACATCCAAAATGGCAAAACCAAGTTTCCAAATCGACAACAAAATTCTGAAGCTGGTAGACGAAACGGCCAGGAAGATCGGCATCTCTCGCTCTGACTTTATCCGGATGGCGCTCAACGAGAAGCTCTATCGACTTGGCGTTCTCGAACCAGAGGGGATTGTGTCCCGTGAGAAAAGCAGTCCCCATACCAACGTAAAGGGAGGTGCATAGCGTGACAGAAAAGGAAAAGAAAGCCACAACTGAGCCGGCGCTTCCGCCTGAGCTTCAAGTTATCGCCAATCTGATCAAGAATGCAGAGTATAGCGGAATCTTCGATTCAGGCTTCAATCTAGCTGATTTTGCACAGAAAGCCGAATTTCGAGGCTTAAAAGGCGAGCAGCTGTGGACAGATCAAATGCTGGAAAGACTGATGGCCAGGTTCAGACAACACATCGCCTCACATGAAACGAAGCCAGAAGATATCGACAACCTTCTAGGTGTACTGTCTTCAAAGATCACTGTTGACTTGAACCGCATCAGAAGATGCTTCTATGGAATCACCGACCAAACCAACATCAAAAAGCTGCGTGAAGCTCCGTTGAACCCTGCCGTAGAGACAATTCTTGCGGCCTTGCAGATCAGCCGGGCGACATGGGATGCTTTGCCTGATGGAACGAAACAACAAATCCATGAAGCGGTTGCCAAGGGCCAGTTGGAGCTTGCGAAAGGTCTTGTAGCAGGCGCGACAGGTGTTGTGGGAGCCGCAACGGGTGCTGTCAAAACCGTGATGGGTCGATGAGCATGCCGGACAACTCCGTCCCCATTGAAGTCAAAGCGCTCGCCATCGTCAGAGATCACTTGGCTTCAGCTGCTCAAGAGATCACTCAGCTGATAGAGGAGAAGATGCCTCAGGAGTTCAAAGACAAGTCCGTCACTTCGATCATGACTAAGAGCGGCCTTCTCCTGGCTGAGTTCACTGTCGAGCCTAAACATGCAAGGCTTGCAGCGAAGAAAGACTTGCGATGGAGTGAGGAGCTGGGTCCTTGCGGATGGCTTCTCGGTCAGCTGAAGAAACACGCAGCAGAACACAAAGACGAGATCTTCAGGGTAGAAGAGCAAGCGGGATCTCTCAAGGCGATTGACTTTCCCAACGGCTTGCAGAACGCCTCAAAGTTTGTGGACATGCTTGGCTGGACCTTGAATCGCCTCTGGGAACAGGCAACGCCTTCAGTTCCAAGTTCTCAGGCGCCTCAGAAGTGAGAGCTATGACAGAACAAATCAAGCCAGAAACTTTGGAGAAGCCCTGGAAAGGAGTCTGCTGTAAGCGCTGTTTCAACGCTCTGAGCGACAAGACAAAATGCAAGTGCAGATGCCACGGAGAACATCATGGAAGAGGAAGGCAGCCGACAGCTGAGAGTGGTGTGGAAAGGAAACCAAGTGTGCCCTTTTACAGGTGACAACTCCCATATTTCTTTTGTGAGAGGTGTGGCTTCAGAGCATCGCTAACTATGGCATGAATCGAGACATTCCATAGCCGAGTTCTGAGGCTAGTTGAAAAAGTGAGGTTTGACCATGAAGGTATTGGAAGCAGTCAAGAAAGGCATCGTCAAGTGCAAAGCGATCAGCCTGTATTCCAAGAAGACTGGCTTCCATATTTTCTCTTCAATAGTCCACAAGGAGAATCCAAGTCTCTTGATCAAGAGCATCATCAACGAGAAGTTTGGTGGTGCTGAGATTGAGCTTGTTTTTCTAGGTGAGCATCACGTTGAAAAGAAAGAGTATTACACTCAGCCGAAACAAGGTTGGGTGTCTTTTGGCGAGATCGTTCTTACTCCTGATCAGGCCAGAGAATTGGCTTTGAAGCTGATTGTTGTTGCTGAGTCGGTTTCGCCAGTCTTGGAAAAGAAAGAGGAGTGTTGGAAGGATGGAAGATAATTCAGAAAAACATGGAGACAAGACTAGCCAAGTGCGCTCTAAGCTTCAAGCTTTTGGTGTTGACACGGATGAGATGAGGAAGCAAGGTGACGGGATCGCGAAGGAGATCGGCTGTTCTCCAAGGCTTGTCTATTCAGAGATTCAGAAGATGGAGAAGCGAAAGCAGCTGGTTGAGGCGATCTCTGATTTCTTCGTTGCCAGGACAGACACATATGGAAGACAGAATGAAGATGGAAGCTACACTCGAATAGAAGAATCCCTAGGGCCAGAGGTGATCAGGCAACATCTCGATGGAGAAACAACGATTGGAGCCTATCAGCTGAGCAAGGAAAACAACGTGAAGACCATCTGCTTTGACATTGACCCGGAAGTCGTTGAAGACCCAAAAGGCACAGCAGCGAAACTCGTTCAGAAATGCAAGGAGCTATTCCCTGCAGGAAGTGTTCTGCTTGAGGCAAGTCGGCTAGGTGATCCTTCTTTCCATGTCTGGGTGTTTTTCAAGCCTGAGATTCCCGCGTTGGCAGCCAGGTTCCTAGCTGATCGTGTCATCGACAAGAGTGGAGTCTCAAATGTCGAAGTTTTTCCAAAACAGGCCGAGATCAAAGAAGGCGGTTTCGGAAATCTGATCAAGCTTCCTCTTGGATTGCATAGGAAAGACCAGAAGTGGAGTCGATTTCTTGACTCAAACTTCGACCCCTTGCCAGCAGAAGCGCTCCCAGAAGTTACTCCAACAACATTGTTGGACCATGACATCAATCAGATCAAGCAGATGCTTGAAGAACGCCACGGAAAAGAATGGTTTGACTACAAAGAGAAAATCAAGACTGCATACAAAGGCCCTGATCCTCCTTGCATAACTCGACTCCTGGAAGGCGCTCAAGAAGGCAATCGCAACGAGAGCGCCATCAGACTCGTGAGCTACTGGCTTTCCTTCAAGAAACTTGAGCCTCAAGTGGTCATGACAGCGCTCAGAGACTGGAATATCAAAAACAAGCCTCCATTAGAAGAGACTGAGATCAACACTGTTTTTCAATCTGCTTCGCGAGGTAACTACAATTATGGCTGCAATGACCCGATCCTAAGTAAGACATGCGAGAAGAAATCATGCAACTTCAGCGAGAAAGAACCGGTCCAAGTGCGGCTTGCTGATCTGTCAGCTGATCTCTTAGACCAGCCGATCAAGGCCAAGGTTCAGATCATTGGCGAAAGTGACAAGATGGCCTTTCCGAAAGTCGTAAAGATCGTTTGTTCTGAGTGCGGCTTTGAAGAACACATCTCCTTGGAAGACAGGAAGAATTATCAGAAGCTGAAGAATCGCTTGTTCGGAAGAAGGAAGAAAAAGAATTTTGAATCTTGGCTCAAGAACATCTATTATGGAACGTGCTGTCCGACTCCAAAACTCCGCATCTTGTATGAAGGAAACATGGACTATTGTCGCCTTTTCGTGCGCGATGTGATTGAGGAACAGGAGAAATGGGAGCAGAGAACGTATCGGACTCATGAGGTTCTTCTGATAGGCAAAAGCAACGTGCCGGCAAAGAAGGCTGAACTGGAAGGCATAGTCATCACCAACGAGCAAGACAAGATTTTGATTCTCGCTTATGACCTGATCCCGCTTGAAGAAAGCATGAGAAAAGTCGAAAGCACAGAAGGCTTTGACAAATATTTCAGAAAAAACAAGAACCTCACTGAGGACCTAGATCAAACGATTGCGAACCATATCACTGGCCGCTCAATCGCCAAGGAAGTCGCCGCTCTGGTCATGCACAGTCCGATCAGCTTCAAGTTTGAAGGACAACGGATCTGGGGAAACCTCTGGGCCATGTTCATAGGCGACACAACGACAGGAAAAAGCGAGACAGGCATGTGGATTTCCAAGACATTAGGTTCGAGTTTCTGCATAGGCGAACAGACCAGGAGAACAGGCTTGCTCTTCACGGTTGACACGGAAAACAAAGTCATTTATTGGGGTGATCTAGTCCAAGAAGACCTTGGATTGTGTTTCATTGATAGTATTCAAGGGATGGCTGAAGAGGAGATCGCCTCGCTCAGAGAAGCCAGGAGACAAGGAATCGTCAAAGTCAGGATGGCCGTGAGTGGTGAGGCTCTTGTGAGAACTCGTGTCCTGGCCGCTGCTAATCCGAAGAGAAAGAAGCCGATGTCCAATTACATGTATCTCGCTCAAAGCCTCAAGGACATCAAGTGCATTCCTGACGTCATTGACCTGACAAGATGGGACTTGTTCGCTCCCTTCAAAAGCGAAGACGTTTCAAACGATGAGATTGCAGAGGCAAAGGTCAGAGAGCCAGCTATCCCCTTGGAAGTCTTCAGAAATCATGTCTATTGGGCCTGGAGTCTGAGAGACAAGGACGTCGAGTTCACCGAGGAAGCTGAGAATGAAGCCAGAGAGCAGTTCAAGAAGCTGAAAGATGTCATGTGGTCTCCTTTGCCGGTGATCAACAAGGGCTATAAGAAAACTCTGGCCAGGATCGCGGCTTCCTACGCTGTTTTGATGCACAATGTCAAGGATGGCAAGGTCGTCATTGAGAAAGTTCATGCTGAGAAAGCAGCTGCTCTAGTCAACGAGATGATTGAGATTTTCCAGCTGAGAGCCTTCGTGCGATCTCAGAAGAGACTGGCCGAGTTGACAGATGAAGAGGCTCAAGAGTTCAGGGAGATCTTGAGCGGAAAGCTGTTGTTGACAATGCAGACCATAGCCGAACAAGAGGGCCTTCAAGTGAAGGTTCTGGCTGAGAAAACGGGCATTACGGATAGAATGATGCGGGAATACATGACCACATTGAAGAGTAAGAACCTGGTTGAAGAGGCTGAGCCGAGAGGCTATCAGCTGACCACAAAAGGCGTTCAGACACTCAAGCGGTTGCTTTCAACTGGGAATGAAGAGTCTGAAGAGCCTCAGAAGACCTTGATTGGTTCAGTTGAAGATGCTATTCTTGGACATGATGAGATCACTTCTGATGAAGGCGTTCCAATAGACAAGCTCATCGATGACGTTGAGAAGGAAACCAAGGCTGAAAGAGGCGATATCCACAAGGTCATTGAGAAGCTCGAAAACGATGGGAAGCTCTTCAGACCGAAAGTAATGAAAGTGAAGAAAGCATGAAAGACAACAGGCATGAAGAAGTGCTGGCCGCGAAGATCAGGGACCTTGAGCATGATGGTTTCAGAGTTAGGCGCCTAGATGGAAAACTGGCTGATGCTTTGGCCATCAAGGACAGCATGCTATATGCTGTTGAAGTCTTGATCGCAAAATGGAACGAGAAGAGGCGAAAATGGGAGATCCCCCGATCATGGAAGAAGCACGCGATCTTTGACAAGATCATCAAAGTCGTTGAGCTAGAGAACCCTTGTTTTCCAAAAGAGAAAGCCAGGATTGCGGTCGCTCGCAAGCCTCCACAAGGTCGGAAAAAGATGAATTGTCTGAGCGATGGGAAGAAGTCAACCATCAAAGTGACTGAAGAGACAAAGGCACTGTTGAGAAATTTCAAGATTGGGAGAGAAACTCTTGAAGAAGCCATCCGAAGAGCTATGAGAATAGCCGAAAGAGCAATTTAAGGCAGTCATATTATAGGGGACGAAAGCAGAAATCAACAGGCTGGATCAGAGGGATTAGATGCCAAGACAGCCATTACCGCGCGAATTGGACTTTTCTGAGGTGAAGTCCACAAAGCTGAAAGAGATCTGCATGTATCTGAAGACAGAGAAAGTCTCTTTCTATGTCTCAGCACAATGGGATCTCAACATGAGATATCGCTACGAGATTAGTGTAGACAGGTCTCTAAGATCAGGATTCCCACCTTTCAGGCATCCACCGCTCCGTCATGTTCCTACAAATACGATCGTTTTTGACATGGAGACAAAAGAAAGATTGGATATTCCCTTAGGAACTCACGTTGTTGTTAGAATAAAAGGTCCAAGAAAGGGCCAGATCTTTCAAATCAATCTTCATCAGGGATCAGTTGAGGTCACGGACATTCGAAGAGTTCAGGTCTCATCAGGAACCAACAAGAGATCCATACTGATGGTATGCTATCTTGACCCGAGTGACATTTCGCGAATTTGACAAAGGAAGAGAGAAAGACAAATAATCTGTCAGATTTGTTGGTATGAAGGAGGTCAAATTATGCCTATTCCATGTGAGAAATGTGGAAGGAAAAGCTTGAACAAGAGGGGAGGGTTCCTCTATATTGCAGTATACCTGTGCAAGTGTGGATCAGAAACTTTCCAAATTGAAACAGATGTTGAGGAGATTTTGAGAAATGCTAAAACAAGGGGGCATCCTCTGTGTGGTAATTGGACAGTTGATGATTTATTGGAAATGTTGAAGAAACAAAATATCTTGGCCGTTAAGGAAAGGTCTGAGGCAGCAAAACACTGGGCAAGACCTCCCAAGAGCTGATGAATTGTGTCACGATTCCTATGGAAAACACAGCGTACGCCTACAGCTCCAAATTATGTTGATTGTTGAAGACGTCTCGGTATTTCTCACCCAGCATTGTCTCCACAACATGGCCGAGAGTGTTGGTTTTCAAGGCGTGGTTCAGGGCCTTTTGAAAGACTGTTTCGGGACTGCATTCAAGGACAGTGGCTACCTTCTCAATTATCTCAAAGTGCTTCCTGGGAACCTTCATTCTTATGCTCACATACTTAGATGTCACATTATTCACCCTACAAGTAAGTAATGTAAGGGTAAGACATATAAGAATTTCCCTTCATTACCTGTTAGTAGGTGAAACTCGTTGACAGACAAGACATTGGGAGCATGTAAGCTCAGTACAAAGGGGCAAGTGACAGTTCCTTCTGAAGCGAGGAAACGCTTCAAGTTGAACGTTGGAGACTTGATCGTTTTCATGGAAGAAGACGGCAAGCTCGTTTTGAGAAAAGGATAGCTTTGAGAATACTACAAGGCGCAAATTCATAAACGTTAAGAACTTTCGGGTTGATGCTTCTATGAGGACTGAAAATGAGAAAGAGGGCTTTTCGGGTTGTGCTTCTGAAGGAAAGGGATGGTTCAGTTCAAGAGTGCGGTTTAGAGGCTCGCTATGAAGACGAAAAAGAATGGCGATATGTGCTTTCAGGACTCTCAAAAAGAGAAATAGAGTATCTGATTTGGGTTCTCGCGTGTGTGAGGAATGATCTTAGATACACCCCAGAAGAGCCTCGGCTTTTCATTGATTTGCATGTGAGAGAACTGATCGTGAGGGTAGGAACAAAACTGGCATTTGAAGGATGTCCTCCACCTGAGCCGTTTCCTGAAGCCTATAAAGAGTAAGTTCATCTCTACTTCCGCTTTTTCTTCTTTTCTTCTTTTATGAAATTGTGTTAGTGTGGTATACTCCACACATAGAGAAAGGCACAGGGTCTATTTCAAAGTCGATGCGGAAATTTATTTCCGTTTTTCCATTCAAAATATTTTATAAGGGTTGTCAGTAAGCTAGAATTTAGTTCATTTTCTATTTTTAAACGAATTTCTATCATGAAGCCGCTGAGAGAAGGCTGAATCCTGAGTATTTGACTAGATTATGTTTGAAGGCATATCAAATATGCTTTAAATATAACTATCGTCATACTGTAGTTTCATGGGCATTGGAAGACGAAGGTTCCTGAGCAATAAGAAGGGGAAGAAATCCCCTTTTGACTTTCTTCTTGTTGAATTTCCCAAAGGAGAATCAATCGTCAGGGTCAGGTATCGAGTGGTCCAATACCTCTATTCAGGCTATGCGATTCAGATCAGAGAAAGAGGATCAGAGTTCACAGACCACAGCCAAGTCTCTGAAAAAAGAATTGAGCTTGGTTCTCATATCTCTGAGAGGAAGCTGTTTGAGACTCTGGCCAGGCGCTTTTCAGAAGTGGAGAAGATCCCTGTAGACTCTGTAGCTTTCAAGTGGGAAAATGGAAGTCTCAAAATGCCGCTTGAGGATCAAGCGGAACTTGACTCGTAGTCTCAGACTGTGTTTAGGTAGCTCTCAATTTTGGGGCGAGGGGGGGAATTTTTGGCTATCTGAAAAGCCAATCAAATAGGAAATTGCCAAAAACTAATTATCTAGAGGAATCCTCTATTCAGTTTCTTGGCTTCGGCATGATAGAACTTAGTTTCAGAAGCCAAGCCGAAAGCTACTACGGAAAATATGTCTTCAACACACCATTCGCATTGAGAGACTTTGTGGGCGTTTCAGACATTGAAAGCTTAGGCCCGTACGTTAAAACCCAGTGGAGAGACTATCAAGAGAAGCTACTCGGAAGGAACTGAATCGACCTATGAAAGCTGTAGCATGTGCTCTCAAGATCGCTCTTGTTTCAATTTTCGCATCCCGAGTATCTT
>Ga0315279_10004098_pt1 | contig 19773 bp, 14 predicted proteins | sample YL17G06_20_MG_FD_203694 | JGI IMG/M metagenome (GOLD analysis project Ga0315279, IMG submission 203694) | Sediment microbial communities from Yellowstone Lake, YNP, Wyoming, USA - YL17G06_20 | ecosystem: Environmental > Aquatic > Freshwater > Lake > Sediment | place: USA: Wyoming | collected... | reverse complement strand
CCCCCTCACCCTACCCTCTCCCCCAAGGGGAGAGGGGAAAAGCGGCGCAAAGGTGAGCGGCCTGTCCGCGGCGGCAAAGTGCTCGCGGCGGAAATCGAGCACATCGGTGACGTAACCTTCGCTGGAATCAATGTATTCGCCATCCAGGTCGCCGTTGCGCTTGGGGCCGTAAAGAGTCTCGCGGAGGCGCTCGTTCCACTTGTTCTTGAAGTCCGTGAATTCACCCTGCACGCCCGGCATGGAATTCATGCTCCACACCGCGCCGTCGCACCAGGGCGTGTCGAGCAAGCGCGCGGGCGGCTGGCCGCCGGCGTCGTGGAAGCCGCTGGTCAAAAAAGCCTTGGCGCTCGCGTCGCCTTTTTCCGCGGCCAGGCGTTTGGCTTCGGCCAAAGCGGCTTCCGGCGTGCGCGGCGTGCCCTTGGACATCCGCATCCACCATGTCATCGGTTCCGTGTAGCGGAAAGTGAGAATGCCGTGCGCGTCGTCCCACTTCGTTTCGTCGTTGCCTTCCTTGAATTTGAAGCCGAAGTCTTCCCAGCCCTGCACCGCGCTGATCTTGGCGAAAGGCATCCACAGCCCCTGCTCGGGCGTGCGGCAGCGGAACTGCTCCGGAAAAAGTTCGTAGAAGCGCGCCAGCGCCGCACGGAAGCCCCACTGCGGCTCGAACGTGAACGTGCAGAAACGCACGCGGGCCTGGGGCTTCTCGGTCGCGAGGCCGATATCATAGGCCAGAAAAAGCTCGTGCGTGCCCGTGTTGAGGCCGGCTCGGAAGAACGCGGGGTAATCCATATCAATGCCAATTGCCACGCCGCGCTTGCCGTCTGTGATTGCGGCAAGAGGATAGCGCGACAAGCGCCCGTTGGCTCCGGCGGGGAAACCGCCGGCCGAAACATACTCGCGCCCCGGCACTGCGATCTCGCTCCGGCGCGGATCGGCCAGCCAGCGCCAGCCATCTCCTTCGACAGGGATCGAATAGAGCAAACTGACGGCGCGGTCCTTGCCCGTGGTGTCGGTCAATGTGGCATCGAAGAAGAAGGCACCGCGTTCCTCTGTCTTCTTGCATTCGAGCTTCAAGCCCAGCGCCTGGCGCTCAAGCCGCACGAAATCCGAACCCGCGGCCACGTCGCGGACCTGGAATCCCGCGGCTGGCACAGACTTCGGCTCCACGGGCACGCCGTCAAACAAGCACGCGCCCGCGGGCGTCGCGACCTGGCGCAGTTCGGCGCCGCGAAACAAGGCCTTGCCCGCATGCCTGCGCAGGAGCAGATAAAAGGAGACGGTCTTGACGGGCTTCTCGGGGAGGACAGTGACCTCGCGCCGTTCCCAGTCATGCGAGCCGGCGCTGAAGTTCCCAGTCTGTCCCCACAGTTGCGTGCCGTCGGTGAAGATGAGGTCCAAGTACAGCGAGTAATCGCTGTCGCTGGAACCGCCGACGCCTTCGGCCTTGCTCCACGCCGCGGCCACGAGGGGTTGGGGCGCCGTCTGGTTGAGTGCCACGGTCTGCTGCGCGCCGCGCCAGGCTTTGGCGTCCGAGCCATTGTCGCAGGCGAAGTTTTCATCCTGGTCCTGCCGCGCAAAGCCCTTCTCGTAAGGCCGCCAGGAAGCGGGTCTAAGCAGGTTCTCGCCTGCGTTCTTGGTGTCGAGGACCTTCTTGACAATCGCGCCGTCGGGAAGCGCTTCGGCAGAAAACGCGGCGGCCCCAGAGATGATGCCAATGCCCAATACGCTGATCGAAAGCAGGCGTTTCGTCCACATTATCCCCTCCTCGCGGCTTGCCGCCGCGCCGTCGAGGTCAACGGTATACTTCGCGCCTGTGACCCGCAGCAACCACTATGACAATACGGTTGTCATCCGCAACCGAGTACACAACGCGGTAATCGCCTGCAGGAATGCGGTACTCGTGTTCAGTGCCTGACATCTTCACGCTACCATGTGGCCGCGGGTCTTCAGCCAACGCATCAATTTTTGGACGCAAGGCCCCTTGGACCGCCTTTGGCAGCTTATCGAATTGCTTCGCGGCTTGGGTGGTATAAAGAACCCGGTAAGCCACCTTACAGACCCGCCTTGGCCTTCACTACTTCCCAAGGGACGAGTTCCTCACCAGGTTTCTTGAGTTCGTCCATAGCCTGCTTGGCCAGAGCGGCATCCTGGCGGTCCTCGAACTCTTCGATGGTGCGGGCATGGTCTACGCTGATCAATGCTGCAACTGGCTTTCCCTCTGGGCCGTAGATATACACAGGCCCACCACTTGCATCCAGTTCTGAGAGCGCCTGCGTCAGATCAAGCGTAACAGCAGCTTGCACCCGGCTGACAGCCTGGCGTACAACGGGAACATCCTCGGCGTCGGGTGCCGAAGCAGGCGGACGCGAATCTTTGGCTTGTTCCATGATAGCCAGCCTCCTCCTTCTAATGTACATGGCTCTAACGGAAAAAGCAACCCGCGCTTCACTTCCTCTCGTCTTTCGCCTTCGTCTTCGGCACGTCCTTCCAGCGCTGCGACTCGTAGACCTTCTCGCCGTGCCCGGTCGCCTGAATGAACAAGGCTGACATGCCTGGAATCGAGTCAATCATCTTGAGTCCCGCTTCAGGCCCCAGGATCGCGACGGCCGCGCCCATACTGTCGGACATAACTCCCTTGGGCGACACTATCGAAACGCTGCTGCGTCCCGTCAACCCCAGCCCTGTCCTCGGGTCAACCAAGTGCGAATAGCGCACCCCGCCGATCTCCACGTGCTGCTCAGCATCTCCATGCGTGGAAACCGCCGCGTCGTGCAAAAGCAGGTAGATCGAAGGGGGCATCTCAGGGTCCTCCAGAGGCGCGATGCCGACGGTCCAGCCCTCAAGTCCGGGAGGCGCGCCGCTGGCGACAACTTCGCCGCCGGCGACTGCCAGGGCGCGTTCTATTCCTTCCTTCCTGAGTACAGCGATGGCTTCATCCGCCGCGTAGCCTTTGGCGATGCCGCCCAGATCGAGCTGCATGCCTTTTTGCAGCAAACGCGCGGTTCGCGCCTGTTCATCCAGGACGATCTTCTCGTAGCCCACCAGCGCCTTGGCCTGGGCGAGCAGGTCCGGCGGCGGCATTTCATGATTGCGTCGCGCGATGCGCCACAATCGCACCAGCGGGCCTACGCTGATGTCGAACGCGCCGTGCGATGCGCGCGACGTGTTCAGCGATGCTTTCAGAATATCGAAAAGCTCCGCGCTGACGGGCACCGCCTCGCCGCCCGCCTTGTCGCAGAGCCGCATCAGTTCGCTGTCCGGCTTGTAGTCGCTCAAGCAAGCGTCAAGCTGCGCGATGCGCGTGAACGCCAGGCCCGAGGCCCTCTTGGCAGCATCTTCCCCGGGAGCATAAAGGACGATGCGGTAAAGCGTGCCCATGTGCGGTTGTGCGAACTGGAAGCGCTGCAACTCCGCGCCCGCCGGTTCCCCGGCGCAAAGGCTGCACGCCGCAGCCAGGCACACAGCGGCGGCAAGCGCACGTTGGCTCTTGGCTCTTGGCTCTTGGCTCCTGGCACTGAACCGCCGCGCTGTCGAGCCGCGCTTTTTGTCCGCTTCTTCCTGACTTCGGATTTCGGATTCCGGACTTATCTGTTGCCGCATCTGCCGTTCCTCGCCCCTCTGTACAAGGCTACCCCGAACGGGCGGCGTTACAACCCGCCACATGGCGCGCAAGGAACTCGAAATCCGAAGTCCGAAGGAAGTCCCAAGAGGGCAAACCAAGAGAGAGGCTGGAAGCCTATCCTACGGGCCAAAAAAAGCCCGGGGTGTATCCCCGGGCGCCATACCAATACTCGATGCGTGAGACAATAGAACTTGCCGTCTGCCGGCCCCTCCCTACCTGCCCAATACCAGAACCTTGTTGCCGGCCTGTTCCACGACCCTGGCCCTCACCGTGATTTCACCGCCCTTCTCCGAGGCCATCCCAGCCAGTATCTTGCGCATGGAAGCGTCGGCAATAATGGGCAGTCTGGCGGCCTTGCCGACCTGGTCCAAAATCAGGCAGTTGCCGAAAGCGCCCTGCACCACCCTGCCCTGCAACGCGACCTCATGAGACGCCTTGGACTTGGCGATTTCGCCAAGGGTCGCGCAGGCCGCTTGGCTCGCAATGATAGGGAGCGTCATGCTCTTGCAGGTGCATACTCTCTCAATCGTCAGCGTGTTGCAGTTCGACCCGCTTGTGACGTGCCCCCTGACCGTGACCTGGATCAACGGGCTCCCCAATGCGCCCAACGTTCTCCTCGCCGCCTCGTTGGCGATGATCTGCAGAACCTTCCTGGCCATAACTTCCCCCTTTCCTTTCCCTGTTCCCCGCTCCGCGGCCACTCCACATTGGGCAGCTCAAACGGTCAGAAAGAACAATCATCCATCCAGCGTTTCCCTGCGTTTCCGGCCTCACAACCTGCCGACTAATCCGTGCCATGCATTGTCTGAAAAGGGGGAGGCCTTCCCAGAGTTCGTCACACGGCCTCCCCCGCAAGAATGCGTAGTCCACGTCAAGATCCAGGTCTCAAAGCGACCAGGACAGCGTCCACAGCACGGACCACCAAGCCCGACCACGGTCCGCCCAGAGCGCGGGGAGCCCTGCCGACTAGGACTACGCCATACCCCCTCCCGAGCTTTACTCGGATGTCTAACTTATTCGTCCCCCCTGATGACCCAACTGACGCTCCTGTACCAAGATTGCACATTCAGCCTTAGCACAGCCAGTGCCAAAAACAGGCTGATAACCGGGGGGAACCGAAGCTGAACCAAGAGTTGGTTCTCACCGAAGTCTTCACTGAACTCTAGTCTCGTAAGTCTTTGTTCTGATATGACTTGATGAACTGACCTCATGGGCAGCTCGTCGGCGACCGTTTCACGGCCTAAGTTTGTGCTGGGATTACGCTGTCGGGATTTCGTCTGGTACCCTGGCAGGTCGGGTGTGACACCCTACACGCACGAACCAAGTGCGATGTCGAATTCCCGACACGGCATTCCCGGGTCCAATCCTAAAACCTTCTAAGCTAACATGATAGCCTTGTCCAATTTTGGACATCAGGCTCTTGGGTCTCAAAGGACTTTCGTCCGGCCTGGCATCGCAACTGGACAGCGTCCTTTGTCGTCCGGCAAGACTGGTGGCTTGGAGTCCATCGTGTACTGGTCCAAGCCGGGCGCAAGCTCGAGATTGGATTTCAGCGCCTGGTCCCAAGTGATCATCTGTCCGGATTCACAGGCCATGCGGCCCAGGATGCCTACCATTGCAGCGCGGGCGCAGCGCTCCGTCTCATTGTACGGCTTGTCCTCGCGGATGGCCTGGAAGAGCAAGTCGTGCTCATACTGATAATGGTCCCACCCCGGCCCCTTGTACTCCCAGATAAGGTTCTCCTTTGTCTGCCTGTGACCCTTGTAGATGCGAGGTTCGGATTGGCCTTCGCCGAGCACGGCTGAACCTTTCGCGCCGTGGATCACGTCACCGAAGAAACCCCAACAGTTGTCCATGTGGCGGCCCTGGGCGAAGAGCCGCGTGCCGTCCGGGAAAGTGTATTCCGCCGCGTAGTGGTCAAAAAGTTGGTCGGGCTCAGTGCGTACCTGGCGGCCGCCCTGCCCCTGCGCGGATACGGGCCAAGCGTCCTTGACCCAGCAGCACACATCGAGGTTGTGGATCAGCCAATCCAGGAGGAAGCTGCCGTTGAGCCAGGTGAAACAGGAGTAGTTGCGAATCTGGTGGGCCAGATCGCTCTCACCCGCGGATTTTGCTCCAAACCCCACGATGTTGTGCTCGCGGTAAGCCCAGCAGGTGATGACCTCGCCTATCGCCCCGTCATGGATTTGCTTGACCGCCTCTTCCAGCGGCTTGTAGTGCCGGGACATCAGGCCGCCGGCGATCTTGAGGTTCTTCTTGGCGGCCTCTTCGCCGGCCTTCAGCACCCTGCGGATTCCCGGAGCGTCCACGGCGAACGACTTCTCCATGAACACGTTTCGTTCTTTCTCGACAGCATATTCGAGGTGGATCGGGCGGAAGGCCGGCGGCGTGGTCAGCAGGACCACGTCACCTTTGCCCAGCGAGTCTATCGCCTTTTTGTAGGCATCCAGGCCGACGAAGCGGCGTTCCGGCGGCACATCCACCTTGGGGCCGAACTTTTGTGACAACCCCTTGAAACTGTTTTCCAGGCGTGAGGCAAAGAAGTCCGCCATGGCCCAGAGCTTCACCGGGCCTTTGGTCTGCAGAGCATTGATGGCCGCGCCAGTGCCGCGTCCGCCGCAGCCCACGAGCGCCACCTTGATGGTGTTGTCCTCGGCCGCATAGCTGCGCGCTGCAATGGCGCCCGTCAGCGCCGCGCCGGCAAGAGCACCCGCGGAGCCTTTCAGGAAATCACGGCGCGAACTGGCGCCCGTACTACGTTGGACTTGTGTGCTCATGGCTGACTCCTTAAAGAAATGGTTTCAGGTTGCAAGTTTCAGGTTCCAAGTTTTCTGGATGCCTTGGTTAACATGAAACCTGAAACTTGAAGCCTTCGCCCACCCGATCACCAGATTGCCCGATCTGTCTCTAAGCCCGCATTGTCCTGCCCTGCCCGGCAATGTCAACGAAGAACCGTGAGACTCGAAATCGGGAGATGCAATCCCAACGGACTTTGGTATAATGCAGAGATGCATTGTGAACGCGCGATTATCTACAGCAAGGATGGCAAGCCCCATTCGTACAGCCTCATCCTGGACGGTATGAACAACTGCCCTGACCACCCCAATGGCGTAAAGCTGCGAGAGACGTCGTTCAAAGAGGCATGGGAGACCTTCGCGGCGGTGCGGAAGCACTGGCGGCCCGACGGCACAGCGAAGGAATGATAAGGAGACAAGGATGAGAAGGGCTATTCTTGGAATGCTAGGCAGCTTCATTCTTTTGGCCTCCACGGGCTGCTCGTTAGGCAAGTCTAAGCTTTTTAAGTTTACGGACGGCGGGGGGAGTGGGAAGCCGCCGTCAATTGCATGCGCATCCGCGCGGGGCTGACAGCCAACGAGTCCCGGAAGGCCACTGAGTTCCTGAAGTCAGCCAACTGAAGCAGCTCTTGGCTCTTAGCTCTTGGCTCTTGGCATTGCCACGCCGCGTCGAATCCAAGAGCCAGGAGCCAAGAGCCTGCGCTTCACTCCGCAAACGCCTGCAACTCCGCGCACGAAGAGAATCCATTCTTCGGGTCGTCGCCGCTGGCAGGCTTTCCTAGAACGCGCAGCCCCACGGCCCTGACTTGTTCCTTGAGTTTCAGGGCGAAAGCCTGGCCGTCTTTGAGGCCGCGCTTATCCGTGGCGGTAGTGGCGGGATAGTCATCCAACGTACCTACGGTCTCCCACTGCCCGCCTTTTTCCCGCAACACCTGCACCTTCGGCTTGCCCGCCGCGGCATCGAACCAGCCCCCGTCGTGGAAGCAACGACCGTGCATGAAAACCACGCGCCCGATATTCACGGCCTTGTCTGCTTCCACGGCAAACCAGTCTTCGCCCGCGCTCTCTCCGCCAAAGGTTACGACCAGCGATTCCGGGTCGCCATCGTTGATTGAGCCTTCCACATTGCCCGGCCGCGAGCGGCTTTCCTTCCCACCGCCAAACAAGGAACTGGAAACCGGACCAGGCTCCAGCCGCATCCAGACCTGGTATCGTCCGCCGTCCATCCCGGCTTCGGCAAAGGGGGCGAACTTCGCGGCCTTGGGCTGAGCGTCCGCCGCCGTGCGCACCGGCATGTCGAAAGTCATCCGGGTCCCCTCCCCCTTCGCCCCTCCCGCAGGGGGAGGGGGAAACGGGGCCTCCTGGGGCCTGATATCTTGCGCAGCCTTTGCGGGGTCAGGCCCCAGAGCTAACTGCGCAAGCGCCGGCAGTCCTTTATTCAGGTTCGAATCGCAAGCCAGTACGAACGGGCCCCACAACAGCGCCGCCAGACCCTTGTTGCCGTGTTCGCCCATGACCAGCCTGCCACTCAGGTTGAAGCTGACGGTCACGCGGTCGCCATTCTTCCACTGCCGTGGCGCGATCACGGCCCAGTCCCCGCGCGGGGCAGCGAGCTCATTGGCCTCGCCTTCCACGCGCAATTTGAGCGGCTCCGCCCACGCCGGCGCACGCAGCTTGAAGCCGAACGTCGCGGGCTTTTCGAGACTGAACGTCAGCACGGAAGCGCCCTTCAGCGGGAATTCAGTCTTCTGCTCCAGCGCCACAACCTGATCGCCCAGCCGGGTTGTGAAACGCGAGGTATCGAACAGGTTCACGGCCACGCCTTCCGCTCCGGCATCCTTGTACTTGAGGCAGGCCAGTTGCGGGGCCAAGGCCATGGCCCGCGGCCCACTGGAAAGGCAGCAGTTGGTGCTATTCCCATAGGCCTTCGTGCCCACCAGGGGCGTGAAGTAGCACCACGCCGCGCCATCCGGGCGTTGCGCGCCGGCCAAGTGGTTGTAGTAGGTGCGCTCAAGCTCGTCGCCGAAGCGCGCTTCGCCGGTCAGACGCAAGAGCTGCATGTTGAGCTGAACCCAAGTGGTGGTCACGCAGCACTCGCCGACGCTGGCTTTCTGCGTGTTGGGCAGGTCGTAGTCCGGGCCGAAATGCTCGCCCCGGCTGGCCGAGCCGGTGATGTAGAGCTGATGCGCCACGACGTCTTCCCAGGCGTTGAGCGCGGGCGTAAGATACGTCTTGTCGCCGGTGGCGCGCGCCAGTTCGCACAACCCCACGAGGTTGGAGAGCATCTCGTAGGCTTTGCCGTTGGCGGTCTTGCTGACGGATTTAACTTCGGTCAGGGTTTTGAGCACTTTCGGCCCGCCGCGCTCATCCCAGGCCGCGACGATGTACTTGGCGAATTCGAGGTAGCGTTCGTCGCCCGTCAGGCGATAGAGCAGCACAGTCGGCTCCAGCACGCTGGTGGCGGCCATGCCCACGTGCGTGCCCGCGGAGATGATGCTCTTCTTGCCCGGCCCGAACGTGTTGAGGAGCAGGCCGCCGATTTTGCGGCAGGTCTCCAGCGCCGCCGCGTCGCCCGTGTATTGGTGATAGGTGAGCAGCCCGAGGAGGCAGTACTTGTGGACCCACACGTCCCAACTCGTCCAATGCTGGTTCGGCGCATAGGTTCCCAGGTAGCCGTCCGGGTCCTGAGTTTTGACGAGTCCCGCAGCCACACGGTCAATCTTGGCGCGCAGCTCAGCGTCGCCGGTGTTGGCCCAGGCCAGAGTCGCGGCGTGCAGGAACTTGCCGACGTGCTCGCCAATCCATTCCTGTTTGCCCGGCCGCTTGCGGAAGCCTGCGAGGAGTTCGTCCTCATTGACCACCAGCAGCCTGTTCTTCTCGTTGTTGGCCACGCGCGTTCCCAGATAGCCGGCCATGCGCACGTCCGAAGGCAGCGGGAGCTGCATGACATCCGGGAGTTTCTCAGGCGCCTTGAACGGCAGCGGAAGGGCCTGCGCCGCCGCGGCAAGGCCGGCAGACACGATGAGCGCCGCGGCGCACCACAGACAGAAGAAAGGACTCGAGATCATGAGTTTTCCTCCTCAAGTATCGGCAGAAGGAATTGCCAAGCAACCACGAGCGCAGAGTATACCCGTCCCGCGCCGGACAGAGTAGGACGAAAACACCGGCTCCCGGCGGCCATGTCATTCATTTGCTCTCTTTCGCTTTCCGCTTCGCTTGGTTCCTGTACGCCGTGTCGTACGGACCCATGCCAATGTCCTCCGGGATAAGGTCCACGTGCGGCTCTGGCGCGCTCGAGAAAACCTTCCGCACCGCGTCCAGGTATCCGAACCCGAACTCCCTGTACGGCGCGATGTAGTGCCCTTCGCCCCATTCATTCCAGTTGTCCAGCAGCAGCAGCTTGCTGCCGAGTTCCCGGGCGGGGAGCGCGGCAATGAAGTCCTTGGCCTGGCGCAACAGGGTTTCGTAATCCTTTGGCGGAATCTTCCAGATGCTGCCTTCGTCGCGCCAGCCGCTCCAGGCTTGCGACACCGTCACTACTTGCGGGAGGATGCCCAGTTCCTGCGTCTTTCTGATGTCCTGCATCTGCGCTTGGATGGCCTGCTCGGGGGTCGGGTTGTTCTGGATGTGCCAGCAGTAGGCGAAGGTGTAGTCGAGGCCAAGCTGTTTCATGAGCTTCAGGTGATTGGGATCGAGGCCGCGGTATTCACCCAGGATATACATTCCGGCGAAGCCGCTGTCCTTGCAGGCCTGCCGCATCTTATCAAGCGCCTTCGGGACGTTTCCGACACCGCCCAAGTCCTGAACGAGGAACTCGGGGCGATAGATGAACAGCAGCGGCTTGTTGTCAATCTTCAGGTAGCTGGGATGCTTGAAATAGTTCGCCATCCAGAAGGGAAGCAGGTTCGTCAGCAGGTCTTTCTCATCGCTGACACCGGCCTTGCCCCGGCTCTGGTTCTCCCACATGATGGTGAACTTCATCTTGTCAACGAACCGCGATTTGAAGAGCGCCTCGTGGATGGCGCTGCTGAACTGCGTCTTCACCGGCCCGCCCTGGCTGCTTCTATACCAGCAGTAGATGAAGAACGAGACGCCGTGCTCGACCGCCCATTTCGTCTCCCAGTCGGAGACTTCCGGGTTTTCCTGGGCGTAGAAGCCCAAGACCGGCGTGCGCTCGGGATGCTTGAGCAGGTTCGCCCACATTTCAGGTTTGTCGGCCTCCCATAGCGGGCAATGATGAGCGCCCACAAGGACCGTCGTCTGCACGGGCGCCGGCTCCGGGATGTAAGGCAGTTTCCGCGCCTCCAACGGAGGGAGGAACTGCATCGGCAGGGAGGCGCTCGCAACAGTTTTGTCTCCCATGCGGACTGCGAGGCGTATTTCGCACTGCGTGGCTTCGTCCGCCTCAACTTCCCAGATGAGTTTCTTTCCCTCCCCGGCTGCGAGCCGCAGGGCCGCGTCCGCCACCGTTCCGGCGGTCTTCACTCCGTTGGGTAGGACGAGTTGCGCCTGCAATTCGGCGGCGGCGCCGCCGGCGTTCTCGACCACAGCCGCGATGGCCGCCGGCCTGCGGGCCCTGCTGATAGGCTTCTCAGGCTGAAAACTGCGCACCCGGATCTCATCTCGCCCGGCTTTCTCCACGGCCCCCTCCCCGGCTTCGCTCCACGGACTAACCGCGCAAGCCAATACTGACAGCATCATCGCCCGCCGCATGAAATCTAGAAACATGAACCGGCTCCTTTCGTCGCTCATGGCTTCTGGCTCCTGGCTCTTGGACACGACGCGGCAGCCCAATGCCAAGAGCCAAGAGCCAAGAGCCAAGAGCTCTCTTCGTCTGCTGGGAAGGAATACACCCACGCGCCGCCGTCTGCGTCTTGCACACGGGAGAAACCACGGATGAACATGGATGGGGCGGGCGGAAATTTGGGGACGCCAAAATCCTGTGGTATATTTCATGCAATGACACGCGGCTGTATCCGCGTGGATTCTGTCATTGTAGGAGGTAGCCATGCAATACGTAGTGAGACTCACGCTGGCTTTGCTGGCGTGTGTAGCCGGAGCTTTGGCCCAAGCGGCCGAGAAGCATGAAGAAATGTCGTTCCCCGACATCGGCCAGAAGGACCTGATGGCGGCGATCCAGGAGAAGAAGGTTATCTTGCTGGACTGTTGTGGCACGGAGTCATACAAGGCAGGCCACCTGCCGGGGGCGCTGGATTTCGCGGCGGTGGAGAAGGAACTGGCCAAGAAACTGCCTTCTGACAAAGGCGCGCTCATCGTGTCATACTGCTTCAACGAGCATTGCCCTCTTTACCAGAAGGGCGCCAAGGCTGCCAAGGACCTGGGCTACACGAACGTCAAGCATTTCCCGGCCGGCATAGAAGGCTGGAAGAAGGCCGGCGAAAGGACAGAAACCGCCGGCTAAACAGCGTTCAGTTTGAAAGGCGAACTTAGTCCCTTGCTCTTGGCCCTTGGCTCTTAGCTCTTGGGGTTTACGTTCGGTGGTCTTTTCCAAGAGCCAAGTGCAAGGAGCCAAGAGCCTGCCGCTGAGCCAAACTACAGTTTTCAGCCTGAACGTGGTTTAGCGTGGGTGCGTAGCCGGATTGTAAGCTTCCATATACGCCCCTTTTCCAGCTCCTCTGAAGCACCCCACCCGCTAACCCCCGACTTTAGTCGGGGGTGGGGTCTAGCCTCGCGGCCTCCTTACCCCCGTTTACGGGGGTTGCTGTGACGTGGGCTTAAGCCCTTGGCACTCCTGGTAACCGTCGTGAACGACGGTAATGGCGCGCCTATCCCGCTTCTCCCCCCGGCTGAAGCCGGGGGTTAGTGGGACTGCGACTTACTTTTCGGCTACGCACCCGTTTAGCGTTGACTTTCAAGAATGTGGTTGCAGGAATGCGCGGGGGTGGTATAAGAAAATGGTCATTCGTTACCAAGGCGAGTTCAAAGGGGGGCGCGGCGGAACGCGCCACAGTTCACTTGGAGGGAGAAGACATGCGAAGAATTTGTGCATTGTTGTTGACTGCGGCGTTTGGCCTGGGAGTAGTTGGCTGTAGCGAACCCGCGGCGCCGCCCAAGAAGCCAGACACGACGACGAAGCCGGCACCAAAGCCGAGTGGGGACGAGAAAAAGGCCGGCGGCGGGGACGAGAAGAAGGCCGGCGGTGCGGACGAGAAGAAGCCGTAGCTGTTCGGCAGGGCATAAGGACCGTTTTGAGGCGCGAAGCGAGGGAGGAGCGCCAGCGCTCCTCCCTCTTATTGTCCATTGGCTTTGGGTTCCTCCCAGGCAGGCATGAACGTCCGTTTCCTGGAGTGCGACTGTGGCTGACACGGTGGCGACGGTCTGCCTCAAGCGCGGCTGCGCAAAGCCGCTGCACGCCGGTCATCCGTGGGTTTTCGCCGAGGCAGTCGCGCGGCTCGAAGGCCCGGAAGCGCCCGCCGGCGCCGAGGTGCGTGTGGTTGATGACCGCGGCACCTGCATAGGCCGCGGTTTTTATTCGCCTCATTCCGCCATCGCCGTGCGGATAATCAGCCGCGCCGATGCGCCTGTTACCCCCGCGCTCATAACCTCACGAATAGATGAAGCGTTGCGCCTGCGCCGCGACGTGCTGGGATTGGGCACGCCCTCTACCACGCCCCCCCAGCACATGGGACGACTTGGGCAAGATGCCCAAGCCACTATTGGTGGCACGGGCTTCCAGCCCGTGAGCATGAGCGAGACGCCCACGCTACAACCTTCTGGCACGGGAGAGAGTGCTCTTTTGCCGGCTATCGAGGAACAACTCTCCAAGATCCAGTCTTTCGCCGCGCTATATGGCCTGGACCCGCTCGAAGAAACCGCCGAGTTGCGCAAACGGCGCGACGAGTTGCTCAAGAGCGCGGGGGCAGCCGTTCCCGCCGACGCACAAGTCTTTCGGCGCTCAGGCGTCACTGACGCCTACCGGTTGGTGAACTCGGAAGGCGACGGCCTTGGCGGGCTGATTGTGGACGTGTACGGCGATTATGTGGCGCTGCAGGTGGGCACGCCGGGCATCGCGCGCCACCAGCAGACCATTCTGGAGGCGCTCTCAAGCCGGCTCTCACCAAAAGCGATCCTCGACCGCAGCGATGCACACACCTGCCAGCTTGAGAGGATGAACCCGCCTTGCGGCGCGGTCCTGTCCGGCCAAGCGCCCGAAGCGCCTTTCCCCGTCCGCGAATGCGGCATCGAGATGCTCTGCGATCTGCGCCGCGGGCACAGCCAGAAGACCGGGCTTTTTCTGGACCAGCGCGAGAACCGCCGCCGCTTTGCGGCTTTCGCCTCCGGCCGGAACGTTCTGGATGTGTTCAGCTACAGCGGCGGCTTCGCGGTGCACGCGGGGCGCGCCGGGGCGAAGAGCCTTACGCTGCTGGACTCCAGCGCCGAGGCGCTCGACCTGGCGCGGAGCAACCTGGAGCGGAACAAGATCAAGGACGCCGAGCTCGTCCAGGCGGAATGGACCGAGGGCTTCAAGCGCCTGCGCGAAGCAGGACGCCTCTTTGAATTGATGGTGCTGGACCCGCCCAAATTCGCGCGGAGCAAAGACAACGTGGCACAGGCGCTGACCGCATATCGCGACCTGAACGCGCAAGCCGTGCGGCTGCTTGCGCCCGGCGGCCTGCTGTTCACTTGTTCGTGCTCGGGGAACGTCACGGAGGTGGAGTTCGAGCGGGCCGTGGCGGGCGGGCTGCGCATGGCTGAACGGCGCGCGGTGCTCCTCGAACGCCGCGGCGCGGCCCCCGACCATCCTGTTCCGCCGGGATTTGAGCAAGGCCGTTATCTGAAGTGCTTAGTGCTGCAAGTAGTCTGAAGACTACTTGTCATTGGTCATTTGTCACTGGTCATTTGTCACTGGTCATTTGTCATTTGTCACTTGCAGCCAGCCGATGACCAATGACCGATGACCAACGACTAATGACCAATGACTAATGACCAATGACCAATGACTACATCTCATTTCGGGTTCTCGACGTATTCCCCGCCGCGGCAGCCCTGGAGGTACTTAAGCCCGTGCACTTGGCCCGTCATCTCCAGGTCGGCGCGGTAGACCGGGTCGTGCCAGCCTTCGATGTCAATCGCGCCTTTGAACTTGCCCATGCGCAGGATGCTGAGGATGTCGGTCCAGTTGGTATCGCCGAAGCCGGGCGTGCGGTGATAGCAGTACTGCTTGCCGCTGCGGATGCCGTATTCGCGCACGACGTCCCACAGGATCGTGGCATCCTTGCCATGCAAATGGAACACTTTGTGGACGTATTTGCGCAATTGCGGCAGGGGGTCAACCAGGCTGTTCATCTGGTGGCACGGTTCCCATTCCAGGCCCACGTTGCCGCTCGGGATGGCGTCGAACATCATCTCCCAGGCGGAGGGCGCATGAGCGATGTTCCAGTCGCCGGTCTGCCAGGTGCCGCCCATGTCGCAATTCTCGAAGGCGAGCCGCACGCCCTGGTCAGCGGCGCGCCTGGCCAGCGGCCCGAAAACCTTGGCATAGGTCTTCATGGATTCGGGAACAGGCTGGTTGACAATGCGGCCGGCGAAGCCCACGACCAGATCGCAGCCAAAGAGCTTGCAGGCGTCAATCAGCCGCGCCCAGTCCTTCGCGTTCTGCTTGTCCACGAGCGGGTTGCCGTAGACGCCCAGGCAACTGACGACCGCGCCAGTGCCGCTTGCGTCGAGCACCTTGCGGGTGTCTTCGGCGAGTTTCTTCAGGTTCACGTCGCCGACATGCTGCCACCAGTTGAACTCAAAACTCTCAAACCCATGCTTGACGACCTGCGCCAGGTATTCAGGTTTACCGCCGGGCACCATGGTGCCGATGCGAATGTCTTCATGGCCTTTCATGCATTGCACTCCTTTGCGTTGTTCACCACGGAGGACACAGAGAACACAGAGAAAAGAACAGGAACTGCTCCCTGCGGGCCCCGCAATGACGGATTTGTGGAAATCGTCTAACGCAAAGCGGCGGGCAGTTCAAGGGCACGCCTCACGGAAAGACGAGTGGGCCAGGCAACTTTTTCTGCTTTGCCTCCCGCGTCAGTCTGCGTAGGCTTGCCGTTGTGAGCCACCCAAATATTGAACGCCTTGGCCCGCCGCCGCGCAACATGCCGCTGTTGCTCCGCTGGCAGATGCTTTGCGGCGGTTGCCTCAGCCAGATCGGCTGGTTCCTCCTCGGCTTCGGGATGGTCTTCTTCTGGGTCTTCGCTATGGATAGTGAGCTAATCACGTGGCTGACCTTCCGCGGTCGCATAGGCACGACTCAGGGGGTCGTAACCGGCACTGCCGCAACCCACGCGCAGGAAAACGATACCCAGGTTTACGCCATTCACTATTGGTACACATTGCCGGGCGGCAAGGACCAGAAAGCGGCGGGGCCGCAAGTGCCGTCCGAACTCGATCCGCAAGCCATGCTGGACGGCAATGCTTTCCAGGGCTGTTCCTATTCCATAAGCGCGCAGCCTGCATATGGAGCCAGAGTCAACGTTGAGTACCTGGTGAGCGATCCGAAGACTTCGCGCATCCAGGGCCTGCGCTGCCGGACGTTTGGTGCTTGGGCCTGCTTCGTGGGGATTTTCCCTCTGGCGGGCCTGTGTATGCTCCTGCCAGGGCATCTCCGCGGCCGCAAAGCCAACCGCTTGATCGAGTGCGGCGAACTTAGCTCCGCCACACTTAAGAGCAAAGAGCCAACGAACATGTCCGTGAACGACCAGCCCGTCTACAAGTCCATATTCGAGTTCAAAGCGGGCGACCTCCAGACCTACGAGGTGACCACAACGACACACCTGCCGGGGAACCTTGGGGACGCGCCGCAACGGAAACTCATCTATAACCAAGCGGCTCGGACCTTCGAGCCAGCCAATCTTCTTGAGAACGAGCCGCAAGAGAAAGTAATCTACAACCCGCTCAAACCCAGCGAGGCCGTGCTGCTGGACTCTCTGCCCGGCTCATTTGTGGTGGACGAACAAGGCATGATCCACACGGAGAACCAGTTGCGCGCGCTGGCCGTGCTGATCGTTCCCTTTCTAACGATAGTGGGACACGGGACGTATGCGGTCCTGCACTATTGGCGATAACTGGAGAAACACCATGAACAGCTACGAACGCTACATGGCAATGCTGAAAGGCCAAGAAGTGGACGTGCTGCCGCGGCTGCCGATTTTGATGGCTTTCGCGGCGAAGTTCATCGGCTCCAACTACGCCGCGTTTGCGTCCGACTACCGCGTGCTGGTGGAGGCGAACCTGAAGTGCGCGGAGTTTTTCGGCTTTGACCAGGTCAGCGCCATTTCCGACCCCTACCGCGAGACACAGGGCTTCGGCGCGGAGATCGAATACGTCCGCGACGGCGTGCCGCGCTGCGTCAAAGCGCCGCTGCAAGACTCGACGGACTTGTCGCAATTGAAGAAGGGCGACCCGCGCCAGTCCGAGCGGATGCTGGATCGCGTGCGCGCCGTGGAAGAATACGGGAGGACTGTGCGCCGCAAGTATTCGATCCTGGGCTGGGTGGAAGGCCCGGCCGCGGAAATGTCCACGCTGCGCACGCCCACCAACTTCCTGATGGACTTGTTCGACGACCCGGACTACTGCCGCCGGGTGATGGACATGTGCGTTGAGGTTGGCATCGCGTTTGCCGCGGCGCAGGTCGCGGCCGGCGCGGACACCATCGGCATTGGCGACGCGATAGCCAGCCAAGTTTCGCCGAAGCTTTACGGGGATTTGATTTGGCCGCGCGAGAAACGGCTGATTGACGGCATCCATGCGCAAGGCGGACTCGTGCGCCTGCACATCTGCGGCAATATCACGCACCTGCTGCCGGGGATCGCCAGTCTGGGCTGCGAGATCGTGGACCTGGACTGGCAAGTAAACATGGCCGGCGCGCGGCGCATCCTCGGTCCGCGCACCGTGCTGGTGGGGAACCTCAACCCCGTGGCCGGCGTTCAAGACAGTCAGCCCGCGAAGATCAGAGAGGACCTGCGCGCCATCTACCGCCAAGTCGGCAGGCCGTACATGGCGGGCGCGGGATGCGAGATTCCCGTCAATACGCCGCCTGAAAACCTGAAGGCGTTGTGTGAGGCAATTCCATTGGGATAAGTTCCAAATCACAAATCACAAATTCCAAAGAAACAGACAAACACCGGATAAATTCCAAATCACAAATCACAAATTCCAAAGAAATAGACAAACACCAAAAAGCAAACTCCCGCCGCCGGTTGCGCGGTCGCGGCTGAGTATTGGCAGTTTGAGTTTTGTACCTTTCTTTGTGATTTGGGATTTGTGATTTGGAGTTTTTGGGCTCACGTTCTCTTGCTGAGCACATCCCGTTCGTAGGCTTCAACTTGATTCAGCCACGCGGGGCCAACGGGGACGCCGGCGCGGCGGCAAAGCTCATCCCACACCGCGGCAAAGGGCATGGTCTTGCATTCCTCCAGCAAGGCGAGCTTCTGCGCCTGCTGGCCCTGGGCTTCCAGTGCCTGGAGCGCCGCGACGGGTTCCAGGAGCGCGTACAGGAGCGCCTTGCGGGCAGCGCGCGCGCCAATGACGTACGCCGCGATGCGGTTGAGGCTGGCATCGAAATAATCGAGCGCCAGGAAAACGCGGTCCAGCGCGCCGGCGCGCACCAGTTCCATAAAGACCGCGCGCAGGTCGTCATTGAAGATCACGATGTGGTCGCTGTCCCAGCGGATGGGGCGGCTGAGGTGCAGCAGAATGCGTTCGTGGAACGGCAGCATGGCGGAGAGCTTGTCGGCCACGCCTTCGGTGGGGTGGAAGTGGCCCATGTCGAGGCAGGGCGCGATGCCTTTGCGTTGCGCGTAGCCCAGGTAAAATTCATGCGAGCCGACCACGAAGTCCTCGCTGCCCAGACCGAAGAGCTTGCCTTCCACCGCGTCCACACAAAGCTTGCCGTCAATCTTCAGGGCGGGATCGTAGATCTCATCCAGCGACTGCAAGAGACGCTTGCGGAAACCGGCCCTGTCAACGGGCGAGTCTTTTGCGCCGTCGGGAATCCAGGAGTTCACGACGCTGGGCGAGCCTAGTTCGCGGGCCATGGCTTCGCCGATCCTGCGGCTGGCTATGCCGTGGCGCACCCAGAAGCTGCGGATGGCCTCATCGCGGTGGGAAAGGGTGTAGCCGGCGTTGGCCTTGGGGTGGGCGAAGTACGTGGGGTTGAAGTCCAGGCCGAGCTTGCGTTTCTTCGCCCAGGCGATCCACTGTTTGAAGTGGCTGGGCTTGAGCGCGTCGCGGTCCACGGCTTTGCCGCCGGTTTCGGCATAGCTGCCGTGCAGGTTCACACGAAGCACACCCGGCACGAGGCTAAGCACCTGCTCGAGGTCGGCGCGCAGTTCGTCCCCGTTGCGCGCACGGCCGGGGTAGTTGCCAGTGGCCATGATGCCGCCGCCGTCGAGCGCTCCGGCTTTCACTTCAAAGCCGCCCACGTCGTCGGCTTGCCAGCAGTGCAGCGACAGCGGCGCGGCCAGCGCGCGCTTGAGGGCCGCTTCAACGTCCACGCCATGAGCCTGGTAGGCGCGCTGCGCCCTGGCGAAGTTCTCCTGGATGCCGGCGGGGTCCGGGGTTGGGTACATGAGATTGCTCCTTCGTTAAACGCGAACCGTTATTTGCCACAGAGAATGAGCTGAGTGCAGCCCCGCATGAATCCCTGACCCACTAACCCCCGGCTTCAGCCGGGGGTGGCAGGCCAGATGGGCCGCAGTAGCCCCGTTTACGGGGCTTGCCGGTGGCGTTGGGGCTTAAGCCCTTGCCACTCCAGGTAACCGTCGTAAACGACGGTGTACTTTTCCATCCTGGCCCCTCCCCCCCGGCTGAAGCCGGGGGTTAGTGGTACTGCGCTCCGGTGATCAGTTACCTCCACCGCGCTGTGCTTAGAGTTTCAAAGCCGTGCTCTTCGACAGCTTGAGGATCTCTTCCGCCGGCAATTCGCGGCGCAGCTTCTGCGAGAGGTAAATGCCTTCGCTGATCAGCGACACGTTCAACGCCACGCCGGCTGTGTCCAGAAGCGGCACGCGGCCCTGCAAGGCCGCGATCCAGTGCTGCTGCGAACCGTCGTAGGCGTTGTAGTTATTGTCACAGGCGTGCCAGCGGAAATCCGTGCCGCCCAGGTCCGCCGTGGCGCTGATTTCAACGTCGCCCGCTTTGCTGAAGAACATGAAGGGGGAGAGCTTGAGGCCGCCCAGCGAGCCGAGTATCTTGCTGGATTCCGATTCCTCGTAGTGCAGCGCCCAACTCTCCTCAATGTCCATGCTTATGCCGCCTGCCAGCCGCACGAAGCCGAGGCCGAGTTCCTCGACCGAATACCCGGCGCTCTTGGCGCGGTCCTCGTACATCGGGATTTCC
>Ga0315279_10004097_pt1 | contig 19775 bp, 20 predicted proteins | sample YL17G06_20_MG_FD_203694 | JGI IMG/M metagenome (GOLD analysis project Ga0315279, IMG submission 203694) | Sediment microbial communities from Yellowstone Lake, YNP, Wyoming, USA - YL17G06_20 | ecosystem: Environmental > Aquatic > Freshwater > Lake > Sediment | place: USA: Wyoming | collected... | reverse complement strand
CGTTGAGGTTTAGTGTGCCTGCGGTGTTCACGGTGATCAAGAGACCGCCGTTGGCAATCGTGCCGCCGAGGGTCAAGGTCGTGGAAGCGCTCGTGGCAATCGTGGGTGCCGCGGTGCTGAAAGTGATGTTGTTGTTGATCGTGTTGGTGCCGACTGTGTTGTTGATCGCGGTAGCGCCGGCGGCTAAAGTTAATGCCTGGCCCCCTATGGTGAATCCGCCTGCATTAAACCTGATGGATGCAAATGTCTTACCGACCAGATCGTTGTTGGGCGTCAGGCGCGTCGAACCGGTAAAAACAAGGGCGTTCGTACTGACACCGGTAGGCGCAGTGCCTCCCCAATTGGCTCCGGTCGACCAGTTATTGTTTCCGCCGCCTCCGGTCCAGGTAAACGTGGCATCCCAGCCGTTATTGAGCTCCGCCCGGATATATTCATGCCCGGCCTGGATAGGGACCGCGGGGCCATAAGCGTTGCTGTAGTTGACTATGATGTAGTCCAAATTGGCATGTCCAAGTCCGTCACTGACGTCATGGATGTACATCCCGAACTCTTGTCCCTTTGCAGGGATTGACGATTCAAGGGTTACGTAGTTGGGGAAGTTGCCAATGTCGCCTCCCTCAGCGCCCCGGATGGTTAATGTCCCCAAAACCGTAGTCAGGGTATTTGCCTTGAATACGATCGTCTTACCGGGCGTAACGCAGGTGAGGTTATAGAAGGTGTTATTCCCGGTTACATGGGAGATTTTTGAGGTATCGTCAAAGACCACAGTCGAGGTTCCTGGCTCGAAAGTGCCGCCTTGATTGTCCCAGTTTCCGCTTAGAAGGACAGTTCCGGTTCCAGCAAGCTTTCCCGCGCCATTCAAGGTGAGATTTCCAGCGACCGTCAGGTTCCCATTGATGGTCAGAGTCGAGGGCGAGGCATTGCCAAAGGTCAACGAAGCAATCGTCGTCGGAGTGGTGATGGTGGGCTGAGTTGTGAACGCGACAATTCCTATCTCAACAGCGTCAGCACTGCCCGGCGGCAAGCTGGGCGAACCGCTGACCGACGCCCAGTTCCCGGCTGTCTCCCACGCGGTGCTGGTCGCACCAGTCCAGCGAACCGTACCTTGACCAAACGCGAACGCCGTCGTCAGGACGATTCCCAGGAAGGCTTTGAACAACCAGCCTTTGTGGCTCAATATGGAGATCAGTCTGCGCATCACTGCAAAGCGCCGAACCTCTTGTTGTCGTCAGCCAAAATCTGCATCAGGATGATATGGTGTGCCCGCTGTCTCATGTTACGCCGCAGTCGCCGTCATGTTGAAACGCCGGGCCTGCTCATCCATCAGGACGGCGAGCAGGGCATCCTTCATAGAATTCTTGTCGATAAAGCCGTCCGCCAAGTATTCTTTGGCAGCACGCCGGTACACCTCGCTGCTGTACGCAGAGAGAACGACAACCCGCGTTTTCGGCCAGCGGCGCTTGATCTCACGCGTGGCTTCGAACCCGTCTCTCTTCGGCATTTCGAGATCCATCAGCACAAGATCAGGTTGTTTGCGTTCTATCTCCACGAGAGCATCATCGCCATCGACCGCCTCGCCGATAACTTCGACACCTTCCTGCAATTTGAGGAACGAGCGGAGTGTCCGACGAAAGTCTTCGTGGTCATCCGCGAGAACGATTCTGAGTCGGGGCACGTTAGTATCTCTTGTCTGTTTGTGAAAGTTGGCTCAGTTCACTATTTCGATTTCTAAAAAAAACCCTGCTGAGAATGAGTTTGTTCACGTGGCTCTCCTTGTATATGTGAAACGTTTCAAGGCGCAGTCCATGATCGAGCGCCATGCCTATGCTCTACTTTCCGCTGACGGCGGCAGGGGGAGCATAGACAGGTGAAAAAACACCTTGGCCAAACGTATGATGACGGGGGAACTCATGCCCAGGCATACTAAGGGTGGAAGAAGAAAGACCAGAGCGGAAACCAGAGATCCTGTTCGAATGCCCATGCCCGACGTAGCTTCAAGCGAAAATTTTGCAAGGTTCGGCATAAGGGCCAGGAGGACGGACCCGACGGCAAGAACAGAGAACAACAGCATGTTTCGCGTATACCGATCAGCAAGGTATCCGCCGAGGAAATATCCCAGCGCCAGAGCGGCCAACGTCACACCGATGACAGATGACCAGACAAACAGTGTTGTGCCATAAAACGGCGCGATCATTCTTGCACCCAGCAGTTCAGCCGCCATCGCGGCACCACCTTCTATGAAGGAAAGGACAAGGTAGAAGGACAAGGATCGCCGCTGTGTGTCTTGATCGTTGGTCATTATGATTCCTCACTCGAATCCAGGAGCATTAAAGGCTTGAAAATGAGACAGCCGAGGTGACCCCTGGAGTCATCGTTAGCGTCCTGTGCCGGAAATAGTCTTACGGAGTCGTCGAGTTTCGCCAGGATCGAATCCGCGTGGAGTCGGTTCCCCAGTTGCCGGTCCCGACAGCGATCTTCGTTGTCTGCGCCATTGCCGACTTCAAACGTGAGGGACTTGATGGTGACTGCGCCTGTGGTGCTGGTAATGGATGGTTGGTTCGTCATTGCTCCCCCACCTATCACGACATCGTCAAATGCACCGAGGGGCGTGATGGGAGTTCCACTGACAACCGTCCAGTTACTTGCGGCACGCGACTCTATGCTCGTTCCCCCATCTGCTTCGAGCTGACGCACCTTTTCGATGACTTCAGTGCCACCACACACTCCTCCCGCCGCGACCACATCAGGGTGGAGGCCCGGTATTTCATCGCAGCCAATCATAAGTCTTGATGGAGTCTAAGGTGTTGGTCTATCACCATTTGCGGCAAGAGGCGTGCCAGGTCATGACCTGTAATTTGCCTCTCTTTTTCAGGTGTATCGTTCCGCTATTTGTTTCAATCTGAGACTGACGCGTCATTTCGAGAATGAGTGATCCAAACACAAGTCCACCTCGACAACCGGTCGCGGGCATCCGTACGAAAGCCGACTCATCGCACTCTCGTCATCGGAGCACTCCATCCTCTCCTCCAATTCAACCTTGCACGGAATTCTGTAGCAATTGAATAGGACTGGTCAACAAGATCGTTCAAATTCCAATCGGGGATCTCAAGAATCGGCGGGAAGGAAAACACGAAGGGGTCGTCACTCCCACCTCGACGACCCCTTCAGCGGCACGGAGGCGACGGGATCCCCCGAATTGCAATGGTTTGTCAGACTAAGGGTGACACTCCTGGTCGTGGACGCAAGCGTACCTGCTGAGGCGTTCGCTGAGAATGAGCAACCAATCGCCTGACCCGCATCTGCTCCTTCATAGTCTGCGTTCACGGCCAGTGTCACAGTCTGATAGGCCGTCGCTTGTGCCATTTCACTCTGGACGAGCCCGATGCTCAGAACCGACACGCCGAGTTTGAGAACTACCCGTTTCACTGTAACCAGCGTCGAGGTTCCCATCGTCTGGTGCCACTGCCAGCATCATATTCAATACCATTGAGACGGTGGTTGACACAGGTCACCAACGCCAGTCTCAACAATCGTGAATTGAAGATTCTACAATTCGACCTGAGTTCGGCCATCTTGAGCACTATGGGGGCAGGATCGGGTGGCTGTCACCCGGTCTGGGCCGCGTCAGGGGTCATGATATTACAATGGTCGGTTTCGGCAGGCTCTTGGGGGGCTCGGAGAGAATGGCGCAGTCGCGGCGGGATCGGCAACGAAGCCGGGTAGAGAGGGAAGCAGAAACACGAAGGGGGCGCCAAACTCGCGTTTGGTACCCCCTCGTGTTTGTCGGAGGCGACGGGATGCCCCGCGTTAGATTAGTTCATCAGTGGAAGGGTGACAGTCCTTGGCGGACGAGAGCGTACCTGCTGAGGCGTTCGCTGAGAACGAGTAACCAATCGCCTGGCCCGCATCCGCTCCCTTGTGGACTGCTCTCACTGTCAGTGTCACGGGCTGGTTGGCGGTCGCTTGTGCCATTGCACTCTGCACAAGCCCGATGCTCGGTACCGCCACGCCCAGTATAGGAACCAACCGTTTCATTGTAACTTCCAAGAAGACAGGTTGCTGTTGGTTCATAGTTGATCGTCCTGATCTCCAAACCTCAACACCTGTGCCAGTACGGATTCCTTGAGAAAGTCAACGAGATGCCCAGTAGCCTCAATCCCAATCTGTATCACTCTGACCTCCTTGACTCAAAATGAGAGTGTACTTGAAACCAACACGGATGGCTTAAATTGCGCAGTCAGGTCGGGCATCAGATTCCTTCGGCCGGCCAGCGTCTCATCCTGAGACGCCACGCCTCGGTCGCTGGGAGCGGTGTGATCTCTCTTATCTCTGTGAATTCCTTCATTTTCTCGCACTAAGTCAGGTGGCATAGCTCTTGCCCCTACGGGTGGAGCAGGATGAGCGCGCGACAAAAGGAGAGCACATCTTTTCCGCGCACGGCTGTCAGCAGACTATGAGTCGAAAAATCAAGAACCAAACGCATCAGTGGTGAAGGATCATGGCCACTCCAGTTAGAACGGACGGAAGCGAAAACGAGTCGATGTCGAGGATCTCTCACGAACTCCGCACTCCTCTGACGTCAATCATCGGGTATGCCGAGGTGATGCTCAGCGATCCGCGCTTGTCCCCCGATGTCAAACGCGAATATGTGGAGATCATACGGGACGCAGGGAAGCGGATCTCTAATTTCCTCGACAACTATCTTGACACGGCCTTCGCCGAGCATGAGGAGAAGGCACTCGATCAAGCACCCGCCGAGGATCTCTCTCTTGTTATCAAGTGGTCAGTTGATCTTGTCGCAGTAGATGCAGAATCAAAGGGTGCCTCCATCACCCCAAGATGTGAGAAGATGAATACACCGACGTATATCAACGTAACGCATCTTGTGCACATCCTTCAGAACATTCTCACAAACTCGGTCGAGCTCGCGCCGCCGGGCGGGAGCGTTCTGATCGATGCGGTCCGCGATCACTCGCACGTGGAAATTCGCGTAATCACGGTGGATGCTGGGATCTTGAGCAGCTCGATAAACCAGGTCTGTCAGAACTTCAAATGGATGCAATCCCCAGGCGTGGGAATACAGGACAATGGACTGGGTCTTGCATTTGCGAAACATGTTGTCGAACTTGAGGGCGGAGATTTGACCGTACAGACCGAAAACCAGCAAGGTCTGGTGTTTAGGCTCCGATTCCCCATTCACACTGCGTCTTTCCGAACAGAAGTCTAAACCTTCGGTCACAATATGGCACGAGAGAGACTGATCTACGTTGTCGATGATGAAGAGACCATCGCACGGCTCCTTGAGCACTGGGTGACCAAGAAGTGGGGATATCAATCACGGGTGTTCACCAGCGGCGAAGCGTGTCTCGAGGATTTGAATGTCGCGCCGGATGTTATCCTGCTCGACATCATGCTCCCGGGTATTGGAGGGGTCGATACGCTCAGGGAGATCAAGCAGCGCTACCCCGATCTTCCCGTCATCATGCTCTCAGCGCAAGGTAAGATCGACGTCGCGATCGAGACTCTCAAGCTCGGAGCGACCGATTACTTCAGCAAGCCCGTCGACTTCGCCAAGCTGGAAGTGAGCATCAAGAATTCGATTCAGACCCATGATCTGGCGCGGGAGGTCAGCCGACTCCGCGAAGCTGTCGAAAAACCGTTCCACTTCGACAACATCATCACGGACAACGGCGCCATGCAGGAGGTGTTCAAGCTGGTCCATAAGGTCATGGACAATGATATCTGCGTTCTGGTGCTCGGAGAGAGCGGCACCGGAAAAGAGCTGATCGCTCGAGCGATTCACTACAACGGCAATCGAAAGAACGGACCATTCGTCGTCGTCAATTGCGCATCGATCCCGAGGGACTTGTTGGAAAGCGAGCTCTTCGGTCATGAAAGAGGCTCCTTTACCGGCGCGTACCAGCGAAGGATCGGAAAATTCGAGCAAGCGAACGGTGGCACTCTCTTTCTCGACGAGATCGGCGAGCTCGATCCGAGCCTGCAGTCGAAACTCTTGCGCGTGATTCAGAGTAAACAGTTTGAGCGGGTCGGCGGCAACGAAACGCTGACGGCCGATGTGCGCCTGGTCTCAGCGACCAACCGGGACCTCGTCAAGGCGGTCGCTCAGAAGGAGTTTCGGGAGGATCTTTACTTCCGGCTCTCGATGTTCCCGATCGTAATTCCGCCGCTCCGACAGAGACGATCCGACATTTTGGTCCTCGCCGAACATTTCCTCAAGCACTTCTCTGAGGAGGTTTCGAAGCCACACTTGGTGTTCTCGAAGAAAGCGTTGAGACTCCTGTACAACTATGCCTGGCCCGGGAACGTCCGGGAGCTCGAGAATGCAATTCAACGGGCGGTCCTGATGGCTGACGGGAGTACGATCAACGAGAACGACTTGCCCCTCGCTGTCGTGACGTTTGGCTCCGGGGAAGGGATCAACGCGGGCTCGCCCCTTTTGGCGGGCGTGGAAACGATCAGGCCCTTCGAGAAAATGAAAGAGGAATCAATTCGACAGGCCCTCAAGGTTACCGAGGGAAACATTGTGGAGGCTGCAAGGCGACTCAAGATCGGCCGCGCGACGATGTATCGCCTGATGAAGAAGTTCAAGATCCAGGAGTAAGAAAAGCCTCCATCGCACCATTCCCCCCTTCACTCAGACTCATCAGGCGTCCGGGGCCTTACTGCTGCCCTCGGCAGGCGCGATGCCGTGTTCGATCGCATAGCGGACGAGGTTGACGACCTCGTGGATATCGAGCTTTTGCATGATGTTGGTTCGGTGGGTATCGACCGTCCTCGGGCTGATGTTCAACTGATCGGCGATCTGTTGGTTCGTCAGTCCCTTCACAACCAGCGTCAGGATTTCCTTCTCCCTTCGCGTGAGCATCATGGCGTCCGCCTTCGCCCGCTGCCCTGACGCCTCGACGCGACGGAGGTAGCCCTCCGCCATGATCTCGGGGACGCCCGAGCTGAAGAATCGCACTCCCCGCGCAACCGTTCGAATGGCGGCCGAGAGCTCCTCCTTTCCCGCACTCTTCGGAACATACCCGCCAGCGCCTGATTTCAGAATCTGGTAGACCAACTCCTCACTTTCGCGCACCGTCAGGACCAGGACATTCACGTCGGGATATTCCGTCTTGATGATTCGAGTCGCCTCAATCCCCGAGAGCCCTGGCATCGACACGTCGATGATGAGGACATCCGGGTGGAGCTGCTTGGTTTTTTCAACCGCCTGTTCGCCATCCTCCGCTTCACCGACGATCTCGAAATCCCTGTTCGTCTGCAGGAGGGTGGCAATGCCCGTCCGGATCAACGTGTGATCATCTGCAAGAAGAATCCGAATCTTGTCCATCGGCATGAGAATCTGTCAGTGGGACTGCCACAATGATTTCGGCACCCCGGCCAGGGCTCGAATCGAGCGTAAAGATCCCGCTGAAGGAAGCGGCCCGCTCGCGCAACTGCCGTCCAAAGCTCTCACCCTCTGAACACCCGCTAGGCCGAGGAGCTCCTTCATCGACGACCCCATCCAGCGCTCGTACGCGGGATTGACCTACTGGGTCCTCCCTTCGTGATCGACGATTTGAATTGGGTTAATGGATTGCTCAAGTAACGTTTTATGCCGTCGGCGGCGCGTCCCAAATTGGCTGCCGCGCCTCGTGAGAATAACCGCAGGGGCCATCCCGACACCGAAGAGAATAATCGCGACGAACAACCTCCGATAGATGATCCGATCAGTTGACGCTTGTGACTCTTGGACTTGAATGAGGCTCTCCACCGACTCCTCGCGGAGAACGCTGTCAAGATGCATTCGCATCGCTGTGAAAAAATCGTTTGCATTTGCCGGGTAGGTGCCGGGGTGTCCCCCATGGGCTCACCCTCAACGCCCCCTTGGGCCCTGGCAATCCCGGAGCATTCATCGCGGATTTCCCCCGACTGCGTGAACACTTGCTCGGAGATTTCGATCAGTCGATCGAATGTCGCCAAACGATGATCGAACCTCGCACCGTGACTTCCTTTGCTCTTGTTGAGAGGTCCGACAAGGGGTGAACGGCATACGGTCCTGATCGAATTGATCGACTTCGCGAGCTCCCCAAATCGTGGATACAATGAGGCATTCTTCAATGGGTCGACGAACGCCTCTTGAGCAGCATTAGAGAGCCTGATAGACTGGTCATAGCCGGCGAGCGTGCCTCCGGCGATGGAAGCGGAGAACTGCCCTTCCGCCTTTGCAGAAGAGTCCAAGAACTCGGTGAAGAGAAAGGCAAGGCCGACGCAGGTGGACGAGAGAGCAATCGCGAGAGCGAGGATGAGATTCCGTTCAGACCGACTGAGGTACGCGGGGTTCAACCACTTCTTGATCGAGTCGGTGCTTTGAGCCATGGGAACTCACGACACCTTTCGGACGGGTCAGGGGAGCATTAGAGACCGATCCCGTCGTCGCGGGATTCCGCTCCTACACCGACAAATAGCCAACCACGGGTTGAAAATCAACGAGCTCGGAAGCGATCGCGGGGAGACGCCGGTGGGGCTATTTTGCAACGAGCTTCTTATAGGCCTCGACGTCCAACAGGTTTGCCAATTCTCCGGGATTTGTGATCTTCACCTTCACCATCCAGCCCTTGCCGTATGGATCCTTGTTCACCAACTCAGGTCCACTCTGAACCTCTTTGTTCGTCTCAACGACCTCGCCGCTCACGGGAGCGTAGATATCTGAAACAGCCTTCACTGCTTCGATTGTTCCGAACGACTTCCCCTGGTCGACCTTTGTTCCTCCTGCCGGAAGCTCGACAAATACGACATCACCCAGCTCGCCTTGCGCATAGTCCGTGATACCCACACAGCCGAACTGACCCTCGACTCGTATCCATTCATGGTCTTTGGTGTACTTCAGGTTATCCGGAAAATTCATGGTCACCTCAGTAGTTTGATTAGATGGGGGAACCAGAAACGCGTCTGGCGTTAAGAACTACATGCCAAATCATCAAGACCGCCTCCCCCCTCAGTCTTTGAAGTCAAACAGTTCAATAAACGACGTATCGAAACGACCGCTCCGGAATCTATCATCCTGCATCAATTTCTTGTGGAACGGGATGGTCGTCTGAATGCCCTCGATAATGAACTCATCCAGGGTATGGTACATCTTGTCGATCGCCTCTTCCCGTGTCTTCCCCCGCACAATCAGCTTGGCGACCAGCGAGTCGTAGTACGGGGGGATCTCGTACCCGGCATAGGCATGCGTATCGACACGCACGCCGAAACCTCCCGGCATATGAAAACTTGTGATTCTCCCCGGGGAAGGCCGGAAATCGAAATTGGGATCCTCCGCGTTGATGCGACATTCGATCGCATGCCCCTGCGGCTTCGGCCTCAGTTTCTTGAGCCGACTCCCCGCAGCCACCTCGATCTGCATCTTCACCAGGTCAACTCCCATGACCTCCTCCGTCACCGGATGCTCGACCTGGATGCGCGTGTTCATCTCCATGAAATAGAAATTTCTGCGGCTGTCAAGCAGAAATTCGATCGTCCCGGCGCCACAGTAGTGGACGCTTTTCGCTCCTTTGACGGCAGCAGCCCCCATGGCCTCGCGCAGCTCAGGTGTGATCGCCGGCGAAGGCGATTCCTCAACGAGCTTCTGATGCCGTCGCTGGATCGAACAGTCTCTCTCCCCAAAATGGATCACGTCACCATGCTGGTCTCCCATCACCTGAATTTCGATATGCCGGGGCTCCTCAAGGTACTTTTCGATGTAGACGGAGGGATTGCCGAAGGCCTTCTCCGCCTCGTTGCTCGCAGTCCGAAAGGCGTTCTCCAGTTCAGAGGCTTCACGCACGATGCGCATGCCTCGCCCGCCGCCGCCACCCGTCGCTTTCACCATAACCGGATAGCCGACCTCACTGGCAACTGACTTCGCTTCGTTGAAATCGGCAATCACACCGTTGCTCCCCGGAACGACCGGCACGCCCGCCTTGCGCATGGTCTCTTTTGCGAGCGCCTTGTCGCCCATCGCCGATATGGACGCCGGCTTCGGCCCGATGAATGTGAGGCCCGAGGTCGCACAGATCTCCGCAAAGCCCGCGTTCTCCGCGAGGAATCCATAGCCGGGATGGATGGCGTCCGCATTGGTTACTTCCGCAGCGGCGATCAATCGGGGGATGTTGAGGTAGCTCTCCTTGCTCGCGGGAGGACCGATGCAGACAGCTTCATCGGCAAATCTGACGTGCAGGGAGTAGCGGTCGGCTTCCGAATAGACAGCGACAGTTTTGATCCCAAGCTCGCGACACGCACGAATAACCCGGAGGGCTATCTCGCCACGATTTGCAATGAGTACCTTGTTGAACAAATCAGTCCTTCTTATGAGAGCGTTGTAGCCCGGCAGGGGGTTGATACGAACGATTGCCGGCGTGGGGCCGAGGCTCGTTCACCTTTTCTCGATCATAAACAGAGCCTGGTTGTATTCGACTGGCTTCCCATTCTCGGCAAGAATCTGGGCAATCCGGCCGTTGACGTCGGATTCGATCTCATTCATCAACTTCATCGCCTCGACGATGCAAAGAACCGATCCGACGCTGACTTCCTGCCCGACCTCGACATAAGGCTCGGCGTCCGGGGCCGGAGCCCGATAGAACGTTCCGACGATCGGAGACCGAACTTCGTGCAGCTTACTTTCTATCTTCGCGGGAGGCTGGACTGTGGAGACAACGGGAACTGAGAGCGGGGATTCTTGGGCAGCGAGAAAGGGCGGTTGGGCCGGGGTGATCGGAATGGGCATTTGATAGACAGCCGGCATTATCGACGGAGATTGGGAGTTCTTGTGCTTCGCGACCCTGATCTTCTTTCCTTCTTCCTCGATCTCTATTTCATCCACATCACTCTTCTCTATGAGCTTGATCACCTTCTTGATGTATGCAAGGTCCATTGGCATTCCGGGATTGTTGTGGGACACTTTGGTTTCACCTCAGGCGATGCCCTGACTGGGGAGGACTCGCCAGGTTCTTGATCCCCCAGTTCAGTTTTTCACCCGTTCCAAATACCCACCCGTCCGGGTGTCGACGCGGATGATATCCCCCTCATTGATGAAAAGCGGAACGTTCACGGTGGCTCCGGTTTCGACCATTGCGGGCTTGGTGGCACCGGTTGCTGTATCTCCACGGACGCCGGGCACCGTCTGGACAACCTTCAACTCCACGTTGAATGGGATCTCACAGCCCACAATCTCGCTCCCGACCATGAAGAGTTGAATTGTTTCTCCGTCCTTCAAGAATCTCGCCCCATCTCCAAGAACCACCTCCGAGACTGGAATTTGCTCGTAGTTCTCCTTGTCCATTAACTGGTAGCTTGCACCGTCATGATAGAGGTAGGTGAACTCCTTCTGCTCAAGCCGGACCTCTTCGACCTCCTCGCCCGATCTGAACCGGTTCTCGGTGACGCGCCCCGTCTTCAGGTTTCGAAGCTTTGCCTGAACGAAGGCGCGTAGGTTCCCAGGAGTCCGATGTATGTACTCGTCGATCCGATGAAGCTCGCCATTGAATCGGATTACCATTCCCACTCTAAAATCTGCAGTTGTTGCCATAAAATGCTACAAAATCCTCATGTTTTTTGTCAAAACTGAACGATTTCTTGTCAAATTGGGGTGAAATTATAGTGAAAAGTGGTTCCAATGTCAAGCCAAATCGTCCGCCAATCTCCGAGAAACCCGGCAGAGTCGCCGAGGCCAGAAGTGATCCTGCGACTCAGACCGAGAGTGGTCCCGCGTGGTCGTGCGTTCGGCGTCAGCTTGTTCACGAGGTGTCGATTTTCTTTGATCGGAGCTCAAGTCGAACCCGGCGCGGCTTTCGCTTGTTATTCCTCTCTACAACTGGTTTGTTGTTTCTTCTAAGGGGACTTAGTCGTATATTTTCACGACACTTGCCCAAGTTCTCTTGCTCTGGAGCTCAAGAATGCTCTCAGACATCCACAAGATCCGCTATCACACCACCATTCTCGGCTCGATTGGCCAAACCCCCCTTGTGAAACTCAATCGGATCGGCCGCGGATACAAGCCTCACATCTTCGCGAAAGTTGAGAGCTTCAATCCAGGGGGGTCCGTCAAGGATCGGATCGGGGTTGAGATGATTGAAGATGCCGAGCGGGAGGGGAAACTCAGGCCGGGCGGGACCATCGTCGAGGCGACTTCCGGAAACACGGGGATGGGACTCGCGATCGCAGCGGCTGTCAAAGGCTACAAGTGCGTATTCACCATGCCGGACAAGATGAGCATCGAGAAGATCCGGCTTCTCCGTGCGTTCGGCGCCGAAGTCATCATCACTCCCACGGCTGTTCCTCACGACTCGCCCGAGAGCTACACGGAGGTAGCGAAGCGGATCGTCCGCGAAACGCCAAACGCGATCCTCGCCAACCAGTACTACAACCCGAAGAACCCCGAGGCGCACTACAAGACGACCGGGCCGGAGATCTGGCAACAGACCGGCGGACAGATCGACTGCTTCGTGTGCTGCATCGGCACGGGCGGAACGATCAGTGGAGTGGCAAGGTACCTCAAGGAACAGATTTCGAGCGTTAAGGTCATCGGCGTCGACCCGAAGGGATCCGTCCTCCGAGAGTATTTTTACACGAAGAAGTTCTCACCGGAATTCAAGACGTACATGGTCGAAGGGATCGGACAGGATTTCATCCCGGGAACCCTTCAATTTGAATTCCTGGACGAGGTCGTCGAGGTCTCCGACAAAGAGTCGTTTCTGATGGCACGCCGACTCACGCGGGAAGAGGGCATCTTCGTCGGCGGTTCGTCCGGGACGGCGATGGCGGGGGCTCTGAAGATCGCCGAACGGCTCTCCGAGAAGGATGTGATGGTCGTCCTGCTGCCGGATACCGGCGAGCGGTACCTGAGCAAGATCTACAACGACGACTGGATGAAGGAGAATCGATTCCTCGTTCCGGAGAAAATCACCATCCGGTACGTCCTCGAGGGAAAACAGGGGGTGCCGAGTCTCGTTGCCGTCGATCCGGTGACGACGGTTCGGAAAGCCCTCGACCTCATCAAAGCCCATAATGTTTCGCAGATGCCGGTGATCGACAAAGGTCAGTCCGTTGGGAGCGTGGAAGAAAGCGAACTGATGAGTGCCGTCCTCGGCAATCCCGCGCTCTTCGATGCACCGATCAGTTCTTTGATGAAATCCCGGTTCCCGGAAGTGCGTATGGACGAATCGATCCACCAGGCCATCGCTCTGCTCTCGAAGAAACAACCTGCCGTCCTCGTGCGGGATGACGGCAGCATCGCCGGAATCCTTACCCGGTTCGATGTTATCGAATACATGTCACGCTGATGCTCACAGATGGACGTGGACAAGCACAGATGGGGGTCTCAAACATGGAGATGAATGAACCGCTCTTGTACGGGGATCTGACGCAAAAGATCATTGACGCCGCGTTCGACGTGCACCACACACTGGGAACGGGACTGAGCGAAAAAGTCTACCAGAACGCGCTCACCGTCAAACTCCAGGAACTGGGACTAACCGCTGAACATCAGAAGCTAGTGCCGGTTTACTTGAGCAACCAGAAGGTCGGCGAACAAATCGTTGATCTGCTCGTAGATGATCGAGTGATCGTCGAGACGAAGGCGGTGGATCGCTTGATGAAGAGCCATGAGGCCCAATTGATGGGCTATCTGAAGGATACACGGTTTCAGCTCGGCATCCTGATCAATTTTGGCGCTCAGGTGCAGTTCAAGAGATTTATCTTCACGACTCAGAACAAATGACAGCGAACCGCGCAGCCATCAATCGAGGGGGAATCGGGGACCGGTCCACATCTTCCTCTTCAGGCTAGTCGGAACATCTGCCTTCATCCGTAAGCATGCGCGATCATCAGTGAGCATCCGCGACAAAAGGAGTACTAATGGGCTTTTCAACCAAGGCAATCCATGCGGGCATCGAGCCCGATCCCTCGACCGGCTCCATCATGACCCCGATCCACCTGACCTCCACGTACGTCCAAGAGGAGCTGGGGAGGCACAAAGGGTATGAGTATTCGCGGGTTTCCAATCCCACGCGCACCGTACTCGAGAAGAACATCGCATCTCTCGAAAACGGAAACGAGGGGCTGGCATTCGCGTCCGGTATGGCTGCGGAATCCGCAATCTTTCAGCTGCTGAAATCGGGAGATCACGTCATCGCCTCGCGCAATGTCTACGGTGGCACCTACAGGCTCGCCAAATTGGTCCTCAACGACTACGGTCTCGATTTCGACTTTGTGGATACAACCGACGTCGCGAACATAAAGGGGGCGGTCAAGCTCAACACGAGGATGGTGTTTGTGGAGACGCCGACAAATCCCACAATGGAGATTACGGACTTGCCGGCAGTGGTGAAGCTCTGCAAATCGAAGAAATTGATCTCGGTCGTGGACAACACGTTCGCCACCCCCTATCTTCAGAATCCGCTCGACGTTGGAATCGATATCGTCCTCCACAGCGCGACGAAATACTTGAACGGGCACAGCGATATGCTGGGGGGGCTCGTCGTCCTCAATAATCGCGCCCTCACGGATCGTCTGCGATTCATCCAGAAGTCCGTTGGTGCCATTATGAGTCCATTTGAGGCCTGGATGTGCCTGCGCGGCATCAAGACGCTCGCGGTCCGCATGGCGCGCCATGACTTGAATGCGATCGAGGTGGCCGCGTTCCTCAACACGCAGCGAAAGGTCAAGAAGGTCAATTACCCGGGGCTCCTCTCCCACCCCCAACACCGGCTGGCGCAGAAGCAGATGCGCGGGTTTGGAGGGATGATCTCATTTGATCTCGGGAGCCTGGAGAAGGCAAAGAAGCTGCTCAAATCCGTGCGGCTTTGCTCACTCGCCGAGAGCCTGGGGGGTGTGGAGACACTGATTTCTCATCCTGCAACGATGACTCACGCGTCCGTCCCGCCGGATGAGCGGAAGCGCATTGGGGTCACTGATGGACTGGTGAGAATCTCTGTCGGCATCGAGGATGTCGAGGACATCATTGCAGACTTGAAGCAAGCGCTGGCAAGAATCTAGACCGTTTCCATGAAGTGATCTTGTGTCTATCGATAGCGCGACTGCAAATGGAAACGAGCACTACTGCCTTTTTGGAAAGGGCTCAGACAAGAACCGCAAGATTTTCCCGCAACCATAAGAAACTAAAAACAGCGGGATCCCGTACAGCGGGACTTTCTGGAAGTGGCACGAGCTGGAGGTTTGACATTCCCGGCATCTCAACCGGTGTATCGAGGGAGATTCGAGGAATGACACGCGCTAGTAGAGAAGGTATTTCTTCCGAATCCGTTCAAACTTCTCGATCTCTTCTTTCCACATCCCCACAATCTTGTCCGGAGGCACCCCGGCGTCAATTGCCGTACGGAGCTTCGTGGCCCCGGCGAGCAGGTCGATGGTTCGACCCCTCCACGTGAAGCTGTCAGGGAACAATCGCTTCGCAGCGGAAAGAACATGAACCCCCGTCCTCACCGGCTCATAGACATCTCGGTCGGTGACGTCTATGAAGATCCCGTTGCACTTTTGCCTCTCGTGCTTGGGATGGATCGTGATGCCCTCAAGGCTCTGCGGTGTAAACTCGACCGGCTCAAACCGCACCCCGTGCAGCCGATAGGCGTTGAGCACTTCCGCCCACCGCCCGGCATCAACGTACGGCGCGCCGACGTACTCGAAGGGGCGTTCCGTTCCACGCCCTTCGGAGAGGTTGGTTCCCTCGATGAAGCAGGTCCCCGGGTAGACTACCGCGGTCTTGAGCGTTGCCATGCTGGGTGAAGGCTTCACCCACCGAAGACCCGTCTGATCATACCACATCGTTCGCTTCCATCCTTCCATCTTCACGACCGTCAGCGAAGCCTTCACACCGTTCTTCAGCCACCCTTCCTCGTTGAACATCTTGGCAAGCTCGCCGACTGTCATGCCGTGAGCGACAGGAATCGGCTGCAGCCCCACGAACGAGCGGAGAGAATCCTCCCGCACGAACCCTTCAACCCACATTCCTCGGATGGGATTCGGACGGTCAAGAACGACATACGGTATCTTGTGCTCAGCGGCAGCTTCCATCGCATACGACAAGGTGCTGATATAGGTATAGAACCGGACACCGACATCCTGGAGGTCGAAGACCAGCACATCGACGTCCTTCAGCATCTCGTCGGTGGGCTTGTTCGTCGCACCGTAGAGTGAGTAAACGGGGACACCGGTCTTGGCATCGACGCCATGCCGGACGTTTTTGCCGTCGGGGGCATCGCCGCGGATCCCATGCTCGGGGCCGAACAACGCAACGAGCTTCGTTCGTTTGTTCTCAGAGAGCGCGTCGGCGAGATGTTTGCCGCTGGAAAGAAGCGCAGTATGGTTTGTCACCAGACCAATCTTCTTTCCCTCGACGAGATGGAAGTATTTTTCGAAAAGAAGATCGGCTCCGGTCTTGACCTGTCCGGTCGCAGGCTGGAGAAGGATCAGACAGATGGGAAGGAGGATGATGGTGACCCTTTTCATTGGAGGATTCGCAGTTTCTTCGATTGGAAGGAAGGGGGGGGTGCCGCCTGGAGCTCACGCCACTTTCGCACGGGCTATCGCCCACGCCGCGATGCTCATCCCGTCCCAAATCTCCCCGGACCTGATGCGCTCATCAATTTCCGTCGGCCTGAGATGCTGAAGCTCGAATTCCTCAGTCACGTCGGGCCGCGCTTCGACTGGTCGAAGCTGCTTCGCGATGTAGACGCGGCACCACTCGTTGGTCACACCATTGAACGGGTTAAACTGTCCCACGTGTCGGAGGTCGGCGGACGCGAAGCCCGCCTCTTCCGCCAGCTCATGGATTGCCGTCGAGAGATAATCCCCCGCAGCCTTCACACCACCACACGGGAACTCCAGGCTCTCCTCATCACACAGATAACGATACTGCTTGACCATCACGATCGTCCCATCGTCAAGAAGCGGGATCACAAGGCTCGATCCGTTGGTGTGAACGTAAAAGTAGTCCCCGACCTCGCCGTTGGGCAGCATGAACGTGTCCTGACGATACACCCACCACGGGTTCTTGTCGAGCTCCCGCTGGCTCAGCTTCTTCCACTTTGAGAGCGGCATAGGCAGATTTCAGATTGCGCCCGCCTGCTTCATTCGACCCTCCGTAGCGGGCAGGTATTGTTGATTCCGGAATGAGGAATGCATGGTGCCTTTCTCAGTAGAGTCGAGACAGGCCAAGAGACATGCTAGACCAATTCGCTCTCAGAGAAGAAGAATGACACTTCGATGCGGCCGTTCTCCGGTGAGTCGGACCCGTGGACGATATTCTCGCCCTTGTTGTCGGCGAAGAGCTTCCGGATCGTCCCTTCGGCGGCGTCCTTTGGATCCGTGGCACCGATGAGCGTTCGAAAATCCGCGACGGCGTTTTCCTTCTCCAGCGCGATCGGCACACAAGGACCGCTTGACATGAACTCAACCAACCCTTCGTAGAAGGGGCGCCCTTTGTGAACTGCATAGAATGCGCCGGCAACCTCGCTGGTCAGACGTACCTGCTTGAGGCTCAGCACCTTGAAGCCGGCCTTCTGAATACGCATCAGGATTTCACCCTGCAGCTTCTTTCGCAGACAATCGGGCTTCAGGATCGCTAGAGTTCGTTCGAGAGCCATATCGACATCATCACTCAGTTCGTTGGAGGTTTCAGATTGACTGACGACCTGCAGCCATCAGCCTAGGCCTTGTGTTGATTCCACCACCGCTCCATCACATCATCCGCGTTTGTCTCGGCACCCTTCTTCTTCCACTTGTCAAAGAAGTAGATATCTGCGCTTGTCGGCGGCGGGTTTGGCGGGTCGATCTGCACCCGGATCGGCATCGGCGCCGAGTCGCCGACGAGAATGGCTTCCCCCTGCCGCAACGTCGGGATGACAGCGTCGAGGCCGCTGAACGTATCCGGGACGAGCCGCCGAATGTAGGCCTGGTCCACCGGGTTGAGGAGCCGCAGGATGACGAAATTATTGCACTGCGAGAGGATCGTCTCCGAGATTTCCGAAGGCCTCTGGCTCACGATCATACAACTGACGCCATACTTGCGCCCCTCCTTCGCGATCCGCTCCACGGCCAGGCGGGCCGATGTGGAACCCTGCGCGTTGATTGAAAGATAGTTGTGGGCTTCCTCGAAGACGAGAAGGATGGGAAGGTCCCGTCGGTTCGGATTCCAGAAATTGAAATCGAACGCAATCCTGGCGATCAGCGCGACGATCGTGTTGACGACGTTAAACGGGATCCCGCCCATGTCCATGATTGTGATCTTCGTCTTGCCGTCCAGACCGAAGATCATCGTGAGGAGTCCCTTCGCCGAATCGGAATCTGTACACACCCGCGGCTTGAACATGAACGCGTAGCGCGGATCGTTGATCATGCTGTTGAGTCTCACGAGGAACCGGGTAAACTTACCGAAGTGGGGGCCCTCCCTCGCGCCGCCGCCGGTCTTTTCCGTGTCGAGGAACTGCATCTTCGCGCGCACCTCGTTGATGTCGAAGAAGACAGGCGAGTCTACCGTGATAACGTTCGCCAGCCTCTGGTTCTTCACCTTCTTTGACGCAAAGATGAGATCTTGCAGCGTCGCGATGATGGTCGTCGTGTGCTCGTCGCGAGGATCAACGAACAGCTCAACCATCTCGTCGAAGTTCATCAGCCAGTACGGAAGCTCGAGCGCTGCAACGTCGAAATGCTGGCACCCCTCCGGAAAGGCGTTCTTGTACTCATTGTGGATGTCGATGAGGACAACATTTGTGTCCGGGAGCGGCACAACTTTCTGCAGCGTCGATGCGACCGTGCATGACTTCCCCGAGCCACTTGAGCCGAGGACGGCCAAGTGTTTTCCGAAGAAACGGTTCGGATCGAGGTACGCCCGCTCGTTCTCAAAGAGCGAGAGCTGTCCGATCGAGAAGTTGAATTTCTGAAACGTAGAGAACGCGGCCTTAAAATCTTTGTCCTCCAGCAAGTAAACGACCATATCGACCGTCGGCAGGACGGAGACCCCGCTCTCGAACTTCCCCTTCTTCAAGGTCCCGATGAGGGTCACATCCATCATGTATCGCTGGACGATCTTGTCGTTCTCGTAGATGTCCCCCTTCTTGAACTCCGCGACGATACCGAGTACGAGGAGTTGGCCGATCGGCATGAGGACGTACGTCCCGATCTGGCCGATGTAATAGGTCTTCGTGCCGATTTTCTTGGAGAGTGATGTAATCTCCGGATCGATCACAACCGTGACCGAGGAGCTTCGCACCTCCCGGATCACACCGATTCGTTTTTCCTCCCACATGGAGTTTACCTGCCGGGCTGAGTGAGTAGATGGTGACGGGCGCAGGCCGAGTCGGGGCCCTGTGCCGCCGAGAGTGTAGGCACTTACTTTCTTCTGGCTTTTTGCCGGGCTGCGCCTTTCTTCCTGGATTTGACAGCCGCGCTTCGCGTCATCTTCCTTCCGCCTCTGGCTGATTTCAGGACGCGCTGCATCGTCTCACCGATGAGAGCCGGACTTTCGGCCACGTGGATCCCCGCCTCGCGAAAAGCCTGAATCTTCTCGGCCGCTGTCCCCTTCCCCCCTGAGATGATGGCTCCTGCATGTCCCATCCGCCGACCTGGCGGCGCCGTTTGTCCCGCGATAAAACCGACCACCGGTTTCTTGACATGGTTCTTGATGTACTCGGCTGCTTCCTCCTCCGCCGTTCCGCCGATTTCACCGATGAGGATCATCGCATCGGTGTTCGGATCCTCGTTGAAGAGCTTCACCGCAT